>ENA-UOUE01001090-UOUE01001090.1-compost-metagenome-genome-assembly--contig:-NODE-1090-length-18842-cov-8.743139_pt1 | contig 18842 bp, 7 predicted proteins | sample MGYA00238146_ERZ747223 | MGnify/ENA primary metagenome ERZ747223 (study PRJEB28781, sample SAMN06268865) | compost metagenome | isolation source: single cell | place: USA: California, Emeryville, Joint...
ACTGCCCATATCTCGGAATCAAGGAGCAGTTTGAAAGGAACTTCAAAGCTAATTTTATGCCTATTTTTCCTCGAGTAATGAAGCATAATATCCAACAGGACAGGTTACAATACAAGCCGAATTCAGCAATAAAAGTCCACCTGTACAGGATGTGCAATTTTGTGCAGTATTGCCATTACAAGTTGCACACATCACATCGCACACTATGTTAATGAAAATTCATTAGTTTTCTGGTTCTCCTCTCAAAGAGATTTACAATTGCATCTCCATAAGGTGTTGTTTTGAAAATACTGACTGGGACACTGAGATAAACATTTTGTTCCGAGTAAATACGTATCATTCTTGCATGATAAGCAGTGTTGAGAGCTCCAACCGTCACATGTTAAACATGAAGAGTCGCAGGCTTGGAATAAAATTGAATTAGAATTCGACGAAAACATCAATCAAAAATCATACCCTTGCAGGTTGAATCAGAAGTATTGGCATAATAACCATAAGGACAACTAGAAACACATGTCGAGTCCGATAAATAGAGAGTCCCTGAACAAGAAGTGCAGTCCTCGGAAGTAGAATCATCACAGGTTGTACAAGAGGTATGGCAAGCTATGTATAGAAACACCAGAAGCGTAAACAACAATGTAATTTTCAAATGGTTCATACCTTGACAAAGTCTGGAGGGATTTGGATAATAGCCGATAGGACATGAAGCATAGCACGAATTATCCAAGAAATAATGAGAACCGTCACAAGCAGTGCACTGATCTGAATTTATTCCAGTACAACTTGAGCAACCAGTAGAGCAGTTATGAGTTGTGAGGGTAACATTGTGAAGACCTAGCCACTCATTGTCTGGAAGTTCGTTGAGAGTTGTTGACCATTTCAGGTCTATTGATGTGCTGCTGTGAACAATAAAGATGGATACCTTGAAGATCTTAACTCCATAAACAGCAGAACTAGCTGTAAGTATACCACACCAAAGATCTGCAACTGTGTGCCGTCCGGCTTGGCTCCAAAGTAGTTCAGTACCTGAATGCAAACGGCAGATGTCGCTAGCATCCCAGCTTGCTCCTGCATAGAAATCAAATTCAATTTGCAGGATCTGATGAGCATCAAGTCCCGAAAACGTCTTCGAAATCTCACATTCAGTTCCGCACACGTAATAACCACCAAGTAAAGGAGTAGTTATACATTCATACCACTTTGTTGTATTTGAACTCTGTACAGTCCATCCATTTGAAGTCGCTTGCTGGACATCGGTCAAAGATGTCAAGTAAGTGTACGAAGTAGCTAGTTAACAATTAAATGCGTCAGAGAGGAGATTTTACCATGGACACTGCTGAAGACACAAAGAGAGAAGAGAAAGAGCCCATTGACATTGCGAAAATACATAGGAGAGAAAAATTGCAACTTGAAAAGCAAATTTGGAAATTTTAATGCAATATTTTGTTATAATTAATTTAGAATCTGCCCGGAGTTGATTTTAAGGCTTTAACTAATTAATTGACCTCTCAAGTTTAATTGGGTAATTAGTTCAAGCTCTCTGCAGAGGTCTAACCTTTAAAAGCTAGTTGAACACCTAAGACATTAAAAAGAACTTTCGTTCGAAACCTTGCTACAAGATGCCGTAATTCATATTCCAATAAGATTTTCGGAAAAAATCACCTGCACGCTAATCTCTTTCAATACATTTAGGATCATTGAAATTTCTCAGCACACAAAGGTATATTCTTTTGTGCAGTCAGTGAATTCAATCTATATACCTATGAATTCCTATGACTTATTGTTATCATGATTGACCTTCATTTTAGATATCTTGCTTATGGGACTGTGATTGCCCAGAAAGCAAAATTCTGTGCAGGTCTGCCAAGAAAATCATGAGATCCTTCAAAGAGGAAACGGAAAAAGCTGATTCTGACCGATCGTGAATCTAAATTAGAATTTAAAATGGGTGAATTCACTGTCTTAATTAGCCTTAAAAATTTCACTCGGAACCTATTTTAAATAAATTTTGAATACTGCTATTTACCTTTCTTGAAGGAGGGAGAAGATAAAGCAGATAATTCTTCATGAATGAAACGCAAATAAAGGTGCTAGAGATAGTTTGTCGGGTCATCCACATCATCAGAACTCCTTGATCTGAAGGAAATTTATTTATAAACTCAAAACTTTTTTCTTTCTAGCTGATAAAAAAGAATTAACACCGAAAAGTGAGAACTGATTGGTATTTTGCATAAATTCTTGAAATGAAATGATAGAACAGCTATCATCCTTTCTTTGCAAATCCATTCCAATCTTAAAAGTTCTGGCTAATCATGTGAGACAACATATAATTTCTAAGAATTTAAAAGTCCATCTCATCCTCCTCCTTATCATTGCTTGGGCACTCCAGTTATATGAAATTAATAGCTTCGCATCTCTAATCGAAACAAAGAAGTATTTTTTATTTTGAGTTGAATCAGTGGATATTTCAGATTTATTGCTAATCAAATTTGAATTGGATGTGGGAGAATTAAGAAAGCAGAGGAGAATCAAAGTTCTGAAAATATTAACCATCATAAGGGAATTGTGATTAAACATTCTTATTTACTCCAACTACCACACTCTGACGGATACAGATGCTCAAGTCAAAAATTTAACGTGGAAGAGAGTTCGATAAAAAGAAAATCATATTCTGCTTTAATATCTATTACCTCAAGAAGAATAATCAACATTGGTTACAAGGCTAAACATAAAATCTTTTGCTTTTCCTGAAAAACGGTCCCAACAAATATGATGCAAGAAATGAGAATTGGATGCTCATAATGTATATAATTTTTTCTATGGAATACATCGTTCATGGAAAATATTGTTAAGTTGCAAGTTACGCGCCGAGCGCATATCTGGAAAATAAGATTTCATCTTTGTCCATTTGACTCGCTTCACTAACTGCAAATTCATAGAAATACCTCAAAGTTTGTCATGCAAGAAGACTTCGCTAATTTGAAACGTATATAAGCCAAAACTTAGCAGAAAGGCAAATTCTACCATCGTCAACAGAATTAATTAATGCAAAAACAAATTTTCGTTCAAATCGAGCTAAAAGTAATTCTGAAATTCACATTTCAAAAAAATATTTTAGAGTAGCACCAGCAATTCAAGGCTATTTACAGATATGCTAGTTAGTGCTGTTGAATTGACTGATGCCGATCATTATTCCTAAACTTTAACAGTGATACATAGTTTCTCTCTAACTTCGAGTCAAATTATTTTTCCTGCAAATCTATTTTTTGAGCAACTTTTAGTGCTCTCTCATATCCGCCCGATTTAAACCGTCTCTCTTTGCTATTCACTCATACATCTTTTGTTTATCACATCCTACTTGCTCCTATAGAAGTTAATTAATCGATTCGTCAGTGCGGTAAATTTGGAATTAGAAGATTAGTGAATTTTCATTCCTGATGATTCGTCTAACAAATCTTTTCATAATTTCCGTTGCCGACGCTTGAATTACCATCCAAATTTTGATTCTAAAAACGCTTCTATGTTGATAGTCACTCGAGATTTATTCCGAATTCTGATATTAAGTCTTTATTGGGTCTCGAACAATTTCTAAACGCAAATATGGGAAATCCTTCGAATCGCAATATTCACTCTCTCTGAAGCATATGAATGAGAAACCGCATTGTCTACGTTCCACGAAGACCAATCACAATGAGCGAGCATAACATTATGAAGATTTCTAACTTACGAATCTAAAAGTTTGAAATTTGATTACAAATCATTCCAAGTCACGAATTGATCAAAATAACGCCACAATACTTGAAATGTGTTCAAATTAAACAAAAGCTAATTAAAAGGTTGAGAGAAAAGCAAACTTTCTTGGTTCTCTCCTTACAATGGAAACTAAAGCACCATTATCTCAGCGCCAGGATAAAGACTCCACACGGCTTCAGCTGCCTCCGTTGGAAAACATCGTACCTATCTGTCTTTCTTTCTTGACGGTGTTCGGAGAAGATATGTCCCGAAAATCATTTTTTCTTTATTTCGTCCGCTGCCTTTTGTGCTTCGCTCTGCTTTTTTTCACTGCAAGGTTTAATCCAAAGCGCCAAGCAAGACGAAGAAAGACACTCATTTGGAGCATAATCACGCTTTATCCCATTATTGTTTATTTCTTCGAAGACAAACAGTTGCTGTTGTTCACGTCAAATCTTTCGGTGTTGCTGCACCTCCTAGTGAGCGAATCTCTGCTGGAGGCAGGTTTAGGACACGTTGCGCACAGTTTCGTCTCATATCTCACATTATTCTATTCAAAAAATGAGCATCAGTCAACGGCGATAGGCCTTATCGGCTGGAAGATTGAGTTTTTCACGAGTCTCCTCTGGCTCTTCGTGTATAAGATAATACAGGACAAGACTCTTGTTATCGAAGAAAGCAAAAATCTACTGATCATCCAGATCCAAAGGTTAGAAAGCAAAGTAAGCGACCTCGACAGCGCCTTACAGGACAAAGAGAACTTTATCCTTAGCTTCAGCCATGAGTTTAAGAACCTGCTGAACGTTTTACTCGGAAATTTAAATCTCGTTGCGAAAGTGAACTATCCACCAATACATAAGCTCGTTCAAGCCACCTTATTATCCGGTGAGGTGATGCGACTGATGGTTCTTAATGTACTTGATACAGGCAAGCATCAGAACACGGCTAATCTCGAGATAAAACCGCAAAGGATACATCTTCCTTCCCTCCTGGAGAATATCTGGAGTCTTTGCGCCGAAATCATCACAACTAACGACAGACTCTCAGGAAAACTCTTACTCTCAACACAGATGCCACATTTTTTACGATTGGATCCTCAGAGGATGCTGCAAGTTTTCTTAAATTTGGTCAGCAACGCAGTGAAATTTACAGAACGTGGCTCAGTGGTGATCAAAATTCAATGGGAAGAAACTAAGCCAACGCACTCGAACAAAGGGTTTACTCTCGCTCTACACTCTACAGCCGACCAGCTTGGTTCAGAGTATGATCCGACTTCTTTTGACGACGACATGACACGAGAGAAGCTCGACGATGAAAAAATAAACATCTATCAATCAGTGACTTTTTTGCAACCAGATCAGGGCTTCTATGAAATGAATTTGAGAAAAAGAGAGTGGACGGAAGACTTGGGGCGGCAGTCTCAGAACCCCGGGACCAGAGGACTTCTGAGAGTTTCCGTGCATGATACAGGCTGCGGCATGAGCGAAGCTCAGCGCGAGAGACTTTTCTCTCGATTCTCACAAGTCTCTGAAGATGAAAGCAAACGCCAGCTAGGCAGCGGGTTAGGTCTCTGGATTACGAAGCAAATTATCGAGCAGCACCGCGGAGTAATAGGGGTCGAGAGCAAAGAAGGCACGGGCACAAAATTCGAGTTCTCGATACCTACAGCCGTCGAAGACAGCGTTGACAGCCCATCGATAGTAATCCCTTACGACGCTTCTTCGGCAGCTGAAAGTCGAGTGTTTAGCCCTACGAAAGTGAATCTCACAAGGAGAACTCTTTCGCAAATCAACTCCGCCAGAAATAACCTGATTAAATTAACCGCGTGCTCTGATGTCCAGATACCAGAGAGGCAAGGTAGCTTGCGCATTGAGCTACAAGAGGAGAGATTGCCTTCAGCAACGTCGATAGATACGCCTATGGTGAAACGCAATGCGGGGAGCATGATTATTCATTCGTTTACCCATGCAATAACCCAGATGAAAATACTGGTGGCTGATGATAATATATTCAATCTTGAGCTAATGAAGAAGTTCATTACAGCGATAGCTGGACCGAACCGAACCCTCTTTGTGAAAAATAGTGAGGAGGTTCATAATTTAATTGAAAGCCCGGACTTGGCTGAGATTAAATTGGCGCTGATTGACAAAAATTTAGGAGATACGGATGGACTGGCAGTGGCAAAGAGAATTAAAGAGACTGCTGCAGCACGAGGCTGTGAAAATATAGTCTGCTATTTGGTTTCTGGAGAAAGTAGTGATGTATTAGAGCAAGATCTAGCCTCGAATGAACATTTTGAAGGTTATCTGACAAAACCGATAGAGTTTAACGAGTTGGAGAAGATAATCGCCGAACATTATCTTTCTCAGTGATTCCAGCAGGCGTTTTCGACAAATTTTTGAGTTTGAGAGTTTTTCTATTTTTGATTTATTATTATTTTAATGAAAATACAGCATAGTTTTCTCGAGGCTGAAGACACTCTTCTTTTGGCCTCAGAAGCTTTCTTTTAATACTATTTTTTTCTTTATTCTCTCTGCATTGAAATTATTTTAGGGTGTAGAGGGAGCCATCCTTCTAGATGAATAAAAAACTTAAAACCTTTGCCAATTGTTAAAATAAATACATCTTGAGTGCCCCTGATAAGACAAAATAATCCCACACACAAATTAGTCACTTAGATACAAAAAAAGAGTGAAATTCTGAACAAGATATATGCTCAGGCGCTTGATAAGTAAAAAAGAAAAACTATTTTTTGTGAAAGATAGATCATCAAAGATATTTAATCCTGAAGAAAAGTTCAATGTTGAATCCAATGGTATTCTCACGGTTTCTTGAGCCCTTGTGGTACTTCTAGTCATGATATACATCATTCTAAATTCAAGTCTCAAATACCAAAGTCTGCAGATAAAATGCTAAGTTTTTCTCGCAAATATGATTGGATTATTAAATCCATTTAGTATGTAATTCACAGTTAATAACGGACAAATCGGGAACATTTCCCGTCCACATCCTCAAAACAAGGTTCATACGAAATTCTGAAACGAAGAGCTTAATTGTGATTTCCATGAGATGATTTCTCTACAGTGAACAGGAAAACTTTGATTTTTTTCTTTTCATTACTAAAACTCAAAAAAAATGCAGAAAGAGTGATTTCCAGATCCCTAAGATCTGGTTACTCGCAATACAGCATCGCTGCCTCGTTTTTCATCAAGATGAAGCTTCCCTCCACAACAAAACACACACAGAAAAATGCATTACCGTATTCTTTCTCAATAAATGCGCTCACAAGAATGATTGTAAATAATATAAACCTACAAGAGTGATGAATACATTAGGGTTGTGACGAGCTATAATGTTATTTTCTTTGTCATTTCCTAAGAGCTATTCGTTAATATGTGTCTTTTTTAGTGTTTTCGCACTTTCGAAAATTTTATTATTTCTAAGATTCGGAATAAGAAACAGATATCAAATAAAGCAACTTTGATATTTTGATAAATTCTTTGCATGAAGATAGATCAGAACACTTACAATTCGTATTTCCAAGAAAACTGCTGTTTGGTAACTCTTTCCATATTCCTTCACTCTTTACCATCCAAATAATATAGCCAGCGATAAAGAGGGTGGCTGACAAATGGAATCGTAAGCAAATCACTGATGAAGAATTCCTCACCGAGACTGAGGACCTTTTTTTGAAATTCCTTGGATATCTGATTCGACTCACCGAAGGACACACAAAGCCTTCTCTGTTACAAGCAGCGGATATCATCAATACCGAAGATCAGATCTTAGAGGGTTTTTTGAAGACATTAGAACAATCAGTTCAAAAAGACGGCGCTCTTTCTCTTCATAAAGAAGAAACGGAGGAATTTATATTGAGAATGATAAGTCATGCAGACAGATTCTCGGAAATTTTTCTCGAAACAAGCTACTTTTCTCTACTGGATAGATATATCTGCTTTCTCAACTATACCTGGAACCCCTCCATCGTCATTAAGATCATAAAGCAGCTCGATTATTACATGCTGGAGATGGATTTTACTCAGTTTTCCACCCGCAAATTATACAGAGAGGTGCTCGTGCCTGGAATTCATTTCATGAAGTCTTTTGTGCGAATACTCGATCTCAATGAACACAACTTCGATCGCAGCTATGAATATATCAAAAACCTTCAGCATGTCAAAGAGAATCGCAATCAATTCCTCCATTATCTGAAAGACAAGGACATAACTTTTGAAATTTTTGAGAACGCATATAAAAACAATGTGATTCCAGCTTCATTAGCTCTCAAATTCTATGAGGAGCTCAAAATAAAAGGAGATTATCGGACGAGTCCTGTTTATTTCGCGATATTGGGAGAGCTTTTCTTTTTATCGCATATTCTGAACCCCACAACGAAGCCTATGGAGGTCATGCCGATGATATTCCTTGCGTGTCTCTTTGAAGGTGATTTTTATGATTCCCTAGGCGCTGACTCACTATTATGTTCTTAGCTGATCTCTTCGATTTGGAGGTTGAAGATGATTTAAAGGAGTTGCTTGGAAAGGACCTAAAGCAAGTGGATCACCAAGGATACGGTATAGAATTCGTTCGAGATTTTGGGAGGCAAGTGGCTGCTGTGACCCTTACTCCTAAAGAAGAGTTAGGTTCAAAGCGTCTGTTGTATGAGATGGTTATGAGCTCGGAGGGTCTTGAGGTTATAAACTTTTTTATTCAATTAGACGGATACCGCGAAAATCAAGATGAAGAAAACGGAGAAGCGCCAGCCCAACAATTCAATCCAGAGCTAAGTCAATTTTTCAAAGATTTGTTTCAGCCTGCTCAAGTGGTCTCTGAGCTTGGCGATGATCAGACGCTTTTTGAATTTGTTCTGAAAGTGTTGGAAAAGAGCATGAACCATACCCAACATCTCTCGAAGGAAGCGGTATTCTTGGAATTCTTTTCAAAGAGAAGCATCTATACCATTTTGGTTGGGTGTTTCGAGAGCATTCTGTTTACTCTAAGTAATCTGAATGAGCATGAGAACCAAATTCCGAGCAAAATTATCAATGAAAGAATCATGAAGTATCTGATCGATTTTCTGAAGGCGTTTTTGGCTGATCTCGACACGTCTCATCCATTCTTTAGTATGTATCCATATATCCTCAAAAAGATTGGCGATATTTATAACAAACGACTCTATTTAAGCGAGACAGGCTTTCATTTCTTTCTCGCTGATCGCGTGCTTGAAATCCTTGTTAATTATTTCAACCAATCAGAAATTTTGTCAGGCGGCGAGAAGATATCAGATCACGATGTTTATGTATTTAATGGCTTTATTAGCAGCAGTCTATCGTTCTTTCGGGATTTAGCCGGCTCAGAGGTTCTAAAGGGACCAGCCGGTGAAAAGTTCCTGAAAGAGATACAGGTCGACAAACTTATGGATTTTTTTGAGAGTTTTGAAGAAAAAGTTATCTCAAAGAAAGAGAACGGCGTCAACAAACGTATCGCTTGGATTTTCGAAAGGAGTTTTCATGAGTTCTTCGATACAGTGCTCATACTCAAGAAATTTCTCAGCGAAGCGAGCGCAAATCTCGACTTTTTGAACATGTCTGCGCTTGAAAAACTATTTCGACTTTACATCAAGTCATACAATGCAGATAAGCAGCTCTGGATCGATGCGCACTATGTCTACCAGCTCTATGAAAGTCAGAGCTCGATCCAAGAGGCAATAAGAAAGAGCGAATTTGACAAATTTATTTTCGCGAATTTATTCTTTAACTTTGAAACTTTCGAAAGTCCTTACATGATGCTTGATTCATTGACTGTGACTTACTCTCGAGACGCTGGCTTACAAGACGACGGGGTCGCAAAGATGCTTATTGAGCCTCTTCTCAACAATAGCAATTTCACTGAAGCGTTCAGTCTGCTTAGATTGGTTATAGCCCCTCTGAGGAATTCCGTTGTGACAGTTGATAGTGAGCTTCAAAACGAGATCCCAGAGAATGATAAGACGAGTTTTATGAATTTGCCGATGAATAGAGGACAACTGGTGTTGAATCGGTGCATCTCGCCTATTCCAAATAAAATATTTAAGAAATCTGCCGAGCAATACCGAGAGCTCTATCAAGAGTTCATTGCTGATTTCTTAATGGCCTTTTGGGGTAGCTACTACAGACTGGGAGTTGTGACGAACTTTAATTTCCAGATCCCCACTGTTTTTTTCAAAGAGTCTAGCAGGAAGGAAAATCCTCTGCTCAAGTTTTATATACGATTCTACGAGCGACTCATCAACGAACTTTCTGATCAAGAAACCAAGTGTTTGAACGAGACGGCTACAGGTTTATCCTATGCTTTGTGTGTCCAAGACGAATCAAATTCGCAGCTGTTTTCAAAGAGCCAGCTCTTGTTGGCTAGAAGAGCAAAGCAATTCTCCCATTGGAAGAAGATAATCGAGAAAGGCGATTCCCAAATCATATTTAAAACACATGTCTTCCAAGATTTCATTAAAACCAAAGAAAAAGAGCTTTATTCATGTCTGATCAATTGGAATTCAAAAACCGTTGAGAGTTGTCTCGGGTTACTCAGCTCATCAAAGGAGCAGCAGGCTGTTGCCGAGAAATCCCTCAAGGAATTCAGCGCATTTGTAGATCTTCAACACATTCTTTATTTGCCGATGTCAATTCAATATGCGAACAAGAGCAAACCGTTCCCATGGGATTCGGTATTCCTTCTGGACCTCGTTTTCGATCATTATCTCAAACATAGAGAGGATCTGATCAACGAAAAAGAAAAAACGGGCTATCTCACGAATAAATTAAAGCAAATGCTTCTCATCAGTTCCCTTATCAAGGAAGCTAGTACTGTGTCTACGGATAATGAAAAACAATGCAACTTTTTAGTGCTTTCCTATGCGACGCGAAAACCGCTAATCGAAGCTCTGGAAGCCGATTTCGTTTCTCTGACAACGATATTTTACAAAGAATTTGCTTCCATACTCTTGGACGCTCAGAAGAGGTGGCTAATTGATAATATCTTCCAGCATCTCACGATTATTATTGCCAAAATGTCAAGAATATTTCTGGAAACAACCGGAATTTTCCAGGTTCAAGGCTTGGTTGGCCATGAAACCCTGACGCAGAAGTACGCATGTGCAGTATCTAAGTTGATAATCACATGCCTCGCCAACATCGATGAGGTTGTTCTTCAAAAATGCAAATTGGACTCAAAAACAGCCCTGAAAGCGTCGTTCTGGCAGCTTGTGACGACCTTACAAACAGAATTTCATTCGATAACCGCGCCATCAATTCATTTCAATTTCCCTAAAGAGGCTTTCGAAACTACAATGAAGGAGCTCCTGGAGCAATACGGAGGTAAGATCGTGAGAAACTTGACATCAACGTGCCCGTTTGACACAAACCAGTTCCTTATTACTCAAACAAAGACCTTCAAGCCGCTGATATACCAAGAAGCACTAAGACACATCGCTGAGCTTGAACGCTTAAGTACACTGTCCGAAGCTGATTTAGAAACGTTAGAAGTATATACAGAAAGCAAGGAATTAAATTTCTTCGTGAATCTCTTACCGCATTGGAAGTTCATTGAGCTGTACCAGCTCGTGCATCCTGATAGCTTGTCTGATACGAAGGATTGGAAATCGGATCTGCTGTTCAATATGAAGATTGACCTTATCGCGTTGATGAAATCGTTTTCGAAAGATGATTGGTTGAAATATGACAGCCTTCAGATTAATGAAGGTGCTTTCCTTCAAAATTGTTTCGATGCGTTACTCTGGCAGCATCGGAAGATCTTTAAGAAACCTTTCGACCTGGGAGACAAAGAGAAAGAAATCATCGAAAAGACCTATCAGCTCGCCAATAACTACTTACGAGCTGTCCCTACAGTCCTTCAGGAGCGAATCCCGTCAGAATTCGCTCAGCCAGCTCGTGCAATTTATTGCCTGTATATCTGTGGATTGTGGGATTGCGAATATTTCATGAGATTGTTGAAAGAAGGATTGCTTTCACAGATCCTCCGAAACTCTGTTCTTGATGAAGGTAGTTGTAAGGCTACTCTATTGGTTATCTCCTACCTCACTGGAGATAGTGTTCCAACGAAACATCTCATGGAAGCCTTTCTCAAAGGCGCAGTTTTGAAAAATCCCATTGTTTCCGAACTCGAGACCTCGAAAATCCTCTGTAAGCTGTATAAAATTGACCCTCAGAGTTTCTCTACCTTAATGCATTCGCACTTCGGACTCTGCATGCCGACCTCAGAACCAGGAGTCCCAGTGGATCCAAATATTGTCAAGAAATCTGGCAGCAGTAACAGTTATAATTTGATTTGTTTTGACATCGGTTAATGCCTTTTATCGCATTAATCTGATTTATTTGCTAACCTTTTTGTTAGTTGTATTTTCTGTTTTCTATTGAAACTTTCGGGTTCTAACCAACTTTCGCTTAGGATACGAAACAATCGGAGAGATGAGCACGTTCAAATACTTCGAGACTTCACTTGGTCAGAATTGCCGTTTTATCATTGATGAGACAGTCCAGCTTTTGGTTGAAACGTTCGAAAGCTTTTTTGAAGAGTATATCAAAGCTCAAGAATTTTCAGCGAAACCTCAAACTGACTCCCCCGAAACCTCTTGGCAATTTTTCACTTCGACACGCGTCCCTTACCTCATGTCGATGATATACAAAAGCATCATTGTTCTCTCGAGTGTTATAGCATCTCACCCTGAAGCGATTCCATACCTCGCTCAGGTCAGAAAAACAATCAAATACTTCGACCCCACTACAATGAGATTCGATAAATCAGCCAAAAGCGAGATTGATTTCTTCACGCTTTTTATTCGATGCCATTCGAATTTCCTCATGTCAAGCTCAATGGTCATGCTGCGGAATATAACATCACTCGAGGGTGACTCGTTTGTTGTCCTTCACGAGGGAATCCCAGCTCTCCATCAAGATTACTACCGCAGAATCTTCCTCAAGACGACCAAAGCGACCCTGGAAACTCTCGTAACTCTCTCACGCTTTGAAGAGGACTTCTTCCTGACAACGAGGATGATTTACACGCAAGCTTTAGTTCTTGACTCTATCCTAAATGGAGATATCAGACAGATTAAGGATCCTAGCGAGCTGATATGTCTGCATGAAATAACTGAAATTCTTCTCAAGGCGCTTAAATATATGGAGAATAAGATTAAGAAGGATGAGTATCAACAAATGGAGATGTATCTTTGGACGATACGAAAGGTATTCGAGCGAATGTACCTCTTTCCTGAGTACAACAAGATCAAAGACGGCGTTATCAAAATCTGCGATGATTTCACTGACGAGCAAATTGATTGTGATACAAAGCGTGCGGTTTATAAACTGTTGCTTGAGAACAAATCATACGACCAAACCACTACTACGTACACAGGTGAAATCGAGCCTGCTTTGCCTGATGACTCAGAGTCCCCGGTCAAACTCGAAGAGCAAGTTTCAAAAGCTGCAGCCAACACGACAAGCGATTATATTAAAAACAAAAGAGATTTACGAGTGCTCTTCATACGGTCTCTTCTTCGAAATTGGGAGTCATCGGGAAAATTAATACCTATTCCATTCGATTTTGAACTGCCTGCAGATATCCTTGGAACATACTATGCGAACGAGTCTCTCCAGCTGTGGGACAGCGTGAATAGGAAGTTCACAGAGCTATGCCGAGACCAAAATTACACTGAAATGAATGTGCTAAGAGTCATGACTGCTCCTGGGAACACTTTGAACGAACATTCGTTATCTATCAGCAAGGTGCTGGAGTTCGCGATGTCGCTTAATCCTGTCATGATCAATGAGTTTTCGTCTGAATCGCTTCCGAAAATCACATATCTTGAAGCAAGGCTTCCCACCTCGAAAAGGTAGTTTTGTTTCCTTAATTAAATTCTCCTAATAATCTTATTGATATAGCCTTACTGAAGAACTGGAATTTCAATTTGGATTCAAACTTCCACAAGAGGAAATTCTTGACGGATCTGAAGAGTCTACTATATCCGAAGATACCGATACTGAAGAAGAAACCGACAAGGAGGATAGCACTGAGCAAGCCGACGAGAACCAAGAAAATCAGGAGTTGACCTTTGATGAAATGGATATTTTCAGAAGCTTGTTTAGTGCGAACTTCGCTGTACATTTGGACATGGTGATAAGAAAAATTGATAAGTTACTGGAGTTTAAGATTCTCAGGAAATTTTATGAAAATATGTCGGTTTCTGGGAGGATCGGCGCCAAACTTCGGTTCGGAGAGGACAAAGAATTTAACGAATATTTACATAGTATTCCTAAGGAGGATCAGATGTTAGCGCTGGCTTTCTTAAATCCTGAGTATTATGACTTATTGGAGGAAAATTTCAAGAAGAAGGCGAAGTTTTTGCGGAGCATGATGATAGAGGAGAGACTTCTTACGAATACTGATATGTTTGAGATGAATATGGACCAAGAAGAAGAGTATTCCGGAGAAGGAGAAGAAGGAGAGGAGGAGAAAGAGAACTCAGAAGACAATATTTCTGAAGGAAATGCCGGTGAGAAAGATGAAAATGTTATAGTAGAAAATGTTGAGGAGGAACAGAAAGAAGACAGCCCAGTCATTCAGAAAGAAGAGGCACAGAAGGAAGAAGAAAAGAAAGAGGGGGAGCCTGTGGGTTCACCTACAGATCTGAGCAGCCCTACAGAAATCCAGATATCCAAAGCTCCTGAGCTTAAGCCAAGACCACAGTTATCGATTGAAAAACCCGCACTGGGAGTCTATAAAGAAGAGATCGAAGAAATAAAAGAGCCGAATGAGAACGATGATGGCGAGTCTATTCCTAAAAAGCGAGAACCGAATACACTGCGTGTGGAACCAGATCGAGTCTTACCTTACTCACCTTTGCAGAGACCAAATTATCCGCTTTCCAACAGAGGACAAAATTCGCCCTTGAGATCACCATTGAGGTCGCCTTTGGTTAGAGGTGAGAGAATTTCAAAGAGAGCTGCTGATCTATTGGCGGAGTTGAAACCTACTGCTCATAACTCGGAAGATTTCAAGCCGATGCATCACGAAGGACTCGCGCCAAGTCGATTTAAACAAGCGAAGATGTCTGACGACGAGGATTCTGACGACGGCTGGGAGAGTTCTGGTATCCAAGAAGAAGACAACGAGATAAAATTGGGAGTTTACGCCGATAACAATGATGAGAAACCTGAGGGTGAGAAGGAAGAAAACCAGTTTTTTAGTCCTGTCGTCGATGTTGGTAACGTGGAAGAGGGAGAGTGGGAGAGCATGGATGAAGAGGAGAAAAAAGGCGGAGATGATGATGGCTGGGAGGAGGATGACTCAGACGTGGGAATTAGAATCAGTAAGTCAAAGATGAGACCTAAGAAGGCGACTTCCAAGCCCCGAACAAGGAAACAAGCTCCTAGCAACAAGCGAATTCCAAAGCATTCTCAATTCGGAATAGAGAAAGAAGAAAATAGCATCTACAAAATCACGCTGCCTTCTTCCTTTGATGATATCGGTTTGGGTGTGCTGGGTGAGAAGTCTCAAATCAATTGTTCGACATTCACGGAAATTAACAATGTGAGAGAACCAGCTTACGAAATCGAGTTTGAGAACGAGAGATCCGAAAAATTATTTACCAAAAAGATCCTCAGAAAGTTAGAGACAGTCGCTAATATCGATACCAAAGCCATCCAAACGTATAGGAAATACCTGCCGCCATTAAGCGCATCAGCCATTGAAGCACTCGTCCTTTTCTTATTCAATGAAAAGAATATTAATTTCAACCAGATTAGCTCTCCTCAAAGCTCACAAAGAACAATGGTCCTCTACTTTGACACGGTATCCTTGGCGTTTACAAACCCAATCAACGAGATTCGCGCTCTTGATTTGATTTATCACCTAATCAGTCTCAATTACACCATGGAGCCTGTCAAAGAGGTCTTCGAAGGAGTCTTTAAAGCCTTTGATTTTAAACCTGAAAACTTTGTTGAGTGCGCAGATAATTTTGTCAGCAGCTTGATCTTCCTGCTTTCGCGCATTGCGGAATGTCACTCGAAAAATGCGATCCAAGTCGAAAATTTCGCAGATCTCGTTTCTGAAATAGAAGAAAAACACGGGGTACTCTGCCTGAAAAAGCGCTTAGTAGATAAAGGACTCTTGCAGAAATACTCGCAAACCACTCTTCTGTTAAACCTTCAAGAATTGTTTAAAAAGCCAGAAATGGATAGATTTAAGAAGGATATCCTGAGCTTCAACCTCAAGGCCTACAAGCTGACTCCCAAGAAACTCAGAGAAATCAAAAATCGCGAAAACACCATCTCTGAAATTTTCCATATCCTTGACTTATTCTCGCTGGTCTCGGACGAAGAATTGACACCGGAGTGGAAGCTGGTCTACAAGAAACTCTGCAAAGTCCTTGATGAAATACCTCTATACACCGAGTTCCTTACCGAGGCTGCTCGTCAAGCGAAGCTCTCATTTGCTAGTCTTATCGAGGATTTCGAAAGCTTAGTCAAGATACTCCAGGCGGAAATTGGAAGTCCTTTAAACAATCTTAACGAGTTCATTGGGCAGGTCGAGAGGATCATCACGAACAATAAGATTATTTACTGGAACCGTATTATCTCGATTGTTCAGAGCAAATCCAAAGATGAGAATAGCAAAGGGAACAATTTGAAGGAGGAAATACAACGAGAAATGAACGCGATTACATTAAAGTTCCTCGATGTGATGTTCAATGACAGCGACGTGAAAACGCTGTATGTGCTGATGATTCAGAGTCTAGATATCTTTGAGAAGATCAGGAGCAAGCATGAAACGCGTCTCAAAGACTGCACCATGAAATTCAAGCCGACTCTTAATATCGTTCTCCATATTTTTAGCCTTCATAAGACGAGGGAAGAAATGTCAAAGAAGATTAATCAGCATTCTGAGATATTGGCGAGTTTGAATGATTTTGAAGAAGTAAAATCTGCGTTGTCAATCAAAGCCACCGGCTCGATTGAAGAGGCGAAAGAGACCGGAATCTCGTTGTCTCGTTCGCTCTCGCAGATTAGGAAGTCGGGTGAGATCGAGATTGATGAAGTGATAATGATTCTTGCGCAGAACTCCAAAAAGTTAGTGAATTTGCTGCTAGAATCAAATAAAACGACGCCTTCGAGCGATCAAATAAAAATTTTTTACGAATTCCCTTGGCTGCTTGATTTTGAGACGAAAACGAAGTTGCTTAAGTAAAATCTCTGAGATATAGTCATGATGGTATTAATAAATTTAATTTATTAGGAAAATGCTAAAGAAGCGTCATACAGACACCAACGATGACGAGGATCATGATGAAGAGTCAGAAGGACCAAATACAGAGAGTAAGCATTGAAAAAATAATGAGTTAAGCTAATCATTGGTTGATGATCAGATTTCATCGTGCATCGAGATAATATACTGGAAGACACGCTTTTGAATTTCTTTAACATCGACCCGAAGCATATCAACTCGAACCTTGAAATCGAGATCACTTTCGCAGGCGAAGCTGGCATTGATCAAGGTAAATTTATACTAATCGCATGGCAACTGATGGCTCATTGCTTTCCGACGTTCAGGTGGTTTGCGAAACGAATGGCTTACGCTGTTAACGAAAGAACTATTTGACCCCAAGCGCGGACTCTTCAAATTATCTGCGAATAAATTATCAGTGCAACCAAGTCCTTTAGTAACCATTATCCCCAACGGGTCAGCCTACATGAAGCTCGCAGGAAGGATCGTCGGCTACGTAAAATAGCACCTTAAACTGTCCATTCTAAACTCTCTCTTTCAGAGCATTTCTAAAAATCAAGCACTTAACGTTTCCTTTACGAAACCTTTCCTCAAGCAACTGATCGGTAATTTGATTTTTATTTCCGTCACTCTAAGCTGCATTTTCAACAGAGGCGCAGATTTCGGTTTCTGACCTTAACGACGTCGACCCTGAGCTCTTCAGATCGTTAGAATGGCTGCTCAATAACAGCATTGAAGGAGTCATCGAGCAAAACTTTGCTTACGAATTCGATTTCCTTGGCGACTACTTTACAATCTCACTTTCTGAGGACAAATCAAGCGAGGTATTAACCGACTCGAATAAAAAAGAATACGTCAAGAAACTATGCCAGCAAAAGCTAGTCACAGAGATCAAAGAGCAGATTAACGAGTTCAAAGCTGGGCTCTACGAATTTATACCTTTGAATATCCTTAAACTCTTCCTTGCTCCAGAGTTGGAGACACTGATCTCTGGAAAGTCCCAAATCGATGTTGAAGATATGCAGAAGTACATGAAATACGAGGAATGCTCTCCTGAAGAGAATTTCATCAAATACTTTTGGAATGTTATTAAATCATTCGACCAGGATAATTTGTCCGCTTTTCTTTTCTTTGTAACAGGTATGAAGTGCCTGTGCTTTCGTGGTCTAACAAGCAAATCATATGAATAGGTTATACGAAAGTCAGTTTTGGTGGTTTCAAGGACAATCCTTTGAGAATACTGCGATCTTCGGGAGATAAGAGCAGACTGCCTTTGGCGCATACATGGTAATAGAAAATTGAACAATTGGAGGATAATCTTGTGTTGTAAATGATAGCTTTAACCAGATTGAGCTGCCTGTGTACGACAGCGAAGAGGAGATGAGGATTAAACTGCTCACGGCGATATTGGAAGGAAAAGGCTTCCATATGGTGTAAAGCAAATAGAGAATTTATTTTCTTTTGTGTAGTTGTTAATATGATATTTGATAATATTCAAATCTACATACAGATGTAATAATCCGTGTTAGTTGAAACTAATAATCAGAATCTTTATTTTAAAACACTCTTTTTGGATACCAGTTCGTAAGGATTTCAAGAATATTAGACATGATAATTTCATTCTCAGTTAAATGAAAATTGAGGCTCCTAGTATTATTGGTATGCCTTTGTTACTTTTTCTTTTCTTTTCTTGAAGGTTTTTGCAAAGTTTCGAATCCACCTACCCAAAGGATGATGATGAAAGTATTAATATATGTAACTTGAGAAGTGCTATAGTCTTCTGCATTCAGAACATGAAATTTATTTAACAAGCAGAATTCTGATAAGAACCAATTCGA
>ENA-UOUE01001091-UOUE01001091.1-compost-metagenome-genome-assembly--contig:-NODE-1091-length-18841-cov-5.745896_pt1 | contig 18841 bp, 6 predicted proteins | sample MGYA00238146_ERZ747223 | MGnify/ENA primary metagenome ERZ747223 (study PRJEB28781, sample SAMN06268865) | compost metagenome | isolation source: single cell | place: USA: California, Emeryville, Joint...
CCACTGGAAGAAATTGGAGGCTTTGAACGAGAGAATTGAAGCGGAGAAAGAATACCGACTCGTTGAGAAGTTATTAGCGGACTAACTCTCTGTCAAGAGCGAAACCACAGGCTCTTTTCTGTTTCAATAATAGAATTAGAATATAGTGTTAATGTTAGTTGCAAATTTTTGTGTGAGCGTTTGTATTTTTCTCTTAACAATGAAGAATCACAAATGCTATTTTATGGGTTGCTTTTCAGTAGAACAATTGAATCATAGCTCTTGTTCCAACAATCCACTCTCTTTTTTTAAGTATTAGCGTTTGAGGACAATCTAAGAAGATTGTGATTGATAATGAAGCCCTTTAGCGGCTCATAACGAGGCACCCTAGATGTTCAATGTATGTTTAAGCCAATTTTTTTTCTCATGATCATTGATAGGCATTCGATTCAGCCATTGAATTTTTTTATGAAATAAGGCTAAAATTTCTCATCTAAGGATCTAATGAGACCATCCTGCTAGAAAAAACGCGAAATTGCATATGCCTTAGTCACGACACCAGTCATCCAAAAAAAAAACCGAGACTAAACAAATATTTACTGAGTTAACGCCTCAGATTTACTTCAAAAAATAGAGAACTTCTAATTTTGTTGATTCTTCGATTAAGGTTACTATATAAATCCTACTTTAACGCCTGCTACATAGTTATTAGAACTAAAATAAATCTGATATTCTAGAAGCAAGGACAAATGATAGTGGCTGACATCCAAAACCTTAACTTTGATGGCACGGCTGTTCAAACTGAAGGCAACCGTCCCTTTGAACCTTTCTATTGCCCAACACACCCAAGCTGCAAGATTGAGGCGCTTTGTACGAAAGAGGGTTTTCAACCATCCCTCATGTGTGTCAAATGCCTTATTGACCCCAAAATCCAAAAGCAGGTCAGGGCAGAGCAAGTCGTTCCGATCCACGACATAATCAACAAAGCAGCCTCGCCAAGCGTAGCGAGCATCCGTACAGATGCCATGAAAGAGAAGCTGGAAAAAAGATTTTCTGAGTTCACATCCAAAGATCATGTCGAGGCCTTCGACGAGCATATAAAAACCCAAATGCGTAAGCTAGACAGAGAGTTTGAGAGTATTAAAGAAAGTCTTGAGGAGCTTCGGTTCCAATTCCAGCAAATCTTCGAAAAGCAATCTCATGACCTGAGAAAGCGGGAGGAAGAGCTGGTTCTCATGTTCAAGGACTTCATGAAAGAGCAAGAGCTGATAGACAGCCTCACCGGAGCGACTCTGGTCGATATTGTCAGTACGATACAGCGTATGGATGACATTAAAGATTATGAGAGATTTCTGAAGGCATTACATCTTCGAAACACCTTCACAAATCCCATGGTTGAGAGTCTGCATCTCCAAGAGCTTTTCAGTTGTGTAACTAACTTCAAGTCTCGGATTAATGCAATGAGAAGGTGTAGAATCGATACATCCAAACTAGAAGATATACGAAGAAGGATTGAATCAATAGAGATGCTGGACAAGAGCTTGCAAACGCTACCAGGACACCTCGATTTGCAACTAAACCAAACTCTCGAGAAGGTTCTAAGAACAGAAGGCAAAAAAACTGCTGCATCTGAAGGGATAAATACTCCACCCATCTATTTCGGACAAGACACTCAGTCCCAAGAGGGATTGTTCACTTATGCAGTCGATGTTGGCACTCAGACCCCGAGTGTTAGGTACTATCGAGAGCCAGTCGCTGAAGAATGGGGACAGGGTGGCGAGGAATTCGGATATGAAGATGAAGGAAAAAAGGGAATGGATATCATGGACGAAGACCTCAAACATCGGCCGTTCGATGAACTTCATGAGGAAGAAACCGCGTACCGTGCGACCGAAGGAAACAGTCCTCAGTCACTTGTTCCGGAGAAATCAGAGAGAGCTCCTAAAACGATTTATGACTGGATTAACCGGAGAGTGACTGGCTATTTGATCTTCCATAATGAGATAAATGATAACGAGAGCGTCGAAGAGGATAAAGAGATAGAAGACGCGCATTTGAATCGTGTTGTTGCAGATAGATGGCATGGGTTGACTAAGTTGGAGAGAGAAGAGTATATGGCTCTCGCGATGACAACACGAGTCAAGCTGAAAAAGAAGTTAAAGGACTTGGACTTGGAGGATCCCGATGCAGAAGAGATCAAGAGGAAGATCCATAAAAAGTTTAAGAAACTGAAGTTGCACTAATTCCCTAAGAGGAAGTATCAACTCAGAAAATGTAGATAACTTTCTTACGTTATTCTAACAATTTGGCCATACATAGAGAGATAGATAAGCATTTTTTCGCTTTGACTATGATTTACTGCATGAAATTCAATATACATATAATTCATATTAAGTTTTACTGAGAATACATGATAATTTGTTTGTTCAATTTGAGAGATGGTTTGGAATCTATATTGTTCATATTTTTGCATGAAATTTAGTAACTTGGAATTTCATTTTTACAAGGGAACTTCAATAATGAGAAAGATAAATTAGGAATAGTAGTGAACCAATAAAAGAGCTAATAACATTTTTATATTTTTGCATTTTTTAATTAGAGTTTTTGCTTTTTATTTGTTCCTGTCAAAACTAATCTACCTTTTATATGAGATAGTGCGATGTACCGGACTAATAACGTATAGCTTTTCCTAAATGACTTTCGCAAGCGGCTTAGAAAAATAATATCCAGGTCAACAAGTCCAATCTAAGTCCCATTGCTTATTCTTAGTACCCAACTGCAAATAGTGAGATTTTTTCAATGAACTGACGAACAGAAAAAATTATCCTCCATGAAATATTATTTTAGATTCGGGAAATATACGTTTTTTTCGTTCGAAGAATTAATTGCGGATTTGCGAATTTCCTTATAAAAAATTCATTGAGAAATCTAAATGCAAACCGAAGCCTACGACTACTATCAAAACTCTTATTCAGAAGGCATGGAGCAGTTCAGCAGCGCCAGCAGCTCTGATAAGAACTCCAAAGAGGCGTTTTTCGATAGCCGATACCATTCGATTTCGGAATTATTTCTCGGCATGGACATCCAGATGACTGATTATCTACCCGAAAGAGATTTTTTGCGGCTGTTGGACTCTCTGTGCGTGAACGAATTCGACAGAGAGATAGCCACCGGGTTATTTTCAAAGGTTCCTAAATACCCGAACCCTGAAAGGCCTAGTGAGAAAGTTTTGGAGGTTCAGGAGTTTGTTTATACCTTTATCAAAGCCGAATATTTGCTTCTGACTAAAGCAGAGCAAATCAACGGGAAACTTGCCGAAATTTCGAATCAGGTGCGCGTTGTGAATAAGCAAATCAGTTATATGAAAGCTCAAGGAGCCAATTACCGAGTGCCTCTGGAAGGAACGCAGTATAACCTCAATTTGGAAATAGGAGAGGTCGTAAATGATGATTACGAGAGGAAATACTCGCCGAATAATCGCTATACAGCAGTTGTGAAATATGGAGGGAGCAAATACGAGACTATGGAGGTAAAAAACGATGGGTTAGAGTTCAATCCGCGTTTTGGACATACTTTCCATATTAAAATATCGAATCTGAAGGATAAGCTTACGTTATCGCTAAGAAAATATGAAGATCCGAAAAATCGGATGAGTTACAATGAGTCCACAGCAACTGTGGTCTTTGACTTAGCGAGCAGAAACAGAGGCGAATTTTGGGTTGATTTGTATGATGATCAGGGAGCTTGCACGCAGGAGAAAATGCTGATAACAATGGAGTTACAACTTGAGAATACACTGGGAATTGAGCATTTTAACGACCAGATTCAGAAGCTTGAGGCGTTTGAGAAGCAGATCTTGAAGGAGCGAAAGCTGATCTACACGTCGTTGAGGGATTTGGTTGAGCCTTTTTCTGTAAGAGGAAACAGGTCTCAAAAAAGGAGTCGAATCTCTCAGCAAGTGACGTATTTTGAAAAGAAAGATTACAAGGAGCATCGAATGGTTCCGAAGGTGATGGTCTAGGTGCAAAGTTCTAGTCGGTAGCGTTCTTTCTATTATTATTAGTGAGTTTTTTTAACGTTATTTTATAGCCTCGCAAATGTTATTTTCTGAAATTTATTTTTCTTCATAAAGTCTTCTTTGTGATTGCATAATTAAATTCTTATCTTTGATTTATGATAGTTTTTGAAAAAGAATGAAATGCCAGAATTAATTATGTTTTTTGTTGGATAGTAGGATAAAGATCTGACACTTCTGCAGCTAGCTGATGACTTCAGAATAAAAATAGTTGAACAACGACGGCTATGATTAAGATGCTATTTTCATTGTCGATCATGCTCGTATGCAAGAGTGTTTCAAAAATAAATTTTGCAGTCTTTGACATTTTACTACCAAAATTGTCAAGAATAAAAACTTTCCTTTCAAATTTGTTCTACTTACAATTCTTCTTAAATGAAATTTGAGCCATTTTAACATTGATAAGCTAATCTTTGTTGGGAATAATCTCATAAAATACGGACGAGAGTCTTACGTTATTAGCTGTTTATGGGCTGGAATATCCGTAAGCTCTTCAATAATGTTCCGAAAATCTTTTTTGGTGGAATCTTGTTCGAGAGGTAGCTTGAATACTTTTGCCTATATCCGATTGTGAGTGAAGGTTTACTCTGAACAGTAACATTGTGCTCGCCTTTCAATTCCTTATGTTCTTCAGGTTGCAACTGTTTATTTTCAGGTTGATTTTTTATGACAGCTGTCTTTTTCTCGATTGTATTCACGTTAGTTCTCTGAAATTCAATAATTACTGATGAGAGATCTGGGATGCTTTTCAAAACCGTGGATAAATCAATCACTTCACCATCAATTGTTGGTTGGTAAAGCTCCGGATCTAAATCATTCATTCCAAGAATACAGGTAGAAATATCCTTGAGGGCCAAATTTTTATTGACGAGGTAGTCCTCTTCAGGATTGTCTTGAATAGCTACACTAATAAAAATAGGCTCTACAGTAGGACTGGGAGTCATTTCTTTAGTATATATTTCGATAATGATTGCCTCGATATCTTCCAAATCCCTCAATAAAGTTTTAGGACTTATCATTTTCCCATCGATTTGAATGAAATAGGCTGAATTTACTCCATTCAGAACTGACATTGCGACTTCTGAAAGTGGTATATTTAATTCAACTCTTAGTTTTTTTTCCGGAGTGTCATTGATGGAAACTATAATAGGTGAGACATCGGGCTGAGAAGAAACTCGAAGTACGCAGGGTTGAGTGAATAAATCGGAATAGTCAGCAGCAAGTTTTGTTTGTTCTAAAGCGCTCCCATTAAACTTCTAAAACTAGGTTTCTTATTCCGTCTTGAAGCTTGAACCAGTCTTTAGCTTGTGTAATATCCGGGGAAATTATTCTTTTGATTTACTTATCATTAAAAGAGATCGTTATTCTTCTTCTTTCGGGCTCTACCATTGGTTGTAAGTTGGCTAAAAAGAAATTATTTATAATAAATCTCATTAAAGTTCGCCCTATTTAGTAAGTTTTCAAATTCCTTTACGAAAAAGAGAAAAAACCTTGCAAACAAGCTGCGACTAGCTAATCCATACATATAATTATGTCAACCTTCAACGAGGGAAGCAATATTCTTCTTCTTGTGTCTAACAGGAACCAATAGATGACTTAAGAGTCGGCCGATACCGGATTAGCCTGATAGTTTATTTATAACCTAATTAAGTGATGTGATTTCTGATAAAAATTCGAAGATCTTTTGACTCAAAAGCATCGACAAGTCTGATGAACCGTCGAGGCTTCCTCTCACTTGGGGATTAAACTGCTCATGAATAGCATGAACTATTTAAGAAAGAGCGCAAGAAGACTTAACATTTCATTTATTGCCAATCTCTAATACAAAATAATATAATTCTTATATATTTATCAACTATTTGTTAGAACGAAAATGAAAATGAAAATTTTCGAGAAAGGCTTGAGATTTGAATGAAAAATGCCATTTTTTGAGTGATCGGTGAGATATATAATTCGAGGATGCGTAACATGAGATAGAAAGTTTTTCAAATTCTTCGTCGAAATTCAAACTCAAAGCTTGCGAATGCAAAAGCACACAAACTTAATTCAAAAATTGTTACATAATTCACTCCATAGAGAGAATAGGTTCGTCATGTTTTTCATCTGTTAGTTTTTGAGTGCATTGGTATTTGGTTATCTCAAAAGTTCTTCAAACCTGGTATTTTCGAACCTATTTCCGTATCTCAAATTCTATTTTCAACTTGAATTTAAAAACGTAAATTGGTATTTCGAAACAATTAAGATCAAGGGATCTAACTAATTTTGCTCAAAATTCACAAACAGGTTGATGACTAAATTAGCACCTTAATCAACATTAAAAGATTTACTTAACAAAATATCTCTTAAATAGATTGTTTACAGAATTTGCTTGTGATACATTCAACTGACTTCAAAATAAATTACAAAATTCAATAACTTCTCGAAGTCATATAGTATTTTCCAAAGGAATTCACAGAATTATTACAATGAGATGTTGCTAATATATTAGTAATAGTAGTATGAGGTTTAATCCGCAGACAAAACAAACCAAAGGTAACTCAAGAAGGATATATTTTAATAAAAAATACAAAGGAAACTTGGTAAATCTTCTTGGCAAAGTAAAATCTAAAAGAAAAAGTACCTCGAAAAGAAGACTATTGACTGTAAAGAAGCAGTATATATATATGTGTGAAATAATGATCCATCTCACATTGTATTTACAATTCTAGCATATTAGCAGCTACCCTACTAAATTCGATCTGGATTTTAGAATTTATTCAATCAGTATTTATGAATCTAAAAAAACTATTGTTTGTATTAGTATATTAGGATAATTTCATTTAGTATTTTGCAATGTTTTCGTCGCTATTTCACTTACGATTTTATGCCTAATCATGATAAAGAGCGCACAATCTCAGTATGATATAGAAAAAATATTTAAATTGTTTAAACGATGATTAATTCAATTTTCATTCATGTACATGGAGTATCAATTTAATAGATCCTTTGAGTTACCAAAACACTCATTTCATTATTTGAGATTAATTTCAATATTTGTTTTCTACTAACAGTTTACGATGAAAACATTCAGTTACCTTGACACATAAAGAGACCTTTACATTATTATAAGTTGATATTTCACGAAAAAAACTCTCTTTCGGGACTTTGGGTGCAATACTGGTTTATTTCAAACCGCGAACAACAAAAAAAAAGGGTATAAACCCGTTCAATGAAAAACTGCTATGAGAGTTTGAGAATGAATAATTAATGTATTCTTCTGAACACATTTGACTAAATCTAAAATTTCAAAAAATTATTTATATTATCCCAAGACAATAATTAACAAAGAAATCAAATTCTACTGGCTATTAGACCTGAGCAAAAAAAATCAACCTTAGAATACAAAGGCGTTTGAAATCACTCCTAATACAGCCAAAAACCAGGAAATCACCGTCTGTGACAAGAGTTTTCGAATGCTCATTTCTTCAAAAGGAGAAGTCGATACACTGAATTCAATTCCATAGATCTATTTTAGGTCAAATTGATTTATAAATATGTGAATTATTGGTCATCCAATCATCATAAACTTTGCTAGTTCCAGTTCAGAGTAAAAACTCAAATAACAGCAGTTTTTCAGTTCATAATAAATGATCTTAATATCAAAATCAAGAATTAGCCAGTATCTTGGAACTACGTTAAAGAATTATAACATTCTATAATATTGACCTGACAGCCTTCTCTAGCATTATTAAATTTACCAACAAACATAAGTAAGAACCAGAAACAATGGCCGAACCAAAAACAGAAACCGGACTAAAGAGATCTTCCACTTTTCGATTAAAACCTTACGACCGTGACGAAATCTTTTTTCATAAATTTTCTCTTCAGCACATTATCAAAGAGCCCAAACCTCTCGTCCAAAGAAAAACACGCATCATTTGCACACTTGGGTACGACTGAAATTGAAGAACCTAGTCTAAATTTTCCCACTGCACAGACCAAAATGCAATAGCGTTGAAACTTTATGTGGCATGCTCGACAGAGGGATGTCTGTGGCTCGACTCAACTTCGCCCAAGAGAATCTGGAGGTGAAAAAAACTAGCTCACACGTCTGTAAGCTTATCTTCATAATTGTTAGACACATACAGAGAGCATCAAGAATTTATATGAGGCGTTTAAGATTTATAAAGAGAAGCACTGCGCTATTATGATGGATACAAAAGGGCCTGAGATAAGAACTGGTCTGCTTGAAAATCATAAGGCAATTACTCTGACAACAGATCAAGACCTTGAGATCAGTATGAGATTAATTCTTCGAACTTAATAAATTTATTTTCTCGAAAAACTAGCCACAGACTACTCATTTGAAGGAAACTGCAATAAAATATCTTGCTCGTACAAATCGCTTCCGAAGTGAGCAATTTGCTTATTTCACATCGTAAAGTTCCCCTATATTAGATCTGTGAAGGTAGACAGTCCAGTACTTCTGGCAGATGGGGCAATCAATTGCACAGTCAAAAAAATACTTGAAGTAATTATATGACCTGTTGAAATTTCACATACTAACACTCTTTTTCGCCTCTCAATAGGAGGGAATTATAGTACAAGTTTTAAATGACGGCATTCTTACTGAGAAAGAGTTGATGCATCTACCTGGTGCGATCGTTGATCTGCCTCCTATAAGCGAACAAGACAAAGACGACCTTCTGAACTTTGGGCTAAAACACGGAATTGATATCATCGGCGCGACTTTTATCCGAAAGCCTACTGATATTGAATATATTCGTGATGTGCTTGGTCCTCGAGGAAGCCATATTCAAATCATTGCAAAGATTGAGAACCAAGAAGGTTTAGAAAACTACGAGGAAATTTTAGAGGCAGCGGATGGGATCATGGTGGCTAGAGGCGACCTGGGTATGGAGATACCATTGCAAAAAGTGTTTATTGCGCAGAAGTGGATGATAAGGAAAGCGAATCTTGTTTCTAAGCCGATTATAACAGCAACTCAAATGATGGTGTCAATGAAAGAGAATCCTCGGCCAACGCGTGCTGAGGTCTCTGATGTTGCGAACGCGGTGTTAGACGGAACTGATTGTGTGATGCTTTCGGACGAGACGTCGAACGGGGCCTACCCGTTGAATGCAGTTGAGTACATGGCGAAAATATGTGCTGAAGCGGAAGTGTGTTTCGATAGATATTCCAACTATGAAACCATGAGAAAGTTGACTGTTCGCAGCGAGCCGTGTGAGGCAATTGCGGCTTCTGCAGTGAAAATTTCGATGGAGCTTGGGATCAAAGCAATTGTGTGTTTGACGGCGAGTGGAAGAGCAGCGCAATACATTGCGAAGTATCGTCCAGAGGCGATAATTTTGGCTGTGAGGTAAAAACATTGGTCAGAGTGTTACAGACTATTAATATAATTTTCCCTTTTACTAGTGTGAATGAGAGTACTACCAAGAAACTGTGTATATCGAGAGGGATCAGATGTTTAAGAGTACCAACCATCCAAGGTAAGAGATTGTCTTATGTGACTTTTCAGCAACGTGAAAATATTTTTACGATTCATAGGAACTGAGTCGTTGATTGAGTACGCGATAAAATATGCGAAAGAGACGAAACTTCTGAACCCTGATGATGCGTGCATTGTTATTCATGGATCCTATGAAGGCAATCCTGAGCAGTCTGATTTGTTGAAAATTGTTCATGTTTAATAAAAAAGTTGTGTTTAAAATGCTAAGTGCTTACTCATTGTGAATGAAGATATACTTTTCCATGTTAATTAATCAATCTCAATATTATTACACCTGTAAAATCGATGCTTCGACTGTAAATTTCTAAGTTTTTTCGTGCTCAGGTTGCGGGAATCCCAAATTGCATAGAGTCTCTAAGAGAGCACAGTGAACAGCATTCAATATCAAATAAAATATCGGAAAGTAGAAACAAATTGAATTGTGCGAAAAATCCAAAAACCATATTCCGTCATGACTCCATTCTCAATTAGATTAAATCAATACAGCGAGATATCTCGTGCATTTTGCAAAATATGAGGACGAAAAAAGAAATATTTCAACCCTTAACAAAGTTGTAAGAATATCACAGTATTAACCAATTCTTTTTCAAATGTCAAATTTTGAACCTTGCTATTCTACAAATTAGCTGTAATGAAATCTCTTTTCCCCCAGTTAATAGGTAAACACCTCTAATATAGCCGCTTACCATAGAAGAGAAATTTAAACACAACGAATCCTATCTAAAAGAAAAATAAAATAAAAAGCCTAAAATTTTGAAGTATCATTTCTTTTGAGATCAGCCTTTTTGCTTTTGCAAACTGTTTCTTCAAGGAAGTGCCTCCTATTTGAGCAAATTGAATTAAAATTCAAATTTGAAAATCTAGTACTGAACAACACTAAGAGGATCTTCCACCCAGTTAGAAAAACTTTCTTCGCGTGAATTGCAGAACAAATTTTGCTGAATATCAGTATCAAATCAACAATCGAAATACTCCAAAAAATCTTTTAGTGAGTTCTCCAGTTTATGGCCACCTATCTTCGAACCCTCTAAAATTCTATATCTCGATTGTGCCCCATTTTCTTTGCCTCAAAATGTGTAGTCTTGCGAGTATATCATTATGCTTCAATCTAGTAAGAGGCAAACTAGTCGCTAAGTTCAAATTTAGATTTATTCCCTGTGCTTTCATTAAAACATTCTTGCTGTCTCAAATACTCCTTTCACTAAGGGCTCTATTTATTTTCAAATTTGATATGCTGAGTGATTCTACTGGTCAATTTACTGACATGACATACTGGAAGTTCTATTTTTGAGCCTCTCTAGGAGTTCTTTAAACTGATCAAGAAGCAACTGACTATATAAGGAAGGATGGCTATCATGAGTTATTCATTCTTTGAATTAATTTAGAGAAATGGCAGAGCCTGAGAAAAGAAGAGTCATCATCTCTTATGATGAAACCAAAGTGAAGAAAATGATTCTTCCCACCATTACCGTGGGTGAACTGATTAAACAAGCCCACGGTTGGTTCAAGCTTGAAGGTGAAATTGCAAACTCAGTTCTCGAATTGGAAGGAAACAACTTAGATCCAGAGAAATCTGTGGAGGAATACAGTTCTAAAATATTTGCTTGTCCCTGCAAACTTAGAACTTTATCACCGATAACGTACTCCGTAAATTCTTCTGAAGAAAAGGTGCTTACTATTGATTTAAATTTGGAACTTTCAGAAGTTGCGAAGAAAGTCCTCTCAGAAAATTGTAATGTGTACTACATAGAAATTAACGGGAAAATGATAAATCCCAACACAAAACTGCGAGATTTACAAAATCTTGAGGAAGATATACTCGAGTTCTTTACCGAAAACATAGAAGTCATCACTGTCAAAATTCACGAGAACGGCAATAATTGGTCTGAAGAAAAGCACCCGGTCAATAAACTATCCACATTCAAAGCTATCACGGACTATGTTGTTGGAATGAGAAAGTTAGACCCCAAATTTTATTCACCTACTATTCCTGGGGTAACTATTGAAGGGTCCAAAACTTTAAAAGATGTGCCAAATGTAACAGCTTACGTGATCGAATTTAAAAGAACAGAAGACTCGCCTAATCAAGAAAATGAAAACTCTAAGCAATCTGAAGAACAAACCAAGAATGTTAGATTAAAAGTCTGCTTTCAAGACTCAGTCTATACTTTAAAAATAAGTCCACATCAAACCTTTGAAGAAGTAATCAAGGACTGTCAAAATGTGATTCCTGAAAAGAATGCTGAGTTAGAGTATTACCACGCTGACCGGAAGTTAGATAACGCTACCTTCGACGAGCTTTTGAAAAACCTGAATGGCAAGGAGCTTAGAATACATTGCTTTAAAATAGTAGAGATTCAGGTCAAACCTGACGAGACAGTAGCCTCAAAGCTTGATTTAAAACCCGTTAAAGTTTCAATCCAAGCCCAAGCATCAATCCAAAATTTGAAAGACAAAGTGGCTGAAGCTTTGAAATTAAAACCACGTCAGCTGAGCTTTTGCTGGAAAGAAGATGAAATAAAAGACAAGCTTTCAATTGAAGAATTCATGGAAAAGTTTCAGAGCAATGAAATCAAATTGACAACACTTTCGGAACTCACATTCAATTGGGAAGCAAGCACAATCGTTAAAATTTTCCAGCCAACTATGACAATTGAATCCGTGATGAAGAACTTGGAGATACCAAAGATGGATAAAAAACGTTTAGTTTACAAAGGAAAGGCACTTTCGTTAAATTCGACTCTTAATGACAATGAATTATTCGGAACCGGACATATAATCGACATTCAGCCCAAGCCCTCCGTCATCGTTGAGTATATGCAAGATTCATTCGAATTTACTTTGGAGCAGAATTCTACCACTGAAGACCTTCAGAGTGCTGTTACAAAATTCTCAGGACTTAATTCATTCGAACAATTAATAATTGTTGTAAAAGAAGGTGTCGAAAATTGCACTTTATCCACGTATCAGAAGAAACTGTCGGATCTTATTGACTTCGAAAACTGCCGCAATTATAAGGTGGTTGTTAAGATCAAAACACCAACTCTACTACTGCTATCTGGCTCCAACGAAAACCACCGCTTTGGACTTGCTGCCCGTGAACCAATCTTGTTCCAAAAAAAAATTGTCGCCCTGGGGTGTCAAATGCCTTTTGATAAACAAGAATGGATAATTCTTAACAACGACGGAACATTTACGATTCTAGATGATAATAAAACAATTGAGAGCTACAACATCGGGAAAGATAAAATTATTACAGTTGCAAAGAAACTTACCCTGTATTTGTGTATGGCCGCAGAACCTATAGAAGTGCCAAACATTTTATCGATTGACTTGATAAAGAATGCGAAGAAGAGAGTAGAAAAAATCATAGAAATCTCTCAAAAAGAGCAGCAATGGGTTTATCAAGAGAAAGAAATGGTTGATGATAAGTGCTTCGAAGTCTATGCGAAAGACAAGTACGAATTGGCAATTGACGTGATTTATATATTCGATCTTGAATATTTTGGATTTGGTGAGGCTTCTCCAATAAATTCTGACCTGTTCACAAACTTCTATCTGGAATCAGATCAAGAACTTACGAATGTAGTTGAACAAACAGATTTCAAGAATGAGGGAGGTGCGATTCAATTTAGAAACAAGACGCTTCCTATATTTTTCGCGGTTCTCAAGAAGCATGCTCATTGGGAGTCTTTAATTGAGGAGATCAGGCATAGAGTTTACAAAAAAAAGCTGATAAAGTTATGGAATTCTCATCATTTCAATGCTGAATACCTTTTGTCTTACATTCTGAATACTCAGATTCCCAAGCTTAATTTCTCAGTCCTAACATTGCTTAAACAGCATATACCTGTACCTCTCACAGTTAGGCCTTGGAAAAAAAGACATGAGCTTGGAAAACCAGAAGTCTTAAATGATATCTATTGGTTAGTTCAGCCCAGCTATACAATTTCTTCAATTGGACTAGGCGATAAAGTGAAGGGAAAATCCTCACTCAACAACATGCTTTTTTTTACGAATTTTCTTGAAGAACATCAAAGAAATGCTGTTTGTGAAGGCCTCACAGAAATAAAATTTGACATTTACCGGAATGAAAAAATATTTGTCAACTTTGTTGAGATTGGAGATCAAACCGACGAGCAAGTTAAAAAGGACATTATCAAATCCTCAAACCTCCTTGTTGTACACTCAACACTGATGAATGAAAGCTTGCACAATACGCTGAACCGACTCAGAAAAGAAGCCGATCCCATCCCAATTATCCTTTTTCATAGAGACGTGAATAATGCATTTGATACTCCAGCAATATTCACCGAGAACCTGCTCAAACAATTTGAAGCTTCTAAACAATCGAAAGTTTTTGAAGTTGATGTCGAAAACCTGGCGAAAGCTTCCAGCACGAAGAATATGAACGAAATTAAAATAATACGTGATTTTGTTCATAACTATATCATGATGAACTTCAAGAAGTCTTCACCTGAAGACCTTTGGAAATTCGCGAATTTTTTCGATGGCTACAATGGTTCAGCGCTTAAAAAAATATTCACTTCAATTGAGAAATCAAGCTCTAAATTATGCAATGCAACTGAAACTTTCTATAAATTCACCTCGATTCAGAGAGATAATTCTAGAACTAGTGAAAAAAAAGAACAAGAAAGCGAAGTCTTGATTGAAGAGCTCAAAAAAAGAGGTTTAACCCCTGAATTGCAAGAATTAATTTCTTTCATTTACAGTTCACAGTTAGTCCAAAAATCTTCCAAATGCCTTGAATCTCCATCACTGATCCTCACAAAATTGCAAAACTTTTTGCGTAATATGAAGATCAAGCAAACCATGGACTTCTACAAGCTCTATACATTTCGTTCAGACTTGAGTACAAAAGAGATTTCAGAATCAAAGGTCGAAATAGAAAGATTTGAGAAATATTGGGATGCAATAAAGGATAAAACATCTTACTTCAAAGGATTTCAACCCCCTTCCAATGAGCCAGTCAAAAAGATCTTGGAATTTATTACTAAATGCATCGATATTTTTGAACAAAATATCGTTCCAGAAATCTTTTCAATGGAGCTTCTATGGAGAGAGATGATATATATGACTTCATTGGTCCCTACTCTCCAGATACCATACGGTTCTTCACAATTCCAATCAACAATTAATTTAGAGCAGGTATTAATCGATCTTAGCAAAAGCAGAATCCAAGATGGCTTTCCATTTGAAATTATTGATGGAGATCTGCTTCATATGCCCAAAGAATTCTTGAAAAAGGTATTTGCTGGTGATAAGGACAATGCTGTTGTCATATCAGTACTGGGACCACAAAGTTCTGGAAAATCTACTCTTTTAAATTTCCTTTTTGGTTGCGATTTCTCCACAAGTGCAGGTCGCTGCACAAAAGGAATCTATGGCACGTTTTTAAAACTTTCTAATTTCAACGCTTGTGGGGGAGTGCTTCTGCTCGATACCGAAGGACTTTTTGGATTGCTAAATAAAGCTGAAAACAGCCAAAGAGATAAGTTCGACCGAAAACTAGTTTTATTCTGCTTAGCAATTTCAGATTTTGTCCTTGTGAACTTTAGAGGAGACATTGACAAAACACTTTCAGACTTGCTAATGATCACACTTCAAGATAGTTTAATTAAACTCCAACAAGGAAATACGATCCTTCCTGAGATGATGCTTATATTGAATCAAAATGCCCAAACAGATAAGGAGCACCACCTCCGAGATATAAATAAAATGACTGAATACGGATTTACTGTGGATAACGTGACTGTTCTCCCCCTAGCATTTGATACTGAAGAAATACAAATGGAAGCATTAGTTGATCCAATTATAAAGAAAGATCCAAAATCTGATTTTTCAAAGAAATGTCGGAATATTACTGACAAAATCTTCCATAAAATTACCACAAGGCAAGTTAAACAAAGGACGCTAGAAAACATATTTGACACAATGGAAAAGATCTGGGAAACTATGAGCAGATATCCCTCTTTACTCAAGCATGGCACTTTGAAAGACAAAGAAATTGAAGAAGCCATGAGGAATTGGGTCAACGAAAAAATTGTTAACAAATGGAGAGAGCAATTGAGCGATCAATTCTTAAAGTACAAATCTGAAGATAAGGTCGACCGACTTGCAAATGAAATCAACCTTCAAGAAGACAAATTAAAGGACGAATTCGACCATATTTTTGAAAAAGTTCGCGAAAACCATGCCTTAATTTTCAAAGAGCAAAAAGACTACCTACAACAGCATTTGAACCTCGTGAAAAAAGATATTGATTTCGAGATAAATAAAGTATCACATAGCAAAAAGATTAAAATCTGTAATATTGAAGGAGAAGAACACATAAAACAGGCGATTCGTGAAGCAAAAAATAACCCAAATATGGATAAGGAGAGCAAAGAAAAGTTATTTGAAGAGACCTGGTCCAAAGTTGAATCAGGAGCTTTATATACATTTAACAGAAAAGAAGAGAATAAAATATTATTTGACACAATTTATGAGAAGTATCAAATTTCCTTAATTAATTTGACAGGGGGGCTTCCCCAAAGGATGCTGGCCAGTTTGGATTACAATTCGAGCTATAGCCAATATCAAGCCAACATGAGGAAGAAAATCAAGCAAATGTATTCCCAAGGCGGCTTAGAGGAATCAAAGGGAGCTCCTTCACAGGTTCTAAACGGAGGGATCGGAAATGTGTCATTTAGGTATTTTGACATGAAAAAATATTTTTACCAAGCAAATGACACCGAGTTGTTCGTGATCAGTCGTAATGTTTTGCATGAAATCCTTAATCTTGACAAAATCAGAACTCAACTAACAACTTTGCTCGTTGATTCGCTTGAAGTTCGTATCCAATCCATAGTTACAGAAATTAATCGAACATTTGACAGATTTGGCTTTACTTTGGATCAAGAATATCTCAGACAGTACATTGAATATAATATAAAAACATTGTGGACTAGAATTATAGGTTTTTTTCAGCAAGGTGAGCCTAAGCCACCCTCAAAGACGAAAGGATTCCCGAAAATTTTGTGGGAATCTCTGCCGAAGAGTACTTATGTGGACACTGAGAAACTCAGCAGAGCTATAAAGAATCATGTTTGGTACGAAAAATCTACAATAACACAGTTCATCAAGAACGCAATTGGCTGTATTATGGTCGACGATATCAAGAATTCATTGAAAGACGTCGGCCAGCAAAACCATCAGCACTTGAGAATTGAGGAAATCATAGACTCCATTAATCAAGATCTCGTAAAAATAAATTGCCAATTGCAAACTAGTCCATCCAGGTTTCTAGACGGTATGCATTCAAAAGATATGGAAAGTCTCATTTGGGACTTTGTGACGATCAACCGAGAACTTCGGTGTGATCCACAAGAATTTAAACAATTGAACTTTGCGTACCTACATAAAAATGCTTTCTTAGCGCAGATAACCAAAATAAAGCCAGAAAATTATTCAAAAAATAATTATCTGTTACTTGGGGTATCCTCAGCTAAAATCTATCAAGTTAAACCAGAGTATTTCAGTATTAATTGGCTACGCTATTATGCAAAACATGATTTCTGCGGAATAGCTCACCATTCGTCTCAAAACAAGAGCTTGCTGCAATTCGTCTCAGAGGAATTCAATCTAAACAAATTACTGCTTGACATTTTTAAATGTTGCGATGATCACTTGAATGGAAAATCCCAAGAAAGCTGTAATTCACTCAATCTCTACATAAATATTTCAAGGGATATTAATAATCTTATTGGACTTGCAAACAATGATTTACAGCAAGCTTGCTACAAATTAGATTTTAACATTTCAGCGACTATTCACTTGTCTGTTGTAGAATTAATTTGGAAGCATTTTGAAGAAGCAAATTGGAATCGGATCAATCAACCATTAAAAGAAATGAGAGATCAGAAAGAAAAGCAAAAGAACTTTTTTATGGCGATGACCTCTCAAAATAGAATGAACATTGCAAGAGTAGAGGTTGAATCATTTGCGGAAAAAATAATCACTTATTATAAAAATGAATTCCTTGCTCAGATCAAGACAAAGTTGATCAAACGTCTAGCTGAAAAATTTAATATCGAAGGGAAAAGGGATCGAGTACAACGAGAAATGGATGAAAGGTATTTTAGCCGAGGCGCGATGGTGAATCTCGATGACTTATATAGATATATTTGTGATCCCTACGAAGTATTAGAAACACATTACCGAGAACTTATCAGCAAATACGTTAAAGAAATAGAGATCGAATATTCGAAGGAAGCCCAAGTGATAAAATCTCTGATGGGGACTTTGAATGAAAGAATTGTCTCAATCTTCGTGGCTTTTAATGAGCATTTGGACAGCACCTTTGATACTTTTAATCTGTACCGACCTATCCAAGAACAAACTCAAAATTTACAATCAAACGAAGTTTTCTACCAAACCTATGAAGAAAAGCTGAGAACCGTGAATTTTGAAATGCTACTTAAGCTGTTGAGAGGAGATCCGGATGTTTTCAATCGAAAGTATAAGCTTGAATATAACATTTCAGTTGAGGTAAACCCAAGTGATAAATTCTGTACATTGCCACTTCTCAACGAACCGGAAATATTTAAGTTGATCAACCATCTTGAAAAAAACTGTTGTGGGATTTCAAATTTGTTGAACTTCCTGAAAGCGTTCCTTGACGAAGTTGAGTCCATCAAGAAAAAATTGCTTGAAGTCAAAGTCAACGACGAAGAAATTGAACATTTCAGGAATTTGATTAATTTTTATGTATGCAAGCAAAAGTGCCCTTGTTGCGACAGAATCTGTGGAGAAGATGATCCTAATCATAAATACCACCAAGTTAAATATGGACATCAAATGAGAGCCATTGGCGGGATTAAATTGAACGATAACTCAGCCTCCGTAAGTCGGTGTGAGGACATCGGGGCCAATGAGATCATGCAATATAATGGAGTCGAAAAAACTTGGATGGAGTTTAAGGAAGAGATGAGAAATCATCCAAATAATCCCTGGATATACGATGATCTCGAAATGACTAAACATGACAAAACTTTGGAGGACAAATTTAAGTACGTATGGAAACAAGTAGGAGAAATTGTTTGCAAAGATCGATATAAAGGGGATATGACCTATGTGGAATACAATCCAGCTAACCTGAGGAGTCAAAAGATCATTCAAGCTCCTCAAAAAGTCTATATATTTATTATAGATAGCTCAGGTTCAATGTGTGGAAGCAAATGGATGGATTTGTTAGGAGCTTTGAAAAAGAATCTTGG
>ENA-UOUE01001093-UOUE01001093.1-compost-metagenome-genome-assembly--contig:-NODE-1093-length-18816-cov-7.818827_pt1 | contig 18816 bp, 14 predicted proteins | sample MGYA00238146_ERZ747223 | MGnify/ENA primary metagenome ERZ747223 (study PRJEB28781, sample SAMN06268865) | compost metagenome | isolation source: single cell | place: USA: California, Emeryville, Joint...
GCTCCACCATTTCCGCCAGTGCCAAAGAAGCCACCAGCTCCTCCAACCGCACCATTTCCTCCTAATCCACCAGCTCCGCCCACGGCTCCATTACCGGATCCACCATTTCCTCCACTAGCGCCTGTTCCACCAGCTCCTCCATTTCCGCCAGTGCCAAAGAAGCCACCGAGTCCTCCAGCTGCACCATTTCCTCCTGATCCACCAGCTCCACCCAAGGCTAGAGCACCGGATCCACCATTTCCTCCAAGCCCTCCAAATCCTCCGGCTCCACCATTTCCGCCAGTGCCAAAGAAGCCACCAGCTCCTCCAACCGCACCATTTCCTCCTAATCCACCAGCTCCGCCCACGGCTCCATTACCGGATCCACCATTTCCTCCACTAGCGCCTGTTCCACCAGCTCCTCCATTTCCGCCAGTGCCAAAGAAGCCACCGAGTCCTCCAGCTGCACCATTTCCTCCTGATCCACCAGCTCCACCCAAGGCTAGAGTACCTGTGCCACCATTTCCTCCTGTTGCGCCTAATCCTCCAGCTCCTCCATTTCCGCCAGTGCCAAAGAAGCCACCAGCTCCTCCAACCGCACCATTTCCTCCTGATCCACCAGCTCCGCCCACGGCTTCATCACCGTCTCCACCATTTCCTCCAGCTGCTCCGCTTCCACCAATGCCACCGAGGCCACCGTTGCCAAAGATACCAGCGGCTCCACCAGCTCCACCATTTCCTCCTGATCCACCAGCTCCACCCAAGGCTAGAGTACCTGTGCCACCATTCCCTCCTGTTGCGCCTCTTCCTCCAGATCCACCGAGGCCGCCGTTGCCAAAGATATTACCGGCTCCACCAATTCCGCCGTTTCCTCCTACTCCACCGGCGTTACCTATTGATCCAAAACCTGCGCCACCGTTTCCTCCAGATCCACCGATTCCTCCAGCTCCACCATTTCCACCAATGCCGAACACGCTACCAGCTCCTCCAGCCGCTCCATTTCCTCCAGCTCCACCGGCTCCGCCCAAGGCTAATTCACCGGATCCACCAGTTCCTCCCAAACCACCTGTTGCTCCGGCTCCCCCTTTTCCACCAGCGCCGAACACGCCACCAGCTCCCCCAGCCGCTCCATTTCCTCCAGCTCCACCGGTTCCGCCCACGGCTAGAGCACCTAAGCCTCCATTTCCTCCTGTTGCGCCTAATCCTCCAGCTCCTCCTTTCCCACCAGTGGCGAAAACACCACCAGTTCCCCCAGCTCCACCGTTTCCACCAGCTCCACCAGTTCCTCCTAAAGCGAGCAGACCTGAACCACCGTTTCCTCCAGTTGCGCCTTTTCCACCAGCTCCACCGACACCACCGTTGGCAAAGATACCACCATTTCCCCCAGTTCCACCGTTTCCTCCAGTTCCACCGTTACCACCGAATGCGCCTACACCTGTGCCATGCGCTCCTGCTAAGCCGCCACTTCCTCCTGCTCCTCCAGCTCCACCATTACCAAACAGGCCACCAGCCCCACCAGCTCCACCTACTCCTCCATCTCCACCACGACCAATCTGCTTGCGCAATGAAACTGAAGTTACAGTCGTCGCCAGTCCTAAGACCAATAAAAGTCCGATTACTAATTTTCTTTTCATTGTTTCTTCTTATTAAAATGTTTTTTCAAATGTTAGATATAATTCATGCTCTTTGCATATCTATTTATAGTCGTAACAGTTACTGGAAATTAGCGACTGAGAATTTTCTGTTGAATAAAGTGAGTCTGACTCACTGAATTTAAAAGATATGCAATGCATCAGGTGTCAATATCTTACTGGACATTATGCTAATAAATCAATGTTTTTTTCCAAATCATCACAGGTTAACGATTAACAGATTATTATATTATCGGTCTGTTCGGTAAAATTCCAGTTAAATCTTTTTCATTGGTCGTTTTAAATCTTTTCATATGAAGCAATATCAAGTAAAATGGGAAGAAAGAATCCTAGATTGCTCTTATAGCGAGCAGCAGAGTTCAAGAATGACCGCTGGAGGAAGTAACAACGTTTTTGAAAAAGTGAAGAAATACTAAAGCTATTTGCTACTGCCAGGATCTAATTCCTATCAGCCATAATTAATTTTAGAACAAAAAAGTTTCATTAAAATTTCCATTTGAAAACATTCTCAGAAATGATGGATAGGATAAGCTACCTCGGTCAAGAGGAAGTTAATCAAAGGCGAGCCCTTGTTTCAATTCTGTGGAAGTTGTTATTGTGAGTCCAAAAAGCTCATTTTATCTGAAGGACCGTTATTTTATAGAAGCTGAGAGATTAAGATATTAATTGTTCCAACAAATAAAAATCTTTCTATTTAACATTATAATTACTTTATCCGTTAGTTATGGGATTCCAAGTCTCTTTAAGTCCTATGTGAGCAGCAAACTAAGAGAACGTCAAGACCTACTGTTTCTCAAAAAAACAAAAAAACTAGAAAACATACAATATGGATATATATTTTTTTCACATTACATTCTACCTATGATATGTGCAATTTTCTTCGTTGTTGCAGGATCTTAGCCTCTAACCATCTCATTTCTGCGAATTTGAATACGATGTAATGACGAAGCTTTTATTGAATCCTAACCGAGGTGAAGCTGCCAGGAAAGAGTGAATTTCACATTATAAGAAACTTTGAACCTTTTGAAACTGTAAAATTCACTGAATTCAATATTTTCTGCCTCACGTGACCGGTTTCAAGCTGGTTTGTCGCCAAACCATCAGAATCGACGTAGTTTCTTAAGCTTTGACTAGAAAACTCTTCGATCTCAAGATCTAAGGAAAGCATTATCTGTAACAACTGCCTTGACTAATGAGGTATCAAGGAGATGTCTGCATAGATCAGATTCCAGTAAAGCAAGTGCTTTTTCTTCAACGCTCTGAAATTTCCTATTAGGAAATGTAATTTGATTATGGGCTCATTAAACGTATCAAAACAGAATTTTCTAAATTCCAAGGCAATTCACATTAATATTATGAGCTATATAATTTATTTGTTAATAAATTCGGAATCATCTGATGCTTCTCAGTCTGTATCCATGCTAATTAACGAAATTTTCAAGGAGTTAACCAAGAAATGTTTTTATAAGAAAGAAGTGGCTTGTATAAAATGGTAGTGCCCCTCGTTAGGCTGTTATGAATATTTTGCATTAGCTTTTATGATAATTTAATTTTGAGTTGCTGTTTCGGTCTCTTAGATTTCATAGAACTGATATCACGGCGGTGTACCTTTAATTTGATATTTCTTGTTCGAATTCCTCACTGTAGATGCTAGTTGAAAAAACAAAAAGAAAGGGGATTCTGATATTAACTCTAATTGGCAGAAAACGCATCTCATAGGTCAATATAGGACACAGATAGCATTCAAAATAGAAGATAGGTAATTAAATCGACACTATATGCTCGATTAGCAACATCTCAATTTCTCATATCAAATTCACGTAACAACCGGAATTCGAATCGCTGAAAGCTGCTGTTGAAGAGTGGAGCTTAGTTTACACTGAACTTTCTACAAGTAATAAATTGAAAATGCGTCTATAATTAATTCCATAGATTCCAATGAAACTTCTGAATGTTTTGCTCAGATGAAGAAAGAGATGGATAAAATTCACATTGATATCAAACTTTTCTTCCCATTGGAGCTCAAGATCAAAGTATAGGAGTATATGCGCGCTAATACTACCTTTTTGTTGTTCCCACCTACAAAACCGCTCTTAATCAAATAAAATACTGGAAAGTACTGAAAATAACACCAATTTTATTGAAGTGATAAATGGTGTTCATTTAGAAAACAAATACATATGCACTTAAATCTCCCTAGGATCTCAGATTATAAGTTTCGTTGGTCCTTACTAAGGTTTCACTGAAAATTCTTCAGAACCGGTTTGTCTTTTGTCCCAATTAATTAAAGCCGAATCGTAAGGAGTCCAGGTTATTATTTAAAATTATTTACCAACTCATGAGCTCCTCTAATTCAACCCCGAATTCTTAAATAATCGTCAAAGTCTATTATCCAGCTTTAGCTCGAGCTGTAATTGAATGTACAATACCATTTAGCCTCCTGCTCTCGAATTGCCCTCAAAATGCCAATATTAGCAACAGGAAGTTAAAATATTAAACGATGTTCGTATTTTCTATTTAAAATTAGTATATCTAAAGCTCAGCCTTCTCAACATATCATTCGGGTTTCTCTGTCACTCCTTTATGATCCCATCCAAAGACAGCACTCAAAACTCTCCCACCTTAACTCAAGGCGACTCTGTAAAGACAGAAGAATCTTCTGAGAAGCCTGAGGAACGCAAAGAAAGCACCGAAAATCTAATTATCGAACCATTGCCCTCGAAAGAGCTCATTCCTCGATCATATGAAGCTACCAAGGTCCTCCTATTCACTGGATTACCCGCAGGTTATTCAGAGATGGATTTGCTCCTAACTCTTAGCAAATATGGCAAAATGCGAGATATTTATATATTGGAAAATAAACCTTGCTGCTACGTCGAGTTCGAGGTAAAAAAACCTATTATTCTTAGCATATTTATCTCATGTTCTGCCTTGAGCTTAGACAAAAGAGCAAGCCGTGCAGGTTTATGAAGATTTTACGCTGAGTCCGGTTTTCTTAGGCTCAAAACGATTGACTGCGTTGTACACAGGACGGCAAAAGATTATAAAGAAGCATGAAAACGAGCAAACGCCTTCAAGGTATTTCAGAATGGAGTTTTTAGTGCATATTGAGGGAATTGACCAAGAATATGTGAAAAATATGCTGCAACCATGTGAGATCCTAAACGTTCTTTTTCGCTTTGAGGGTTGCCTTATCGCGCATGTAGAGGCCGCTGATATCTACTCAGCGGTGCTAGCCTGTGAAATCTTTAGAAACAGCAACGAGGTTAGAGTGTATTACATCAACGAAAAAAAATACTGCGAAGGAGGATTCAAAATTCAGTTAGTTCAACAGCCTCGTCCTTCAGTCACGTCTTTGCAGGATGATCTAAGCCCAATGGCAAATGGACTCCTTTCGCCAGGAAGTCAATGGGGAAGTATGCCATACACTAATATGTATCAATTAAACCCAAACACCCTTGATTTTACGCCGCAGTTATGGAACGCACCTCGCTGGGATTATCAACCCGCAACTAGCAGGGGCCTGCAATTTATCAATCAGACAAATGAGATGATTCCACCGAGAATAAGCGCAGATAATCTCGGCGTGCGCTTCCAAAGGCACACACATCATTCTTTGACCTCAGGTCCCATTCTTCAGACTCAACTGAACCTTCTCTCACCTCTCAAAGTCTCCAATTATAACGAGCCGCCCTGCGCTGTCGTTGTTGTGGAACAGCTGCCAGTTGCTACCCCCACAGAGGTGCCAAAGTACATTGTAACGCCTAAAGTGCTCTTTCGGTTATTTGGATGCTATGGAAATGTGCTGAGAGTCAAAATCCACTTCAGTAACAAAGAAAAGGCTTTCGTTGAGTTCCAATCGGAAGACCAAGCGAAATGCGCAAGAGATAATCTTAATGACTGTCCTTTATGGGGGAAGAACATGGTTGTTTCCTTGCCCAAAAAACCGGTAGTAGTGGATACGTCGCGGCTGAAGGGAAAAGAAGAAGATGAATTCCTTGGAGATTTTACGCAATCTCGGGAGCATCGGTACATTAAGGAAGGTTCAAAGAATACGAAGAATATCACCCCACCATCAAATAAGCTGCATCTAAGCAACTTATGTGCAGGGAAAGACGAAGAGTTTTACAAACAGCTCTTCAAGGACCATTGTAAAATCGAAAAATTCACATCAATTGACGAAACGATGGCTATCATTGAAACTTCCAGCGTCGAAGAAGCCGTAACGATATTGATACTCTATCACAACTACAACATTGAAGGGAAGCTATTGAAAATCAGTTTTGCGAAGAGCTCGAAAAGGAGGATTATCGCGGAAAATAACATTTAAACTATAAGCATTTAAAATTTCAACCCAAATGTAAAAAAATGCCCAATTTCCTATCCAAATGAAAGGTAGTGCTATGCTATGATTAGTCCTTGTTTCTTTTTTATTGCAAAAAGAAGGTTACAACTAAATAGCTTAGAAAATTCCTATTGAAAGATTGCATATTTTGGCTGACGGCTATTTTTTTCTCATTTATTTGTTAAATTACCAATACAAAAGGCAAGCGTTGAGCTGCATTTGCTGAACAGTATCATTTCATCGTTAAATTGAATTAGACAATCAATTCTTGTATTTAATTGTAGTTTGTTATTGAAAAAATCTCTTATTGTTGAGAATTTGAGTTATTTCATATCATAATGATAATTTCTTTAAGGCTTATTCGCAATGGAGAATACATAGTCATGTTAGCCTTGGCTATTAGGAACAACAACGACACATATAGTTGCAAAGCAAATTTCCTTAACAAATTAGTAATCCAAGAATTCAAGAGCGACTTGGGTGTCAATGTCGCCATCTTCAGCCATTTGTCGATAAGGTGATCCTTTTGACACTCTCTTAAAGATATAGACCTGATCGAACGTATCATTCGGAATCTGGATCGGATTGTAATTGTAAATGCTGACTTCGTCGAAATCTGCGTTGGTGATCTTGTTGGAATTCTTTCTGGCTTCATCCACGAAGAAGTTTGCATAAATCTGAGCACCGACAATAGCCTCATAAGAGTGAGGAATGTCCTGCTGTTCATTCCATTCAAACGCGCTCTTTTCTGGGTGGAATTGAGAACCAAAAATTGGATATTTGGTTCCGGCGATAAGGACACCGAAGTCTGTTCCAACATCATCTGAAACGTAGGTCAAACGAGTGAAGTTTGTCAAAAGACCATAGTTCTCTTCCCATAAGTTTCGCTGCACGGTGTAGTGCATATTGAAGAAAGTGATGCCTTCAGTTTCGAATGACTTGTGGATATCGTCAGGCATTTTAGAGAAGATAGGATGAGCCAATGCCTCTTGAGTGAAGGTCATATTTTTTCTAACAGCCAAGAATCCTGGTTGCGAGTAGAGGCAGTTGTAATTTCCGCTGGACTGGCCGGCGATGATACAAGAGATGAGTTGGAAGCCCATGCAAGTGCCCCAAAGAGGATAATAAGTGCCTTCTTTGTTGAATTGAATGACGTTGTTAATAACGTTTTCGACTGCTTTTCCGAAAGGTGTGAGGGTTTTGTTGTCAGCCTTAACGTGATCTGCGGATCCTCCGGTCAGTAAGAATCCATTGAGTTTGCGCATGATAGAGGTGAGGTTCTCAAGAGGGAGGTCCCATTGAATTGGTACGACGCGTGCTCCAGCAGATTCAACGTACTTCACGTAAGAAGCAGCCATGTAATTATAACTTTTTTCTGCATATTGTGCATAATCGGATGGGATAGCAAGAATTCCTATCACTGGCTCCAGATTAACAGCGTTCTGGGTAGAGGCGCAGTATATAACGGCAGCAAGGAGAAATAGTGAGGTCAAGGAGACTCTTACCATGTTTTTTCCACTGAGATTAGATGTAATTTATTGCTTTTTAAATCGTCGCCTCAAGATCAAGCAGTACTGAAATTGAATGACTCATCGGAGGAAAAAAAAAGTCGTACTATTGGAGAGACTTCAGACATCGGAAATAATGCAGAAATCTCGTGGCATTTTTGTTTTTTAACATGAAATATTTGCTTTTAGCAGAGATAAGTCTGGCGGGTTTATAATATTCAAATTCTCTTCACACTCGATTCACATTTTAAACAAATTGGATCCGAATGATTATCTAGGTAGTGCTTTTACAATTTGTGTGAGAGCTTCATTAATATGCGCCTAGTATTATATACCAATAGATAGTTCCCGACGATAGCTGAATTGAGATTTAGAGAATGAAAAAACATATTTTTTGCTTTCAACACAATCCAATCAGAGTCCTCTATGGATAAAATTTTCAAATATATCTTTCTTCCTCAAACAAATTTTTGCTATAGAATTGAGAGACTTTCAGAAATTTGTTAAAGATTGGTTAATTATAAACGTTACAGCGAAACCTCGAAAAGAACCGTTATTTAGAAACTAAATTTCGCCTGCTTATTTCTCTCCTCCAGTCCTTCCTCTCTTTATGCAAAACCGAGGCTCTTAAGACTCTTATCAGCTTGTCCCTCAATACTAAGCATCTTTGTAAGAGCACTTTCAATTTCCATGCTGAAGTCATTCTGCACATCGTCACCCTTCTGTAAATCAAAGAACTCAACCAACAGTCGCTCGCCTCCAAGCAGACAGACAACGCCACCATCAACGGCGCAGACCTTCGCGAAGTGTCTTTTTTCTTTAATGCTGCCTTTCAACTCTTGGAACTTGAAATCGTGGGACATCTTCCACACTTTTTGAGCATCATACTCGTTGGTAACTCCTTGGAAAATGAGAATGCTTGTTTTATCAATAGGGTCTCTAAGCACACCAGCTCCTTCCAATGGAGGCAAGCCGAAGACATTCACGACCTGCCATCTGCCCAAAGCCTCGTCCAAGACCTCAGCATTGCCCCAACGTTCATATTCGCCTCTAAATCCTCCCATAACAACCACTTTATCTCCAAAAACGAAGCTCATTCCACTGCATCTTCCATGATTCAAATTAGGTAGCATCTCCCAGGTGTCCGTGAGAATGTTATACCTCTCACAAGTGTTCAGAATGATCTCATTCTCGTCCTTCCAGCTATGACCACCAATCAAATAGATATGATTGCCCTTTTTAACGATATTGCCTACGTATGAAGGAATCTTGGACTTGGCACATTTCTTCACCTCGTTTTTATCAGGGTCATAGATGTATGCATGCGAAACAGGGTGTTGTCCGTGTTGGGAAAGCCCATTACAGAGGAAATATCTTCCGTCTTCGAGACTTACGATGTTTTGGTAGGCGAACAGCTTCAATCCGACAGGGATTGGCTTTTCCTTTGTGAATTTCTTGGTGAAATTGATTTCGAGGATAAATGGAGTTATGTCATCGCCGAATAAAAAGGCTCGTATGTCGGTTTTGCTGCTCTTTGACACTTCGAGGTCTGGTAAATCCTTTTTGGAAGTCAAAACAAAAGGCGCCAAAGCCGCAGAAAAAGAGCGAATATCTTTCAAATGTCTTTTATAGTCAAGGTCTTCGTATCTCCACTCGTCGCGGATCGAATCATAGACTTCGACAGTGTCTTTCTCGTCGCCGCCGACCACCCAAATCTCAGGGCCGTCTTGAATAGCCTTATGAAAGACTCTTTCTTTATGCATTGATCTCTTGGAAATGTATGATTTCGTTTTGAGATTGAGTTGAATATTCGAACGAATAACAGCCCCTCGCACGTTACCTCCGATAATGAGCAGCTCATCTCTATCAGCTGCTGACAAAATAGGGTATTCCACACCTCTTGGGAGCTTAAAATCAGTGATTTCCCATCTGTTTGTCTCCTCGTTGTAAACTTCAAAATACTTGGGTCTGCGAGAGGTACCAGCGTAGCCTCCAGCAACATAGAGCCTATCGTTGTAAATCATTGCAAACCCGCAGGCTCTTGGATGGTTCAGGTCGCCGGTGCTGGTCCAGGTTGGTGTAGGGCTATTCAGAGGAAGGAACTCAACGCTTCTGAGGATGGTTTTGTCGTCGGAGTCAGTAGGGAATCCTCCGATGATAAACAACTTGTGTTTGAAAATAATCGCAACGTGAGAGTATCTCGCGATGGCAAATGGCGGCAATGCGACAGCTGTGTTCAATTGAGCGTTATAGAGATATGCACTGTTGGAGGCTTTCAGGGTGGAGCTGAGGCCGCCAGTGAGGAAGATTTCTCTATCGTTGAGGTAAACGATGCCGCTTAAATTGAATAATTCGAGATTTGATGGCGGGTGAATCGTTTCAACGGATTTGAGCTTTGGGTTGATCTTGACGATTTTAGAGGTCTCGTCGCTGTCAATACCGAAGAGATAGAGGTTAGCGAGGTGAACAGCTTCTTTAGGATCTGTGTTTCCAGATATTGTTGGAAAGAGTGATACGTTCTGGTTAGTCTGATATTGCTGATTGACACCTTGGAATTGTTGTTGCCCGTTAACCTGTTGTAAACCGCTGCCACCCTGGATGTTGAGATTGGGATCTTGAGGATTTTGAATGCTGCCATGCTGGGCGTTTGTTTGTGGGTTGGCGCCGTACTGCCCTGCATTAACCGAATTAGGATCTACGTGAGGTTGGCTGGGTTCTGGTTTCGAGCCTCCAGGCTGAGCCCCAGGTTTATCTTGTTTGCGTGGCTTGTTTTTTCCACAGGCGTTTCCCATTGAGATTTTTCCTAAAAATTTAAATTGGCTTTATTTGCTGTATTTCGTTTTGAAATCGAAAAGCATATCTTCACGTATCGACAATGGTGAATTCAAAATCATCAGATATTCGGCATTACGAAAATATTCTGTGGACTAGGATTATAGAGACTCTCATACGTGTGATAATCAGATTGAGTATAGACTTCCAGAACTACACCAATTCAGCTTATGATGTGAACTCCACAGGTCACTCGATTTAATGGGGTGTTTTGAGGAGGAATGATATAAAATTCTGTTTATTTGATCCAATCTATATGACGCAAAGTGGCTTACGTTGGATCATCTCCATTTTTTTTTTCGCAAAGAGTTTAACGATCTAATCGTACGATAAATAATTCAAACACAATAGTCTCTCACATAAGTATCCCTCTATGTTAGAGGTTTAACGGACATTAAATCGCCAAGAAGCGGAGACGAAAGGCTTTAATTAGAATTTTAAACGCCTTGATTCCTCTGATCTTAAATCCGTTCTAATGGATACTCGTACAAATTTGTGCCTTCTTTCACAAATTCTCTGTTGATCCTTCTCAGAGATGATGAGGCTTGCAATTCAGTCAATTCATCGATTCTCCTTGCAAAGCCATTTTTCAACAGTCAACTGATAGCATATTGATGAATGAATATTTTAATAACGAGTTTTTTGTATTAGATTTTTTTTCAAAATTCGATAATTCGATTTGGCTGCTAAAATATCTAATTGATTTGGAGCCATAACTTTCCAATCATATAGAACCATCAAAAAAATTTTCTTTAGATCTTATGTCAACCCTAAAATCTACTCCAGCCGCGGGTTCACCTTCCCTGACAATCACTGAGAAGAAAGTCGCTCCTCCTAAGGAATTTTTCAGAAACTTTGCGAATCTTCCTCACGATAGTAAATATTTTCATAGCAATTGAATGCTTATCTTACTCCTCAGAGGTTTTCGATGGCTACCCCCACCAGAAGCTGTTCACGCTGAAATATAAAGGAGTCGGAAGGGATTTCGTAAGAAATAACGCAATACCAGTCTCTTTCAAACGATTCTATATAGACCGTAAACGCTAAAGGAAGCTGCACTTTGAAAACTGAGGAAACTGCTGTGGGTGCTGGTCTCGGACTCAAGGACTCAACTACTACACTACCAGGAGTCAAAGAAGTGTGCCACAGATCTTCTTCAGTGTCGTTTCTGACTGCATACAATGGCACAAGCACCGAAGCCAGTTTCAACCACAAAGGAGTTTATAAATTCTGGACTAACTGGGGCATCTATGTAAGCTAGTTTCCTGTAAGGCATAATTGAAAATTCATTTCTCAGGACCTCGGCCAACCGCTCGAGTTCGTTAGCATTTTCAAAGGAGACACCCAGTTCGAGAAATTGAAAGGGTCTGTGACGGCGTTTTATGCCGGAAGCTCCTTTGGTTCTGGAGTAACAATTGAAATTCCTTCCACATATTTAACTTTTACAGACAAGAGTGCAAGTGAAAGAGAAAGGAAAGTCAGTTAGCCTCGCCCAAAAACTGACTTATAGCCAAGATAACTTCTGGGGTGGAGTCTATGCGGATTTGAACCTTAACGACTTTAAATTCACGCATTACAATGCGATTGTGGGCTACAAATTCAATAAGAATTTCCAGCTCTACGCCGAACAGTAAACCACCTTTTAACTTCCCAAATCAAGGCGATTATGTAATAGTGAGACTCTGAAACCAAAGGAAATGCCTCATGTGGGTCTCGCAGACGCGATTACCAATCCAGCTGCCACCACGTTGCCAACTGCCACCTCTTCTCATGACCACACTAAACGAGTACCTCCTGGAGAAGAACCAAAACTGCTGGATCAGCTCGGAGTCGGCCTGGTTAAGCTGACTGGAGCCTACAGAGAGAAGAATTTCCAAGGAGCTGCGCAGATCTCGTGGGATCAGCCTAATGAAAAAGTCCTCTTCGAAGCCGGAGGGGTTTACATGGTAGACTCGAATACCACTGTTCGAGCTAAGGTAAAGCTAATTTGAACGTCTGGCCTCTAACAAAGGTTAGATTGACCACAATTTGGACCTCTGCTTAGCTGCAAAGTATAGGGTGAGCAAACACATCGGATTGAACGTCGGAACTTATGTAAATTCGCATTACATTTCTTAAAATCTTTATTTCTGCTGTTTAGATGCCTCTTCAAACTCCAGACCAATTCTATGACGCCAGGAAAACAGTCCCAATACCTTTGGGCGTTTCTCTTGAATTTAATTTCTGAGAGTATTAACGCCAATTTGAGTCTATATTCGTCTTGCGAGCTATCTAATGTAATGAAAAACAATTTAAGATAATTACCGTAATTAATAAGGCCAAAATTCGCAAGTCAGATTTCTAGAATGATGACTTATTCATATTGATTCGAAAAGATTTCAGCCTGTTTAATAATATAATCCTTATCACTGCTAAAGGAGTTTCTTCTTATACTGAGGTGTAAGTAATTGTCATTCCGATGTAATATGATTGGAAAAACCATATACCAAAGAACATTTAATACTTTTTTTTCTCACAATGTATTCTCTATGGAATTTAAGATAAATGGCAAAATATGATACAGGTCGCTGAGCAAATTAGATACAAAACGTCTGAAAAACCACAAAAATCAAGAATTATTTGATACTCGTGTTTTTTCTTTGTTGCTTTTCTGCTTTTCACTTTATCACTAGATCATCCAGACAGGTTTCGAAATCTTTTTAGGAGTATTTCCTGTCTTCTGCACTTTTGCTTTATTGTTTTGGACAACAATCGGCTTTGAATCTTCCACTTTGCTTGATTTCTGTTGAGGAACATAATACCTGCCGGGGATCTTCCCCTGAGAGTTATTACGGGCAGGACTGCTGTCAGCTACCCTAGTTTTAGGGTTGACCTTAGGATCCGCTCCGCTGTTGATGTCTAACGATCGAAGTACGTTATTCGACGTGATCTTCGAAAGAAGACTCCTTTTGCGCTCCTGATCCACAAAAGGATTTGCGTTTTGCCCGACCTGGCGTCCTCGAGCCTGCTGTCCTGGAGTTGGAGGTTTTTGTACGTTTTCTTGCAGGATATTCTGGTTACTTCCCGCTTTAAGAATGTTATTCGCTGCGCGAATGTAAGGAGAGGCTTCTCTGTTTTCTTTACCGGACAATTTGCGATAAAGTGGAGGATGGTTATTTTGAACAACGACTTTGGTAGGTTTAGGGTTAGGACTGCTGCTTGGGATAGGGTTCCTGGGATTGCTTCTATGGTTCACGATTGTGGGTTCTGCGGCCTTTGGTCTTGGGAGGTCTGGGTCCAGAGACACACCTCGAACAGGCTGCTTCTTGCCATTAATTGCCTGAATTTCCGATGGATGCTGAGCGCGACCGCCGTCAACGCTCAACCTCCTCGAATGACTTGAATTCGAGCGCTTAAGGTCTCCTCCCTCTTGCTGGTCTCTGTTTGAAGACTGGAGATCAAACGATTGATTGACTTTCATTGAGTTATAGTTTGGCTTTGGGAGTATTCCTCCTAAGCTTTTGATATTTCTCGGCATCTTTATTGTTTGGAGAAGCTCATGGCTTTTATTAACTGAGTTCACATTATTTCTTCCTGAAGACGGTTGTGCTTTTCCACCCTCAGGGTCTCTTTTCGCAACCGCAGGGTTACTCAGTAATTGATCACAGCTTGGCCTCAACGTCGGGTTGACACTGAGGCAACTTGTGATGACTCCTGCCAACTCGCTCGAATACCGCGAAGGGATTTTATCGAAAATACCTTTTTGGACCTTTCGATAAAGTCCGTCCATATCATTTGCTCTGAAAGGAGGCTTATGCGTGACCATCTCGTATAGCACGCAACCAAGAGACCAGATGTCGGATTTTCCGTCATACGGTTCATCGCGCCAGACCTCAGGAGACGCGTAGTAAGGAGTTCCCGTCTGTGTGTACACAAGACCTTTCTTTGCGACCTTCGAGACGTTGAGATCACCGATTTTCACAGAACTCTGATTAGCTGAGAGGAACACGTTCGCGCATTTCAGATCTCTATGCAAGATTTTCATATTATGAAGCGTGCGAAGTCCTTTCGTCATTTGAATGAGATACGACCAGACCGCTTCTTCAGGGAAATAATCCCCGGATTTCTTCAAGGAAGTTATCTTATTCAACAAATCGCCGCCGCCAGCGTACTCCATGACAATGCACAAAGTCTGAGTACTTTCGTCGATGAATGCTTCTTTGTATCCTACGATATTTGGATCGGAGATGGAGGCGAGGATTCGAACTTCATTAAGGGCGTTATCTTTCTCTTTAGGTTTCAGCTGAAACATCTTGACTTTCTTCATCGCGTATTCTTCGCCGTCAGATTTACGTTTCACTTTGTAAACGCTGGAAAATGAGCCTGAGCCCAAAGCTTTAATCACTTCAAAGTCTTTCAAGGTGGACATTTCTTATTAGGAAAGCAACTCCGCTTATCTGCGCGATTAACTGTATTTGGTATATATGTTTATAGACTAAATCAAATTTTATGTTCGTTAAACACTGGTAAAATTTGAATTCGTTGTGATACATAACCTCTTAAATTTTTCCAAGATTTTTTTTCAATGGATTAATCAATTGATACATATAGAGAAAATATTGTTTCTAGATTGTAGATCACTCTGAAACTGATTTGATTGAAGGGCGGTTGAGAAGTGTAAGCTCCTGTTACACAAGATTTTATTCACATCGGCATAATAAATGAAGGTTTGTGATCTTATTGCATCAAAGGGCGAAAAGCGCACTTAATTTACAGACACATCCGCATGAAGGCATAACAGAAGCAATGCAACAGATCAGTGTGTAGTATCTTTTGCTGGCTTTTTATATGTCCGCTTCTCACAATTTAAACTTGCTAGGTCTTCTTGAAATGCTATAAATTAACATTTGTAAACCCTCGCTTAGTTGCTTCGATCGACCGGCTTCAGTCGTTCCATGACCTAAGCCTTCTGCAATCCAAGAAGTCCGTACATGACTTCAATCTGGAATTTCGCATCTATTTATTCATGAAAATTTGATGCAAAAAGATGTTTTACCAAAAACGAGAAGAGCAATGTGGCAAATTTCATGAGGCTTGAGCTCGACAGGAATTTTGTTAAATATTGAAAAATTTATTTTATGAGGGAAGCAACCCGCGTATTTGATAAAGTGCTTCAGATCCTTATGGAGCAGTTGGTTCGGCTATATGAAAAAGATTATGTTTATCAACTCGCCTATTATCTCGTGGTCTACCTCTTTATAGTCATATTCGACGCGGTTGTAGCCGTGAATGTTCCCTGTGTAATAGTAAATAGCCGTTCTGAAAGGCTTCGTGTTGATGTTTTGAGTGTCTCCGAAACTTTAGTTAAACTCACATTAGGCTTCTATTCGCTGGAAAGAATAACCTTTCAAGTGTGAAGTTCATAATATGGTTATGCGCCTCCGTGATCTTCTCTGCTAGCTCTGGGAAATAATTCAACGTTTCAGAGTAACCGTGGATTTCCCAGGTATAATCCTATGCAATTTCCAATTTCTCCAATTGTAAGCAGAGGAAATTTACGTCTGATAGCGTTCCTCCTTCTTTATGATGGTGCGAAACAAACGACACTTCCTTGTCACCGTAAAATCGCGTGTAAAGTTTAGCTTTCGAAGAAACTACGAGCATCATTGCAATTATCATTCAAAGCGATGGAGCAAGCTTACAGCCTCCGTTGAATTCTTCGGGGATCACATCTTCGAGTTTAAGTTCCGTGCCTTTCATATCCGCGGTTTGCTTCTCTTCATTGGGTTTTCCTTCTACCTTCTTCTTCTCTTCATCCTTTTGCATTTTCTTCAGAATGTCGATAACTTTCGCATCGCCTATTTGTATTGTTGATAACTACAAAGTTCCACTGAATGCTTTACTGGGCTGCCGAGGTGAGTTTCTCAACGCGTCCATTGCTTGATCATCAGCTTTCAAAAGGAACTCCCTTTCCAGATCTCTTGGAAAATCAACCTAAAAGCCGCTGAGCTCAAATTATATTTGCTGATAATGTACCTCAGGTAAAATCCCCAGGGCATAGACAGGCCCGCACAGAGAATGGAAATATGCCATGATGAAAATGGCTTCGACTAACTCCATCTTTGTCCATGGATTCGAACCCTTTAACATTGTGCTCTGTATATTAGCAAGAAATGGATTATTATTCAGACCAAACCAATCAAAACCTACCAATTTAGCGCCATCCTTTAGAATCCAGGGTTTGACAGCGAGATCTAAACAGAGAGGAAGCAAATTCTGCAATTTCTCAGGTAACGGCACCTTTGAGTTCAACCCATCAAGCCAAGCCTCCTCACCACCAGCCATCAGGAAATTTTTCAGGAGCAGAAAATACAAATATTCGCAGTCGTAGCAACTCACGCTCTAAAAACATTTACGTCGTTCATTCAAATATACCAGCTTGGGTTATTTTACAATTATTGCAATATAATATCTCCAGTCAAGCGGCAAGGGACCTTCGCCTTGCATGATCAAGTGCATAACATCTGTGATCTTCCGTAGATTCTCAGGATACCACATCAACACCCGCTCAATGTTTGTGATTCTGCCGTACCAGAACTTAAAGATGTCTTTATACAGCGCAAAGAAGTCCGAAGTGTTCATTTTCCCCTGCAAATACATGTTATTTGGAGGTCCTTCTCCCGTCAGTAGTCCAGTCTTAATCTTTTGGATGTCCGCCAGTAATTTATTCGAAAAAAATAAACTTATCCTCGCATTCACGCCATATTCCATATCTGGGAACTCTTTCTGGAATCAATTAGAAACCTGTCAAAATCCCATTCGAAATGATGATAATTACGAGTATTTCTTTGGCTAGCTGGTCGTAACTGGTATACAAATCCTCATACGGGTATTGAGAGACCACAATGCTTAATTTCGTGACTAAGTATTGAATTATCCTGCAATGGAGAATGTTAGGGTCGTCCAGAACGGTTAAATGAAAAAGAATAAATGATAATTCTTGCTCAAGAGTTGGGAATTAGTGGTGTTTTACTTCGGTTTCGATTTGTTTTCGTCAACGAAGCGTTTTAATTCTTGGATACAGTATTCGCACTAAAGAAAGGTGGATGAGACATAAGGCGGAGAGGCTTCCAAATTGAATTTGGCTTAATAATACCTCTTCTTTTCGTTCTTGGGAATCGTCGTTGATGGTAGTAGGTATATATTTCATTATTTCGTAAACGACGTCTTGAGGGATCTCCCAAGACTCGATATCATCTTGTGCGTGTATGGATAACTTCTTTTCCACCATTAGAAGTATTAGTGCACTATTAACTTAGAAATAAATTCTTAATTAGATATGATTAGATTGAACACAATTTATTAAACTTTGCTTCTATTGATTTTTTGAAAACTGGGACTGATTGGTCAAACTGCTGAGGAATTCCCTCAGATAAAGATTACATGTCTGTTGACCTCGAATCGGTTCAGAGTCTCAAGGGAGAAGATTACAATGACTTTTTTTCATATTCATTAATTTGTATAGTGTGATTAAATACCAATAAGTTAAATTTGTTTATTGACCTATACGAACCGCTTGCTCTGCGGGAACGCGATACTTTTGTTATAACTAATACTGTCATGCAGTTGTGGTTTCTCCATTCAGCAAACTCAACAAGGAAAAGCAAAATAATATCTTTGGTTAATCAAATTGACTTATAGAAAAGTGAAATTGTATACACAGGTAATAATAATTAATGCACATTCTCAAAATATGTAGTATATTATACATATTGTTATATAAATATCTATCTACATTCATTTATTGACATTCATATTTACACTCATGCTCTTAGCCTAGAGCAATCTCTTAATTTAATTTGGCTGTTGAGTTATTCATTAATCGTCGTCATACAACTTCCCTAGATCCATCGGAATTTCCTTAATTTCCGTGTTGTAATATTTTTCGATATCTACCAGCAGCTTATAGTCAAATGGCGTGACGAAGTTGATGCAAACACCTTTCCTTCCAAAGCGACCCGCTCGGCCAATCCTATGGATATATTGCTCTCTCTTGTAAGGCAGGTCGTAGTTTATAACTAACGACACTTGCTGGATATCGATACCTCTTGCCAACAGATCCGTACTGATCAGCACTTTAGTCGTGCCCGTTCTAAACTCTCTCATGACCAGGTCTCTCTGTTGCTGCTCCATCTCTCCATGCATGAACGAGACTACAAACCCTGCCTGCTTCAGCCTCTCGCTGAGATCTTCGACTTTCTTCTTTGTGTTGCAATACATCATACACTGCTGAATCTCGATGTTTTGATAGATTTCAATGAGATTCTCGATCTTATCACTTTCGTTCTGCATGGCTAAATAATACTGACGGATACCGTCCAGGGTGAGCTCTTCGTTCTTCACAAGTATCTTCACAGGATCTCGCATGAACTGCGAGGACAGCTGGAGGATTTCTTCAGGCATTGTCGCAGAAAACAGCGCGATTTGCACATCGCCGGGCAATTGAAGGAGAATTTCTGCG
>ENA-UOUE01001094-UOUE01001094.1-compost-metagenome-genome-assembly--contig:-NODE-1094-length-18806-cov-8.521224_pt1 | contig 18806 bp, 12 predicted proteins | sample MGYA00238146_ERZ747223 | MGnify/ENA primary metagenome ERZ747223 (study PRJEB28781, sample SAMN06268865) | compost metagenome | isolation source: single cell | place: USA: California, Emeryville, Joint...
TCACCAGAACCATCGGTAACAGCTGAAACCACTTGGCTGGATCCTGCAAGTGACCATCAACAAAAGCAGAATTTCTCTATTAAGTTCACAACTTCACTCTTCATGAACAAGAAAGTGATTGTTGTGAATGTCACCGACACCACTGACAGAGACTCTCTTATTGCAGCTCAAGCAAGCAGCGAATATAAAAGTCGCCTGCTTTCCTCGGTTTCTCATGAGCTTCGAACTCCTCTCAACGGAAGTATCAATTTCATAGAAGAGAGTTTGTCTGATGCAACCATTCCAACCATTACAAAAGAGAAATGGCTCATTCCTGCTCTGAGAAGCAACCGTCTTCTGTTATCTCTTGTTAACGACATTTTGGATTTCTCCCAAATGCATGCCGGTAAACTCAGGCTAGTATTGGAGTCTCGAAGCATTGTTGATACTGCCAAAGAATGTCTTGAATTACTTGAGCTCCAAGCTGCCAAGAAGAATTTGAAGCTTGCTCTTGAGAATAACCTCCCACCTGAGCACGAAAAGATAGTGAATGATCATAACCGAGTCCGGCAAGTGATATTGAATATCCTCAGCAATGCCGTAAAGTTCACCTTCGAAGGAGGAGTTACTTTGATTCTCGATCCTACAAGTGTTGAGATTACACAACAGAATCATCAACTAGGAGAGAATTACACTTTAAAAGGAGTGAGAGTGACTTGCAAAGATACTGGAATTGGAATCAGCCCAGAAAACCAGACAAAGCTCTTTAAAGCTTTTGAGAAAATCGATCTAGGAGCCAAGGCATTCATAAATTCAACGGGAGCGGGGCTAGGTTTGTTAATCTCTAACAGTCTTGTGCAAAAGCTCAGTCCAGATGATCTTCCTCACAAAGACTCGAATATTATCCAATTTGAATCGACCGTCGATGAAGGGACAAGCTTTTCCTTTGAAATATATAACATTGATGAAAAAATTAGAAGTGTTCAATATATCGATTCGGAATCCTCAGCAGAACACAGTGTTTTTTCCGAGCATGGTCTCGAGATGAAAACTATCGCAGAGCTCAGCAGGCCTCTCTCTGTCACTACTGCTCATCGATTTAGTTCGCAAGGATTAGTATTGGGGAGAGATTCACGGACTCAAGGTTTGATTCAAATAAGCAACAACATTGACACTTTGACGTCGATTCCTTCTCAAGTTCAAATCACTTGCAAATGTCCAAAAGTACTCATTGTTGATGACGATCCCTTTAACCTCACTGCTCTGGATCAGATTCTCAAACGCCTCCAAATCCCATGTCATTGGGCTTTTAATGGTAAAGAAGCCATTGAAAAAATAGAGGCTCGTCAGCATAACCGTTGCTGCGCTTCCTGCAAGCAATATAAGATCATGTTCCTCGATTGTAACATGCCAATTCTGGATGGGTTCGAGACTGCCAGACAGTTAAGAGCAATGGAGAAGAGAGGAGAAATTGATAGAATAACGATAATTGCTTGCACAGCATTCGTGCAGCAATCAGATGAAAACGCTGCAAGAGAAGCTGGAATGGATGATTTTTCAACCAAGCCTATCAAATTCGCGGTAATAAAGGAGAAGCTGAAGGCTAATGGATTCTATGATAAATAAATAGTTCTCATCTGTATTAAAGTGAATCGTGTATATTGTGTATATTGTGGCTGTTTAGTTCAATTCCGTAGTTACAATTAGAAGTTGCATCGCATTTTCTGACATTCTTCATTCGATTTAATTCAGGTATATCCCTATCTAATTAGCAAATCTCCAAAAGATGAGACATCGTGCTGTCACGGTCTACGATTGATTAAGTTACATTTCCTTTTTCTTTATTCAGTCAAACAAAGCTTTTAATTTTACTGATCTATTCAGACAAAGATTTACATTATGATTCAAAATATGCAAGATAAACTCCTTTGTTGTTTCTTCTGCTTATATTCGAGCATCCTACTTTCAATTATACGGAAGCTTATACGGAAATGCCACCAAAGAGACAAATAGCTCTTAAGATCTTGGAACGTTCATTTTTTTAATGCAAAATTTCTAGAGGCGAAATTATCCTCACACATTTTTCAGAAGATTGACTTGCATTCGATAACGTAGCTGTCAAATTTATCCTTATTGACTTTTTCCTATGCAATGGTTGAGTTATAAAACTTTGTAATGTTTAAAATTTTTAAATATCTTTAAAGCTATTAAAATCCGGGTACATTTCCATTTAATTAGCTGATAATAAGTTTTTTGCATCCAGACAGCAGATTTTGGTAGTTATCTGATGAAACATAATCAAAACCTTGCTTTGGAAAACTTAATCTTGTTAATCAGGTAAGCTAGTCCAATTTTTGGTAGCATCATTATCAAATAAACAAAGATGTTCATTTCTTTCATTTGGTGTATTATATATGGAGAAAAATGAAGAAAAGGCCAATTTGGAAACAGTTTCAGAAGAAACCAAAGCTCTATGAGATACATAATTATCAATTCGGAGTTTGGCAAGATGTTTCATAGTTAAACGAATTTAGTCTGACAAGAACTTCCTAGCTTTACATGTCATTAATAATAATTAGTCATATGGAAATCCTGCTTGCTTTAACTGATGGGTCAATAATCTTCCATAACTAATTCTAAGAGATCCTTTTTGAGAAAAGAGAATCATAACAATTTTCCTCTTTTCTGTTTTTCTGGTTTGCACGTGATGACTAAGAAATATAAATATTCTGATTAGAAAGTTTACGATTTCTTTTACTGGACTAAGACGTCTAAGCTTCATAATTTTAGTGGTATCAACAAGGTCTGCGCACTGAATTAAATAAGTGCAAATCGAAATAAATTGAGGCAAATGAACATATTTCTTCAATTCAAGAAGAAAAGCCATTCAGAGGCTTATGCCCATGATCTTGAATCGCAAGTCAACAAGCGGCTGTGGATGATAACAGTGTCAGTCATATTGAATATTACGTCACTTCTTATCAGCTGGGCCATTGTTAAAGTCGTATCCATATCTACCTTTGACCTTACAAAAGCTGTGGCACTATATACTATCTTGGTGAGTCTTTGTTTCTTGAAGTGCAAGTTTAGAAGAATGAAAAAATATATCGGCAAGATGAATTTCTTGATGGACCTTTGTTTGATTTACTGCTCATTTCAGGCCTTTCCTTTGATTAATCCACATCTTTTGGATCCTTTGACGAAATTAGGCGCTTTCACGTTAATGTGGAGTATCAGTCTAACCAGTTTCACGAGTACATATGTATTTGCGAACTGGTGGCTCAGGGCAATTGGACCGATCATACAATTGATTTATTTTGTTGTTCCCACGGTGCAACGAGAACCAATACCGATACTAAGATCGATAATTCTTCATATCGCAATAGAAAGTCTCATCGGATACTTCTGTATCATATACATCTTTGAGAGATATCAAAGAAAAGATTTTCTTGAGAAGAGAAAAGTGCACGAAAATTACGAAGCAATCATGAAAATTTTTGATGATATTATACAAGGAGTGATGATAGCAGATCCTAACTATAAGTTGATCTATTCTAACAGAACGATTGACTCGATGTTTGGTCAGCGACAGGAGCACCATTCATTAGAGAATCTCTTTTCGCAGATCCAAGTAAAATCGATATCTCCTCAGCTGGATATCATGTCAACAGAGCGTATTCAAACCACTCAGGATGAATCGGTAACATATAGCGCTGTTTTATCAAATTTAATGAAAGCATATGATAGGAACCTCAAACTACGTTAAAAGATTACATGGAGCTAATATCGAAGGCTCTTTTCAATTGTAACCCCTCGGAGCAATCAGTAACAGCTGAAACTTTATGGTGTGACTATACAGACGCCTCTAGCCTACAGAAGAAGAATTTCTCCATTAAGTTCACAACTTCTCTTTTCATGGAAAAGAACGTCATTGTTGTGAACGTCACCGATACTACGGATAGAGACTCGCTGATAGCTGCTCAGGCAGCCAGCGACTATAAAAGCCGCTTGCTTTCTTCTGTTTCTCACGAACTTAGAACTCCACTGAATGGAAGTATTAATTTCATAGAAGAGAGCCTAGTCGATAAGACTATTCCAAACAGCACTAAAGATAGATGGCTCATTCCTGCCCTAAGAAGCAACCGTCTTCTGTTGTCTCTCGTTAACGATATTCTTGACTTCTCTCAAATGCACGCAGGCAAGCTTCGTTTGGTATTCGAACCCCGAAGCATTGTTGATACTGCTAAAGAGTGCCTTGAGCTCTTAGAGATCCAAGCATCTAAAAAGGCGTTGAAGATGTCTCTCCAAAGCAACTTACCAGCTGATCACGAGATTATAGTAACAGACCATAACAGAGTTCGACAAGTGATGCTGAACCTTCTCAGCAACGCTGTGAAGTTTACTTTCAATGGAGAGGTATCTTTGATTCTTGACCCTATAAGTGTTGAGCTTTCTCAACCGATCCAAAATGGAGGCTCTCACACATTAAAGGGAGTGAGAGTGACCTGCAAAGACACTGGAATCGGGATTAGCCCAGAAGATCAGAAAAAACTATTCAAGGCGTTTGAGAAAATTGATTTGGGAGCTAGAGCATTTATCAATTCGACAGGAGCAGGATTGGGGCTCCTCATATCTAACGGACTAGTGCAGAAACTTAGTCCAGAGGAACTTCCAGGCAAAAAAACTAATATTATAAGACTCGAATCAAAAATCGACGAAGGAACGAGTTTGTCTTTTGAAGTATATAATTCTGATGAAAAATGCGGAAAAGATAACCTCATCAATATCGGAATTTCGTCGCCGGGTGAGAATAGTATTTTTACCGATAAAGGGCTCGAGACTAGAAACGTTGAAGAACTGAGCAGACATATTTCATTCAGTTTAGCGAATCACTACAGTTCAAGAGTACTATGCGCGGGAGGCTCAAAGATTCAAGGCTTAATTCAAACAGACAATAACTTTGGCACTCTGAATTCATTGACCTCATTGCCTCCGCAAATTCAAACCAACTGCAAATGTCCGAAAGTGCTCATTGTCGATGACGATCCTTTCAATCTCACCGCCTTGGAGCAGATTCTTCATCGACTCAAAATCCCATGCCATTGGGCTTTCAATGGGAAAGAAGCTATCCAAAAAGTAGAGACACGTCAACATCATCGCTGCTGCGCTTCCTGTAAGCAATACAAAGTCATGTTCCTGGATTGCAATATGCCAATTCTGGATGGATTCGAGACTGCCAGGCAATTAAGACAATTGGAAAAGAAAGGAGAAATTGACAGGATAAGAATCATTGCTTGCACTGCGTTCGTGCAGCAATCAGATGAAAACAACGCGAGAGAAGTTGGGATGGATGATTTTTGTACGAAACCGATTAAGCTAGCTGTTGTGAAAGAGAAACTAAAAGCAAATGGATTTTTCGAGAAATAATTTTATCTTAAAGTAACCTGTTGACCATTTAATCGTCTACATAACTGAAATATTGATGTTTTTTCGCATGTTTTTTTTTTTTGCCTTCAGTAATTGATTCACTTTCTCTTTACTCAAACACTATCTAAAAGAAAAGTAATTCGCAATTGTTGACTCCTCAGAGGAGTAATCAACATTACTACTAACGAAAGCTCAATCACCAACCTATAAACCAACGATGTTTCTTCATGAATTTTAATTATTTATTTTTCAGAACTGAAAAGTTTCATGCGAAGCTCAAAAACTCTTAATTTCTCTGGTTAAAACTGCATGAATGAACTCACGGCTATATTGTCACGCCAGAAATGAGTTCTTCAGTACTTTTTAGTATCACAAGAAATGCCGCCGAATACCTTGAAAAAGAAAATTCTCCTTTCTCAAATATTTTTTTGGCAATAATTCAATAAAATATGAGTCAACCATCGTATTTTTGCAAGTGAGAATATATTTCAGGCAACAATAGGCGATCTTAATGTTTCAAAATGAGGTGATACATATTTATCATTCATTGTAACAAAGTAAATGATATATATGAAGACTATTTCTTAGATTTACCAATTCATTCTAATTTGATTACTTTCATTGTCCTCTAAAATTCGATGTTTTGCTCAGGACAGCATCGGTACATTACATATTAATAAGTTTGAAATTCCCTTCATTATTAATTCTTATCGAAGTGGACCTTCTTTTCCCTTAATTCAAGAGTGCGTATTTGTTCATTCAAGCACTGTTGTACTCAAGACCAGCTGTTAGGCTCAGTTTTTAAAAACAGAAATAGTTTATGGTATTCTGCCAGAATGGAGAGGCTGTAAATCATTTATGCATAATTCTTCTAAAACAAAAACGAATTTCCGAAATTCTGTATCTGAAAAGGTGGCAAGAATATTTTTTTAAAGTCTTGATGAGAAATTGGTTTTTATTTATTTGAGGAGATAAAATTTGTTCCAGTGATAGAATGTTTGCGATCTTTTTATATAAATATTCCTCAATTCACTCTGACTCCAACATGACTCTTTAAAAGGTTTTAGCATTTATAACAATACAACTCACTAAATATCAGGACATAATAGGATAGATGAATATTTTTCTCCAATTCAAGAAGAAGAGCCACTCAGAGGCTTATGATCATGATCTTGAGATACAAGTCTCCAAAAGACTATCTATGATCATAGTGATGTCCATCATTAACGTTATATCGATGTGCTCCAACTGGATTCTTGCAAAGAGAGTTTCTATGGCTACTTATGATGCCACCAAAAGAGCAGCAATCATAGCTCTTTTGATAGGTCTTTGCTTGTTAAAGTGGAAGTTCCACAGAGTAAAGAAATACCTAGGCAAGATTAACTTCGTGTTGGATCTCTGCTTGATGTATTTCATGTTTGTCCCCTTTCCTTTAATTGGCCCGAAACAATTCGATCCTTTGACGAAGTTAGGTACTGTCACATTAATGTGGAGTATCAGTTTAATCTGCTTTACTTCGACTTATGCAATTTCGAACTGGTGGCTCAGAGCGGTTGGGCCAATCATTCAAGTCATCTATTTCTTCGTTCCTACATATTATGGTGAGAAATTCTGGAGCATTATTCTTATTGCGACTATTGAATGTCTGCTACTTTATGGCGGCTTCATCTATGTCTACGAGTTGTATCAAAGGAAAGATTTCCTTGAAAAGAGGAAAGTCTATGAAAATAATGAAGCATTAATGAAAATTTTTGATGACATCATTCAAGGAGTGGTGATTGTGGATCCTCATTACAAACTAATATATTCGAATAAAACGATTGACAAGATGTTTAACAAACCAAAGGGCGAGTGGTCGTTAGATCATCTGTTTTCTCAAATTCAAGTAAAATCAATAACTCCTCACCTAGAGAATTTGATAACCGAACAAATCCAAATGACTCAAGATGAATCGGTAACATATTACCAAAAGAAGATTTAATTAATAACTTTATTTTCATAAATAGGGGCCCCAGTTTGTGCTGAAAGAATACATGGAAATAATTTCCAAGTTCTTGTTCGATCCAAAATCAGCTGAACAATCCGTGTCTGCTGAAACTTCGTGGCTTGATTTAACAAGAGACCACCAGCAAAAGCAGAACTTCTCAATCAAGTTTACGACCTCTCTTTTTATGAATAAGAAGGTTATCGTTATCAATGTCACTGATACTACGGATAGAGACTCGCTGATCGCTGCTCAGGCAGCGAGTGACTATAAAAGCCGTTTGCTTTCCTCAGTTTCCCACGAGTTGAGAACTCCACTCAATGGGAGCATCAATTTCATCGAAGAGAGCCTCTTCGATACAACCATTCCAAGCACTACGAAAGACAAGTGGCTCATTCCTGCCCTCAGAAGCAACCGTCTTCTATTGTCTCTCGTTAACGACATTCTTGACTTCTCTCAAATGCATGCTGGCAAACTTCGCATGGTATTTGAATCTCGAAGTGTTGTTGACACTGCAAAAGAATGTCTCGAGCTCTTAGAGATCCAAGCTGCCAAGAAGGCATTGAAAATGTCTCTCCAAAACAACTTACCAGCTGACCACGAGATTATAGTAACAGATCATAACAGAGTCCGACAAATCATACTGAATGTACTCAGTAATGCTGTGAAGTTTACTTTCAATGGAGGAGTCACTTTGATTTTGGATCCTACAAGTGTGGAAGTCCCTCAACAGAATCAAACCGGAGGAGGCACTTCTACATTAAAGGGAGTGAGAATGACTTGCAAAGACACTGGAATTGGAATCAGTGCTGAAGATCAGAAGAAACTCTTTAAGGCTTTCGAGAAAATTGATTTAGGAGCTAGAGCATTTATCAACTCTACTGGAGCAGGGTTGGGGTTGCTAATCTCGAATAGCCTCGTTCAGAAGCTGAGTCCGGAAAATCTTCCATTTAAAGAGTCAAATATTCTTCGATTTGAATCAAAAGTTGATGAAGGAACGAGTTTCTTTTTCGAAGTTTATCATCATGATGAACGGAATGGGAGTATTAAACTCATTGGTCTAGATCAATCGTCACCTGGCGATTTCAGCGTATTTTCTGAACATGGAATGGAGATCAAGAATATTGAAGAGTTGAGCAGGCCGGCTGTTTCATTCAGCTTGGCTAATCGATACAGCTCGCAGGGATTAATTTTAAGAGACTCAAGGAATCCCGGTTTGATCCAAGTGTCTAATTTCCTCGGATCTCTGGAATCAATATCTTCTCCAATTCTAACTAGCTGTAAATGTCCCAAAGTGCTAATCGTTGATGATGATCCCTTTAACCTTACTGCTCTGGACCAGATTCTCAATCGTCTTCAAATCCCTTGCCATTGGGCCTTCAATGGAAAAGAAGCCATCGAAAAAATAGAAGCCCGTCAACGCAATCGCTGCTGTGCTTCATGCAAGCAATACAAAGTGATGTTTCTAGATTGTAATATGCCAGTGTTGGATGGGTTTGAGACTGCAAGGCGAATAAAAACAATGGAAAAAGAAGGAAATATCGATCCTATCAAAATTATTGCTTGCACAGCATTCGTGCAGCAATCAGATGAAAACGCTGCAAGAGAAGCTGGAATGGATGACTTTTCTACTAAACCTATCAAATTCGCTGTAATAAAGGAAAAGCTGAAAGCAAATGGATTCTATGATAAATAGATCATTTTCATTTTTATCAAAGTGGAGTCTGCATTTTTTGCTATATATCGTTTTTCTATTACCATTCGAATTGAAACATGTATACATATATACGCTTAGGTCAGAGTTTTGTTCATATATAGTAGACATCATACAAATTATTAAATTAAATTTTCAGTTTATTTATGCGAAGAGGGAGAAGTAGAACACATGCAAAAATGGAAATACAACGATATGAAATACAAAATTTGTCTTTCATATGAGATCTCAATAGAAAATAGAAAAGCGAAGCTTTACAGAAGAATGACTCGCATTCTCTTAAAAGTCCGGGAAGTCTACTCCAGTTGTTTCCCTTTTTCTGTGTGATGAGTTACTCTGTCGAGCCATGGAACTTAAAATTGTTAAAGAGCTGAGATTTATTAAAACTGGGTACATCTCCATTTAATTAGATCCGAATTTCTCTTTGTTCTCCATTTCGCAGATTTATTCCAACCTAGTGATCATGCCACTATCTCATGATATTTAATTAGAAGAATTGCGCTGAAACACTCTATCTCAGACAACAAATCAGAAAATTAGACATCGTCATGAGGTGCTGCCACCGCAACATATAATATCCAACAAAAACATTTAGATTCCCATATAGTCTTAATTATTTGAATCTCAGAACTGAATAATTTAATTAAAGGTAAAATACCGATGATTTTGCTGGATAGCGAATCTTTTAGCAAAGTTGTTAGTTTCGAAGGGCATCTCTAATCTTGTGTCGGCCCAATAAATACTTCAGACAGATAAAGTCTTCGAGAATTTCTCCTTCAGCAATGGAATGTCCTGAATTTGTATAATGAATTCGAATCACTGAATATTGTTAAGAGGTGTAGGATTACCATTCTTTCAAGATGCGGTACTGCGAATTTCAAATGGCTTAAGAAAGGAAATTGAATTATCAGAAGCCATTTTCTATATTCAACACCAGAAACTGATGCTTACTATTATGGCAGCAAAATTCAAATTGCTTTTTTTTTTGTTGTTTTTTCTTCTGAAATTATCAATAATTCATTCAGTCAGGGGGATCGCTCATCTTGTAAGACTACCCTGAATCAGATAACTTCACATTCCATGAATATGTATAAGCTGAACAACTCAATTTGAGAGATGATACTATATACCATCAGAAATGCCCTGTTTCTCTCTAAATATCATCGAATTGTTACTTCTTTTCGTCAAGTTTGAGAATCGATACAAGATTTCTTACCGAAAAGAATCTCCTCCTTCAAATAATGCGTTCTTATGAATTCATTACTAAGCATTCGATACATTGAATTGTAGATTTGAGCTTCTAGTAGCTGAAGAGTGATTTTACACTGGTTGAATGAAGACACGATAAAAGCATGGGTGCTATTGCTATTCTACCTAAAACCTAATTTCAGCAATTTTGCTTCTTGAAAAGAGTTAAGAATAAATTGTTTTACAATAGATGCAGGCTTCTAATTATTAAAGAAGGATTTTACAATGTACCTGAAATAGAACATTTAGGAATTATTTTTATTTGAATGCGAATCAATCATCTGATCGATCTCACTCAAAATAATCGCATTGTTAAAAGAGCTATTGGTAAATTCAAAGAAGGATTCAAAAAATATTAGGACATGAACATTTTTCTTCAATTCAAGAAGAAGACTCACGCAGAGGCTTATGACCATGATCTGGAGATACAAGTCACCAAACGATTGTGGATGGTCATCGTGATGACCGTTATCAATGTGATTTCAATGGTTTCCACCTGGATTCTTGCAAAAAGAGTATCAATGGCTACGTATGATGCCACAAAACGAATTGCGATCTTTGTACTTTTGGTCGGCCTTTGCGTTCTAAAATGGAAATTTCACAGAGTGAAAAAATACTTAGGGAAGATTAACTTCGTGCTGGACGTTATTCTGATGTATTTCTCGTTTATCCCCTTTCCTTTAATTGGCGAGAACCAATTCGATCCACTGACTAGTCTAGGCACAGTCACATTGATGTGGAGTATCAGTTTAATATGCTTTACTTCTACTTATGCAATTGCGAACTGGTGGCTCAGAGCTCTTGGGCCAATCATTCAAGTCATCTATTTCTTCGTTCCTACAGTAATAAGAGAGAAATATTGGAGCCTTATTGTGATTTCTGCTGTTCAATGTCTGGTTCTCTACGGCGGCTATATCTATGTTTATGAGTTGTTCCAAAGAAAAGATTTTCTTGAGAAAAGAAAGGTCTATGAAAATTATGAAGCTATTAAGCAAATTTTCGACGATATTATTCAGGGCGTTATGATAGTTGATCCGAACTATAAGCCGATATATTCAAACCGAACGTTTAATACGATGTTTAATGTGCAGAAGAGCAAACATTCGTTGGAAACCCTATTTTCTCAAATCCTAGTGAAACGTATCACTCCTCACATGGAATTATTAGTCACAGAGCAAATTCAGATGTCTCAAGATACTTCGGTAATATATTGTCTCTGGTAAGTTGAATTAATTTTTCATCTATAGGAGCCCCAGTATCCTTTGAGAGATTATGTGGCTATGATTTCGAAGGCCCTTTTCGATCCCAATTCACCTGAACCATCAGTGACATCTGAATCCTCGTGGCTGGATCCGACAAGCCACCTTCAACAGAAGCAGAATTTCTCAATAAAGTTCACCACTTCATTGTTCATGAATCAGAAAGTCATAGTTATTAACGTCACTGACACCACAGACAGAGACGCTTTGATTGCTGCTCAAGCAGCCAGCGAATACAAAACCCGCTTGCTCTCTTCAGTTTCTCATGAACTGAGAACTCCTCTCAATGGAAGCATCAATTTCATCGAGGAAAGTTTAATCGATACTACTATCCCAAGCAGCACCAAGGATAAATGGCTGATTCCCGCTCTCAGAAGCAATCGCCTTCTCTTATCTCTCGTTAACGACATTCTCGATTTCTCTCAAATGCATTCAGGGCAACTACGCATGGTGTTTGAGTCTCGAAGTGTTGCTGACACTGCTAGGGAATGTCTCGAGCTACTCGAGCTCCAAGCGAAAAAAAAGGCTTTGAAACTGACTCTTGAAAATAATATATCGCCTGATCAAGAAGTTATAGTAACAGACCACAACAGAGTGCGGCAAGTAATGCTGAATCTGCTCAGTAATGCCGTAAAGTTCACCTTCAATGGAGGAGTCTCTTTGATTTTAGACCCTGTAAGTGTCGAAATTCCGCGACGAAATCAAACTGAAGGTACCTACGCTTTGAAAGGCGTGAGAGTAACCTGCAAAGATACTGGAATAGGAATCAGCCCTGAAGACCAGAAGAAGCTCTTTAAGGCTTTTGTAAAAATCGATTTGGGAACGAAAGCTTTCATAAATTCGACAGGAGCAGGGTTAGGACTACTCATATCGAATAGTTTAGTGCAGAGACTCAGCCCAGAGGATCTACCTGATAAAGAGTCAAATATCATCCGGTTCGAATCGAAAGTAGATGAAGGAACAAGTGTCTTTTTCGAAGTGTTTCATCATGTTGAAAAAGAGGGGAAAGTCCAGCACGTTACCTGGGAATCGTCTCCTGATGACCGCAGCGTCTTTTCTGAACACGGACTCGAGATGAGAAACGTTGAAGAACTGAGCAGGACTCCCATTTCGCTCAGTTTGGCGAATCGCAGCTCTCGAGGTTTAATCTTAAGAGATTCAAAGAGCCCGGGCTTAATCCAATTGACAACCAACAACCTCATTGGAACTCTGATGTCAATACCTTCTCAAATCCAACTCAACTGTAAATGTCCAAGGGTTCTCATAGTTGATGACGATCCCTTCAATCTTACTGCGCTTGAGCAGATTCTCAGCCGACTCAAGGTCTCATGCGATACAGCTTTCAATGGAAAAGAAGCTATCGAAAAAATACAGATACGCCAACATAATCGATGTTCTCTTTCTTGTCAACAATATAAAGTCATGTTCCTCGATTGTAATATGCCGGTCCTGGACGGATTTGAGACTGCGAGACGAATTAGAGCAATGGAAAAAGGAGGAGAAATTGACAGAATAAAAATCATCGCTTGCACTGCGTTCGTGCAGCAATCAGATGAAAACGCTGCAAGAGAAGCTGGAATGGATGATTTTTCGACCAAGCCCATCAAATTCGAAGTAATAAAGGAGAAGCTCAAAGCAAGTGGATTCTTTGAGAAATAGATTAGTTTGTTTAAGTTTTGTATTAAAGTGAATTGTTGTTATATCTTTTTCAAATCTTTCATAAATAAAGTATTTCCTTGACTCGAATATTAGCTCATTGCTTACAAAATCGTCAAATTTCCAATTACTATTTTTTGCTTATGAACTTTCTAGCTTTTGTGAAAGTTTAAACATTTAACACATTTTTTTGTTGAAACCTTTTCCTATTTGTGTTAAACGACAGTTTAACTTGCAAATTACGGTGTTTCAAAATTTCACCTTCATTATAAAGTCAGCAATCAAAATGAGGTTTATTAGATCTGATGATGGAATTATCTGAATCAATGTTGTTTTTGAAAATTTTTATTTCTCAGTTAATAATATTAGCGGAGCCGACTTAAACTATTTTTATTATTTCCAAGATCTATCTACGTCATTTTTCGATCTCAACGAAAGAAGATTCTTGAACAAAATGTGAGACTCATACTGAATCCCAATACATTTAATAACGGATGAAAATTATTCCAAGAAGACCATTTTGCTAAATTTTTGATGTCCACACTTATAATAGCAAGATTCATTCCAAAGACCTGATTGTACTAGTTTATATACTAGTTTTCATGTCTATGCATCAAAATTCTTAAACTTTTATAGGAATCGCTCCAACTATACTGACTCTATAAATTTGGGTAGTTTTCTATCAAGCTAAATAAAAATGATTTGGAGAGCCATCTCCAGCATGCAGCATTGGCATTAAAAGTGAGGAGTGGATGACTTGAAAGCCATCATGTCGATCTCCATCAGTCGAATTGGCTCATTTCATAAATGTTGCAGAGAATTGAAACAGTTATCCTTAGATAAATCTGAAACTCACATTTTTATTGTCTTTCATACAGAATTCAAGTATATTTTGGACTAAACCCTTTACGAGCATGAGCAACTAAGCTTATGCGGCTCTTCTGAAAGCTTCTAGTATTCATTCCCTCCTAACTACCATTAAATTATATCTATTGCTCAACCTCAAACAAATGAAGATCACAATACTTAATAAATCCCAAAAGGACATGAGCTCTCTCTAAGTTTTCCAAAGAATTCTGTATTGAATGGATTTTGATTTACTATTGATGATAGGTATCTTATCCCTGAGTACATTAGTGAAACCATTCGAAACGTATTCTAGTGCTTTTCTTTCTTCTAGCCATTACCTTTGGAGATGCAATGAAACGAAAAACGAGGCAACATATGTATTGTATTTTGTGGTTGAGCCAACGAAATCTACATATGACATAGCTTTAAAGCCTTTCGATGGAAAACTTTGGAAAAACCCATCTCTCTGAGATTTTCTTTCATTGTTTCATTGAGATTCAGTGGATGATAATAAAAAATTGCATGCTTTAAGAGTAAGAACCCATGCATTTCTCATATTCTTTGCCGTTGGTTTTTTTATCTGATTTAAAATGTTTATGAGTTACCCTGATCGAATATTTGAGAACTTCGAAATGAAATACTGACCAGCAATAATAAACTTTCAGCAAATACAGTAAATTTTATAGTTTGTTTTCAGTACTGTGGGTGTTAAATCAGAAATATAGTAAACTCTAATACGAATGAACATTCTCCTTCAGTTCAAGCAGAAAAGCCACTCAGAAGCTTACGACCATGACCTTCAACTGCAAGTAACTAAGCGGCTGATCATGGTTGTCATATGGGCTTTAATTCAAGTTTTCGGAACAATCGCTAATCTTGTCACAATGAAGGTTATGATTATGACAGCATTCGATATTTCAAAAATGGCAACAATTTTTGTTCTCTTGGCGGGACTTATCGTCCTGAGATGTAAACTTCAAAAGGTGAAGAAATATCTAAGCAAGATTAATATAGTTTTGGATGTTTGTTTGATTTGGGCCCAATTTATACTCTTTCCATATGTCGGCAAGAACGGATTAGACTCTTTTGGAAAATTGGGTGTTTTCACTTTAAGTTGGTGTGTCTGTCTTGGCTGCTACTCTACGTATTTCGCTGTCGCGAACTGGTGGCTCAGAGCGATTGTGCCGATCTTGCAGATTATTTTTTTTCTGGTACCAACAATACAACAAGAAATCTTATGGCCGTTTATACTGGTATTCGCAATAGAATGCATGGTCATCTACGTCGCGTTTATCTATGTGTACGAGCTCTATCAAAGGAAGGATTTCCTTGAGAAGAGGAAAGTTTACGAAAATTATGAAGCTCTTATGCAGATTTTCGACGATATTATCCAAGGAGTTATGATAGTGGATACCAACTACAATCTAATCTACTCCAATCGGACGATTGGCTCTCTGTTTAGTTATACACAAAATACGCGGTCATTGGAAAGTCTGTTTTCAGATATCCAAGTAAAATCCATGACGCCTCGCCTGGAGGCGTTTATGACAGAGCCTGTTCAGATGTTTTGTGAGCCAGAGGATTCGGTAACAATTTCATGCTATTTATCAGCTTACTGTAAATATATGATAGGAATGCCAGCATACCTTGAAAGATTATATGGACGTTATCTCGAAGGTCCTTTTCCTTCCGGATTCACCTGAACCGTCAGTAACAGCAGAGACTCTGTGGTGGGATGTAGCAAGTCCTTCTCATCCGCAAAAGAAGACTTTTTCGATTAAGTTTACGACTTCGCTTTTCATGAATAAAAAAGTAATTATCGTCAATGTCACTGATACAACCGATAGAGACCACCTCATTGCAGCTCAAGCAAGCAGTGATTACAAAAGCCGTTTACTCTCATCGGTTTCTCATGAACTTCGAACGCCACTAAACGGAAGCATCAACTTCATCGAAGAGAGCTTAACTGATACTACTATTCCAAGCAGCACTAAAGATAAATGGCTCATTCCTGCCTTGAGGAGCAATCGGCTCTTGCTGTCTCTGGTTAATGACATTCTTGACTTCTCTCAGATGCATGCTGGAAAGCTCCGCCTCGTGTTTGAGCCTCGAAGCATCGTTGACACCGCAAAAGAATGCATTGAGCTCGTTGAAATTCAATCGGTTAAGAAGAACTTGAAGCTATCATTCCACAACAATTTACCACCAGAACGAGAGATGATCGTGACAGACCACAACAGACTTCGGCAAGTTATGCTGAACTTGCTCAGTAATGCAGTAAAATTTACCTTCAAAGGCGAAGTGTCTTTGATTCTGGATCCTATAAATGTCAAGCTTCCTGAACCAGATGATAATGAAGCCACTTACATTTTGAGAGGAGCACGAATTACCTGCAAAGACACCGGTATCGGGATCAGTCGAGAAGACCAGCGAAAGCTTTTCAAAGAGTTCGAGAAAATCAGTCTCGGGAACAAAGCAATAATAAATGCCACAGGAGCTGGCTTAGGCCTCCTGATATCAAACAACCTCGTACAGAGACTCAGTCCAGAGGATCTCACTACGAAAGAGTCAAAGATTATCCGGTTTGAATCTAAAATAGATGCCGGATCTACTTTCTATTTCGAAGTTTACGATCAAAGCCAAAAAAGAGGTCAAATTCAGCTTATCGACTTGGAAAGGTCAGCAAATGAAGACCCCATGATCTTGTCTGAAAAAGGGATCGATTTAAGACACATCGATGAGCTGACCAGACCCCTTTCATTTAGCACAGCTTATCGCTTCAGTTCTCGAGGAACGATCCCCAGAGATTCAAAGAGTCAAGGTTTAATCTCAAATTTCCTCGGCTCTCAAATATCATTACCTTCCCAACTTCAAATCAATTGTAAATGTCCAAAAGTCCTCATTGTTGATGATGACGCCTTTAACCTCACTGCTCTGGAGCAGATTCTCAGCCGACTGAGAATTTCGTGTGATTGGGCCTTCAACGGAAGGGAAGCGATAGATAAAATAGAAGCACGTCAATACAATCGTTGTTGTGATTCTTGCCAGCAGTATAAAGTGATATTCCTTGATTGTAACATGCCGATTTTGGATGGATATGAGACGACCAGAATATTGAGAAGGATGGAGAAAAACGGAGAAATTGAGAATATAAAAATCATCGCTTGCACGGCGTTCGTGCAGCAATCGGATGAAGACGGGGCAAGGGAAGCCGGGATGGATGATTTCTGTACAAAACCAATTAAATTCGAAGGAATTAAACAGAAGCTAAGAGCAGTTGGATTTTTTGAATGATTTTTTTTTTAATTTTTTAGATTTTACCATTGAAGAGTCAATTGTTACATATATTCAATGAAAACTAATATTTATTGAATTTCGATATGTGGAATTGTTGCAATGTAGTTCACTAAGTATGTTTTCAACTCTAATCTCATTTTCTCTTAGTTGAAGTAGGAAAGAGCAGATTTGCTAAATATTAGTCTTGCTGATACTGTCTAGCCGGTTTTAATTAATCGCGGTTAAAAATTCCAAGTCAGTAAATGTAGCATTTCTAAATTTCTATAAAATAAGAAGGCAATTAAACCAAATTTAAAACATATTAAAACGAATGAATATATTCCTTCAGTTCAAACAGAAAAACCATTCGCAGGCCTATAGCTATGATCTCCAATTACAAATCACTAAACGTCTGATTATGGTCATTATCTGGGCTGTAATAAGCTTTGTGGGGACGGTGGCGGTTTTCTCCATCTCAAAGTCGGTGTCGATGTCAGCATATGAGATCACTAAAAACGCCGTAGTTGTTGTCTGTGTGGTGGTTGGTTGCTTTCTGCGCTGTAATCTCCAATGGACGAGAAAGTATGCAGGGAAAATTAACTTTGTGTTGGATCTTTGCTTGATTTGGGCACAATTCCAGCTTTTTCCTTATCTTAATAGAGACTTAATAGCTGCATATGGTAAACTGGCAGTTTTTCTTGCAGCCTGGAGTGCTTGTCTAGCCTGCTATGCCATTTACTTTGCAATTCAGAGCTGGTGGCTGAAAATAATTGTGCCTGTGGCACAGATTATTTATTTCGTGATCCCTACGGTGCAAGAAGAGATATTTTTCTGGCCGATTGTTGTAGTATTTGCAACGCAATGTATTCTCATTTATGTTTCGTTTATCTACGTGTCGGAGCTATATCAAAGGAAGGATTTCCTTGAGAAGAGAAAGGTTTACGAAAATTATGAGGCGATTATGCGGATTTTTGATGATATAAATCAAGGGGTGATGATTGTAGACCCAGGCTACAAGATGATTTATTCAAATCGAACAATTGACTCAATGTTTGGACAACCAAGGGACAACCCTTCTCTGAGGAACCTATTCTCTCAACTTCAAGTCAAATCGATAACTCCTCGGCTGGAATCATCAGCAACAGAGCAAATTCATATGACTCGTGAAAATGAAGATTCTGTAAATATTTAATCTTTTTTTAAAATTAAATTAATTGGATAATATTATTCAATGAATTATATAGGAGCCTCAAAATAATCTAAGAGAATATATGGACATTATATCAAGAGTCCTTTTCATGCCAGATGCACCTGAATCATCGGTGACAGCTGAAACGTTATGGTGGGAGCCGGCAAACCTTCAACCACAGAAGAAGACTTTTTCAATTAAGTTCACAACCTCTCTTTTCATGGA
>ENA-UOUE01001096-UOUE01001096.1-compost-metagenome-genome-assembly--contig:-NODE-1096-length-18797-cov-7.618002_pt1 | contig 18797 bp, 11 predicted proteins | sample MGYA00238146_ERZ747223 | MGnify/ENA primary metagenome ERZ747223 (study PRJEB28781, sample SAMN06268865) | compost metagenome | isolation source: single cell | place: USA: California, Emeryville, Joint...
ATCTGAAGAGTGGAGAAGAATATTCCTCCACAATTATCAAAGAACAATGTGTTGTATGAATAATTCCAATATTGGTTATATGGGACGCTTGGACCTTCCTGAGAAGTTGCCGAGTCGAGAATTCTCCTGTCGTTGTTACTACTATTTTCTATATCATTATTGGGGAGAATTTTCTTCAAGAAATTTGGCATTCCAAATTGTTTAAAATCTACATACTCAAAAAATGTGGCAAGTGGATTTGGAAAGTTGATATTGAGGAACTTTAACAAGGATATGCGAGAATTGAGTGTCATGAGACTTGTGAACACTGCACCTGCTCCTTGAGATGTCACAAATAGGACAGCAGAAGCAGCTGCTGTTGAGGACACAACGACTTGGCTGGCAACTCCAGCAACATGAGATGCGACTGGATCGATGATTTGAGCGAGGTAAACAAAGCAGCTTGAACAATCTTCATAACTGCTATCTATAATTGTATTTATTTTTTAATATGATGATAGGAAGGAATAAACTAATGTACTTTGGCATGTGACATTGCAGGTTATGCACTTGTTTAAAGAAGCATCTCTCCAATAACTGCTTGGACAAGTATCGAGACAATGTCCTTCGTTGTCTGGCTGTAGGAAACTCCCGTTAAAGCATGATAAACAATGATTGCTTTCAGGTCCATTACAAGTTTTACATGCGCAAATTGAGGTGTTCAGGGTATTATTGTAACAAGGTTGACAGATGTTGCTAGAAGGATCAGCCCAATATCCATCAGGGCAGGTTGTTGTGCATATTCCTATGGGAATTGGATAAAGAAATGTTGAACTGGAGCAAGAAGTGCAATTTTCTGCTTCTCCTCCTGAGCAAGTAAAACAACTGTAATTTGGTCCTGTTTCACTACTATAGCAAGGCTGACACTTATTTGTTGAAGTATCTCCCCAATAGCCGTCTGGACAGGTTGTGATGCACTCACCTTCAGTATTAGGATGCAAGAAATATCCAGAGTTACACGAGTTGCAATTATTTGATGCTCCTGCTGAGCATGTTGCGCAAGAAAAAGACTGCCCTGTTTCGCTGCTATAACATGGTTTACACGTATTGATTGTACTATCTTCCCAGTAGCCATTTGGACAGGGATTTATGCAAGTATTCAAATAGAAGAATGAGCCTGAGCTACATGAATTGCAGTTATTACTAGCTCCTGCTGAACACGTTGCGCAAGTATAATATGGTCCTATCTCGCTGCTATAGCAAGGCTGACATGTATTCGTTAAAGTATCTCCCCAATAGCTATCGGGACAAATTTCGATGCAGGCTCCTCCAGTATTAGGATACAAAAAATAGCCTGAATTACAAGAGTTGCAATTATTTGATCCTCCTGCCGAGCACGCTAAGCAAGTAAAAGATGGTCCTGTTTCACTGCTATAGCATTGCTGACACTTATTTGTTGAAGTATCTCCCCAATAACCATCGGGACAAGGATTACGACAATCACCTCCCGTATTGGGGTAAAGGAAGGCACCAGAATTACAAGAGTTGCAGCTTGTACTTGTTTCTGCAGAACAGGTTGCGCAAGTGTAATAAGGACCTGTTCCGCTACTATAACAAGGTTCACACGTATTTGTTGAAGAATCTCCCCAGTAGCCATCAGGGCAGGGATCAATGCAGGTATTCAGATGCAAGAATTTGCCTGAATTACATGAGTTGCAGTTGTTCGATCCTCCCGCCGAACAGGTTGCGCAAGAGTGAAAAGGCCCTGTTCCACTGCTATAGCAAGATTGGCAAGTATGTGTTGAAGTATCTCCCCAGTAGCCATTTGGGCAAGGATTTATACACTCATTCGAATAGAGAAACGAGCCTGCATTGCACGAGTTACAGTTATTGCTTGCTCCTCCTGAGCATGTTGCACAGGTATAAAATGGTCCTGTTCCACTATAGCAAGATTTGCAGGTGTTGCTTGAAGTGTCACCCCAATAACCGTTCGGACAAGGGTTTACACACTTATTCGAATCTAGGAATGAGCCTACATTGCACGAGTTACAATTAGTGCTCGATCCTCCTGAACATGTCGCACAAGTATAGTAAGTAGGTCCACTGCCTTGAAAGCATTGTGTGCATTGCATTGTACCTCCATTTTGATAGTACCCTGAAGGACAAGAAGCCGTGCATGATCCTACTGGAGGCAAGTTCAAGTAATTTACTGAGCACGAAAGACAGTTAGTATCAGATCCTCCATTGCAGGTGGAGCAGCTTGGATGACAATCTATAAAGGGTTGAAGGAGCATGTGAAAAAAAAAGCAGTATAATTAAAAAATTTACTTTCGCAGATATTTCCAGATGGATTCTTCCATTTACCGGTGGGGCAATCTGTGACGCAAGTCGTTCCAGATAAGTACCATCCATCATTACACGAGTAGCACTCCGAAATGCCATTTCCAAAGCAAGTTGCACATGCTGAAGTGCAAATCACATTGACTGTGATTTTTATATTCTTAAATCCCCAAGATTCATTCTCCCCATCCTCGTCAAGGTAAGCTCTGAACAATAACTGAATGCTTGTTGAGGAATGGGCAAAAGACCCTGTGGTCGCAGTGGTGACCAAATCCGAATCAGCAGCACGACCACAAACGTTCGTGGCGCCACCATCACTAGGCAAGAAATGATACTGAGAATATTTAATAACCCCGTCCACAGTAAGTCTGAAAAAATCACCATCCCAAGTATCCATAAAATAAACATCGAACTGAATGCTCACAGCGTCATGGGCTGGTAACCCACTGTAAGTTTTTTCTGCATATGAATTTGCTCCAAACCAGATATAACCTCCAATGATTGTTTGTCCATTGCAAATTGATGTAGGGGTTCCAGCAGGAACAGTAGTCCATCCTTCAATGGGTGAAGGTGGTTCTCCCCATACATCCTGGATGATAAGTTGGCCTAGCAACAAATTAATTCCCTTTGTAGCAGATAACTTACTTTGGGTGCATAAAAGAAGAATAATGAATGCAAACAGCGAAGTTGTCTGAACGTAGCTCATACTCATAAAATTGTTTTAATTTTGAAAATAACAAAGCTATTAAATGAATTAAAATTCGACTCAATCTGAAATTTCTTTGACTATGTAATATGAAAAAACTGCTGGTAAAGTTTTGTTTTCTCCTCTGAATTTCTAAATAGAGGGGTCATATCACTCCATGAAGGGTATTACAAAATGGATTCACAGTTTTGTATGAGTGAAAATCTCTAAACACATGAAAAATAATTTAAAATATAGGCTGATACGGCTCGGAAAGAAAGCATGGATGAGGTTCATCAGGTTCAGCAATATATAGAGGAATACCTTTTTTTATGGCTGCAGATCTCTTAATTTGCGACTCCAATTAATACAGACAACACTGCGGCTTTAATGCCAACCAACTTGCTCGCCTTGCTCAGGTTCTTGATTTTCAGGGTTTACAGCGAAGAAAACAAACTCATCAGAAACTCATTTGAGCGAATAGAACTCATCAGCTTGAATTTCTTTTGAATGGCTCTAATATTTTTTATTCTTGAGTCTGCCAGTGCAAATTAATCGAAGAAATTGTTTAATTTGAGTATTCAAATCATTTAGAAGCTGTTTTAATTTGCTTTTTTATTCCAAATTCCAAATTAGTACTTCTGTATCCAGAGGCTCAAATAAAGATCCTGCTAAACCTTCAATCTTCTGCCGTAAATAAATTTGCTTTCATCGAAGCTGCGCGAGAAGGTTTATATCATATATCGCGCTTCCAAAGGAGGTATTTAGGCATCTCAGGTAAAATCAAAATTCAAGAAGCAATGTACTTCGTCGTGAATAAGTCCAATCATTCGAGCACATCTGATACAAATTCGAATTCAACCGCTGATAACAAAAGAAATAGAAAATATCCAATGAAACTCCGGTGCTATTATGGGCATTAAGTTCTAAATTAATTTGCTCCAAACTTAAATTAAAAATCAAATTAGTACGCAGGACAAGATGCGAGCTGCCTCTCTCATCATGTTGAAAAGTGGAAAATTTAGCTCATGACAATGCTCCGCTTGACAATGGCAGTTGTGGTAGATTGGTCTGTTAAAACAACAACTGGACTGTCATATTCAGAATTGAGCAAATTGGGCGAGTTTGATAGCTTCCCAATGTACAATTTTTTAAAATACAAACTATTTGCAAATTGCCTTGGGCTGCTTGTCCTCTCTCTTTCCCGTTGTCATATCCAAAATTCTTATTCGAATTATTGATAGAAACGTGAAGAGGTCCATCAGTGAATGTGTTCGATATCCTCTCTATTTAAATTCGCAAATAATTGCATGTGAGAAACTTCATTTTTGTAGTACTTGCACGCTTCACAATAATGAAGGTCTTCTTTAATCAACTATTTTCTTAAAATCTGCCTATCAATTGTTTTCCCTTAAAGTTAATCTGACCTTAACTAACTATTTCAATGTGGTTGTAGGAAAGCGTCTCTTTGCTTCCTGGTCTTCAAATTTTTCCATTTCTCTCTGGAGCGAGTTTCAATCAAAGAGATCGCATTTGAATTCTTGTGTTCACTGCGTGTCTTCATATTTCCATATGGCTTCGTACCAGTACTTGTTCATAATATGGCAGACTAGAGATTGTTGGATCATCCTGGTATATCATATTTTTGACATACATTTCTACTTTATGTCACCCCATGTTCTGGACAGAAACTCACTAAGTCTTAGACAGTCTTTTTGGCTCTAGATTCAACAAGAAGAAGCCGAGAGAGTCTGAAATTGCTACTTCTTCTGATAAATATTCTTTTTTAGAGATAAATAGTTCAGTTTGTTCTTCATTTCTTGTCTATCACACGATTATAATGATCTCTTGAGCACTCTTGTCAAGGCTTCCTCGCTTTTTATCCGTACTATTAAGTTTCTTCATTTTCTCATGATGTAAAGTTAGTGATACTTTAACGATATTCTCTTGAATTAATCAAAAGAAAAATCCCTCTGAATGTTACAAAGAATGCGATTTTAGTCAAATTTTGTGCGCTCAGAAATTGTAAATACTAAAATTCATGCTCCCTGTTAAGAAAAAACTCTTTTTAAAACTAAAGGACTTGAAATTGAAAAATGAAGTTGCCTGAGATGGTGTAGATGTATTATTAAGTTACGTATCCTTCCATTGAAATTAATGAATCTATTACTAATCTTTGTGTTGATTCTGCCTCGCAAAGCAGATTACAATGAGAAATCCCTTTTTCAAGGAGAGTTGCTCATACCTTTTCCAAAACTCTTCGCAATCTTTTACTTCACATCAGCCATTTTCTTACCCGCAGAGTCTTCTTGAGTCTTCTTGTTGTCATCAGACCGCTGATTTTTTGAGTTTGAAGAAAGAACTGGCCCATGCACTGACCAAGAATCTGGAGCAATTAGCATTTATTAGTACTTTCAAATCAATGCTTGATCCTCATTAGAATTAAACTCGAAAATTTAACTCCTTCTCCTGCTCTTATTGAATCACATAGAATGAATCTAAGAGAATTCTCAATTTTCCAACGTTTATTTTTGCTTGTATTTTCTTTCTAAAATGGTTTTTCAATGGTGTTTCATGACATATCTTTCTAATATCCTGATAAGTCACAAAATTTAAAAGAAGGAGCAATCGTTATCAGTGAAAAACACACGGACTTGATTTTCTTGATCTTTACTAGTTAGATTTCGAAACTGTTTCAAGGAAAGCATTACGAAAATGAAAGAAATTAAATGATCCTCAGCAATAGATACAATTCCTTTGCATATTTGTTAGACTAGCAATTTATAAGACCATTCCGATATTGCTTATCTGTGCTGTTAGCTTTTCCGTTTCTTTTTTTGATAAGGTTGGTGTCAAGAAAGGAAGAGTAGTTCACCATGTATTTACAGAGTATTTTTCACACGAAATTAATAACTATTGTGAATTTAATTCAGAAATCTGGTAAAAAAATGGTTGTAAATAAAGAAAAGAAATTTTATTTCGAATTCACGTGGGGAAAAATTGGTTCCAAAGGAAAAGAGATTGAATATTTCCTTTCTGTTTAGCACATTAAATGAGACAATTCGTTTTGACTTTCTATTCCTTGAGTTCCTCAATTATTTTGGGCAAACTGTGAAATGTCGTAACGTGATCAACATATTTCTTTTGCATGATCTCCTGAATTTTGTGTTTTTTATATCTTGTTTGTAAAATAGGTAGTCACTTTCTATTCCTTATTTCGTGAACTCTTTGACCTGCTTCCGCTTTTGGATCGGATTAAAATTAGAATTCATGCTCTCATTAAGAAGATTTTTTGAAAGTAAATTTACGTTACCTCAAATTCTTAAGCTACTGACGAGTAACTCAAAAAAAAAAACACTGGGACTTGTGTTATGGTTCTACCGTGATAATTCTTCCAACAAAAAAAAACGAGTTTGAGCATCTTCACTTGGAAGTTTTGGTTATCTTTCAGATATTCTTGATTCAATAGAGTATTTTGTCATGAAAGTGATAAAGGAACCCTGGATTCTAGCGGCCTCTGATACTTATTTAATGTGATGACTTGAAACTTAAATTTCTTATTTTCATTATGATCTCATATCAGTATCATCATCAACAGATTGCAATTGCTCCAAGCTATATCTAATCATTTGAAGTAGAATACAGTAAAGTTATCGCGAATCCCAGCAAAATTAAATCTGCTCTCTTTTATATTTTTCATTTTGATCGCTTTGTCATTCAATTTATAAATGCTCAAAGAGAAGCATATGTTGGGCTTTTGTGGTACCGTCGGCTATTTTTGTCATCATTTTAAGATAGTATTATAAAATTATAAATTGAAGTTCTTTTTAACTGCAATCACAGTGTCTCAAACTACAGAAGATTATTTATATGTGATTAATTTCTTGTTTTATTGCTTTAGTTTTCGATTTTCTCTACATCCTAATTGTTTTTCATAGAGATAGGGGGAATGCAGGATGAAGCCCAGACTTATATCAGATGAGAATAAAATATGATTCTGTTTATAAATGATTCTCAATACGAACGTTGTCTCCAATATTTTACTCTCTCAAAATTTTCTTGTCACAACTTTCTTTGCATATGATGCTTGATTTTAATTTGAAATGAAACAGACTGACATTATCGGACCTAATTATTGGGTTAAAATCGCTGCATTCAGCAATCAGTAAAAAGTTACTTCCGTCTGAGCTCTTTTTAGTATAAACTTTTTTTCCAGTCTTGATGTTTAAAAGTGCTGCTGTCTTATCAGATGCACCAACTGCGAGCATATCGCAGGCTGGACTCCACCGCACACAATAGAGCGGATCTAGATAATAAGATTTAGATGTCAAGAGTGAGTTATGAGATAAAAAAACAAATATTACTATTATACATCTTATTGAAAGTCTGGACAATCTTTGATTCTCGTTTGTCAAATATCTTCACATTAAGATCACCACCAGCTGAAGCCAGTAAATTTCCATTGCTTTGGCAAACATCAATCGAATAAGTAACTCCTATCAGACACAACAATTGAGTTAATAAAGAAAACAAAAAAATAAAAATTAAAGAGTCACTTTCTTTCTCTAATTAGAAAGAGAACACATGATTCTCCTTTCAATTATTTGGAAATTGATCATATGAGACCAGAAAGACGAAGGAGAATGAGCTGTACTTACCTCTATCCAATTGAATCGGACTCTTCAAAGTGAGAGCACTTTTCTCAACATCTAGAATATTGAGTTGTTTTCCATCGTATTTGACGTATAATAGAGGTTCGTCAGGGTTCGTACTCCACCTGCAGCTGGTACAATAGTCTAGTAATGATAAGAACCAGAGGAATCTCAATACTTCCAATCTTTAAATGAAAAAAAAAGTAAATATGTATGAAAAGAGCAAAAAGGAAGTAAAGTTTGTAAGAATTATACATGTCCAGCCCAAACTCCTCTCCATGTTCAAATGAAAGCGATAATTATCTGTGCTCACATCGGATATTAAGCATGTTCCATGTTGGTCAATCGTTGCCATAATCTCTCCATTAGGATTGAAATCAAAGCCTTCGAGAAAGCCTAGATGCAAATTCGATGAACGAGTCTGCGGTAGTCAAAAATTTATTACGTTCCTTAGCGTGATATTGAGAGTGCCATCTCGATTTTCGGATGAGTTTTACAATATCACCAGCTTTCGAAGTGGCGAGACTGTAAAGATGATAAGATATCTTTCCTCCAACAGAAATAGCACCAAGAATACCCCTTCTTGAGTTATAGGTCACATCTCCAGTTCCTGTCACTAAATGAGATGACATTTATGATATTAAGTTTATTCTACTGCCAACAACTTCTTCAAATGAAAATATTTTCTTCTCTTGCCCTCTTAGTGAAACATCAAATACTTCTAAGTTGGCAGACCTGTCATAACAATGATGAACAGAAACTAGGAGTCCTGTGTTGGCGATCCCTTTCAAGTGAGGCCAGGACCAAGCTGCATGTATAGAGGTCAAATTTGAATCAAATACGAGAAACTGGAAATTACTAGAGGCATGTTTTAGTTGAACTCCTTCAAAGTGAGCAAACTCTTGCTTCGATTCGAGTTCAACAATACTAATCTTATTAGTCACTGGTGAGGACCAGGCAAGTAATGTTGGAGATGTCGGAGATATCTCGTCTATCCAAAGTTAAACAGTATTAGAAGTGGAAAAAATTAGAAAACTCATCAATCAGATGGATTAAAAAAGCATTAATAGCAGTTTTTAGCGAGTTAATAGGCAAGTCATTACTTTGTGTGTCTCTTTTGGCTTTTGAGTCTTCATAGGCTGCAGCAGTCGGGTCCTCACTGTTATTTGAATCACTTTTTGAGATCATTTTTGTGAATGAAAAAATTTAATTTATTTAAATTAATCTCAATCTGACAAATGCGTGAGAACTTGTTTAGAAGAGAGAAATATTAAATAAAAGTTAGGATTCCGCAATTTAACAGAAATATACAAGCGGACTGTTAAAGAAAATTACTTATTTCTGGCTTCATCTTTTGCACACCACTCTTCGCTCGGTCTGATAAATTCGTTAGTATTTTCTTGCACCACAATCTCTAACTTATGAAAGAAGCAGCACTGTCCATGTCTCCTTCGAATCTCCACATTAGGTAGGTATTGAAAGTCGAGTGAAAGAGATATCAACTAGGTAGAATTACCAATTGTTGGCTTTATTGCTCCATCATTGGTCCATTTTTTGTCCATGTAGAATTTTCGATATAATAACAATCGATATATGGGATTATTTTTTGGATTTTTGCTCTTTATTCATTAAAACCTGTGTCCACATGTCAGGAAAAACTGCTTTGTACCCCCAAAAAACGTGAATATCTTACATAACGGTATTACCTTTGTTTTACTGTGTATATATATATTCAAATATGGTATTTACAAATACTCTCATAAGCTACGATAAAACTTTCTGTTTGTTTTTTTTTTCTAAACTGCATGATAACACCATTAAAATTCTTAAGCAGCAAACAGAATGCTGGGAACTTGCCATATGATTGTTAATAATCAAGCATCGTTCAATAGCCGGACTGTAATTTGAAATACTAGAAAGAATGTTAGCCATTTATCTTATTGGTGATTCTTAGCTCTTTCGTTATTCTATTGTTCTGAGAAGGTTTACACCTATCCTTATTATATAGGTTGAAATTTGTGGGTAAAAATGCAATATCATTCAATCTCCTTAACTATTCATTCTGCCAAAATCATAATTCTTCAAAGATTTCCTCGATGGATTCATCCTTCCTGTATGCCCTATAATGTTGAGCATAGTCTAAATGAAACAGACTGACTTAGCGCCATCTAATAATTAAACATTTAAGATATTTCTTTACTCAAATTAACTTACTTCCATCTGAAGCCGATCCAGTATAAAGCACTTTTTCAGTTTTAAAGTCCCATATTTTAGCTGTCTGGTCACTAGAAGCGCTTGCAACCATATCTCCGCTTGGGCTCCATCTTACACATTGGATAGCAGCTAAACGAGTTTCAAATTGGTTATATATATTTATTAATCAAAATAAGAGTTCTACACGAATGAATTTCAGAGGTGCTGACGATCTCCGATTGCCGTTTGTCAAATATTTTCAGGGTCATACAACTATCCCCCAATGCCAGCAAATTTCCATTTCTCGGGCAGACATCAATCCAAAAAACGTCATCTAATAGTAGCAAATCAGCATGAAAAAGAAATCATATATTAAAGAAAGAAAAAGAACGATTAATTCTACTTAAATTCTCACTGATGTAAACTCTCATTAGAAAAGAAACTGGAAAAAACAAACAAATAAAGGTTTCTCGAATTACAGTCTGAATCAAGATTGCCTGAATATTTCAAAATAAGAGTATTTTTCTCAACATCCAACACTCTGAGGCAATTATATTCATTTTTGATGTATAGTACGGATTCTCCAGCATCAGTGCTCCATCTGCAACGACTGTATTCATCTAAAACAGCAAGTATTGATGGGTAGATATTTGGAAATATGAGTTACCATAATCGTTGGTTGTTTTGAGATGGCACCTGTAATTGTCGGTATTCACATCTGAAATTACGCAAACTCCAAGACAGTTGAGAGTTGCGATAGCCTCTCCAGTTGGATGGAAATCAAAGCTAGTGATATAGTTGTTGTTCTCGTACCATGAACCTGAACCTGCGAAATGAGAGGGCAAATAAATAAATTTTATGAATTACCCCAACTACCGTTATCAACTAGTTGTAAGAAGTGGCATTTCGATTTTCGCAATAAATTGATACTATTACTAGATTTCTTCCCAGAATATCCAATCACATGCAAATGATAAGCTATTTTCCCTCGAAGAGGAATAGAAGCGAGCATATTTCTTCTTGAATTGTAAGTCAAATCCCCGTAACCAACCACTAACGAAGAAGATTTATCCTCATAAAAGGAAGAAGCTCAATAAAATCTAATTACTTCCATGAACTTCCTCAAAAGCATAAATTTTCTTCACTATTTTTTGAGAGATGTCAAATATCTCCATATTGGCTGAAATATCATGGCTGTGATTGAGTGAGACCAGCAATTTCGGATGATTTGAAATTGCTATTAGGTGTGTCCAATCACCTACAGAAAAGCTTAGCCTTAACTCGCAAATCTTTAAATACCTTCTGTTAATTGAACTCCTTTAAACGTTGCATAATCTTCTTTTGAATCGAGTTCGATGACATCGATGTTATTCCCATGCGACGAAGACCAGGCTAGTAATGTTTGAGAAGTAGAATTTGCCTCATCTATCAAAGCTAAAGTCAAGTATTGTACGATGAGAGACGTTGGAATAGGATTTTAAGTTAGTAAGTCAGGCTACATAGGAGTTTATGCATGAAAGTAAGAGTACCAGCTGCTATAGAGACTTGTGGTAAATCGCCGATCTTTTCAGCAGTTTGGACTTGCTTTGATTCTTCAAGGACTGTAGAACTGAGGTTCTTTTCACTTTGTTTTTCATTTTTCTGTAGCATATCCTGATCTTTGCTAAGTTCAGATTAATGGAAATATAATTTATTTGATAATCAAACTCAATCTTACTTGAATTACTCAAAAACTTAAGATTCATGATTGTCGTATCAAGAATTAACAGTGTCATTCTGAAGATCATACAGCTGAGTTCTATTCAAATCAAAAGCTTCGGAAAGCCACCTCGCTTCTATTCCAAAGCATTAATTTTATTTGTTGTGTGTTTTTGTAATTCTTTTCCAGAGAGGTAGATTAGGGAGATCCGGATTTGAATTTATTATGTAATAATGTGAGGAAGAAATGTTAAAACTAAAACCATATCTTATCCTAACTATTTAAATAAAAAGGTTGATGGATACTTCCTTCCTTGTTCTCAAAATTTGAAACTTAATATTATATTTACGCATCGTTTGAGTATTGCAATGGCTACTTTTCTTTTTCTAAATCGATTATTTGAAGCTCTACAACGCTTGTACTTCCGTCGATAAGATTTTCGCGTCTTGTACTCGAAGCAGGCGATTGGTCATTACTTTGACCGATGTAGATCTGCCTTCTAGCTCTTCTATTCCGCCGTAAAGACTCTTTCAGTATTTTGTTTTCATTCTTAGCGCAGGCAGCTAATTTCTTTTTTTTCTTCCATTGGATGTATACCTCTGCTACTTTACTCATAATCCCACTAATCATCAGAATTAGAGCAAGCGCAATGGCCACCCAAGATAATATTTTCTTTGCTGAAAGAGCTTCGGAGTCCAAGAGATGGATCCATACTAAAATCCAGCAAAAAAGGAGCGTTCCAATTTCTGTCGTTAGTGCTAAAATTTTTTCAGTTTTCTTTCTGAATAGTTTAGGAGTCAAGGACAAGCAGATCACAATTATATGTACCAATGATATGATGGTCAGTTGAAGCAGAGGCCACTGCGTAAGGAGGGCGATTATGATTGTTATCAGAAAATTAGAGATAAACATGGTCAATAGTGGCATGAATCGACCCACTTTTGAAGAAGGCAAATATGAGAAACCGAGATGCCTGATAGCAGTCGTCAAGGATTTTATCCATTTAAGTTTTCTATTTGTGCTGCCCTTCTTGGAGAGAGATAAATCAATTAAGCAAACTGTCACTAGAAGCAACAATATGAGGGCATATAAAATGCCAACAGCAAAGCTGATATTCTGATATAGAGTCCCGAAAGTAGCATATCTTAAGTTTAGAATTGCTCCAAAATATATCTGAAGCAGGCGGGTGGTCACAATGACTGCGAGCATCTTTAATTCTAAACGAGTAGTAATGATGTTCAGGTAATGCTTAATCTTTTGCTTTTTAGCAGGTGTAAGTTTGAAAAGTAACTTGAAAACGATATATAGACCGAGAACCTGGAGGGTGGAGAAGAATATACCTCCACAATTATCAAAGAATAACGTATTGTAAGAGTAATTCCAATATTGGTTGTATGGGACACTTGGACCCTCCTGAGAAGATGCTGAGTCGAGAACCCTCTTGTCGTTGTTATTACTAGACACTAATTCATCAGGCAGAATGTTTTTCAAGAAATTTGGCATTCCAAATTGTTTAAAATCGACATATTCGAAGAATGTGGCAAGTGGATTTGGAAAGTTGATATTAATGAACTTTAGCAAGGATATGCGAGAATTGAGTGTCATGAGACTTGTGAATGCTGCACCTGCTCCTTGAGATGTCACAAATAAAACTGCAGAAGCAGCTGCTGTTGTGGAAACAGCGACTTGACTGGCAACTCCCGCTACATGGGATGCGACTGGATCAATAGTTCGAGCAAGGTAAACAAAGCAGCTGGAGCAATCTTCATAACTGCTATCTATAATTGTATTTATTTTTTAATATGATGATAGGGAAGGAATAAACTAATGTACTTTGACATGTGACATTGCAGGTAATGCACTTGTTTTTCGAAGCATCTCTCCAATAACTACTTGGACAAGTATTGAGACAATGTCCTTCGTTGTCTGGCTGTAGGAAACTCCCGTTAAAGCATGATAAACAATGATTGCTTTCAGGTCCATTACAAGCTTTACATGCGCAAATTGAGGTGTTCAGGGTATTATTGTAGCAAGGTTGGCAGATGCTATCAGTAATATCTGCCCAATATCCATCAAGGCAGGTTGCTGCGCATATTCCTATGGGATTTGGATAAAGAAAAGTCGAATTGGAGCAAGAAGTGCAATTTTCTGCTTCTCCTCCTGAGCAAGTCAAACAACTGTAATTTGGTCCTGTTCCGCTACTATAGCAAGGCTGGCATGTATTAGTTGAGGTATCTCTCCAATAGCCGCCTGGACACGTTGTGACACAGGTTGTCCCAGATAAGTACCAGCCATCATTACAAGAGTAACACTCCGAAATATCATCCCCAAAGCATGCTGCACATGCTGCAGTACAAAGTCCATCAACTGTGATTTGTATATTCTTAAATCCAAAAGCCTCATTGGTCGCAAGGTCGTTAATGGTAGCTGTGAACCTTAACTCGATCGTTGTTGAGTTATGAAGAAAAGTCCCAGTGTTCACAGTGGTGACCCAATCAGCAGGATACCAGCCACAAATGTTAGTCGTGCCACCATCTTCTCCAAATTTATGTTCTTTCTCATACCTATTAACTCCGTCCACCGTAAGTCTATAATATTCACCAGGATCCCAAGTATCCAGAAAATATGCGTCGAATTGAATGTTCACACTATAATGACCCGGTAGCCCAGTGTACGTTTTCTTCGCAGATGCACCTCCGCCAAAATTGTTATAACCTCCAATGATTGTTTGCCCACCACAAATTGATGTAGGGGTTCCAGCAGGAACAGTAGTCCATCCTTCAATGGGTGAAGGTGGTTCTCCCCAGACATCTTGAATGATATACTGGCCTAACAACTAATTCAGATCATTTTCTATAGATAATGTTACTTTTGACGCAGATAAGAAGGATTGTGAGTGCAAACAGCGAAGTTGACTGAACGCTTCTCATCCAAATAAATTTGTTTAATTTTGAGAGATACAAAGTTATTAAATGAATCAAATTTTGAATTACTCCAAAATTCTTTTCCAATATATAATAGAAACACGTTGTTGGCAACACATTTTTTTTTTTTAAATGAACCTTTAGAGAAAGGCAGGCAGCACACTTTCTCCTCGGACTGAAGCTCTGTCCTTTTGAAAAAATCAAGTCTTATCACCTCATGAAAATTTTTGTAGGTAATTTAAGCCTTATCCTGCTAATAGCCTTAATCAGAGAGAAATTATGGCACCATGCGCCTCAAAAGGATAGTTTGGAAACGTTTCGTGCAATAATAGAGTATAAGAATATCTCTTTGCTAATTTTTTGCATTCAGCGCAAATTAATCGAAAAACTATTTTGATTAAAGCATTCAAACAATTTCGAAGCTGCTTCATTTACTCTTGTTCGTTTGAAGTTCCAAACTCTCATAATTCATTGTTTCTTTATCCTGGAATCTTTATTTAAAGTCCTACTAATATTCAGCCTTCTGACAAAAAAGAAAAGAGGCTTCATCAATGTTTTGCTCACAGAGTAAGAAACTTCACATTCCTCTTTCTTAACTCTTATTTCTTGAGTATTTCAGACAGAGATTCGAATCCAAACATTGATAAATAAAAGCAAAAGAAATTATCGAGAAGGAATCACGTGTCGAATTCTGTTCCAAATTAATTTTTCGCGCCAAACTTAAATAAAGAGCATTTTAGAACGCAAGAGAAAGAACGAATGACTTTTCCCTCAACTCATACTTGAAAGAGGAAAATGAAGCCATAACAATCCTCTACTTAACAGTGGCAGTTATTATAGATTGGTTGCGACGTTCGTGGGGCATTTCAAAGACTCTTTATTCCAAGCTTTGATGGAAACGTGAAGGAGATACATCAGTGAAATGTGTTCGATGTATTTTCTGTTAACAACTAGTTGGATTTTCGCAAACTCTATCTTGAATTCATAATTCGAAGGCTCCAAATTTTGAAGATCTACTATGCATATTCCATTTTTTTGGGTTGCTAAGTTACCATTCCACAATCACTACTTATGCATACTTACTCTAAATCAGAGGTCTTAAACGGTAATAACAAATCTAATTTCACTCATGGTTCATTCTGAGCGCTACAATAATGCGAAATCTATGCTACTTGCGTTTTCCAAGTTGCTTCGAGAAAGTTGATTTTAAATATTAATATGACTTGAGAGTTTTGGAATTTTTTAAACACATTTGCTGATTTGAAAGATCCACACATAGTTTACAGCGTGAAATTAGTTTATGGTATTTTCTGCCTTGGAATGTAGTTCAAGAAGAGCGATGAAAAGATCCTGTGGTGTTTCATACGATTAACACTATTTTATGCAAATCAATGAATAATGCAACAGCTAAAATTTTTCCCACCTGTATTGCAGATTTCTTCAAGTTCTTCTATTTTTAACACATTGCTGAAACTATGATTCCCTCCCGTGGTAATTCTACATCTGAAAGCAAATTTTAAGAATGAAAGTCATTTATAACTCACTGAAGCTCATTCTATAGGTAAGTTCTGTTTAAAACAGAGGCTTTTCAATCAGTTATTTCCTTATCAAAAAATCACCGTTGGAGTTGCCATGGGTGTCCTCTGTGCTTTAACTCGTTATCTCTGATGAAAAAGCTTGCTTACTGAGTTTGATAATCTGAGTTGAATTTTTTCTGGGATGAAAAAAAATAAAATAATCTTGTTAACAAATTCTCAATTCCTGGGTTGGTAAGACTTAAAGGTTTTGTCGAATATACTTTTAGTACAAAAAAGAGAGTAAGCACAATGAAATTACAAAATTAAACTATCAAATCTATTTCATTATTGTTAACAAGGTTTCATCGATAATTCCTTCGACGCTATTCTCTCTTTCTTTCTTATCCTTGCTCATACGAAACAGACAGATCTCGCTTCAGCTGATAATTGTAAATAGTCGAGAAAAGAATGTTTTAAAATTTACCACCCATTTTTTTTCCCGTGTAAATAACCTTTCCAGACTTAAAGTCCAGCAATTTTGCTGTACCATCTTGGGAAGCGCTTGCAATCACATCCTCGCTTGGAGTCCAGCGCACACAGAAAGTATGCCCTAGACTATTTAAGGCACACCACATGAGAGAATCTTGCCCTTATGAATTTTGCTAAAGGTTTTGATAATCTTCGATTCTCTCTTATCAAACACCATGATATCCCCATAACTACTTGTTACTAGCAGGTTTCCATTACCCTGGCAGACATCGATCCAAAATGGGATATCTAAAGAGAGAAAGAAACTAAACAAAAAAAAAAAGAGAAACTGTTATTACATATCGTTGCAAGTTGAACTGAATTTCCCAGAAGCAGAGCTTTTTTCTCAACATCAAGTATGTTGAGATAACATTCACGATATTTGAGAAATAATAAAGGTTCGCCAGGATTTGTGGTCCATCTGCAGCGACGCCACGGATCTATACCAGCATATATATACATAAGAAGAATGTTAATTAACACGTTTGAATAGATTGAAAAATTAGGAATTGTTGGAAGCAGAAAATGGTTTCTTTGATTTGAATTACCACGTAGATCTTCTTCAAATCGATAGATGCATTTGCCACTGCTCAAATCAGATATTAAGCGTGCATCAAGGGCAGTAGTAGACGCCATCATCTCTCCAGTAGAATCGAAATCAAAACTCTGAATCGGTTTGTCTCCTTGAAGCGGAGATGATGATGAGCTTTATGAAAAGACTCCTAACAATTACTTCTTCCATCATTGCTATATTGTGAATGCCACTTCAATTTTTTTCCGAGCGTAACACAACAATGGTTTTTAGAATGTCCAATACTAAACAAATGGCAGCCTATTTTCCCTGTGATAGGCAGTGCTCCAAGAATACCTCTTCGAGAGTTATAACTCACCTCGCCGGTATCAATATCTAGACCAAAATTATTATTGGAAGCATGCTAGCGATCCAATACTTCCTTTAGTTTCTTCAAACGTGTAGATTTTTCTCGCTTTTCCTTTCTTTGAGAGATCAAATATTCCCATATGGAATGAAAAGTAGTCATGCTGGAGGGACACAAGTAATTTGGTATTCGATATTTCCTTCACATATGTCGTGCTCTCTATCACCATTAGTTTAAAAGTAATTTGGAAAAATAATAATGGTACTGAGTTTCACTCCATCAAATTCCGCATATTGTTCTTTTGTATCAAGATCGGTAATGCTGATCCTCTTCGCAGTCGACCAAGCAAGTAACTTTGGAGATGTGGGAATGGTCTTTGCTAACCAGGATAGATTATTTGAGTAAGAATATCAATATTCATGAAAATGAAATTGCCAATGAGGCTTTTGGAGTGTTGGGATTCTTCGAGAACTTGTCTAGATGAAGGTTGAAAGTTTGGCATGTACGTTCTGGGGACTAGCTTCTTTTTCTCGGCTGAACTTGAGTTTGTGTTTCCCATTTTAGTTGATAAATTTTTGTTGAAATAAAATTATTAGATTACGAAATTAATTTCTAAAAGAATCTAATGTTTTAACACTCAGTAAATGTGATAGCGATATAAAAGAATTGGAATCCAGAAGGAATAGGGCCGAAATAACATCATGACATCTGACCACGTTTATACCGAGATAACCGCTATTAAAACATGTGTTTATAGACAACACACACGAATTATTATAGTTTTACACTAAGGATGAATTCACTATTCATCGGCATTGTATTTGACAATGAATACTTGCCTTTGTGAAAGTATTTTTTGCTCATGTGATCCAAAGAAGTGCAATCTATCAATCTAATATCGAAACTTATGACCTTCCTTCACAATACACAGCATATATCTTCTATGCAACCCTTCAAAATATGGTAGTAATCTATCCTCTCTTGTAAGCAGCTCCCAATTTTTCAGCAAGCTTGTCCTCATTTCCTTCTCATTAGTTGGTGAATCACTTACTACTCTTCCCTTTAGAGCGGACCATAAATTCTCTATTATATTTAGATCAGGAGATCGTTTAGGCAACACAATGAGTTTCAATTTTTGCTCCTTTCTCACCCAATCCTCAGATTTTTGATGCGCTGGATGATTATCTTGCAAAAAATAGAACTCTCCATCAGGAAATATCTTCTCCATTTCTGCTGTATGACGCTTGATGAGTTCTTGATAGAGACTTCCATTCAGACTCTTTTCGTAGATGTCTAAGGATGTTGCTCCCTGTGCTGAAATGGCACCCCAGCAATTCAATTTAACGTATTCTGTTGCTTTCTTCATTCTGATATTTTCTGTAGGCAATTGCCAGGTTTTTGC
>ENA-UOUE01001097-UOUE01001097.1-compost-metagenome-genome-assembly--contig:-NODE-1097-length-18788-cov-9.422693_pt1 | contig 18788 bp, 19 predicted proteins | sample MGYA00238146_ERZ747223 | MGnify/ENA primary metagenome ERZ747223 (study PRJEB28781, sample SAMN06268865) | compost metagenome | isolation source: single cell | place: USA: California, Emeryville, Joint...
GACGTATATCTTGCTTAAATAAGTAGTATCACAGTAAAAAAGTCTTATACAAAATCTAGTCGAAGCTGATTACATAAACTTAATAAAAATTTAGCCCCGAGGCAAAATAGCTACGAGATATTAAGCACATAAAGCAATTCAAAATTGTATTCACTATTGAGAAGGATAGGAGCAGCAGCTCAATCTTTATCAAAATTAGATTCAGATCAATTTTTATCAAAAACGAGATTCAGATCAATTTTTATCAAAAACGAGATTCAGATCAATTTTTATCAAAAATGAAATTCAGAACAATTTATATAAAAAATGAGATTCGGATCCTGAATAGAATCATTAAATGCGTTATTTGAGGAATAAGTGATTCGCTATGCTATTAAAATGCAAATGCCTTAATGTCTCAATGAGGACTAGCTTTGGTTTTCCTACTACTACTAAAAAAATTAGAAGAGATTCATTAATGAAGAACCTGGCTCTAGAATGATCGAAATTCTCGCGAAATACTGGATATCTTGATGAGTATTTACTGATTCTATTTTAGGATCGCTATCTGGAATTTTGGGCACTTTGCAAGAACCCAAATTTCGAAATGGGTCTTTGAAATAGCAATCGAATCGAAAGATTTTGTTAACTCATCCTTCGAATAGAGAAATACATATATAGGATTAGGGTTTTTTACCATAATTTAACATTCTGCCACCAAAATGAATCTCGTGTCTATAGAATCTGGATTTCAAGCTATTTCGGGACGAACAACCCGTTATTATAAGCAATTCTCTGTCTTAAAAACACTTCCTTAATCGCTACATCGACTATTTTCTCGGCAAGAAACTCACTCATAACATAGTGGTTAAGTAAAGGTATAGATAGAGTTTCTAGATCTTCAAGCGGTTTAGCGAATTCAATAAGCCTCCACTCTTTTCTCCAGAATTCGGCTGTTCCTGATTCTGGAGTCTTCGCTCCAGGGAGCACAACTCCGGACACCACCTCAGTCCAATTAACTTTGCTGTTAGAGGTAACTCCGAATTGCATTTGAGCATTTTTCACGAAATATGGATAGTTCTTCTGCACCTCCTCTGTTTCGAATAATCTTTTCCCTCCATCCACCTTCATAATAACCAAGCCAGCTGTGTGGACGACTCTCTCTACTCCTTTCTCTTCAAACATTTTGAAGGAATTCTTGAATATGTCCTCTTGAAAACCGGTTCTATCGGAAGCGCAGAATATAACTGTATCATTAGGCTTCAATGTGTCTCTAAGAGCTCCCTCTTTTATGAGGTCTATCTCCTGGAATTGAAGATTTTTGTGCTTAAAGTTGACCTCCGAGGAGTCTTTGCTTACTGCAAGGACGTTCAAATTTCGAGCTAATGCGTTCTTGACGACAGGCAGCCCAACGTTGCCTGTACCGAGGACAACAAGCCTTGAAATTGCGTTCTTCATAGCGGAAAAGTGTTTGATTTGTTAGAGACCCAGCAATTTTATTAGGTTTAAATATGAGAGTAATGATACCGTTGGATTTGTAAGAATTCAGGATTCACCCTTAAATCTTTGAAATGAGTCTATGAAAGATACTTCTGGAACCATTTTGGAAGAACACTAACAGAGCAATAAACCGGCAGGAAAACGCATTACAAGATTCGCCATTACAATCAATACATTGAAAATTAGTGTAAAATATCTTTGAAGCAATGCCTTATATTGCATGCTATAGCAGAAATTACTGTCAGGAGCGTTCCTAACGAAATTGCAACTATGATTGAAGAGAAATCTTTGTCTTTATAGCACCTACTGAGCGCAAGCTCAGTTCTTTATGAATCAATACATAAAATTTACTGCACGCAATCTTATCCACTCTTTGAAAACACAATTACTACCTAACTTTACAACCTTAATATACACATAAGCAAAGCTCACACAGCTTTTGATAACATAAAGTATCCTAGATTATTTTGATATTAAAGAATAATCCCCTTTTCAAGTTCCTATGAATGAGATTAACTATTGAAATAGAGAGGAACATTACTTTAATTTCTTTGTTCGACACGCGAATAGCGAACATCAATTTGAAAAACAAATCTTCATCTTCTTCATAAATAGTATCTTTAAGACCTTGCCTTAGACAAGGAATCAATTCTTCCAGACCATCGATCAAAAGTAGTTCACTCTCTTTGAGTTTTAGGATATTCAATCCAACTTTGAAGAGTATCTTCCGATTTTCATACAGCAGAATATCGATCACTCGCACTGCAATTGAGTACGGAATGCCATCAGCTGCAGAAAACAACGTCATCCACCAACTTATCCCAAAATGAAGAGCATTCAACTCATGAGTATCCTGACATAACAGTTAGTATTAATCTTGAAAATTGCTTACAAAATGGCTTTTTAATCGTGGGATCCTCTTCTCGATCAGCTTATCAAGGACAAAAAGGTCTCTCCTGATAGTGTTTGGGTTTTTATAAAGCTCAAGCAACCCAAAGTTCGTGAGTAAGCTAACCATTATCCAAAAGGCATCCTATATCCTCCTTATTAGCGTGCTGAAGCGCTTATAGATTACCTCTTCATTGCAATGCATCACGAGGATAGCACACACAAAATTTAGCCCTTGGCAATATCCCAAGTCCTTAAACATAAGAGAAATCGCCTTGAGAACTCTTTCGAGACTCAGCTGTCCTTCTTCTTTTTGGAAAAACTGATGATCAGGAAAGGTCCTATCAACATCTTTTCTAATCTCATCCAATGCCGCAGATTTATCTGTGCTCCCAGCAAGTTCCTAAGTATCACTTTAGATCTTTCAGCCATCAACCCAATTCATACTTCAAAATCAATCATAGGGTATTTCAATTTCACGGCTTCGATATCTGCAAGTAATGGCCATACTCTCACTCTTAATGAATCGGGGATGCCTTTTCTGATTAAAGATTTTACTAGAAATTGTTAGAGGATGAGTAGTGAATTCTTTATTATACGATTAGGGCATTTTTCTCTCACAAGTGAATCAAGTGAAGGCAATATTTTGCTCCAATTTTCGATACGTTCGTCTTCTCGAAGAGCGTCTTGTTTGAGCAGTTTTTTCGTTGCTTTACTACAAGGCTATTAAAATTCCTCCTTGCTATAGAAATACCGTGAAGAGTTTCTGGAACCGATTGTAAATCCGAATCTATCAGTGCTCGGACTGCCATTAGACTGTGATTTCTCAAGTAGGATATAATCGTTTGGTATCGGTGATTGTGCATCGACGAGCTCAGTAAACGATGTTGGAGTTTTTTTTAGAATAAACGGCGTATTTTTGCCGGTGGATGGTGATTTTGATTCTGGTTGCCAGCTTGTACGTCCATTCATTTTGAAAATTGGTTGTTTTGGCTATTGAATGTTGTCATGTTTAAAGAAAAAGAAACATTGTATTACACCAGCGGAGAATAATACGATAACGTTGTTTGAAGAAGTTTCTGATTTGCTAGTGTTGGAGCTGGGGCTCCAAGAGTCTCTAGGCATCTGAAGTTTTAGTCCTTTGCCATAGATAGGCTCCATGTGCAGTAAGTGATTCGTTTGAACTTGCAATAAATTTTTACAAATGTGTCAGTAGCCTTAATAAGTTTAAGATAGAAAATTAACCTTATAATCTTTTTTCCATGCGATAAACGCCAATTTCTTTAGTTTTTCAATGAAAAAAAGAAATTCTGATGTGGTCGACCGTAAATCTTTCGCTTGAATCAACCTGTCTTGTCATATCAATCAGTTTTCTTCTAATGAGTCGGAATTTTTTTCTTGACGATCATAATCGAAAAAATAATGCGATACAGGATTCTAAGTGCTAATCTATGCTTTCTACAAGGAATTAACTCAGGACTCTTGATTAAAAGATATATATATATCACTCTTCATATTTCTGCAACAGCTGTTGAGAAAGATCTAGCGAAATTCAATCATAATTGTTAAAAATCTACTGGTTTACTGTGATTGAAGTTCGTTCGAGTTTTGTAACAATTTGCATGAAACAAAATGAATTGCTAACTATACAACAGAAGCGCAATCAAGCAATGCGAGCCAAGAACACAACATTGGAAGTCCTGTAATGACGGGCATTATAAAAAATGTTTAGAAGAAAGCAAGATTAGTTTCAAAAATTCTTTGACTACTTCTTTTAGTTGTAAACTAATAATAAAAATAAATGACAAACAATTCTTATTGTAACGAAAGCAGCTCGAAAGACCCAAGAGCTATAAAATAACAATCTCATTTTTACTATAAAATTTTCAAACTAGCTCCTGCCGTTTACGAGCGCGTAACCCCTCTCGACTCCTCTGCCATAGCTTACACCTTTCATGGCAGTACATAACTAGAAATGCAAGCAAGGCGAAGGGTAAACAAAACAGCGCCACAGGAACCACAATCAAATTCAGCAGAAGTCCTAGCGGAAAGACAAAAAACACGAAATAAAGGGCTTTGCAGCAGCAGCCTGAGTCACCAAACGTGTTCTGGAAGTATTGACTATCTGAAACCATGATTGAAAAAAAGATCGGAAAAGCCAACAACGCTACGAGTGGTAAGGCCAGGATAATGCCAATTAGTATTCCCAGACGATAGAGCGTTCTTTTCAAGCAGCCCCAGTTTTTCGCGGTATAACTTCCGTCTTGTAATCCCATACACCCGAACGGGTTCGCAAAATGGAACTTAGTGTACGCACTTCCACATAACCAGCACCATTCATAATTGCAGACTCTACAAAATGATAATTTATTAAAATTGATAAAAAAAAAATTCATTGAGTTTACACGCAAGTCATATGGTTGCATCCAGAGTCTTTCAACACGTACATCCCACATTTTGGACACTTTGATGAGTCTTTGGAATTGATGAAATTTCTTAGCTCCTTATCAACTTGCTATCATTGTCGATTTTTAATATAAGAGCTATTATAATAACGTTTGGAATTACCTTCTCGCAGGAGGCTTTTCCATGAAAATTTCTTCCGCATTTACCGCAGATTTCCGTTCCGCAGTGGTCACATTTGCCTTTTTGAGCATTTTTGCTTGTAAGCGTAATCACTTCAGAGCAGGTAGGGTTAGGACACCACTTCGATAGCGGATCAGAGTTGACCTTCATATTCCTCACGAATTTTTTGAATTTATTGTAGAAATCCTCGGATACGAGAGACTGTATCGTTTCTTCTCTTATTTCATCCGAGCAATGAGGACACACGATTTTACTGACCTAACCATGATGAAATATTGCTTAGCAAAAGATCATTTATTGCTTTTCTACTTTATTTTCTTTGATTTGTGTCTCGAGATATTCAACAAAGCAGTTTGGACAAATATCATGTGTTTTGGAGTCAAATGTGATAATATCAGCTCGTTCAACATCCTCATAACATACCATACAGCTTACTGGGTCAACGATCGGCTTTTTGATGAAGAGCTTATCTGATTCCAGATTATGCGCCTTTTTCGAGTAGGAGGATGTTCGGATTTGAGAATTTTTCCTGACTAGAACAATAAATTAGAGTGCTCGGAGTGTATTATTAATCACCTTGCTCAAATTGACTAGGGTCGAGTCTGTCTAAATGTTTCGATTGATTGTCAGAGCAGATAATGCAGACTCGCGTAGTTTCATGTTCAAGGTATGGATGGTTATAAAATCCATGATCATCACTTGTAATGAAATCAAGGACCGTATTCAAGTCATTAGACCCGGTGATCTGAGCGCAGAGCATCGCAGCTCGTAGCGAAAAATTCATTTGAACAAGTAAATTAATGATATTCTCGTTTTCGATGTATGAAGGGATTTTTCTGAGGCCTTCGAGGTCAGGTATCGCTGTAAATTCATCTGGAGTGACATCAGTTTCTAAGTCAAGTGCAATGTAGTTTCCTGTGCTGTTCATGAGAGTTTTCTGCAAAAAAATTTTTGTTAAATAGTTTTATTTAAATGATGTTTTGAGTCTAATCCGCTATGGATATTAATCTTGAGTTTATATCTTTGTCAAATCCAATCAAAGCACAATCACATAGAGCCTAGAAATTATGATGGTAAAGTTAATTAATGAACAAGGATTTACTCTATTGTACAACCATTCTTGGCATTATCGATGAACTAATCTACTATTATGTAAACTCTATGGTAATCTCAGTAAAACTAAGAGCATTTGAATTTTGCACTCGAATGCGAAATATCAAAGTATCATTGCGTAAACAAACAATATCCTAATAAATAAATAATGGTATTTGATACTGTAAGCCATTACAATAAATTTGTTATGTATTCTTTGAAAATTATGCGCTCGGGGTCTGGACCGGACCACGAATCCTTCCAAAATTAATTTCTGAGGAAACTTTTCCCATAAATAATGTTTATTAGCATCTCCCTGATAGTTGTGAAGGGAATATGATATTAGCCAAGATGCGAGAAAGGTATTCATTCTTACCACATGTTTTCTTTGTCGCCATAGCCTGGAACGGGGTAATCCTCATCCTTTTGCAGAAATTCATCCGATTTGAACATTTTCGCTGTTTTTGGAAATACGCTATCGATGGTGAGCTTAAAGGCATCATCTAAACCAGTGGTAAGTGCATTAGAAAGCAACGCATTTAATAAATACCAATCATTCGAGGCATTAAAACCTTTAACAGTGTGGAAGATTCTTCCAGACAAGGATTCGTGTTTATTTCGATGAGCCAAGTGTTAAACTCAGAATCAATCAAAAAATCGTAGCCGAAAATTTCAAATGAGTATTTTCGGTCATTTGCATTAATCTTGTACTTCACCTGATTGATTTGTGTTAGATTTTCAGTGTAAATAGCGATTCTTTAGTTACTGATGACATTGAAAGTTTGATCAACTCCTTCATCCTGGGGATGATTGCTTTTCTTAAATCCGCCTTGGGATTGTCACTTGGTAAATATTTCTAAGGAGAGGTCAGCAAACGACATACGACTCTTCTAATAACCTCAAAGTCGCTGAAGGATAGCTGGTTTCCGCTTTCAAATTGTCCGTATTTCGTGCTGTATTTTTGAATGGCATTATTCGTGAGGTGGACATACAAATTGTCCTTGTCGTTATCATTCACGCTGTACTCTTCGGAGGAGAGTCGCAGATAGCCTTCTCTGTTTAATTTTATGGTTAGATCAGAAGAACTCAGCAGGTTTAGTTACTTAAAGAAATATAAATTGTGATCTTGGTCAAGCAGGGCCCAGACGCGTATGTCAAATTTTCTATTGGCGATCAGCAGAGGGCTTTCTATATACTTTTGGAGGACAAAACGCTTGATCCTTGGACCATTTCCCGGTTGCTTTGAGCTGCCTGCATATGGTTTTAAGCTCGCCTATCAATCAGTGTATTTTACATTTCACAAGCAGTTCTTTCAGTCCATCCAATGAATCGAAGAGCTCTATGCCTCGCCCTCGGTTAAAATCGATGGGTTTCAAAAGCCAGAGATTCGCACCGCAGAAGTACGTGCTGTTCACTTTGAGATTTTTTGGATTGACTAGCGCTTTATAAGCAACTGCTTTGACGATTGTTCTGTAGCTGAATGTCTCACGGAATAGCGAACTAAACTTGGTCAAGAGGTAGCCAGAGTCTTCTGACGATGAAGTAAATCTTTGGAAGTATTTGATGAACTCTTGCAAATCAAATTCGAGGTTCTTATCGTCGATGTCAATCAAAAACGTCACTGGAGTTATATCAAACACGTTTAGGCCAAGTTGCTTTGGTACAAACATCAAATAAAAAAACCAGTTATTAAAAAAGCTTTACATCACAGTACTCTGATAAATTTCTCAAAAGCCCCGATTTCGTCGTGATTTCATGATGAAACTCAAAATGATTGACTATTTTATGCGCTTTGCCGCGGACATTCTTCACAAGGAGCTCGTAGTTATGCCGCTTGCTGCTCTGATGCCAAGCAAAGTGAACCAAGTTTGCGTTAGTATTGTCAGCCATTTCTTTCCACCAATATCTCTTTTTCATCACTCTCTTTATCAACTCCCCATTATTTCCAGGCCCTACAGTATACTGATAATTGTAAGGTTAGACTGCAAAGCTTTTTTGATGTCATTACGCTGTAACTGAGTGGATCTCTGGCTTCTGGGAAAACTTTGCGGTATTTCAGTTCTGGCGAATTGCGCAGTTTAAAATAATCTAGCTTCAAAATTCGAGGCTCTATCCGGATTTCAGTCTGCGTGGATGATTGCAAGCAATTACTTTCGATAGTATTGTTCATGTGCGTCATCGTTGGGTAAAACGAAGTCAATAAAGGGTTATTAAATGCGGTTCTGGTCTCGAATGGTCTGAAAATATCTAATTCAGGTCAATTTTAGGAATCGAAGTGATTGAAAACTTTTTTTGTAATCGTAGACAGTTGATTCGGTTTTCGTTCTTTTCTGATTCACGGTTTCACTTTTTGATTTACTGCTGCCAACGACCCTGTCCGTAGCTGAAGAATCAGACACTGCAATGAAAATTATCATACTGATGTTCTTGCGATGAAGAAATGTGGGAGATGGAGAGTTTCTGAGCGAAGTATTGTATCTAATAGTTGGTTGCTCTGGTTTAGGTGTTTCAATTCTGTCGGTTAAGTTAGTATGAGAATCCTTAAATCCCATCGAGCTCGTTCCCTGTGTGATAAGAGCTGATTAGGGTCCGAATTCTAAGGGATTTTTACATAGAAGGTTTTCATTCCAGAATAAAGAGGGTTTTGGTTAGCTCTGACGATAATTCCGCCGTTTTTCTTTTTGATTTCAGCTGGGGTGATGGGTGAGATAGGAGAAAAGTAATGCTGTACTTGTTGGCAACGACAGCCTCTTGGGTGATATAATCGTGTCCTGGCTACTTTTAAACATTGTTTGCTTGCGTGCTTTGATAACAACTTTTAAGAATCCAATAAAATTAAATGCTCATTTAATAATGAGAGTATTTTCGCGAGAAATAACAGAATCCACCCACAAATTACAAGGAAAGCAGGTTAGAATGTCAGCCTAATTGAGGCTCAAAAAGTTGTTTCTTAAGCTGCAATCAATTAAATTATTGCACGAAAATCAAAAGGAGTCGTGACTCATTTACTCACTCTCAAATGGATTGTAGCCTCCCGAAATTTATAATTAGGTCCAGGATCGTCTGTCGTGGGGCCGATACAACAGTCTTAATCAAGTTAAATTTGGTTAGGCTGGCTTGTGATATTATGAATTTTATTTTTGTATGTTTTCTACGAAAACTCTAAAATTTACTCGGCTAACCTGGACTCTACTTTCAATGTTGTCTAATTAAATTATGATCTTTGTTGTTTTCATTTTTATAATCTGGTTAGAAAGTGAGCCTTCAGATTTCGTGACCAGAGAGCGTCTTAGAATTCCCGATCACAGTCTTAGAAACGTGCTATTCCTTGAATACTTGTCATTTGATGCATATTTGAAGAGATGCTGAACCTCATATTTCTGATGTAAAGTTAACTGTCCTAAATATTGACACTCAAGCCCAATAAAGATTGTTCGGTTCTACAAGAATAATTCGAAATAACTAGTTTGTATATTTATTAACACACTTAAGTTGACTGAACATATTCCATAGCATCTAAATTGATTTCTACTGAAATTCCATCAGCCGAAATCAGTCAATTATATTTAGTTAAAAGAAATGGGCTCTCACAGCTCTTGCACTCGGAATTACCCCAAGAAAGCGGCTTTCTCACATGAAAATAACCATAAAACTCTGGCTTGGTGCACTCATGAGTCCAACAAAATTAGTCTCTATGACACTGTTAGTAAGCAGAAAAAAAGTTTTGATGGAGTTCAATTGAAAGCAATGGATGGTAATTCTACCTTAAACATTGTTTCTTCTGTGAGTTGGTGCGTACGCCTTGTTCGTTACTTACATCATATAGCACATCTAATACTCTAATTCAAAAAAGAAATGCATTGGAGCCATGTAAAAGAAATTCCGAAGACATCTCTGCTTATATCACTGGATCATTGCTTTTTCGATTATGCGAAATTCGAAATTTTTAATATCGAAAAAAGAAAAAGAATCTATAAATCTAAAGAAATTCGTGGAGGTATTTATTCATCTCTCTTCTATAAAATAATAATTTTTAACCAATGTATAGAAGTAGGATATGGCGACATATCTTATAACGCAAACAGGAATTTTGCTGCTTTAATTCCAGTTGTTTCTCGAACGCATTATCATTTATTCGATTGCAGCCGGCTTAAAGTAGTCAGTAAGCCAAAATGGCAGCCTTTCCATTTGAGTATGTATTTGAAAAATTATGCAAAGCCGTTAACTCTTTTGCCAACAAAGCGAATATCACAAGTCTGGATTTCAATCCTGAAGGAAATAAAATCGTAACGATGGACCGTTATGGCTGTTTTCTCGTTTCCGAGATCGAAACCAACAGCGCGATTTTTGGGAAGGAACTGCAAGAACAAAAATCTTCATGTAACATTGTTTTCATTAGCACAATTTGAGTTATTTCTCGAAAACTGGAAGTTTATAATCGATGTCGATGGAATCCGATAGAAGGGAGTTCGGCACTCTTTCTGACCTTTGATAGAAATAAACTCAATGTTTTCGACATTGAGAATCAAACACTGATTTTAAAGGAAAATGTTGCATTAGAAAGCAGGGAAACTTGTAAAAAAAGATCGAATGTTCTGTATTGAAAGGATGGAATTTAGGGAGCAAATGGATTGATTGCAGAAATGATGGAAATTTGGTGGCGGCTGCTGGGGATGGAGGAAAGGTCAAGATATTTGACAATCGCCAAGGAAAAATTATTAAAACTTTTGCTGATATTCATTCAGGTAATGGGAATTAATGTATATATAGAAAGAAATAATAAATATGGGATTGGTGAAGGTGCAATACAGACTGTCAAATGGAATGAAAATGGTAATATGTTAGCGACTGCGTCTCGCGATGGACATGTTGAATTGCTGGATTTTCGGACGTTAACTGCTCTTCTTCGGATACCCGTCGATGAAAATCGTAAACCTCATGATGCGAATCTCATCTCCAAATAATCATATTCTTTATCTAGGTCGAGCATCATCAGTTTGCTTTTTATAGAACGTTGGTATCAGCAACAGCAAGCAGATTATACCTTTTTAAAAATCGTGCCTCATAAGAAATGAGGTATCTATTTTGCTTTAATATTTGCATGCATTACATACTTCTAATTCATTCAAAGTGATATAAACTAATCTCTCTTGATTTTGAATGTTTTTGTTTATTTTGAATGTTTAGAATTTTTTCCATCTATACTTATAATGAAGAATCCAACTATGCAAACTCTACTTCAACAGCTGCATTCTATTATCTTTTTGAATGCAGATCTATAGGATCAACAAATGCATGTGCAAATAATCTATAAGCAGGATTCATACCTTTCTACCGAAGTGTACGCCCCCGTTGTATTTCATCTATTTTCCCTATTCCATTCTTTTGTATCTTTGAACTATTTAGAAGTGGGAGTTTCGGACCTTTGACGTAAAAGTATAGTAGTGAGTTCCTGTTTTCTCTTATATGAGAACCATCCTCAGAACACACTGATCTATCATTATACAGCTTCCATTGCTTTCCACTTGGACCATTTGGATCTGCAACTATTCTAATCATCATGAATCTATAACTTTATTCGATAGGAAATATTACGCTGTGTAGTGGGCTGTCCTCAGCTGGACCATTCCTTTCAGTTGATAAGTGCAGCCACCAAGTTCAGGTTTCGTAAGCTTAAAGGGAGCACTGATACTAGCATTCTTCAAGCTAGATCTATCGATCTTTAAGACTAAAATCTGAGGGCTGGTTATGAGTTTTTTTGAAGCCTTCAATCTGAAATTCTTGCAGCAATTTATATCAATATCGAAATCGGATGGGGCAAAATAATGGGACCAAAGTTGCTTGCCAATCTCAAGAGGTCCCTCCAAATACTTCACGGGATAGCCTGACCCAAGGACTATCTCAAAAAATTCTTCTTCAAATTCATCTCCCTCCAAACATCCATCGCATTTAGTTGTTGTTAGAAGTTTCCCATCAAAGAGTTCGTCAATCCAATGTGTTGAAGAGGAAGATTTCTAATCGAATAGCTTTTTTATAGGCAATACTGAAAGAGTAAGAATTACTTCAAGTCGGAGTTTCTCTAAGAGGCATCTGAGCCACTCATGCGCATCCGCCTGTTGGAAATATCCGAAACTTGGATTAGGTATACTTTTTTGCAATTGCCGAATCTCTTGAGAGCAGATTGGGCTGTCCTTCACATAAATATTCCACAAGAGTTGGGATATATTGGAATTGACTTTGTTGTCGAAACATTTTTTCATAAAGCATTCTAGCCCAAATAAGCACTGAAGTACCGCATTCCTATATTGAAAAACAGATGAGGCAGCATGAGTACAGAAAGCAAGAGAAGAAGTGATTTACATGTAGCAAGTATTCCCTTCGTTTTGTATCCCACAAGGTTTCGAGATAAAAGAGAATTTCTGGTGTGAAATTTCTGGTTTATTTTGAGAAGAAGTGAAAACGCTGTTTGGGGCATGGCTGATGCCTTTATCGGCAATTTGAGATAGCTCTTTATTTTCCTTTAAGGCTTCTTTCCAATTATTACATGACGGAAGAGATTTTAGGGTTTTGTCAATTAAAATATTGTCTTTGTTAGCAAAATTCAGCTGCTGTTGTTGTTGGGTTTGCAGTTGTTCCTTGTTAAGATCCTTCGGAGGTACTGAAGCCTTAAACCTACAACAATATGGAAGTTATTAGGATTGGAGTATCAAATTTCAGATCTGAACCTGGTTTCTAGAGAGGTCATCTTCTCCGTCGTTGTGTGACTTCTGAGTCGCGCTTCAACGGGAATCTTTTGGAGTTCTTTAGGACACTCATAGTGAGAATTCCCTCTTGAAATAGGGACATCCGCAGCAGAGTTTTTTCCATTCCCATTTTTATGGTTCTGATAGAATTTGGATTCCAGACCTTTAGAGTGATCAAAAGCATTCGAATACTTCGGTTCCTTCCTCCAACTTTTCAGCAGAAAACAATCAATAAAGAAAATGATTCAAGAGTTACTCTAAAATATGATTCGGAGAGCCTCCATATTCATCACGAGCGTCAACCACCATCATATTTCTAAAAAAGCTGTAAAAATCGAAAACTAGACTTAAAATTACTGTTGGATCTGAACATTTTGGAGATTCTTATTATGTTGGTCTAAATTTTGATTATTCCTTAGAGCTGGCTCCTCATACCTACATTTGTCGAGGGAAATTCTTGAATTCTTTGCTTGGGGTAGGGCTTCAGCTACTTTCTGTGACCTTATTTAAATTTAATTAAGCAACAGGAATTTTCAGGAAAGCATCCTTACTTGGCAGCATATCCAACGAGTTTATCTGCTGACTGCTTGAGTAACCTTTCAAACAGAATACGCGAGTGAAAAGGAAATTGTAAAACTACGTCTGATGGTTATCGGGTATCCCTTTTGCAGGCTTGTTCAAATGGGATTTTTGATCGGTATTCTCATGGAAAGGGCGACGAATTGTATAAGGAGCGAGTGATTGAACTCTGGGTTTTGACATAAGACTTTCAAGAAAACTACAGAATGAAGAAGCTATTCCCATAAGAATTGAAAATTTCAAGACTCTGGAACTATATATAGTCACTCGCTTCTGTGATTGATCTAGCTTCCAAGCCAATATCAAATTTCTGATTCAGTAAAAGGCAGTTGATTCGCAAACTATAAAACTGAAAAATTCATTGTTCGAGTTAACTTAGCTTTCGGAAAAGGCTACCGTCTGGAATTTAATGAGTTTTCGAAGTGCTTTCATCATTGAGCGTTCACCTCTCTTGAAGTTATGGTTGACGCCTAGAACTTGAACTAATGAATTTACTGATATACTACATAAATTCATTAATTTGGACAGTTTATTCTGATTTTCATTAAAACCAGTAACTGATTCAAACTGAAGAATGTTACTGAAAAAGAACAAAACCGCTCTAGTAATTCTCACTCAGCAATTATCTTCATGCTTCGGAGAACTCTAAGCTTTTATTCTACTGGAAGTCTGATTAATTTATTTCATGTACAGTAGTAGGTACTCGGAAGATAATATCTCTTCCGGGACTGATGCTATGTCTGATATTTCTAAGTACAAGCAAATCACATGCTCGTGTGACAGATTTTATTGATCTTAAGAACTTTTCTACGGTTTATTTAAAACTTGTTAGGTTCTTAGTAATTATTCCAGTGGAATTTTATGCAATTAGTAAGTAGATGACTACAATAAATAATAAATGAACTTGCATGCATGGTTTAAGAGAAAGGCGATTTAGAGGCATACTTCTTTGTATGAGCCTGAGCTTCAGCGGCAAATTTCTTTGTTCCATACTTCCTATCTTCCAACATGAGCTGAGCTGCAGCGCGATTGAGTGGCGACTCTGGGTTGGGGTTCTCCAGCATTGCATAAATGCCGACCACAACTAGTGTAATTATAAGTTAAAGAGAATATCGGTGCAAGATACTTTCCGCTGCTCTTCTTGTAGGCTTCCAATTTCCCCTCAAAATATCAATGCATACTCCTCCTGTAGATTCATTGATATTTGGGTGGAATATTGGTGTTTTTAAGGTGAAGATGGGTGCAGAATTGGGATAATCCTCTTTGAATTTAATTTCGAAATGGAAAAAACCCCCGTCATAAGGGCTCTTTGCCTAGTTACAAAGATATAAGGATTGATTAAAACTTGCAAACTAAAGTGATAATGAATTACTGGTCCTCCGAACCATCCTGACCACTTGTGAATATCGCCATCTTCAAGTCCGATAACAGCGTCACAAGGAGGGTCTTCGGTAAATTCGATGAATTCCTAAGAGAATCGCTCAGTGAGAAAAAAAAGCAAAGGGTCAATCGTGCACTTTTTCAAGTCTTTTCCACATTTCTTGATCAAAATCTCTGATAAAGATGCGAATAAAGATTTTATTCAAATTTGAGATTAAATCGGTTCCCGAAACGGACTTCTAGTCGCCTAAATTAACTGACATCTGATTGAATACTGAACCTAAACTTACTTTCAGTTCCTTTACTTTAATGTCAGCAACACTGATTTAACGAAAGATCATTTCTGGAAAAAAAACGACATCCTTAGGTCCTCTCCGATAAACCTGCAGGCATTTTTGAGAAAAGTCATGGGATCGTTAAATGATCATTTCTGAAGATTTTGTTTCTTTTTCAATGTTCTCATAAAAAGCATTACATTTTGATGAATTACTCTATCAGATTCTTGTTGCTTTCACGATGTGAGAAATTTTATAATTTACAAATATATTTTTTAGAAGAATATCTCTCGTAGCAGAATCTAAATGAGAGTGAGCCAATTGATTGTCAAATGCCCGGAAAAAATGATACAGCTACCCTTTACTTCAGATATGACACTCGGAGATTTGAAGAATACACTAACAATGAAAGGTGTGAATGCTGATTTTAAAAGTACGCACTTATACTTTGGTCAAAAGAACCTTTATGGAGACGACTCTCGAAGACTCGTAGATTTCGGACTGAATGCAACAGGCAAAACGAACGTTATATATGCAACCTCGAAATTTGTTGGGGGCGATTTGTGATCATAAATTTCTAAGCACTTTTTGTCCATGATTTATATACTTGGCTTATTTTTCACTAATATCTGCTCATTGATTAAACCATATATTTCTAAATTGTAAAACAAACTAGTCCAAAACAATGAAGAGTGAGTAGCAGCCCTTATTGTATCTACAAGCATTTCAACGACAGCTCAAATAGCTGTTATACTGGAAATATAGTTAGTTAGTCTGAATTTGAATCCATTTTTATCTTCGACTAGTATTTTCCTGATCCAGACAGTATCAACCGAGGACTGAAATCTGTTAGTGAAGATCAGTTAACAGTATCGGATTCATTTGTCCAAGATGCGATACTTCGAGGATATAAATTTCACCAGACTATTAAGATTTTCCTCCGCAGAAAGGCCATCATAAATTTTTCTCATGAAGGCTGACCTTTGCGAGCAAAAATTCTATCTTGTAATTCCAAGTAAGTAGTGCTGAAATCCTTTTTCTAAATTTACTGGATTCGAATATTATTTCGAAGAGGTGGATCTAGGTGTTGGTAAGATATAAACTCATATATCAGCAATAAAGGTATAATTCTAAAGTTTCAAAATCCAATCTTGACTGTCGAATGTCACAATATCGCATGTACAACTGGCCCAAACCTTCCGCGCAGTCTACTTCAACCAACTCGCAAAAAGCGATAATCGTCGTAAAATTGTCCAATAAATCTGTTCAGCTCGATTTTTTCTCTAATATGACGGTCGGAGATCTAAAACAGGCTCTTGTAAAGAAAGGAATCAATATTGATGCAGATAAGATCCATTTGTACTACTGGAGAACGAACTTAACAAATAAATCCAACTCGACGAAACTTGAAGAATTAGGACTCAATAGTGCAGCCAGGTTGAGTGTGATTCATGCAGCTCCAAAGTTTCTCGGTGGTAGAGTATAAGAGTCTGATCCCAAAATGGCAAAATGAACTATTTCACATTATCTTTGCTCTTTTTATATTGATTAAACTTCATTCTATACTGATTATGGAGTAAATCACATCGAATTTCCAAATAGATAAGCTAACCCTGAAAATCTGTTGAGATGAATAATTGCGCTTTTCCTTCAAGTCAACTGCAGATTAATTTAGATGCAAATTAGAAACACATCATACACATCTAAGAGATTACATAAATCGATAAATATCTTGAACTATATAAGCACTTCCATAATACTCTAGAAAACATTTGCCTGTTTTAGTTTTCGCATTGCTGAACATAAAAAGCAGGAAAATCTTCTTATTTTGCACGTTCATACGCAGAGGATGCACTGCTATCCTAGTGCTGCCAGCCAACCTAGCATTTTCTTTCCCAGTCGTAGTCCCGTCATATCCAACAAAGTATGTTTTATCCAAACTAAAAGCAAATGACAAATTTTCTGTGTAGTCCTCGATGCTCTCTGCTCTTTTGTCTTTCGCATTATACACAACGATGCGGAATGAATCAAGAATCTCGATGAAAATCACACATTTCCTCTCAGGTTTCACACAAATAACCTGATATATAAGTTTATCATTTCTTTCCTCAGGAGAATACTGCAGATTAACGGTTTGAAGCTCCTCAGTTTTAAAATTATAAATATGATACTTCGGCCCATCGGAGTATTCATCACTATTCCCGAAGAAAGCCACGGTGTCCGGTTCCCACATAAAACAATGCAAGATTCGAAAATTGATTTTTTTCTGAATAAGGATTGACTGAAATTCTTGCTTTGATTGATTTACGTTGTAATAATAGAACTCAAGCGCCTGTTGCTGATGCGACGTCCATATGATGAAAGTGTCCTCATCATTGGCTTTAGAGAAGATAAATTCAGCGTCCTGATTTTTTAAATAAATTGCTGCAAACGGCTTTTTATCTTCCTTCTGATAGAGATTTAATACATAGTTATACGTATTTGGTAACAGGATCTCCTGCTCGAGCACCCCTACGATTTTGGAATTCAGAAGAACGAGAATTTCGAGATTTTGGGAAGGAAGAATTCTTTCCCATGAGGCTACTAACTCTCGAGTATAGAGGTTTAAACATTCAAGAGTTAAAGTAGAGCAGTTTGCGAATATGATATGTTCCTCATCAAGTGCTTGAGGACTTTTGATCAGATCGGTTACTGTAGTACTCGTTTTATCTATTTTGCCTTCGGAGATGAGTTTGTTTTGGTGGAAATCATGGAAAATCCAATTCCCATCAGAATAAAAGATGCAGATGCGGTGGTGACTTAGAGGGATGAGGTGGTTAGGCTTGATGTAAGCTGTGAATTTCGTATTAATGAAGTGAGTATCTGATTCAAAAGACGCTACAATCATGGATATCTTTCTTCAGTGAATAAATTTTTAATTGATAGATGGGCATATCAAAAGAAATTTGTGCTTAAATTATAGCAGAGAAAATCAAACGAAATGGACTGTGAAATAAAAAAGACGAGCCAGATGAAATATTCATTTGTCCTTTTGAGTATTTTGATTAATAGTTGGATCCATCGATGGCAACTGTCGATCTAACTTTAGTAATATTCTCTTAATGTAATGATCTTCAGGTTTGACACTGGATTTCGTGGTACTACCTTAGCCAAAGTTATAATTTGTGAATGGGAACCAAGTTTTTGGACTTTCTTCAAGAGCAACCTATACTCTCATAAGAATTGCCGGCAGTATTGTGATTAACTCTATTAGAGATCAAAATTTACTCAAATTTATTTGCTAAGCGAAAATGCAACTTCAAAATCGACAAGCAAAGTTCGTTTCATTTTACCAATCGTTTTGTAATCTGACCGATTTCACATGGAATAACTGAAATGAACGGTTTTGCAATTTAATTGGCTTGCCTTGTCTAGACCTACCGACCGAATTAATTGTAGGTTTAATTTGCTATTATAACGATTTTTCAACCTTTTTATAGCAAAGGATTGACTTCTTGAGGTGTTCTCCGAACAAATCGCTGGATTTCTCTTCTCTGCCATGCACTTCAAGCTTCTTCTTGAATTTTGAGCAAGGATGCGAGCAAGTACTGTTGATTTTTCAGCTTTCTTATTGATCAGAATTTATCAGTACGCCATATCACTTTCTCAGAAACATCAGGTATAAATACCAGATGAATGTATATACAATTAATAACAAAAAATACTTCTTCTGAAGAATGAATAATCCTTCAGGCACGACCCTTGGAGTGCCTTCCTCAACACTCAA
>ENA-UOUE01001100-UOUE01001100.1-compost-metagenome-genome-assembly--contig:-NODE-1100-length-18739-cov-9.415818_pt1 | contig 18739 bp, 17 predicted proteins | sample MGYA00238146_ERZ747223 | MGnify/ENA primary metagenome ERZ747223 (study PRJEB28781, sample SAMN06268865) | compost metagenome | isolation source: single cell | place: USA: California, Emeryville, Joint...
TACAATGGTAAGCAACTTGAAGAAATACGTATATTCTTCAACTTGATGTAGAAAAATTGAGTCGCCAAGCTCTCACAAAAAACGCAGATCAAGCTCCATTTCTAAATAAATACTGTCCAATGCTTTCGATAATTTTGTCAACGAAACCTATCTGCTCCTTGAATCGCTGGAGTCAAACATCTTAGAGTATTCTACTAGCTTTTTTTTCATCACATATTTCTTCTGATGACATTAACATTCCAATTTCTGGAACTAAGAAAAGAATAATTTAGAGGTCGGTTGTAGTCGCTTGTATAATAATTTCCCATTTTTCATGAAATCCCGGGTCTCTTTTCAATTTTTGATCAAATAACCCTGATATATCTCATTTTAAAAATGTTCAGAAATGCATTACTTTTGAGCGAATACTGCTAGAGATCTGTTTAATGGTTTGTCTCTTGGGCAACCTTTTATAAATTTAACACATGGCGATATTAAGAGTCAAATGACCATCAAAAGCGGCAGCAAAGCTACCAAATATTGACTTACTCTAAGAGAAAAGCCTTACCGAATAACACTAGCGCGCCTGATGTTCCTACGACGAATAGACAATCCGAAACAGCAATGGGATCCGTCAGGAGCGAGCCTACTCTGGAACCGAAGAAAAACTAGTCATTACTTTCGGATAGGCTCTCCTGCATTATAATATACGTGATTCATTCCTTTAAATTAAATTTCCTGTAACTCGTTTGATTTGATGCAAGTTTCAGAGCGTTATTTACCCATTTTTTAAACAAAAATTTAACTGGAATATTTTAAGGATTTACTGCTTGACCGTAAAGCTGGGAAAGTTAGTAACTAAGAATTAGTCAGAACCGATTTAAATTATAATTGCTGACAAATTATTTACATTCAAACTAGTCGGAAAACGAAATCTTCTGCTCCCAAAATAGTTCCAATTATCTCTTCTGAAAAAACTCTAACGCTCCCAGCAAAGGTGTCTGTCATGCAAAAGCACACTACTTTCTTCATTTTTTTTCTCGATATCATGAGAGTTACTTTCTTTCGAAGTAAATTGGCTGCAAATTCCAATAACCCATTCAGCCTCTTTCATACAATATAAACCTCGGCTGGTTTGTAAGATTGCCGCTGTGTCTTAAATTTATTCTATGCTGAAAATAAATTGCAGTGTGCACTGACAATTTTAATAGACTTCTAATATTAAAAAAAGGCTTTTTAGGACAACTTCTCGTTTAATCTCATTGTCGTCGAAGAGCTTGCAATTTCAAGCAAAGAAGGCTTGAGACGAATTTGACGGTCTTAGGCAAGGGAAATAACTCAAATTTGACTTCACGCTCTCAAATTGACGATGAATAATGAATTTATCCTGTGCTTCTTCAGTAAAGTTTCACATCGCATTTGCTCGACGTGGATATTAACTAGTAGCTTTCTCCTCTCTTAATGATAAGAGCTAAGTATCATTGATGGCTGCGAAACTATTTGCTTAAGCGAAAACCTTTTCATAGTTGTAGATCATTTGAACTCTATATCAACAACCCAAAAGCTACTTTAATCACGGCACCGAAGAGTCAAAAACTACTACTGTTTCTGTTAAAAGGCATCCCACGATGCCGTCAAAAATAATTGAATCATATGAACGATTAGTCGAAAGAAAAGGTGTGCTTCTTGATGCTAAAACGGAACATCTTGGATGTATTTAGTATCTTCTCTACGAATGTAACTCCAAGTTAATGAGGGTTTTTGCTTAGCTTTATCAAAAACAAAAAAAGAAGAGGTTTTGCACCGGTTTTGAAATAATAAGTCAAAAGACTCCAGCTCGACTTAATGTTATCTAGATAATTATTCCAGCAAGTTAGAGCTGAAAAACAAAATCTCAGCAGTAGTTCTTTTTCCATTGTACACATATTCTGTGATGATAAAATTTCGAACTGGAATACTTTTGAATTAATGAAATTTCTGGAATACTGTCGATTTTGGCAACTTCAAATCAGCTTGAATTTTAAGAGTTTGAAATGGGTACTTTGAAAGCGCTAAATTTGGCCATATCCCTTGTAACGAAAACAGTTTGAGCGAAAAGATGGCATCTGGGTTCCAAAGCAATGCGAATTAAGTCAAGCGCTTTAATGCATTGAGAACTTTCTTGTGAAAAATGGCCAGTATAAAATCCTTCGCGAGTTAAATTCATCAGCAAATTACTTTCCGAAAAAAGGTTTTGATTTTTCATCGAGTGATTTAATCTTGGTAATTAAATTCTTATCGATTTTAGATCTGTTCCGCACTGTTAATGTTCACTGACGTCAAATTAAAAATATATGGTTCCGAGTCAAATGAATTGTTCTGCGGGCTTCTTAATACCTGAGACGCGTATTTGATTATAAACATTAAATAATTGTAAGAAAATAACAAAACCAGGAAAAACTTAACTAAAATGTTCGGACATCAAGCAGTAAACCAAGTACCATATCATCCTCTTATGTTCCCTCAAATGATGTCTCAAATGACCATGAGACAACCTTTCAACATGACCCCAGTCTCTGGATTCGCCCAACCTACTGTTTTCCCTTACAGATACCCAACTACTGTTAACTCTAGCAACATTTATGGGTATCCAGTCAACTACGACCTGGAGCTCCTCAAGCTCACGATGGCTGCGCAAAGCCAGATGCAGAACACGATGCCGACTGTCATCCAACCCAGCCTCCAAAGCTACCTATCCCAACTCAGCGCTGGAGGAAAAGCCATAAACACAGAGCTCTCAGTTGATCAAAAGCTCACTTGCCCGACTACTCCAACCATCGAGACTGCCTCTCAGAAAACAGAAATCGTCCCTAAGATCGAGTTAATGAATGAAGACTCTGACCCAAGTGCTGCAAGCCCAGTTAAAACCGAAGACGATCATTCAGTTGGCTCGGTTGAGAAAGTCAGCGCCTCCAAAAAGATAAAGAAAGAAAATACTTGCGGCCACCATGACAAGCCACACTACGCTCGAGGACTCTGCAATAACTGCTACCACAAGCACGGACGAACAAAGAAGCCATGGTTATGCAGCCATGAAAAGCTCTACGCACATGGATTGTGCCAGAAATGCTACAAGAAGGCTAGCCGCAAGAACTTGTTGACTACTTCAATGAAGAATCAAATCAAAAAGATGCAAGTCTACTCCACCTATGGCCCGAAAGTCGAGTCATTATAACCGATCTGCAACGTGGTTATCACTGTGGAGAGATATAATTAAGCTTGCCGTAAGCTTGATTATGCAAAAAATTAGCTGATCTATCTTCCTATATAGTATAATTATTTCATTTGGATCTATATACCATAATATTTCAGCTAGTAGGTATCCCTTTCGTTTAGTATGTATAATTATGATCGTATAACTAAAATACACTATATATGGCATATGTATTTTACTGATAAATTGGAAATATTCCATTCGTACCTTCAAAATTTGCTTCGTTCTTATAAGTAGAGTAAACGAGGCTTTCAGTTTTTGCTGAAAGATATCAATCCAAACAAGAAAGTATTCCGATAATTTATTCAAGTTCTCATGCACATTTCAATTGGGTATGAACAGCCATCTTTTGAGGAGAGCTTACGATAGCCGTTTAATGAGAATTAGATATTGTATTCATAAGTTTAAGTACTGATTGTACTGAAAAAAGATTCGAACTATGAGCTTCTTACTGTTATTTTAAAGATACTCTGACATCATACTAAGACAGCTGATACATTTCAGATTTGGAGATGGGTAATTAATTATTCATGTGAGTTGCGATTTTGTGAAATATACTACATGATGGAAGCGTACATTCGTATCCTTCTTCTTCTGAGATAACAAAGCAAAGCAACATGACTCATAAGATTGTAGTCTTAGTTAGGAATTTGTATTAGTCCATCTGAAATTATTCTTCAAGGCTTTGTTGGATGATTGCAAGAGCAGCTTTTTTCGTTTTATTTTGGCCTTAACTTGGTTGCTCATCAAGTCAAATACGTTAACTCTACGAAATAAACTGAAAAGAGGAAAAACTTTTTTTCACTAGCCTCAAAGTAAACGACGATCCTTCCAAAACACAGGAAGTAAACATTTTCTGTCAGAAGACTATATTCCTTTCGAACCAATCTGATTTGTATTTTTTACCACCTTAAAATACTTTCTTTTTCGAATGTTTGCAATTGAGTTGAAATCGATCTGAATTTTCATGAAAAAAGAAATAATTTTTCACAATTTGACCAATCACACATTTGCTTTCAGAACCAGAAAGAGGCAATGTTTCAGGAGAATCAGCACCAATATCCACAAAACTCTCAGATAGCAATGGAAGAGGAAAAAGTACCGGATAATACTCTTCTTCAGAACTTATCCTCTCTTAAATTACAAGATAATCTCAAGCAAAATTCTATGGATATAGAGAACAAGTCTATTGAGCCTATTAGACAATCTATTGAGTCCTTACACATCTCCGAGAAAAAAGACCCAGAAGAAATCATACAAGCGCTCTTAACTCTCAAATTTTACTATTTGTGTCCTGACCTAAGCGAAAAAATCAAAGAGATTAAAGATAACTATCTTCGTCAGGTGAGTAAGGAGGACATCGTGAGTTATATCAATAAACGCGCTTTTATCCCAGAGCCTAGTGAAGAAGAATTAAAAGCCAAATACAGAGTCTTCTTATCGCTACCAGACGAAAAATTAGAGACACTTAGCGAAGAGGACTTAATCATTGCTCTCCTAGGAGCTGCTTATTTTCCTTGGCAGTATGATAATACAAATCATTTGGCGGAAGAACCTGACCAAATTTCGTGCAGGCAACATTCCCATGAGCTGCTAACGGGATGCTACTATGCATTGCACTATGGAAATGGGAATGCGATTATATACGCTTCCAATCAGGTATCCTTAACTGGATTCAAAAAAACGAATGAAGAGCCTGAATCATTGAAGGACGTGAGGAGGCAGGTCGAAAAGGCAATAGAACATAAAATGTTAGCCAAAAAGGAAAACCCACGCAATATCTCGATTTATTTCGATGTGATTCCGAATAGCTTTGCATACACTCCAATACATGTGTCAGCATGGGGAAATGAAGAGAAAGAGAAATATTTATCAAATATGCTAAGCATAATTGAGAATGGATACGATCTCAATGGGAAATAAAATCCCTGGATATTGGGAATATGTATGTGTGGCTATCTAACAATTACAGGGAAACATGGGCTAATTGTAAGTCACAACTCCGCTGCATACCTGTTGATGATTTTGCATTTGGATTCGTTTTGTGAATATGAATTCTTGTTAGGGTTTATGAATGTTTGAGATAATGTCAATACAATTAATAATAATGAATAAGAAATCCCATTTTAACTTACTGCTCATTTTGTTTGCTTTTTATGGCATTATTCGATGAGTCTCCGACTTAAGAATTACAGAACAGAATAGAATTAGAATAAGAATTTATACATATGAGCAAAAATTGCGAATATACGGAAGCGAATGGATGCCCAACAATTTATATCAGTTACTTCCTTATAAACATGCCATCCCTCTCCATAAGACATTCCAAGACCAGTCGAAAACGCTTAGTAGAAAATTTTTCAAATTCAGAACGTCTTTGTAATTGGATACACCTTAAACGAGAAAATAACAAATTGAAATTCCAATTTCAAAGACTTTGTTAATTTTCAACAACACCTACGTCCACCTCTCAAAAGCATTTGAATCTTTTCCAATCTTATCTAATGAATTTTACCAGTCGTCCCTTTACACCGCCAGCTTATCTTCGCCAATACCGAGAACTTGCCTCAATAGTTTGTTCTGTAGAGCAGAAGAAAACCTCATATTTGGTGATGATATTCTTCTTCTGAACAACTTCTGAACTATTGTCATATTGTGGACCTAATATGTCATTCAGATTAAGACAAATTCCTCTATTCTTGATCTACTTTCAATCATCTGATCACTAATCTCAAGAGACTCGGCCAAATTAATTGATCATCGTGAAAGAGTTTGCCTTATGTACTCTGCCAACCGAATTAACACTCCAAAATGCACTCCATGAATACACTGAAACTCAAATGAATTATTCGCGCCTCTTAAATTATAAAGTCTTGCAGTTATTACGATTAAAAAGTTCTTATGCTTAGTTTGACACAAGCTGATTATTTATTGTCTTCGGTCTTTTCATCAATTGAAAGTTCCGAGTTTTTTCGCTTGGAGAATTGCTCGTCCAGTTGCTTTATTATCGATTGATAGTCACCCAATTTTTTCTAGTTTCAATTATGAGAAAACTCCACGGTAATTGAATTTACGGCATTATATTTGATGATATAGCATTTTTGACATAACCCCTGAGCATAAAGCCTGTCGTGGTTGCAATACAGCGGTTTCTTTTTCGGGCCTAGCCTTCGATAGCAACTGCAGCACATTCCTTTCGCATAATGCTCACGATCCGGATGCCCACAGATAATTTCCTTTCGACTAACCTCGAAAAATTTAAATAAGCTTGAGATATTTAACACAACTGTACATCTTTTTTGAACGTTCCCCTTTCTTTATCTTTTCTTCCTGCTGATTCTCTGGTGAGTCCTCCACTTGTTTTGGTGAACGAATTGACTCGGGATTTGATAACTCGGGGACTTCTTCCTCCAATTTTAATTCCACTGGCTCCTGAATCGAAGTCTTGCTCTTATTCTTAATTTCATTGAGAGGCTCTTTCATTAATTGCATATTGCGGAGAGGATTATTTAAAGTAGCAGGCACAGGTTCCCTCAGCTCTAACGCTTCAGAGAGACCTCCTCTCCACTGCTGTTTGTCAGTTTTCCTCGGAATATTCTGACATGGGATCCTCCGCTGACCGCCATCTAGGAATCGAACTAAACTTGCTATCTCCGGGTGATAGAGAGCTCCTTCTTGGTAGCTTAGGAGCAAAAGCCTTTCAAGAGTACTTCGAAGATTTAACAACATGATGTCGTAATGCATAGCTGTAACCAATCGTAGTTGTGCTAGATAAGGGTCCATGCTGCAGCCTTAAATTAATTTTTTTTGTTGAGTTGCTGTGTGAAGAGTCAGAAAATGCGTAAAAAAGATATATATATTATTTTCACTTGAATGGTCACAGCGAAGAATAGCTCGTTTTCGTAAACAATTTAGAACATTCTGCTTTAAAGCAGTTAATATATGCGGAGTAATTTGAAAGAATTGGTTCTAATTTTGCGTCATCACGCAGAGGATTCTGATATTCTGAGAATTATTAATTTATGTCGAATATTAAACCTATTATTTTGTAACCAGACAGGCAAATTCACAGATTTTAGCAGAAGCTTCTGCTATTGGTTTGACGGCTAGTGTGAGAAAAAATTAAAACGGCTCCGAGGTTCTTCCGCATCTGAGTTTGAGCTTTGATTAAAGAAAGTTTTCTAAATTTTTCAGGTAATGGAAATAAGACTGCTCAAATGATAGAGATCAACACGTCGTCCAGTATCAAACGGTCCTAATTATGAATAATTTGAATCCAAAGCTAGTACTGCTACTTTTGTGAGAACACTGCTTGAGTACTATTGCTCAACAAATAATTATATCTTAACCCCATCAAAAAAACCCAATGTTATTCACTTTGCGAAAATAGAATTAACTTCAAACAGTGTTATAGACTTTCATATCAAAATCATAATAAATAAAGAGAGACATTCAATAAATAGCGTTAAACACACATGCGTATGGAGATTTGAAGCTGTATTGAATTAACTTTATTAAAATTAAAAAAATGAGAACGAATTTGATCAATAACCCTTTTTTCTTTTGTTTTACTCACAAATAACTTCAATCATTTTTGAAAAAATCGTTGGTTTCTTGTTGCTCAGAATTCACAACATCACTTGGAATTTGGCGAATTTGAAGAGTACTAAACAAGGATTTCTTTTCTTTCTTTTTGATGGAGCTTGCTGATTCTCCTGATTTCTTCTGCAAAATCAGAGGCGAACATAACTCTTCGAGTCTCCGTCTAAAGCTTCCATCCAAAGTTTCGTTTTCCGTGTTCTACTCATCATCAGAAGTATTAACAAGGTAAATTTCTCATAAAATTATCACCTTTTTAATCCAAGGATGCGTGAGCGCCTCAAACGGAGTGAGTCTCAATTTATAGTCTTTTTGCAGCAGAGAACTGATTAAATCTTGAGCTTCCTTCGAGATTTTGTTCCATCCTTCACTTTTTGTGTTGAACTCGCTGCTGGTGATTTCTTTGATCAGTTCTTGCTTACTAGAAACAGATGAGAATGAGTAATGAGCAGAAATAAACTCTCCTTACGTTTCAGCTTGAAAAGGCAGATGGCCAACGAGCATGGCGTAGAGGACAACACCAGTGCTCCATAAATCTACAGCTTCCCTATAGAAACATCGGTTAGGATAATGGAACTAATGAGTTCGTACGTATATTCCATATCTTCAAAAAACTCTGGCGCGAGAAACGCTGGATCTCCTGTGTTCGTCCACATTTTCATATTGTTCATAGCCAGAGCAGAGTATTTCTTTTCTTGCTTTTTGAACTTTGAAACATCGAAATCCAATATCTTTGTGATCTCTGCATCTGAAGCAATCAATTAGACCAATATCAAAAGCCATTATAATTACCTGAAGAAGCAAGGATATTGTCTAGTTTGAGGTCTCGGTGGCAGACACCATTGGCATGGAGGTACTGAACCACGAGCATGATCCTCTGGAATATTTTGGCTGCCACTGACTCTAATAAACGCTGTTATTTTACGTCGAGGCAGAGAGAGAAATACCGTCTAATTTGCCCAAATTTTCGATTTGAGTCTGCAAGTCAGGAGTATCTATCAGTTCCATTGTAGTATAGATCTTATTCTTGCGGAGATCGATGTACATTTCGTAAACGCACACAATATATTTATGATCAAGCTGCTTCCTCTGCTTGAATTGATTGATTTCCTAGTTTGAATAGATTCTCAGATTACTTTCAAGGGTGTATATTACTAATAAGATTCTCTCTTCATCTCCTTGAGTATCAATGATTTTAACAGCATACACTTGTCCGGTTTGTCGATGAACGCACTTCTTCACGATCCCAGAGCATCCTTGCCCTATGGACTCCTTCTCTTCGAAAAACTCGGAGAAGTTTCCATGCAAAAAATGCATAGACTCTTTTATCTTCTTATCAGCTTCGTCAATCTGTTCTTGAAACGTCGCTTTTGCTGCATTTTCTTTAAGGTTTTCATTCAGTTCTATTTAAAATTAGCACAAACAGAATTGTTTATTTTTTCAAACCGAAAATCTTCGAGTTAATTATCGTTGGCGTTTGTCGCTCTTCAGTGCTGGCTGTGGTAGCACTGCTGAGGGACAGCTTCCCAGACCCCAGAAACTGTATGTCTTCGCTACTAAACCGAGAAAGACCTGCGACGAATGATCAGAAATGTTAAACTTAAAAATAGTATTTACCACTAACAGGTCGGATTTCCGCCGAACTATCTTCGCTATGAGACCATGATGTTTTCCTCATTGCAAGATGATTGGAATATTGATCTATCCACAGCATCAGAAAAGGATACATTTCCAAACTTACCTTTGATGCTCTTCCGAATTCTTTCGAGATTACGTCGACTCGGCGTGACTGCTGTGTCTTTAGCATCCGAAAGCAAAGAAACGTTGGCAGGACTATCTGAGTGATTGCTTGGAGTATTATTATTCTGATCATTAGAGTCTACCACAATTACAAATTCTAGCAAATGCTTCATATTTAAGTGATTACTTAATGACAGCTTCCGGTCTTTCAAGAGAGGTGACATGGGAATCATCGTTTCTTTTTTGGTTTTGATTCTTGGAATAATTTTAAAAATTCTTAATCACTTAGAACTCCAAAGAATTCTTGATAACTAAATTAAACTCCAGTATTTTGAGAGATACTCAAATTCTAAAAGTTCTGAAAGATCTAAAGTACAAATTAAACATAGTTGGTGGCTTGATATGCTCACAGAGGTGCTCTATGTACTTCTCTGGCGTGTCTTCGTGTGGGATAAGGAGTTTAGCATGAAAAAACACCGCATAGTCGGTTGCAAAAAATGTGGCGAGTTTAATCAGAATTTCCAGAAGTTACCGTTGAACTTACGGCAATAAAGATTCGTGACGCCTGGATGGTTTTATTTAAATTAGTTTCAAAATAAATATCGGCATTTCAGGCCTCCTTTGCCGTTTGAAGCGTTTACTGAGTTTGATAATAGGAAATTAGATATTCTCTGGAATAAGCAGAGAAGAACCTTTGTTCGAAGATAGTTAAGAGAGATAAGCGCAAATTCTGATGCACATGCACTAGATTTGTCGAATTCGGTCGCAAAGGGGGGAAGTAACATGATTTGGAAAGGATAATAGAGGGTTTGCTAAGCCTAAAATAAAGGAAAATAATGACGTAGCTTTGTGAGGAAGAAAACGGTCATAGTTGATTAATGACTTGACGATCATAAGCATTTTAGATTAGTGTCAAAAATCTAAAATTCTGCTCTTTATGGATTGGAAACTATCACTCCAGTAAGAGCGCGCATATACTATTAAACCTTCGAGTGACTCACCTTGTGTATTAAATTTCAGATAGCAACAAAAGAAAGGAAAGAGCGATTCGAACTTTGCCATAGTGAAAAGCAAACAATGTAGACCTCACCTAACTTCGTTTTAAAAATATGGTTATGGAAAAAGTTTAGTAGACTTTCAACCATTTTTTTTCATTAAAAGAGCTCTTGGATTTACTAAATGTATCTAAAAAGACTGTAATCCGAACTCACGACGAAAGGATACTCTCCCAAAGCATTCCCAAAAATTTCAAAACTCATCATCATAGTAGTAGTAGCCTTTTTCAAAAATTTTGATAATTTATGCACATCCTTCTTAAAGCAAGCCATCCCGCTGGTTCACAATGAGCTTTTTTTGAATAATATTAGTTAAACGGATAATTTAATTTTCTGCCAGAAATTTTTTTTCAAGATGCTTTATATATTCAACATTAGTTGGTACAAATCATTCCTTTAAATTCCAAAAGTAAAAAATTTTCGAATTTCATTAACTGTTTTTCCAAGCGTTCAATAATCTTGGCCAATTTCGCCAAGCGCTTAGCTGAAATCCTTCCAGAATTAATTTAGCTGCCCTCATAAAATGCGATCTTAGCCGATACTAGTAGTTATTAAAGAAATTTCCAATTATCTGTTGAGATTATCTTGGTTCTGGCTGTGCTGGATCTTTGAATGGTTTTTGCTGAACTATCTCAAATTACTGTCTTAATTGCTTACTATTAACTGTTCAGCTAGTGGAGAATGATCTAAACTACGAAATTAGCGATTTCCTGACCCTTAATTATGACCAGCAAAGCTTTTATAATCATAATCGAATTCTCATCTTATTAGACTTTTCATATTCTCCTTGCTAATTCCGACAACATGGAACCAGTTAGAAGTAAAGATATCATTCTGTCTTAACTTAAACATTGCAACGCATGCAGGCAGCCAAAGAGCGCTCACATTCGATGGCACACCAGCTATCCTCAAATCAAATAATCGAAAAGGGTTTGCACTTGAGTCCATTAGAAACAGTCTACAAGGTAATGTTATGGCTAACTACGTCTTTCTCAAGCGCATTGATAGGTGTGATTTCGAGCAACAACAAGAAAACATTCCCAAGAAGTGTTATCATCGAAGGTAGGAGTTAACAGCCATATTCGTGAATCTTAATGAAAAATTAGCTGAAAAATCGACGCCGAAAATGGTTGAGCAATCTCCTGCTTCAGGCGCCACTAATGAAATAATCATATCAAAATGGTTTGGAAGTTGTCCCAACCTTGAATGTCCTGATGAACTTGGTTCAGATCTTCAAGGTATTCGTGCTATTATCTGACTCAGATGGTTAATTTTGATGAATTAGCTTCCGTTATAGAAGAGGAGGAGGGCATTTTTATTATCTATGGGAATTTCAAGGACTTTTACACGGAAAAGAAAACGCTCGGACAAGGCATGTCTGCCGTTGTAAAGCTTTGCGTTTCTGTCAAAACGCAAGAGTCATTCGCTGTGAAAATTGTGGAGACCAAAGGTGACGAGGAGCTCGAAGCAATGGTAAGAAAGAAGAATTGCGAGTTTTTAAAGATTTTTTCCCTTTTTTAGTTGAAGAAAGAGTTTCAATTCAGAAAGAATCTCTCACATAAAAATATCGTCAGTGTACATGAACTTTACATTGATCGAGCCAAGGGAAAAATCTACACGGTAATGGAGTTAGCCGAGGGAAGAGAAATGTTTGATGTCATCAGATCCATCGGTCAATACAATGGTAATTTGGATATATATCTAGTATCATTTGCTGACTCCATTCTATAGAGCAGATAGCTTCAAACCTCTTCAAGCAATTGCTCTTGGCCATTCAATTCCTCCATAAGAACGGAGTTGTTCACCGTGACCTGAAACCTCACAATATCATTGTCTCTCCAGGTAATGAGACGTTAGAGTTCTACATAACTAATAACTTGCTTGTGATTTTTTAGATGGAAATGTTTTGAAACTCACCGACTTTAATGTCTCCAAATTTTGTGACAAGTCAACGTTAAAATATTCTGCTATGTCTAAGCAGAACATGAAAATGTGGACTTACACCGGCACTGTAGCGTTCTTGGCTCCTGAAGTCTTGGAGGACCTTGAATACACTGAAGCAGTCGATATGTGGGGAGCAGGAATCGTGCTTTATATGATGCTAAGCGGCTATCATCCGTTTAAATCAGAAGAGTAAACCTCAATCAATGAGAAATTTCTTGAAACTTATCATGATTAGAATGGATGACATTGTTGAAGAAATTAAACTGGCTAAAATCGATTTCAAGGATGACGACTGGGAAACAATCTCCGAAGAGGCCAAAGACCTCGTGAAAAACCTACTTGCGAAAGACCCTAACGCACGCTACTCGCCTTTCCAAGCGCTAACTCATCCTTGGGTTGTGAATGTAAGAATCATTTATTATGCTTTCAGGATATTGAAAACCCCCTTTTCTATAGCAAGGAAATATTTCATCAAAATCCATTTTTAAGACACGGCAGAACCTGGATCGCTACTATGACCTGAAGAGAGAGCTGACTGAAAAGAATACACCATACAGCGAACTTATAAAGCGCAGAGAGCTGAATAAAGAAGGCTCTCCTCTTAAATATTTTAAACTTTGCAAGGCTTACACTGGAGAAGTTGCTGGATCTCTTCTATAAAAGGTGTGAGGGAAATAGTGTCGCATCGACGCTAGTGCTTTTGTTTTTAAAATTCAATAGTAAAATTTGAATCTGCTTTGTTCATAGTCGTATGGTTTTAAAGTAAATATTTAGTAATACCTAATCTATATCATGATTTTAATGCACGATATCACTAACATCTAATGACATTAATTGTCATCCTCGATACTGTGTATACTGTGTTGTATAAATTTTTTACTATCAAAGCTGGAAATGTTGGATTTTATTTTTTGTTTGGGAAATCTCATCCTTCCTCTCTCATTTAAAGAAAGCCTTCTGCGAATGGCAACAATATGAAAAAACTCGGTATTGAACTGTGGCAATAAACGAAGTATCTTCCTTCATATAGAAGAATTAGATAGATTTTTAGGTCAATAACAATTATTCCTGGTAGCCGTCATAGAAAAACAAGATGTCCGTTATTTCAGCATTGAAAGGGACTATTTTGCTTTATGATAAATCGCAAGAGAGAGAGATAATTGCGGTGTCAACGATTCTACATTGTTTTTACATTGATATAGCAACACTCCAGCAACCGTTGATTGTATGTAACATAATTCCATAAAATACATAAAGCTTTCGCAAAATATCAAGATATACATATTTTCCGTCCATTTGAGGTGCAGTGGTTTTATGGCCCCTGATTTTGCTGTTGCTGTTTTCTTTGAAGTTCGGAAACATGTTTTGCAAAAGCATTTGCGACTGTCCTGTAGGATTCTCCATAAACACGTACACAGTGATTGAGCGCATCCTTTTCTTTGTCAGTAACCTTCCTCACCGGCTTCTCAAATACAATCTGAAAGCAATCTTTGTAGATCTCGCCAGCAAAAATTTCGAATAATGCTCCTTCCATGTTATTGATTTTGGGATTTTATTTGCTTTAATCACCGTGATGCTTGTACCAGCATATTCAAAGAAAATCTCAATGGTTTTCTCAACGAAATATCTTACAATAATCTCTTTGGAAGCAGCCTTTATACTTCACACAATGCGAGAATTCGATATACAGTTTCGAGGGTTTATGCATTGAACGAGTCTCTTATTTTGCACCTAACGACAGAGAATTATATCGATTTCATTTGATTAAATCCCTATCTTAAACCTCTTTTCTCACCTGAAAGATTTCGAATGACGACTTCCCTGTTTCTCATCTCCAGAAATGGAAAACTTTCAGCCTTCGGTACGAAATGTAACATATCTGATTTTTCTAATAGCTTCGATATTTTAAATTAATTCAGAAGTACCGAGGTAAAGAAATCAGTTTTATTCCTCCAGAACGCTTTCATGTAAGAGTTATACCATTGCAAAGCACATTAATCCCTTGTCTCTAGGACTGAACCATCGAAAAATACTATTACGGATGAGCCTCACAACGTAACTCAAAGTTTCATCCATAGATTCATCATGAATTTCGATTTAGCGTGAGCATTTCGATCTCGACCGACCTGCAACATCGGCTAATAGCCGTCATAAACAAGCAGACCAGCAAAATAAAAAATATTTCAGCAGAGATGAGAACGCTCCGCTTGGGAAAATCCAAACTCAAGAGCCACACTTTGAATTCCCAGAACAAACTAAAACTCAAAAGCCTGCAACCGCCCAATTGAAAAAACGCAGTTTCATCGTTCAGAGTCATGCAAGACCATATACGGCGAAAAAGTAATCAACATAATTTGAAAAGCTAGCATAATTACTCTCCTGTCGCAAAAAGCCAACTGAAAAGCCCTGCTTTTCAAGGAGGAAGAGGCATTGGTCAGCTCTCAGCTCAGGAAAGTCGCAAAGGGCTTACCGCCTTTGGAAGCACTCCAACCATCAATTCTTAGTATTAATTTTTCAAAATTATCGTTCATTACCTTCTTTCATTGGCAGCATGAGAGACCAAAGTCCTCAAGGAGAGCAAGCGAGACCAAGACAGCAGTATTTTTCTCAAGAACCAGAGAAACTTTATGAAGAAGGGATGCATCTTAAAGCCACTGTGAATACTCTGAGGGAAGAGAATTTGAAATTGAAAACGAGAATTAACATCCTTGAGAAAGAAGCAGCTAAATTTGAAAAAATGGTTATGGAGAAAGCCACTCAACTTGAATCAGGCCGCGAGGTTCGATCGACTGCTGATGTAGATATTATAACTTGAAAGATTCGTTCTGAGCAAAAATGTTTTTTGTTAATTAGTCGACCATGGCACTTACCTTGAGACAACAGGTGAAAGACCTCCGTATTGAGCTCAAGCAAAAAGAAAGCGAATTAACGGAGGTCAAAACAAGTATGAAATTTACAAAAATGCATGAGTTAGAGGTAGATATGCTGTTGTTACGAGTGACAATATTCTTCCACAACATTATAGGTGCAACTCCGGACTTTCACAGACGAGACAATGCGTTTGAAGAATATATTAGAGCAAACGAGGAAAGAACAGACGAACTCTGCAGCAACTCAGGAAGAATTGAAGACGTTACAAGAAGGATACTTGGATCAAACAAAGCAGATACTGTTCTTAAAGCAAGATAATCAAGAGATGGTGCGAGCGATTAAATCTCTGGAGGATCATAACCATAAACTCAAGGTTAATTGCTTTGTTGTTCCAGCCTTGTAACGACAAAAAAATATAGAAAACTTGCGATGAATTGGACACCAAGCTGAAAAAAGAAACGGCACATTTGAAGAAGTTGCTTGGCGAGAGAGAGAAGGAAGTGGCGAGGTTAAAGAATGAATTATTTGGAGGACTTCCAGGAACAACCTCATTCAGCCAGAGGAAAACCGCTACTGGTGGAAGCAGCCATCAAGAATTTATGAGACAGGAACTTGAGTAATAAATCCACCATGGAAGCGTAAATAACTCTTTGATCAGTCGAAAAGACAAAGAAAATGCGGCTTTATCGAAGCAGCTTCATGATAAAGAAATGCTCATAACCCAGCAGCAAAAAGAGATAAAGGAACTGAAACAAATGGTAATCAATCACTTATTCTCGCATCGGGAATGCTAACGCAAATATACGTCTTTTACGGTTTAGCTTTTAGAGGGAAACAAGTCTGGTATTCGACAAGAAACGGTAGACTCACAAGCGAGCGAGAAAAAAGAAACGCTCAACCGAGAGGCAGAGCATAAAGATGCTTTAAATGTAGCACAGAAAACCACTCCACAGAAACCTTTGCAAAATGTCGGAGGAGGAGGTAGCACACAATTTTCTCCGTACTCGAAAAAGGCTGAGTCAATCAAACAAGAGCTGTCTAAAGCTTATGAAACTAACACACATAAGCGACCATCTGACCATTCTCCAAAACATCGACAGCCACAAATTCAGCTATCTTCGCAGCAATACAAGCAAACGGAAGAGCAGCAGCCCAAAAAAATGGAAGAGAAACCAAAAGAGCAGTCACCTAAAAAAACCGAGCAGCAGCAACCTCCTATGATTAGCATAAAACTTCCATCATCACCGAGCAATTCTTCTCCAAAGAAGAATCAGGGAGGAAAAATAGCAGCAGTAGATGTATCAGCTGTTGCTCAAACAGGTATGCGGTACCTGTTTGATTTCCTCTAACTTTTTCCCTCAACAGCTGCAGAACTGTACCTTAGATTCAAAATTCATCGACTGACTTTCCAAGAACTTGAATTCGTAACGATAAATTTATTTTCATCACGTGAATAACGAACTTCATCAGCATCTCGCTACAGAAGCAGAAGTTGCAAGTGATGACGAGTTAACAATCGCTCAGTTGACCGAACTTCTTCAAAGGTACCTCCTTATTGAATTAAATGGATTAACCTGATTTATTTTTTTTTGTTTCAATCGCAGAGATCCATTTTATATCCCTACGAATGAGGAAGCTCATTTAATGGCACGTTACTTAATCGAAGAGCCCAAAAATAAACTCGTGGATTATTCAGATGACGCTAAAAAATCGTTAGAGAACATCATAATGGAGCTCAAAAGAATAGTTGGGACCGTCACTCTTCCCACTGCAGCTCATGAGCACTTCCTTTTCCATAACTGCTTTGAGGTAATTCAGTGCATCAACTCAGTTCGTCAATATGATTTGAAATACATAGAAACTGAAAAAGCATCGAAGATCTGTCGAAAACTCCCTACGAGCTCAAACAAACACACCATATTTCACTAAAAGGACCTTCCAGCAGACCTGCAAAGAGCTCAATATTAAATTCACTGACGAAGAGATCGATTATATAATCCTTAGAGTGTTCGCAGTTGATGACAATCTGAGAATGCTTTCCATTGATACTCTGCTTGATATTTTCGTGGAGCATGGACAATCAGAAGATGAGAGACACGAAAATGAAGACCACGAAGGATATGAAGAGGAGTTTGAAGAGGAAGAAAAAGGGAAGATTGGAAGTTTAGATGAGAAGCTTGACCACGCGCTAAGAGATGTTGCCAGGAAATATGATACCGAGCCTCTGGAAGAGGCGGAAGATGAGAATGATACTTCACCGCAGAGAGGAGAATCAAGAAAATCGAAAATGACAGACGCAGAGAAAGCTGATTTTGGTAGCTTCGAAAAAGCAAGGAAAGAGGAAGAGAAAAAGAAAAAGGAGGATAAGAAAAAGGCTGAGGAGGAAGAAATAGAGGAGGCTTTGGGAAGCGACACCGGTCCGAAATCAAAACAAGAGTCACCGATAAAATTGCAGAATGAGATCAAAGAGGAAATTACAGAGTCTCCTACGAAAACTGTAGCACAGGAAGATCCACAGAAGAGCGACAGAAGTCATAAGACCCAGGACAAGCAGCCAGAGAAAGAATTAGAAAAGAAGGAGATAGAAGAGAAGGCGTTGGAAGAAGAGAAAGAGAACGGTTTAAAGCTAAAAGACGTTGTCTCAGACGAATTCAAGGATTTTGAAGAAGCGCTGAGGAATAAGAAAAAGGATTCGAAGGACGAGTCTGTTAGGAATGAAACTGAAGAGACTGATGAGAAAAAAGGATCGGCAAGACAAAAGAAGCATGAGGAGGTAAAAAAACGAAAAATTATATTGGTTTACATCTAAATTGTGTATTCTTTTATCTAGGCTGATTTTGAAGTGATTGAAGATGAGCTGTAAGTGGGAAATCAAATGAATTGCTCAAATTAGCAATGCTAAAAAATATTCTTGTTTGTAGTTTATATAAGGCAACATGTATCTTTCGTCTATTCATGATTTTAACGAGAAATCAATAGTTCTGTAGAAAACTCAATTAAATTGCATTACCTTGCGATTTGAATCGCTTCAATTTGAAAGGCATAGTTCAATCCTCATCACGTTAGGTAAACTTTATGAGATAGGATTAACGATGTAATTTGATCCCGGAGAAAATAGCCTATAATTATTGAAATTAGTCAGACTATCCTATTTGGAAAAAAAAATAAGGAATCTTTGATACTTTGGGATTGAGAAATAAAGACTTACTCATCTAGAATAGAACGGTTTTTCGAATGAATGATATTGGATAACTTCTCTCTTAGAAGAAATCCGTCATCTGACGATGCTGATGAAACT
>ENA-UOUE01001101-UOUE01001101.1-compost-metagenome-genome-assembly--contig:-NODE-1101-length-18727-cov-7.201930_pt1 | contig 18727 bp, 9 predicted proteins | sample MGYA00238146_ERZ747223 | MGnify/ENA primary metagenome ERZ747223 (study PRJEB28781, sample SAMN06268865) | compost metagenome | isolation source: single cell | place: USA: California, Emeryville, Joint...
GTTGTTGAGTTCCTCGAATCTAGCTCTGGTGAGGGTTTCAGAGAAGTCCTGACCGTCAATGAGACCTTCAACTTCGACCTTGGCTTCATGAGTGTTAGAAAGAGCTCTCTTGGCCTTTTCGACTTCTCTCTTCAATTTTTGAACAGCTCTTCTATCATCGCTGAGATCTTTGCCGTGCTTCTTCTTGATGAGCTTAAGGAAGTGGTCAAGGGTTCTTTGATCGAAATCTTCTCCTCCCAAGTGAGTGTCACCTGAGGTAGAGATAACTTCGAAGACTCCTTGGTCAATGGTGAGGATAGAGACATCGAAAGTACCACCTCCGAGATCGAAGACCATGATGTTCTTCTCACCGCCCTTCTTGCTGAGACCATAAGCGATAGCTGCGGCGGTAGGCTCGTTGATAATTCTAACGACGTTAAGACCGGCGATGGTACCGGCGTCCTTGGTGGCTTGACGTTGGGCGTCGTTGAAGTAGGCAGGGACGGTGACGACGGCGTTCTTGACCTTTCTGCCGAGGTAAGCCTCAGCGATTTCCTTCATCTTGGTCAAGACCATAGCGGAGATTTCCTCAGGAGCGTAGGTCTTTGATTCTCCTCTGACTTCAGTTCTGATGTATGGCTTGCCGTCCTTGTTGACGATATCAAAAGGAAGGTATTTCTTGTCCTGTTGGACTTCTTTGTCGTTGTACTTTCTTCCGATAAGTCTCTTAGCGTCGTAGATGGTTCTGGTTGGGTTGACACCGGCTTGATTCTTAGCGGCTTCACCGATAAGACGTTCTTCGTCAGTGAAAGCGACAACAGAAGGAGTGATACGGTGACCGAGTTCGTTTGGAATGATTTCAACACGACCGTTTTTGAAGATACCGACGCAGGAGTAGGTGGTACCCAGATCGATACCGATGACTGGACATTCGGTTTGGGCGTCCTTTTCCTTGGCAAGAGCCAAGGAAGCAAGGGCAATGAAGAAAAGGCAAGTGTAGAGTTTCATTTGATTGTTTCAATTGTTTTTTTATTTGGATTTGTTAGGATTCCGTAGCTATTTATATGAGGGATTAAGAAAATTCTGGAATTCCTAATACACGTGTTCTGTGTATCTGAGTATGATAACGGATGAACAAGTGTCGTGTCGAAGTTTTAAGAATTTACCCTTGCATCGAAATGGAAGTTAATAACAGGTTGCAACGTGTCTGGTGACCAGTCGTTGAACACGTTTCTGGCGTAGAAAATTCCTTGCCACACGTGAAAATTTTCTTGGTTGGACAAAAGATCATCAGGAAAATGGAATGACAGTAGCTATGAATAGTGGTTGATTGGACAAGCTTATGAACAGAGGAGGCGTCAACTTAGACGAAGCAGAAATCCATGTTAGTTCACCTCATTATCCAGCATCTAAGGACAATTTCATTAAATTTCGTGATTTTTTCGAGCGTTGAGAGAATGAAGACGATTATTATGCCTCAACAATCTTCTCAAAAGAGTCAGTTCAATCTCTAAGCAACATTTGGCAGTCTTGTGTTTGAAAAAAAAAAAGCAGAAGAAACAAACTGAACGGAGCTGAAATATACAAAGTCTTCGATTCAACTAAAGTTACAATGCAAAACTAACAAAAGTTTGGCTAGAAATGAAGATGAATGAGGAATTCTTTGCTTGCTCATGGATGTAATGAGGAAAAGCTTCACAGAAGTTACCGAAAATACCTAATTGAAGAATAATTAAGCCAAATAGTCATCTTAAGACCTCAAAAAACTAAGGTCAATTTGCTTTTATGGTGATAGAAAACGTATGAATATTCAGTGTATGTATAAGAATATTGTTTGAAGTCATTATTGCAGAATACGGTTGGAAGAGTTGCTAAGTGACCTCACTCACAATATTGTCTCTGAATATGTATAAATTGAAGAAATTAATGCTTTAATATAACTCATGAATCATTTGCGGCGAGAAGATGATGAGAACTATCATTATAGCGAAGAAGTTGTTCTCCGTTGTCCTCAAACCTGACCTATCGCTGTGAAAGCTTTTTTGCCTACTTCAGATATCGAACGAGTCCTTTCAGAATCTATGACAAATGAGAGCAATAATAGAAATGGAAGTTCCAAGAGCTTTGTTCGTTTTGCACTGAAGTAGCACTCTTCATGATATTAGATAAGAGTTTCCTTTTACCTCTTTCAGAGGACTTAGTGGGTTGCCGTTTTTGGGTCACATAGATCACATCCAACTAAATTCTTCTTAGAAATTCTATAAATTTGGAGCCGTTTTAGAAAGACCTTTAGTCAGAAATATTTTAGACTTAGCTATAATTAAGAATTCTTATTGATTCCAGACTTGAAGAGACCAAACTAGTTTTACATATCTTGGTTCTCTTAATGATATTGAAAACCATATTTACACATTTACCTTATAGAACTAGCTCAATTAATTGCTAAGTAATCCTTTGAATTCAATACAAAATGGATTTTTTTCAAATAGCAAATTGATTTCCAATGATTCTTCCTCAATTAGTTCATCTATTTTCAATATCCTGAGATTTTAGATTCTTTAGTCAATATGTTGAATTTGTATTTCTTCCTTCGGCATTTTGGAATTTTTTCTGAGGTAATTAATATTGAATCGAACCTCAAGCTAGACTTTTCAAATTAGCAGAAAATGTTAATCCTATGTTCTTTAAATATCAGATAGGTTATGAGTCTCGATTTCTATCATAGTGATAAGTGTATGCAATTTGCTCCAATGGTTTGGTTGGCTAGAGTCTCATATTCTGCTAAAACTTTTTTATAATACGAAACGTTTGAGTGAACTACTAAATAATCCTGAAGCATTCTTTTGAGAGTTCGAATAGGTTAGTTCAAGTCTCTGATGAAAGGATGCTGCCTCTTTAATATGGATATGACACACAGTATTGTTTTGAAATTATTGCTCATATATTTGAAAGTATCGAAATTTCTCACCTTTCTGCAAGAAGTCCACCTTCCTCACAAACCATTCTAGCATGATACCCTCTACTTCTAATTTCTCAGGTAGCTGTTCGCTGCTTGGATCAGATATCTAGTCCAAATCGAGTGCCTTCTTTTAAAGCTCGGGAATATTGATTAAACCAGTGAAGCTAGATATTTTCGTCAGCGTTAAGGTCTAGGCAAGAAATTTCTTCAGCCTTATAATGAGCAGGACATCCTTCAATAATTCATAAAGTAAATAAAAATTCAAAGGTTAACTAATATGAAACAGAAAATCCGTACATTTTTCAAAAAAAATATAAACAACTCAAGCAATTCAAAAAGAAAGCAGAGATTCAATCATGGAAGATGGAATTCTGAAGAACATGCGTGCTTCGTTGAATCCTTAAAGGTTCATGGCAAAAATTTTGAGAGAATAGCTGAAGAAATTACCACAAGAAGTTTAACCCAAATACGTTCACATGCCCAAAAACACTTTGCAAAACAAAAAAAGGAAAATCAAAAAAAGAAGGCTTTACAGAAGCGAAAAAAAGATAAAGTTCGTTGTGAAGTCTCTGCTGAGTCTTCCACTCGGACAGCTAAGACGAAACCCGGTAGCATTCTCAAAATCGTCTCATTATTAATTTTTCTTTTGCAGACAATAGCCTAGAGGACAATTATAACTCTCATGAACAGAATCTGCTGAATAATCTCTCACTTGCAGAAGGTAAGATTAATCTTCTACATCATTAGTATAATCACTTTAGTGAGCGAGATCAAGAAAAATATGGTGAAAGAAGAGGAAAGCACTATCATTTCAGCGCAAAGCTCTAATTCAGACGAGAAGCCTCAGGCTAGAGTGAGCTCTCTCTCTCCAATAGAAAATACCACCGTGGAGATTGAAAAAGCGAATAATCAGCAGAGACTGGTGGAAACCGGCTTGAAACAAGAGATGAAAAGGCCCATCCAAAGTTATCCACTGCGACCTCCTCACCACAGGCTAGAGTCCCCGCAGTTTGATCCGAATTGGATCTTCCCAGGGGTTTGTTCGATGTGTATTAACCCTAATTTAAATATGTTCTATCAGGCATGCCCGAGACCTACGCCTTTTACCGAATTACTGTAAAAATATTTTCGAAAATTTTCGTGCTTAATAACTTCTCTTAACTAGGTATTACTTATGGAACAGATGTAAGACGGGCCCATCGTTCGCACTATCGGAGCTTGTGAACTTGAGTTCAACAAATTGTCAGTCTCAAGATCTTTCCGCAGAGCCAATTCAGAGAAAGAAATTAAAGCAGATGTAAAAATTTAGCATCATTAATTTTGAATAGGATTTTCTTTTGGTGAGTTTTCGCTTAGCATGATGTGAATAGTTTATAAACTTCCTGTGTTTTATATTGTCTCTTGTTTTCTGATAACGCGACTAATTTATTGAATCATTAATTGCGTAATTAATTTGCTTGTGAAATTACAACGACTGTGGCTACTTTCTAAAGTAATTTTGCCTAATTCGCTCATGATATTCAGAGGCAGGGCCTGAAAAGCTCCTTTATCATGTCTAAGGCTAAAACATCTGGCAATAAGCTGCCTGAAAAAGAGGTTGCAGCCATTTAATCATGCCAAATCAACAGTTGTTTATTCATCAAAGTCTAAATGAGAATCAAAACCTATATCGCAGGAATTCAGACAGACAAACAGTCAGACAGAAGGCAAATCAGCAGATGCATATGAATTACTTTCAATTACTCCTAGAGTTTTTCATGACAACAAACTCTATTTTTAACTTAGACGATTTCAGTTTGAAATATTAAAGATTTCCAATAGGTGCCGCCTTCGGTCACACTTCATTAAATCATACTCCATTGAGCAGATGACGAATATTAACGGAATTGTACTGAAGTCAATACTCTTTTTAGGCGATTTCTTTTTCAGTTCTCAGACTTTAGTAAGCGGTAAGTACCCATAAACTCTGTAATAACTTTCATACTGATGCTTTTTCTTGTTTGCAATGATGAAAAGGAATAATCTATTTATAGGCAAAAACTTCAAACCCTTCTTTTCAGAGAAAAAAATATCTTAAGAACATTAATTTCGCTTATTCTGTACTGTGGTATGATAACAACAAGCCCCTGCCTATTCGAGATAGGCGAAGTAATCGCGTGTTATTTCCGATCAGATTGTGAGCGTCATAATTTAATTAGGTTCGAATAGTTTCACACGAATTCCCTTTAACACAGTTTCAATATCGATACTGCACAAAATACTTTCAATTAATTTCAGCATCAATTAAAATGGGAGGCTGCTCTTTCCGTTCGAAACAGATGACAGGAGTTGTCATCGTTTCTCCTCAACTCCGCGGACAGCGTAAGAACAACAGGTCAAAACAAAAACGAGCTCAATCAGAGGCATCCAAGGTCGGCACACTGGACGCTATTGGGAGTAAACCCAATCCAGAAGACAACCAAAACATCAGCAGTCTGCAGGTTCACCAAGACGATCAGCAATTACTACATGTGAATCTCAACGACCTTAGTCCAGCCAAGCGGTCACTTCTCGAATCCAGAAAACTCGAAGTTGACTATACAATAATCCCGAACAAAGTGCGACACAGAGCAATGATACCTGAAGAGGAAGCTAGCGGACTCATTGGACTCACGAACCTCGGAAACACGTGTTTTCTGAACTCTGCGTTGCAATGCTTGCTGAATACGCCTCAGATTGCTGACTATTTCATGAATGATCTACATATGAAGGAGATCAACATTACTAATCCACTGGGGTCTAAGGGAGCCGTGACCCTGTCATTCGCGCATTTAACAAAACAATATTGGAGTCGCGAGGACATCGATGAAATCAACCCGAAAGAACTTTACGGCGTTATCTCGCATTTCGCACCTCAGTTCTCGCATGGTACGCAGGAGGACAGCCACGAGTTTATTGCGTTTTTGCTTGATATCATCCATGAGGATCTCAATCGTGTTAAGGTGAAGCCTACGATCGAAGACAAAGACTACAATGATGATAAACTCGAAGAGCATGCATCAGAGGCTTGGAAGCATTACTTAATGCGGAATAAATCTATCATTGTTGACCTTTTCCAAGGGCAATCAAAGAGCACATTGAAATGCCTCAAATGTGGCCTTGTGTCACATAAGTTCGAGCCATTCATGTATTTGAGTCTGCCGATTCCTGAGCAAACGAAAAAGAAGCAAAAGGTGACTCTCGTGGAATGCATGGAGGAATTCTCTAAGGAAGAGAAGCTGGAGGGCGATGAGCGATGGAACTGTCCGAAATGTAAAACATTAGTTGACAGCACGAAAAAAATGGAGATTTGGAAGCTACCGAACTTGCTCATCGTGCATTTGAAAAGATTCAAATTCACGAGGGAGAAGCGCGCCAAAATCAGGACTCTCATCGATTTTCCTCACGTCGATCTCGATTTAACTAAAGTAGCTGCAGGCCAACAGCGAGATAAGCCAATTTATGATCTCTATGCTGTTTCTAACCACGAGGGAAATTTAGGGGGCGGACATTACTACACCTTCGCAAAGAATCGAGACGATGCAAATTGGTATGCTTACAACGACTCGGAGGTATTGACGCTTAGCCCTGATCAGCTGGTCTCTCCGGCTGCATACCTATTATTTTTCTCAAAGAGCTCTGTCGATGACTTCAAACGGCAAACGTTGAGCAGACCAGACGCGTGGCCGCATCTTTTCAGAAAGAGCACTCAGCATGGACTTACTGTTTCTAATTCTTACATAAACGATGACGACGAGCGATTTTCCCTTGCAGATTCAACGAAATCGCGTCAGACACCAGGCCGCAATCGTGATAAGTTTAATTTGCACAAACCCTTACAAGTCAGCCAAATCACCAAGCAGAATATTTCTATTTTCAATATTAACATCAGTCCTGAAGATAATTTAGTCGCGAAAATGAATAAACAGCAAATGAACTCTTACCTTCCAGGGAGCACATTCGATGTCAATGATGAGATTTTTAAAGAAAGCTTCTCAAATAGAAATTCGAGGAAACAGCCCTTGAGGGTGATTCCACAGGAGCCGATATCTCGAGAGCAACCGAGTGAAGATACTCCAAAATTGGCGAAGCGACTGAAACCAGCGAGCTTTCAAGAGAGGAAGTCGTCGAGGCCTGACGTAAAACCGGAATCAGGAATTATTGGGAGTGAGAGGCAGCAACAGAGTCAATTCAGAGTTCCAGAGCCGTTTAGAGTAAAGAATGACTTGAAAATTGAGGATTCTTTGAACTTCTCAAGAGATAGAAAAGGGTTTCTGCCAGACATTAGGGCTTCGTCGAGATTAAAGCAGTTTAACCCATCGAACTTCGAGTATCAGGCCAAATACTCTGAAGAAAATGAAAAGCAACCGATGTCAGAACTAAAAATATTGAGAAGAAACCAATAATGGATATCAAAGGGAAGAATCTGTGTATGTGTTTATTAATTTAGATCAAAAAGGATACCAGTATTAAAAGAAGGACGATTTGTAGTCGCGATAAGGCTTTTGTTTGTCCTGGAGATTTTTACTTGTTTATTATTTTAAATATCAATTCGAATAATATCGATATATTCTTGAGTTTTTTCTTAAATTGAAACTAAAACCATAGTCTTTCTTTGAATCAAAAAAAAAAAACTGTCTACCAGCTCCCTTTTTTCCCCCTCTTTCTCTCTCTCAAGGAAAATGCTTTGATTAGCACGTTGTCTACGATTGAAAGAATCTCGAATTGGGAACATCTTTTCTACGGAAGATTTTGTAAAATTTTGCTGATTAAGATATAGCTTTTTGTTCAAAAATAAAATAAAATTCGGCATCAATTTCATCTTGCACTAACTTCCTATAAAATCCTTGCGACTATCATTTTGCTCAAATCTCATATGACATAAGAATCATCTGAAATTTCCCTCTGATACAGGAGCAAAAACAGCGATTCATGTATATTCTCAAATTTGATTCTAAGTGAGAGTGTATTTTGCAGGCCCTTCGCTTTTAAGCGGAAAAACGTTTAATCCATCGAGTACACTGGCGATTCGCCCCACGAAACTCAATAATGCTAGGCTGAAGAATAAGATATTAAAATAAATTAGACCACTCATTCCCGACTCTTATCATTTAATTCCCTGCGAATATCACCTTGCTTAGATTTAGAATGATTTTCTATGGATTTTTCTTATTTTAATACTGAAAAAAAGAATATAGAACATTTTTTGATTGTTGAATGGAATTACTGGCAAGCCAATTATTTATCGATAAATTCGCTTGGAATATCGATAATATCATATTAAAATCAACCTTTCCAAAACCAAATGGGTCAATGCCTCTGTAAGCGAGACGGGAAATATCTCGCTAGTAATCAAATTTATCATGAGCACGTTAAATTTGTTCTGTTATTGAATAGGCGAAATAACTTCTCCAACACTGTTCGCTTGGTGTACTCACCGAACGAACAGGATCACAATAAACGAACTTGAAACGAAGCAAATTTACAACAGTTTCGATGGAGCTAAAATCAGTTCCTCAGGTAAATATTTCAGGTGTTTAGTATATAGCGTCTAATGATAAATTTTTAATAGAGTTTACTTGGACTCATGTAAGGGAAATCCCAAACACAAAATTACTTGTGTCTGTCCAACATGATCGCGATAAATCTGCCAACTTGCAGATATTTGACGTTTCGAAGAAATTGCGAACTCAGAGTATTTACTCGCTGGGAGAAGTTACCGGAAGTAAAACTAAATCACCTAATCTTTGAGACCGACTTCTTTTCTCCTTCCTTTTATTATGGAAATATTTTCTCAGATTAATGAATCTCATCTCATGCTGATCTTCTGGAATAGTGACCGGGTGTGGAGATGTGGCGTATAATTTACGCAGAAGTTTTCTCGCTGCAGTCTCTGTTGAGGGGGAAATAGCTTATCATTTGTTTCATGTGGATACTCATTCTCCTGCGGTCACTGAAAAGACTGTGAGACTCGCTCGAAGGTCGAAATGGCAGACGGAATATAGTTCTGCCGCAGGTAGTGAATGAACCTTTTAGCATATTAACGACTCTCTAATGCAGATAATTATGTTTCTGGGCTTGATTTCCATCCTGCTGGAGAGCTTATAGGGACCATTGATCGCCATAATTTCATTGTGATATCAGATGTAGACACTGACATGGAAAAATTTCATTTCAATGAAATGGGGAAAAAACCAGGTAATTTAGAATTTGATGATATAATTATTATTCCTAATTTCATTATTAACTGCCCTTCATAAACATTCCTTACTGATTACCGAATTCTTAGATCAATCCGCTCGGTGTAGATGGAGTACCCATCCAGGCGAAAGCTTATTATATGTGAAATACGAAGGCAACAAACTCAACATCCTCGACGTTGAAAAGGCAAAGCATTTACTTTTAAATGATGGAATCGAACTTGATAATCAAAGTAATTGGAGTTTTCATTTTTGTTTTGTTTGAATTTCCAAATTCTTCAAAATAATCTGAAAGAACTGTTGAAAAAACCACTTCATTGTTACATTTTGCTTCTTCTGTTCAACAATTGCATGGCACTCACTCCTTTAACAGCAATGTTCAAGGCCACTCTCTGGATCGATGTTTGCCCCAACAATGGAAATCTCCTTGCATCTGGTGGTGATGATCGGAATATCAAGATATTCGACAAGCGAGTATCCACTATCGTTAAAACTTTTGATCACATCCATTCAGGTATGGACCTTCAATTTTTTTTTAATATTTACTTTGATTATCACTTAATTTCCCATGATTGATTTATTATCCTCAATTAGATTGGGTGCGATGTGTGAGATGGCATCCAAATGGCAGCATGCTCGCTAGCGCATCTAATGATAAGACATCAAAATTGTTGGATTTTAAAACTGGAAAGGCGATCCACACTGAAACTGTAGAAGGAGGTAAAAGCTATCCTATGTAATACAAAATGATTTTTCTCTCTCAATTCTTAGATGAAGTGATGTCTGTCTGCTTCATTTAAACGATAATTGGATTGAAAATCTGCATCAACTAAAGCAAGCATAAAAAAATATTAGAAGATTTTTTATTATTGATTAACGCAAGCTCATGAAGTTATTAATTCTGTTGATATTTGTATATTTGAGAGCATAAAATGTGCTAATACTACGTCGTAATACCTGAACTTTCATTGTTCATGTGACATAAGAATTAGAAGTACGAATGAGAAAGAACAACAACAAGAGTTAATGTAATTTCATTGATAATTAGGTGAGATCAAAATTGACAGCCTCAATAAAGGTTTAAAGTATCATAAAATGAAAACTAATATGAGTAAGTTCAGCATCTCATTTGATGAGTGCATGGCAACAAGATAAATGAATGAGACCACAAAGATTATCTAATTTTAGTTTCATAAATTCATTTAATGTCTCTGCCGCTCTGCTCTTATTCAAGAAGCAAAGAGACTTTACAAGCTTTTTCCTACCATAATTTGACCAGAGACCAATAAAATAGGAGTAGCTTACTTAGATAATAATAGCATTATCCCTTAGAAAATTGGCTAAATTTAGAAATTGGCTACATTGAATATAATAAGCCTACTTTGATAATAGGCTTAATATTGAGGATATATCGGGAATAACTTAGTGATCGATAATTTTTAAATAAATGAAGTATTTCAAGAAGACTACCATCGCTGACAAACGAACTCAAAGGTACGAAAATCTGGATGAAGACAAGTTAAACCAGCTTCGGCAATCGGAATACCTCAACTGTTCGTTCTTTTCTTCCTTGTTGTTCTCATGGGTGACAGATATTGTAAATGTAAATCCATTTCGAGACTGATTTTCAGTTCATAACCCTTACACATCTAGATCGGATTTAAAAGGCCATTCGAGCAAAATATGCACTGCAAGCTCAGGGTGGAAGAACAATCCGAAACAAATTTTAATATTTTCAATGATATTTGGCTAAGAGTCAAACACAAGCGCTGGCCTTTAGTAAGGACATTCGCAAACGCCTTAGGAGGTAGTGACAGAAGCTTCAAATAGTTGAATTTCTTATTACATTAGGGATGTTTCTCAAAGGGCTTTGCGTCAATGTGTTGAATCGAATTCTCAGTCTCGCTGGTCCTGTGCTCATGAGTCGAATCATATTATTCGTACAGAAGCCTGACGCTGACTACATAGAAGGAGCTGCCCTTATTGCTCTGATTGTTTTATTAAAGTTTTCATGGGGAGTGAGCTGGGCTCATACTCGCTTTATCAATGTAAAGATCAATTGTGAATACCCTTCTCAATTTACTTTATTCCCTCACCCTAGAGAACGGCAGGTTTCAAGAATTATATTGCTGTAAACAGCTTAATCTATGAGAAAACCCTCAAATATTCGGTACTCAAAAGCACCGATCAATCTGTTGGGAAGATGATGAATCTCATGCAGGTGGATGCTCAAAAAACTACTTCACTAGCCACCCAAGCCTCCGTCGTGGTCTCGTACTCAGTGCAAATAATTGCTGGAGTGATCCTGATTTACAACTTCGTCGGTATCTCTGTTTTAGCAGGCGCAGTAGCAATTATCATTGGTGCAGTCATCCATGTTCAACTTGGAAAGCGCTATCAGTGGTAATTAACATTGGGTATTCCCTCTAGCTTAGACACATTTCGTAGGTATCAGCAACTGATGATGAGAAGAAAAGACGATCGAATGAAACTGACTAATGAGATCATGAACGGAATTAAATACATCAAAATGAGTGGATCAGAAGAGCATTTCCTCGAGAAAGTAACCTTCCTGAGTTATTCCCTTTAAATATGTGACTCACCAAAGGGAGACATTAAAAGAGCCAATGAGCTAGGAGTTCTCAAGAAGCAGTTTATCATTCAATTGCTTCAAAGTTTTATGTTTTGGTTGGTACCATTGTTGATTAAGATCTTTGTTTTCACGGCGTATGTCATGCTGGGAAACAAACTCACAGCAGCTGTGGCTTTTCCTGTGGTGCTGATGCTCATGTCAATTCAGTATCCTCTAAGAGCGGTACCCGAAAGTGTCACTCAGATAGTCGATTGTCTCGTAAGTGTCAACAGAATGCAGGAGTTTCTGCTCACTGAGGAAATCGATACCACGTGTATCAAGAGAAACGATAAAAGTCTCCCTAACGTTGCTCTGAAAATTGAAAATGGAAACTTTTATTGGGTTGAGGCTACTAAAGAAAAACTGGAAGCAAGTGTTGATTTGAGGACTAATGCTGATCAAAAGAAGAGCAATGAGGGTTACATTCAAATGCAAAGTTCCAAAAGCGAAACTTCAAAAAAGAAAGCATTGAAGGGAAGCAAAGATGAAGATGACGGAATTCAAATGAGCCAAAACATTGACTTGGAGTCCCCAGAAACAATCGAATCTGCTAAAATTCCTACAGAATCGACGCTTATCGATGAAAAAGAGGAAGGAAGGACTCAAAGCTATGTGCTCAAAGATATCAATCTTGAAATTCAAAAGGGATCTTTTGTTGCAATAATTGGAGAGTATCCACTATCACATCAGCTTGTTTTTGAATCCATAATAATTATTATTTAGTGTTGGAAGCGGCAAATCATCTTTGTTCTATTCTCTGTTCGGAGAGATGAAATACCATGAACACAACCCTCCCTCGATAACGATCAACGGCAGACTAGCCTATATCTCACAAAAACCATGGATACTCAACGAAAGTGTGAAAAATAACATCTTGTTTGGAGCTCCATTCGACGAGCAAAAGTACGCAGACGCTGTTAAATACTCGTGTCTTGAATCTGATATTTCAATTCTTCCGAACGGTGATGAAACTGAAATTGGCGAAAAAGGAATCAATTTGAGTGGAGGACAAAAGGCTCGTGTATCTCTCGCGCAAGCGGTATATGCTGACAGAGATATATACTTACTCGATGATCCCTTAAGGTAGGATTTTAACTGCTTATTATTATCATCCTAATCCTAATATCATTTCTCGATCATAGTGCTGTTGATGTACATGTGGGGACCTTTATTATTCAAGAATGTTTGAGCAGGTACCTTCAAGGCAAAACTCGCATTATGATTACCCATAATTTGGATTATCTGAAATACGTTGATTACATCTACGTGATGGAGAGGGGACAAATTGTGGATCAAGGTTCCTACGATCAAATCAAAACACATGACATTTATGCTCATCTCCTCGAAAAATACCACAGTACTTCAGCACAAGAGGAAGAGAAAAAGAGTAAAGACGAGATTGAAGAGATTGATCAAATTGAAACCGAAGAATTGAAAGAAACCAGACTCATAAAAGTTAAGTCTCAGGACAAGAGCCATGAAAAAGATAATGATAACAAAGAAATCTGCGATGCATCTGAAAGCGGAGATAAAACCGCTGACATTCCGCCAAATTCAATTCTTGAAAAGCTTATCATGGCAGAAGACCGCCAAACAGGAAATATTGGGTTCAGTGTATACAACACGTTTTTAAACTATTATGGAGGATTTCGCTTTGCCGCCCTGATTTTCATCTGTAAGATATTATCTTTCGCACTATGTACTCATTTTTTCTCCATTCAAGTGATGCTGCCTTGGATAGGATTTTCGCTTGGTGTAAATTTCTATATTTCTCATTGGACAAACGCTAACAAACGGAATCAAGACAACGACGATGGAAATCAATTTGTATACCTTGCAAATTATGCTTTGCTGGGGATCGCCTTTACATTGACATGTGGCGTGATTTCAATAGTTATTATTGCCAGATCGCTTGCTTGTTCGAAAAAACTTCACCACTTAATGCTGAAGAGTATTATGCGAGCTCCAATTAACCTTTTCTTTGATCGAGTACCAATTGGAAGAATCTTAAATCGATTTAGTAAAGACCTTGATACAGCCGATAAAGCTCTCCCATTCTCCTTCTATTTCTTTTTGGGCGATTTTTACCTGTTTTGGGGAGGCTTGGCCGTTTGCTTGTACGGAAGCAGCTTCTATTTGTTTCCTCTGGCCATCTTCTTCATGTCAATCTCTCTTCGCTTACAAAGACGCTATCAGACATTGAACCGCGAACTTGTGCGACTGGGTAACTCTAATTTTGTAATATGTCTCAGTTGTTTTATTTTCATCGACAGAGAGCATATCAAAGAGCCCGATTCTCAGTCATTACAGCGAATCAATCAATGGTTTAACAACGATTCGAGGCTATGATGCCCAACACAACTTTTTTTCAAACCACCTTCGCAAATTAGATGAGAATCTGAAGAACCAGCTATTAACGCAGGCTGTCTGGAGTTGGTTCTCCTCTCGGATATCATTGGTCTCGTTGCTATTGGTTGTGCCAGTGATACTGGTCAGCGTATAAGATTACACGATTTCTATTGATTTATAAATAAATAATAAGTTACTGTTTAAAGACACTGTTTCGGCTCATGGAAGTTTGATTGGATTGGTTCTGGCATATGCACTCAACATCGATGAAGACCTCCGATGTGTGCTGGCTTCTCAAGTGACTTTTGAAAATAACCTGATCTCTGCTGAAAGATGTCTGGCATTTGTTGAGTAATTTAATGGCGAATTGTTTCAAGCATAAATCTTCGATAGCGTCGAGCCTGAAGCAGCTGAAAAGACAAACAGCGAAGTCGTTCTCAATTTCAGTCCTAAATGGCCTGAGCACGGCCGTATAGAATTCGTTAACTATAGCGTGAGGTACAGACCATCGCTTCCACTTGTGCTGAAGAATATTTCTCTTACTATCGCCTCCAAAGAAAAGGTTCATTTATATTGCGATAGTGTCCAATGCTGACAATTTGAATTGATGAAACATAGGTTGGGATAGTTGGAAGAACGGGATCAGGAAAATCTACTATTATTCTCTCACTGCTGCGAGTGCTTGAGGCGTCATCTGGAAAGATTATCATCGATGGAATCGATATTTCAACGCTTGGATTGTATGATCTGAGGAAGAGAATCACTGTGATTCCTCAAGACCCACACCTCTTTGATGGAACTCTAAGAGAAAATATTGATTTCTCAAATGAATTTTCTGACAACAAAATATGGGAGGTCCTGGAACAAGTGTCTCTTAAAGAGAAGTTCTCAGAGACAGGCGATGGTTTACTTACGATGATAAAAGATGAAGGTGGGAACCTCAGCGCTGGAGAAAGACAACTTGTTTGTATTGCAAGAGCCATTCTCAGGGTATATTCAAGAAGAATTTAAGCCTCCCTAACCCTTATTGCTTATGCGATTATAGGGTAATAAGATCATTCTCATTGATGAAGCCACTTCTAATATCGACGTCAAGACGGAGGCCTTACTACAGCGAACAATAAGAGAAAAATTGGTGGATTGCACTGTTCTTACAATAGCACATCGCTTAAAGACAATCATTGACTCAGATCGGTAATATCTAATTTATCAATTTCCAAAACGTCGAACTCACCTTTCCACTAATTAGAATCCTGGTTATGGGAAATGGAGGGGTGGTAGAGTTTGATACGCCTCAAAAATTGCTTGAAAACTCTGACTCTTATTTCTTCAAGCTCTGGGAAAAAGCAAAGAAAGAGCAAAAGTGTGAGTGAGTAAGAGAAAACGAGCTCAAGTCTTAATAACAATCTAATATGAAAGAGTATGAATATTTGATGTCAATATGTATAAGATAATTCCTAGTGAGAAATTTAGCTGTATTTAGCATTTGAAGCATCCTCTTCTTCTTAAGCAGTAAAACCACCAAAAAAGATTAAGGAGGTTAGTGTTAGCTTCCTTAAGAAATTTTATTAACATATCATGTTCTTAGTGAAGTGATAGTTAACATGATTCCTTCTTGAATACATCCCCAAAGCTGCTTAAGAGAATAATGAGTAGAAATATCTTACAATCATGCTTCTATCTTTCATTAAAATAAGCCATACAATACATTCACTTGAATCTACCATTACTCGCACCAGCTTTTTTTTTCAAGTTGTAACTGTGGAAATAAAGTTGTGCCATAAAATGTTAAAATTACATTAAACATAGAGCATTTGGTTTATTGAGCAGCTTTAAATTGGCGAATTTTTTCACAGACATTGGAACAGAGGGCTTCAAGAACCCGCTCCAATAATCAGTATTACTTAAAATAGATACTATTGACGTAGCGTCCCAAAGAAACGACTTTATAAAATCCCTCAGCTGTATTTTTCTGGCCGCAATATAAATTTCCAAGGCCAACTTTGATTGATCAGCCATAACAGGGCTTTTTCTTGAATTAAGACCCGCATTCACCAGGTCCTGCTGCCAACATTTCCGCAGATACATGAGCAAAGGCATAATTTCTTCTACATCCCGAGCGATTAGCTCTGGAAACGGATCATTTTGAAGCTCATAGCCAAAAAACGAGTCTCTTTTCACGCTGTACCAACGCTCTCTAGGGGACCATACAATTTCCCACTGTCCTTTCCTCTTTGCTAAGGGCTTTTCTTTGATCCAATTAAGCATCTTCGCAGTGTAAGACGAGAGAATTTCCAGGCCAGATTCTGTTACGAAGCTTTCTATATTCTCATTGAATGGATTGGCGAAGTACTTATCGTAGTAGTTACTTCGTCGTTTCTCATGCTCGATGAACTTCTTCTCGCTTTCTGTTAAAAATTGCGGGTTTTTCAAATCCAATATCGTAAGGACGCTGCTTTTCGATTGGAAGACGCTTGAATTCTGAAGAACTGACTTTGCGATTACAAAAACGATCTCGTTTAAATTATCGCTGACATCATTTCTCTCGGCCAATATCTCCCACAGTATTTTGCGTAGCTCTTCTTCTTCTACCGATTCTTCTTCGACATCATCTAAAAAATCTATGAGATTCTTTAGCTCTGCCTCTACAACCTTCAAAAGTTCAAGTACTGACCTCTGATTCTGTTCAGAGCTGAGGAATGAGATCAATCCGTTCTTTAGGTCGTTACTCACTCTATCGATCAGCTGAGGAGGCGCTGCCAACAGCTTCTCTTGTGCTGTTTTGGCAAATTTTGCGAGGCTTTCTTTGAGTTTTTGTGTGATTTTGCTTTCAGATTTGCTCTCTATTTTGCTTTCAATCTTCATCATCCCAATATTCAGCTGCGATGTAACACTAGTGGAGTCATCATCATCAATGATAGTGTAGGCCCCATTGGCGCTATTCTGCCGTTTACATTGATCTTCTTCTTCATCGTCATCTTCTATGAGGATAGGAGCCTCAATCGACGAGGACTCCTTTTTGAGAGTAGGAACGGTCGGAAGCTCATAAACTCCATTGGGATATATATGAAAGGTTGTAACATTGCACTTGCGGGCTTTTTCGAGTATTTCCAATACGAGACTATCCACAACAACATCATATGAGTTCCTCTTGCAGTAGGGACACGTCCAATTGCGGATATCTTGACATGCGTTTTTCTCCACGAAGCACTCGAGACAGAAACACGAAACATGCTGACAATGCAAGCCTCGGACAGGAGTTATCATCAAATGCGATTTTTCGTTACAGTCTAAAGAAATCTTCATTTTCGATGGGCTTTTTATTTTGGTTTGAAAAAGCCTGATAAAAAATTCTTTGCATTGCGCCGTCTTTAGCACCCGAGCAGCCTTCATGAGTTTGATCGCAAACTGAGGAGAGTTTTTCCGAACTAAAACAAGCGTAAAATAATATTTTTCATCTTTGCTCTCTTCGAAACTGAACCGTATAGTATTAAAAGGCAACTTGAAGACATCAAATCTCATTTTCGCGTCTGGTTTCGGAGATTTTGACTTCATGAGGCTCAAATCTCGATTGTTGCTAAACCATACAAAATGACTTCCGTTCACGATTACATTTCCTTCGATCGGGTAGTAGTTAGCGGTAGACATGTATCCCTTTGATACTTTAATGGCTCTTAGCTCCACATAAAGATTTTCGTTATTCTTCAAAGTCTCGAGGTAGTCTTCGGGGATATCGAATTGGTATTTGCGAGGCTCGAGCATTGAGGGTGGTATAAGCGACATTACAATCTCAGAAATGGGATCGTTGCGCTCTAAGATGCATTTCGGACACTCTTGTAGCTGATTATTGCTCTGAAAGCATTTTGTATCGATTGTATTGCCGCAATTCTCAACTAAACATCTGGACGGTGGAGTTGGGTCTGCCTTACCTTTATCTTCGTCGGAGCAGAGACAATAGAACATGGGAAAAGGGTGGTTTTCTATCTCTAGGAAGCGAAAAAATCAGCAATAATTCAATTAACTATCTCTAGCCAGAACTCTAATTTGCTGAAAATTTAATAGTTGCAGGGGTCTTTTAGTAGATATATATATTTTTCGCGTTTTACTCTGCAAAATTTACTAGCCAATACAGTTCCCTAAAGCCTTCCTCTACTCGCTTTCTAATGTTTTTTGTATCTCCAAAAACTCTCTAAACTTATTAGTTTCGGCTGCTATTGCTTCCATGGTGGCGTACTCTTGATTCTTGAGGTTTGCAATCATCTCCTTGTATTTTCTAATCTCCATATTTGTATCATCAATATTTTTGAGAATTGAATCGTTCTTTTTCTTTAAAGCGTTCCTCTGCTGCTCAAAGGCTTGCTGCTCGCGAGTCTTTTCTTCCAGAGCCTGAATGCTCGCTTCGTTAAGCTTGTTGATCTCATGTTGTAAAGCTTTCTTTTTCGCTTCCCAATCAGCACCAATGGTCTCAAGTTCCTTTTTCAGGACGGTATGGTAGTGTTTAGCTTGATTTCTCTGATCAAGGAGAGAGTCGTTCTGTTTCTTACGACTGCTGATTTCTTCTTCGAGCTTTTTATTGCGAGAGTAGAGAGA
>ENA-UOUE01001103-UOUE01001103.1-compost-metagenome-genome-assembly--contig:-NODE-1103-length-18691-cov-16.208768_pt1 | contig 18691 bp, 12 predicted proteins | sample MGYA00238146_ERZ747223 | MGnify/ENA primary metagenome ERZ747223 (study PRJEB28781, sample SAMN06268865) | compost metagenome | isolation source: single cell | place: USA: California, Emeryville, Joint...
AACCAATCAACCTGTAAAGTGCAATTTTGCGCGAATTAGCCTTAATTATTTGCTTAACGAAGCCCCAAACCGTCATATAGTATGTCAACCCAAGGACAGTCCTTGACAGACCTATCCTCACCTCAGAATCCACCCAAATTACGCACGCACCATAGAAGGACACAGTCATCATCAGTATATGATTTCAAATGCATCCTTAACGCCAGCGAGCCGGAACATGCCAACGAAATGATTGAGACGCATAAGGTGCTGAACTCGGACGCCACAAGCAAAGCGGTGCACGCTGCAACCCTGAAGCAGAAAGAGAAGCAGCTGATAGTAGATAACCTCGATGAGGTGCCGATTTCGAGGGCAATTGTCCCGAAATCCAAGGTCGGAAATCCTATCAATTACGTGAAGAAAAGGAACATTTCTCTCGGATCAGCGTCGCTGACCTCGTGCCCGGTCCGCAAAGTCGAGCTCAAAACGGATTACAACAGCATCAATACCCTAACTGGACTAAATGTGATATTTGAACGGAAAAATTCTGTTGAGAGCGGCTGCGAGATCGATACGCTAGATGGGAAATCCGATCAAAAGTCCATCAGTTCTGCAGGCACGAGAACCCGTACAAACAGTCTTGGAAGCCCAACTTTCTGCGAGAGAAAAGGCGCAAACGGTCCGAACATTCAATCTCCCAAGCATTCGCCGCAGAACTCGATCACGCTGAGCATCCAACAGAGCGAAAGCCCTAGCAAGTCGAAGACGCTACATAATTGGTTCTCTCTGAAGCAAAGCACGAATTTCAGTCCTAGCAGTGATAATAAATTCAAGCAATTGACGTTAGACACCCAGTCGTTGCACAAGCGAACCTCTTCCCATAACACTCCGCAGAATGGCTTCCTGAGGACGAGTCCTTCGCACTTTAGCAGTCTTCATCAGCAGCATAGTGGAACTTCCTCTTACAAGCTAGCGGAGAGGACGCCGTTAAGTAGTAGCAAGAAACTCCCCGAAAAGAAGGACGTTCACACTACTCCATTCAAAGAGCCACTAAAAAGCATCACGCCTACTGGGGCTTCATCGAAAAAGCACTTTGTGTTCAATTCTATCAACAAACTCAACACAAATGCGTCATCCCTAACGGATTTACACGCAAAGATCATCGCATCGAAAACTACCAAAAACAGTGGAGTTAGTACTGAAAAGGAGTCCACAGAGATTCTCTCAAAGCTTAATTGGTCATATAGCCCTACGGGAATTAAACGCACAATTGAGAGCACCCACAGAGAGAGCGTACATCAAAAAGAGAGTAGCCAAATCAATAATAACACCCAACCGAACATTGAACAGGATATCCCAAGCCCTGTAAAGGTCGATAAAAAGATAGAGGAGCTGCAGGGCCAAGTTCAGACTTTGAACGGGAGGACCGTCGAGTTGGAAGGCACGGTGCGAGAGTTCAAGACTATCATTGAGAAGCTAATGGTGCAGAACAAGGAGCTCGTGAATGTAATTATATAATTCATTGATAGCGCTTAATTTTTTGCTTATGGCCTTTCATAGACAACGGTAGAACAGTCCAAAGCTATCAAGTTACTAGAAGAAGAAATCAGCCTGAGAGAGCAGGCTCGTCTCATGAGAACCTCCGGCTTTCTGAGAACGAACTACGATCAAGGCGACAACACGCATACCATGTTCTTGCAGTAACCGCCAAATAATATTTTCATACCTAACGGCCTTGCAGCAGCTCAGACAGTTCGACCACCGAATCGCCCTTCACTGACGGGTCAAACAACCCAAGTTCAGAAAGAAAGCACATCGCCACCGTCCCTAAAAAGGGATTTACATCCAGCGGTCAAAAGGAACAGACGACCACGACAAGCAAAACCACATTCGATAACTCGAAGCCAGTGGACAAACTGATCGCGCAATACAAGACGGCACTGAAAGTAAAAGCCCATTTGATTTCGAATGGCTACTAACTCGGTTTTAGAAAGCAGGTGGAAGATATAACGGCAAAAAATAAGAACCGGAAGTGAAATCTCATGTGAATATCAACTGTCTTCCTAACCAAGAGAGTAATTAACTTTATATATAAATTTTTCCGTCGTATATAGCTTCGATATAAATCCCCCCGTAACCATTTTTCCGTTTAGTTGAGTAGCTATTAAAAGATTTAAACCAAATATATACACACGAAACTCAGTTTTCTATCTAAACCTCAGGAAAGATTTCTTAAATATCAAGCTAGATTCCTCAAAAATTAGCACATTATTAGACTTGGAATATTAATTAATACAAAATTCGTAGCGGATAAGAGGGAAGGACCTCCTTCTGCTTCATCGTCGAACAGAAAATCTTTTAGCTAATCTCGTGTTAGACACAGAAGATGAGTTTGGATAGATACCGAAAGTAAAATCTCCTCGAATCGGACCCAAAATGTATTCTTTCTTATCAAAATGAAGGATTCCATGAAAAAGATGGACTTTCCATTTTGTATCTGATATAGTTCTCTAAGTAAAGGAAGTTAGCCGGTTAAATCTATAGTAGACGTACTCTTTCGAAGAAACCATCAAGGAAGCTATCATATTCATCTTCTATCTCCGCGAGCTCTGAAAACACGTGATAAATCAGGTTACTACATGGCTTTTTATATAAAGAGTTACCTTCTGCATCATCATCGGAGTTTAGTATTTCCCCAGGATCGCTTTCTTCTTTCATATGCTCCATCAGATGTTTCTTCGCGAGCAACTTCTCCTGGTTTTGCTTTTCAACGAGATGCTTCACAACATGATCGTCGTCTCGTTTCGCTTCCTCAGTCTCATCCTCATCGAAAAACGAAGCTAAATTCTAACACAAAAGTTCTGTTTTCATACGGTATTGCTTAGAATGCATTATACTATATGATTCTGCTCCGACGCAGACGCAGCGGGCTTAAGCGGTTCGATCTGGTCGCTCTGTTTCCTTGACATAATCTGCATTTCTTCCGATTTTTTCCTCTCTTCGCGAGTCCTCCTCGCCTCTAAATCACTGAAACTCGGTTCTATGAACTCTATTTTGCTGCTTTCTTGTTGCAAATTCAAACTGTTATGATTATTTCCATTCTCTTCTAACTGCCCATGATTGATATTCTCTGTTATGTCATTGTGATGATTTGACTGAGCTGCCTCCATTTCGAAAAGACTGACCTCTTTATTTGTTTTTGATGAAAGTTCTGCGTTGATTTTCTTTTGCTCAGAATCATTGTTAGAAGATTGAGGCATTAACACAAAATTTTTATGCGGCACTGGTGCCATGAAAATATCATCAAGGATTGAAGTCGATTGGTTACTTCCGAAGAAATTCTGCAATTTAAATGAATAAAATCTCGAAAATGCTGATGATATGAGTACATTTGTAGGGGGAGGTTGATAGGCAAGATATTTTTGAGAGAGACTGTTGTCGAAGGTCCAAACTCCGCTTTCCTCGAGTTTTTTCAGCCAGTTCTATGATGATTAAGCTTTTCAATACGTGTTTTTTTCTTACTTTCTTAAGGTAGTCGAGGACGGGTGGCGTCAATATGTCCTTCATTGAAGGGTCCTCTTTGAGTTCACGAACGACCTCGTTAATTACTCTTCTGTAGACATCTTGTGTTGTCTGCAAACTCATCTATGCGGCTTATTTTGGAAATTTATTTCAAAAAATTTTAGCCTGTTACTTCTCTAGACACTCCATGCTACCAAAAATAAGAGAAAAATAAAGGAGTTCAGTGATTATATCCTACAGATCAGTCCAGAGCATTTACTTTAACTTTCATGATGTTTGGAGGCTTCGAAAAGGAATTGGGATGACTTAAATATTGTCTCTTCCAATAAATAGAAGATAATCGCGCGAAAAAAATTTCCATTAGGAAATTTGAAATTAGGATATTTTATTCTTTGTGATTTATGTCAACCTCTACAGCACGTCAGATTCGAGGAAAATCGGCTCAGCCACGTTCCGATAGCGATGGTGCAGAGTCTCATGCCCAAGGCCGAACCACGCGCTCGATGTCGAAGAGAAAAAAACCCACGACTCAAAAAGCTCCAAACAAAAAGAAAGTTCAAGTGGCCACCAAATCAAAGAAAGTGCACACCGACTCGAAAAAAACTCATTCACCACCCCAACGAACGAAGCACAACAAAAGCGAGCCTACCACAGCCAAAATTGCAAAAAAGCATGACTTTCTACTCGAAGAGCGAGAGAGCACTGAGCCTAAGGAAATCAAGGCAGGCTCATTAGCGAAGCATGAGAAAGACTCGTGGGGTGATACTATATTCAAGGAAAGCGAGCCACGTGACCCTGAGAGTTCGAAAAAGATGCCGAGCTCCAAAAGGAAATCGCATGGCATTGCTCAAGGGGATCCGTTTGAAAAGGACTTGTCACAGGCAAAGGCGAAAAAAAGCAAGCAGATGAAAGAATCGCTTGGTAAAGGCCACGATATCATTGCTTCGAAATCAAAAACAAGTGCATCGACTCGCAGAACTGATAAGGATAAACAGACGAAAACTATTATTCAATTAGATATAGCTCTAACTGAGGTTGATATCCCCATTACGCGTAGAATTTTGATATCAGATGAGGTGAATTTTGCTCGATTAGCGAGAATTATCGTTGCGAGTATGGGATGGAAAGGGTATTATGACTGGAAATTCGTGATACAAGATCATGAGATTCTGTTTCCAGAAGTAGGCGCATCACATGATGGCAAAACGTTCGCGGATGAGGTGTATTTGGATGAATTTGAGCTGGAGGCTGGACAATCATTTGAATTTTTGTACAATTTAAATTGTAACTGGAGGCATTTGGTGAGAGTTTTGGAAATCAAGGAGATGACGACGAAAGGGCAGTATGAACGAGGCAACCCAACGTTTAATCCGGTAGTTATTAGTGGAGAAAACGCTTGTCCTCCAGATGAGGTTGAAGGTGGTGCAAAAGAGTATAATAATATGTTAGTCGTGCTGAAAACAGAGATGCCGAAGACTGCTTATGATGAGATCATTGAGATATATGGGAAGGATTTCGACCCATATGAGTTTAAGTTAAAAACCGTGAATAACCTTTTGAAAAACTTCCCTTATGATGACGAATTCGATACGACTAAATGCGAGCACGATGACATATTCAAATGGTAGTCGTTATTTATGTAATATAGGGTAGCTCTGTCTGCTTGATACTTGCGATGTTTGTAATACTGTATATACATTTATTTGTTTATTAGGGATAGTTAATCAGCATTAATGAGCATGTCTCAATCATTTTTACCTTGAATTTTCATCTGATGGGGGGTCCTCATGCAAAAACGCAACTTTCATTAACTGATTTCAAAGATACGTTCCTAGCGAGCGTTTAAATAAATAAAAAAATCGAAATTTCACACGTTCGTTCTGGAATGAAAAAACTTTTCAAAGATGTCGCCTCGCTCAAAGAAAAAAAAGTCGGGACGCTATTCAAAGACGCCTTAAAGAACGTACCCACGCTCTTCAGTTTCACCCATCTTAATGAATGACTTAGATTGCAAAAAACACAAAATCAATGGCTTCTAACACCAAACAATTCATTGCAGAAACCTTTAAGACTGAAGGGTATCTGAAAGACGGAAACGACTTTGTGTTTATCTGTCCGCGAGTCTACTGGATGGCCTTCCCCACCGAAAGCAAGATCAAAGAGCTCTCTTCGTTTCTAAATGCTACGTTTGGAGGGAATTATTACATTTGGAACCTCAGTGAGAACACTTACGACACGGATATGTTCAGAAACCAGGTAATTGCTAAACGAGGTTCCTTCAGTGTGATAAGTCATAGGTCGCAGAGTATAATTTTGTTGGGTATCCTTGCACACCGCTTGCAGTGTTGTTCAGTATCTGTTGCAATATTATCGAGTGGTTGAATGCCGACAAAAACAATGTTGCGGTTATTCATTGTCAGGATACTCATAGCAGAAGTGCGCTGCTAGTGGCATGTTTGCTCGTTGTAATGAAGGAATATAGTGAACCTATTGAAGCTCTAAGACATTTTAGCATGGTATTATAAAATCATCACGTGGAAATTGATGGAATGAAAACAGAAAATGAAAATGAGTGATGAGACGATCCTGTTCCCCTCACAGAGGCTGTATCTCAAGCACTTCAACAATTTAATGAATGAGATTGGAGTAAATATGCTGAGTGCCAGAGAAATGATAATTTTGTCCCCAGGTGAATAAAAAAACGCTGAGACTGGAAAAAATCGTGTTTAGCGCTGTCCCTGTATTGAAAAGTGAAGAAGTGGCTATGAAGAAAGGTGAAGCGGCTCCCTTCAGACCTTATATGCAGGTGTTTAAGAACTCTCAGGTGATTTTCAACGATCTTGTTGGGTATTTTGCAGCTGAAACGATTGTCTCAATAACATTACTTTGATGGTTAAGGAAAACGGAACCTGATGCTTGCCCGTACGAGAAAGACAAAAGATTAGTTTTTAACGTCGGAGTCGAAGTTTCCGACGATTTTCTCATTCGAGGGCGACACTTCCAAAGTCAGAGGAACAGAATCTCAGTTTTTAGGTATATGCTCAACAGCGCGTTTATATTGGATGAGCAAGTTCGGGTTTACAGGGTAACAATACAAGTGTTTGATAAGAAATAAGAAATTCCTCATTTAATAGGCAGACCTTGACATTGGAAGCAATATAGTAGTCCCGGACGATTTCTATATCGATTTTTTCTTCACAAAAACAGCAAGTAAGCCTCAGTTCCCTTCTTTTTAAAGAATTTTTTTAATAGATAACAGTGAAGATGTTGAGAATCTCCTGAAAATTAAAAATGATTGCAAGGCAATCCAATTGATTAGATGGGATGCTCCCAAGTCAACACAGAATCAACAAACTGGCACAGAAGTGGCTAAGTCGCAACAGTCGACACAGAATACCGAGGGAACGCAAGAATTGAGTGAGAAGCAGGGCGAAGAAGAGAAAAAAGAAGAGTCGAAGCAAGCCTTGGGTAAGGAATTTAATGAGGAAAAAGTCGAGGAAAAGAAAACCAGGGAGGCTAAGAAAGCGATCGAGGCTGAAAAATCTAAAATTGAAAAAATTATTATGGATCAGCATGATCATGGAGATGAAGAAGATGATATTGATGATTATATTAGCAAACTGGAACAATAATACCGGCTAGAACCTCTTTATCTGTTTTAGAGATTAATTATCCACAGCAACTCGAAAATATATATAGAGGTATTCTGTATATAATTTGGAAATTTTGTGGTGCATACGATTTGCATGTTTCTATCACATTGTACATCGAGCACTTCTAAGAGATATTCCTTTCAAAATAGTTTATGGCACGACGCTGATCCTACATCATATATCGATTGAATCTGTAAGTTTTTAGATAATTGCTCTGATTTTATCAGATCGTAATTCGACCAGAGTCCGCTCTCATACGAATTTCAAAAGTTCATCCAGAACAGCTTTCGATAAAACTTCATAAAACTGGCTTCTATGCGAAAGAACAAGTAAGACTCAAATAACATTTATAGCTTTATCCTAAACATCCTTCAATGAAGTATTTCTACAATCCTGAACCACAATCGGCTATCCTACAATTTACTCTGTTTACTCTGGTGGGTCCTGATTCCTGAAGTTAGCTCAGAGCATGATAGCCTTGACGCATCACTTTCTCCATCATTGTTTCCAGAAAACGTTTTATTCCTAATCCTTCTATATCGAGGTAAATACATACAGAGATTTTATTTTATTTTTCCGAATTTTCTAATAATTTCATTGCGTCTGAGTGTCTCGATTCACAAATATTAAGCTTGAATTAAACCTTGCGCTCCTTAAGTGTTCGGCAACCTTTTCCAGCTAGAAACTGCTACTTAGAATATCCTTAGCATAGTAATTAAATCAATAAAATGATTAATTGTACTGAAAATCTGAGGTAGCCATTTGTAGCACCATACGTTTCAGATTTAATTGATTATCTAATAAAGAATTAACGAAAGCTCAAGCGATGAACCACTTATAGCATTACCTCCCAGAATGTCTCATTCACAAATTATAAGTGAAAAGGATGAAAAAGATAGAACGCCACATCGAGAGAACCTCGGAGACATCGAAACCGCCGACACCATGAACAGACTGAGCTTAACGCCAGTCAAAATCATAGCAAACCCTTCCATTCAACAAAATTTCTTCGCTGCTGACTCTACTACCAGACCCATTAATAAGCAACCAAAAAAACAAGATGACAATGACTTGAAAGTCCGTAGACTCAACACTCAAGGCGAATTTGATGATAACTCTGACAATGAAGCCAATGAGCTTGAAAAACAAAAATCTTGTGAAAGCATAGAGGTGGATGACAAAGGAACCCCGCAGAATGATAAACCTGAGATAATTACCCAAGAAAAGCTCCAGTTACGCAGTAAACACCTCAATACTCGAATTTCAATCTCTGTGACGAATTACGACGAATCCAATCAGCACGAATTCGATGGAAACTTCATTAACAAACTTCCGATGAGCGAGTCTCAAGGTGAGGTGTCAAATAAAGGCGATATTGAAACAGAAACTCAGCGAGAAAACTTAGATGAGAAGAAGAAAATTGAATTGAGTGCAAACTCCAAAATAAAAGAGAGCATCCCGAAGAAGAGTGATGATCTCGAGGTTGAAATAACCCAGATTAAAAGAGAAACAGATCGTGAAGGCGACAAAAGCAGTGATTTTTTCGTTCAGAATATCAAATTTGATGAGGATGGCTTCGGTCGCTTTCGGTCAGATTCTCTGCGATCTGATGCCGGTGAGATGTCTCGGAATACCTCACAGGTCTTTCACGTCAGCGACTATGATGGACTGATGGCAGACCCATCTCCTGTGTATAAACCTGCGAGAAAAAGTCGATTTCATCGCGCTGAAGATAGCAGTCCTGTGTCGAAATTTAAGTTCTCTGATGCGGATCTATTGAGTATTGAGAAGACGTCTATCGACTTACAAAAGTCAACGAGCGCGAGGTCGCAGGAAGGGTAATGTCCGCTTGTGATTATGTATGTTGATTATAGAAAATTATAGGAGAGCGACGAGCCCATCCAAGAACTGGAGACGAGTGAGTCTGGTTGTTAGATCGGTGATTTATATGAGAAATGAGCGAGTCCGTAGTATTAGCAATGCTGTAAAACAAACAAACAAAAGGGTTTCAGTGGCCTAAATTTTACCAATCAATAGCAAGAAATGTACCAAGAGATGGAAGATTATAAGCTGGTTAAGGTGAGGAACCTTTATGCTGACGGAACTAAGAAAGATCTCGCTGTAAGTCTCGGGTTATATTCGCATCATCTCACTAAATGCATTAGACCGATAATTTTGTAACAGAGGCTCTTGAGAGTATTAGAACTGCCGAAATCTTTTGTGATTGCGCGAGTATCGGCTCCGAAAAGCACATCAAATTAATGCAAAAAATACTCGAAGAAGACCCTAGAAGGTACGGCTACTTCTAATACAGCGTTATTTATGGGCTATTTGTTTTATTAGGAATCTTTTGTCGAGAACAGACACGACTCATGTACTAAACAGACTCAATCGATTTGGCCAAAACGCCTTGTATTTGGCTTCGAAGTTTGGAAATTTGGACACTGTTAAATTTTTATTGGATCAGCAGGCAGATCCACATATCAAGTCCAACGTAAAACGACTAAATATCGCCGTGACTTTAACGTAATTATTTTATGTTAGGTTGATATCAAGAATAGCACACAGGAAAAATGCCTCCACGCTGCCGTGAGATGGGGCCACGCGGAAATCGTCTCGTTACTCGTTCAACGGGTTCAATTTGAACGGCAGGATCTAAAGCTTGCAATTAAGCAAACGGAAAGAAGGGATCTGAAGAAGATTTTAATCGATGCTTACAGAGACAAGTACGGTGGTCTGGGCTGTTTGTTTTCGCTACTTTATACATAAACGCATACTATTGCGAATTTTGCCAGAATTAGTGATTTAAAATATCAGGTACTGTCACATAATGGGTCATTTTAGGAACTTCTTTTTTAAATATTTATAGTAAAGTGTTTATTCAATGCTGAATAAATTTTTTGTTGTGAGTAAACTTTGCTCAAAATTGTAACAAATAAACCCAAAGAAAACCCCTCTCCCGCGATTACTCAAATTCGAAGCAGCATTTTATATTGAATTTATGAGGTTTTTTGTTAAGATAGACGCTTGCGAGTGGAATATCAAAACATTTTTTTCTAGTAAATGTAAATGAATATGAAACTAAGAATTGCATGAAAATACTCTGCATCCTGAAGAATCTGTCTAAAATACCTATTAACTTAACAGCAGCCTTTCTTTTCAGGTTCTTGCTGTTGTGGGTTAAGGTCGAGGGTTTTGCCTTTATCTAACTTTTTCTTGTCACTATCTTCTTCCTTTTTAATAATGGTCGTCAGCTGCTGATAAACCGCTGTAATCAGCTTTTCGAAAGCTAAATCGACATTTGTACAATCCAGCGCAGACGTCTCCAAGAACGCCATGTTGTTTTTCTGTGCGTATTCCGTTCCTTCTTCCTTCTTCACATTTCGCAGCTCACCCAAGTCGCATTTGTTGCCAACCAGCAGCGTCGTGATATTAGGATCAGCATTATCTTGCAGTTTTTTCACCCATTTATCCAAATTTTGAAACGAGGACACTTTAGTTATATCGTAGACGAGAAGAGCGCCGATAGCTCCTTTAAAGTAAGCGCTTGTAAGAGACTGGAATCTTTCCTGGCCAGCAGTATCCCAGATCTGAGCTTTTATTGTTTTATTGTCGACTATGACCGCCTTTGTAGCGAATTCAACACCAATGGTGGCTTTGGATTCGAGGTTAAACTCGTTTTTCGTGTACCGCAGAAGGAGGTTGGATTTTCCAGTGCCTGAGTCTCCGATGATGACTATTTTAAAAAGGAAATCGTAGTCATACTCTTCGTTTTGGTCGTTCATTCTGTTGTTTTATCGAACAAGCGCTGAGTTATTCCTTAAATTTTAAGTTAGGCAATAATTAATGGAATTAATCCTTAGGTGCTTTAATTAATTAGCTCAGCGGAAAGTTATACTCACGACAAATCGAAAAATTATCAACCCGAACATGAAGCGACTTTTGAGCGTGAAGAGCCAGCTTTTTTCGAACAGAACGAAAAATGAAGAGTCGGATCAAGGGTTGAAGGAACGAAGAGGAAACCGCATCAAAATTCTCTTGAGTTATCTCAAATAGTACAATTTTTATAAAAAAACATGCATTTTTGAATTGATAAATGCAACCAAAGATGCCACCAATGCCTCAAAGGTGTGCATTTTAAAAGCCTACTTACTTGTGCGACTTATTCGATGACAAATTACAGAACTCATACAGTTGTACATGAATGGCATGAATTGAGGAATATGCTCAGGAATACTACAAACCCATTTTTTTCAAATGATGCTAGCGAAACCCATTGCTATCATTTTCTGGGAATGGATTATCATGGAAAGCTGACAGGATTATCATGGAAGGTGGATTGGATTTAGCCCAACTGCCGCATTAAGTTCGCAACTGGGGGCATTACTTTTGCAATGTCCGAGGCAAAATTAGGCTATTTTACAGGCATTGGTAGCTCTTATTTTCTCATGATCCAGATAAACATCCAGATTGAGGAAATTTCTATGAAATCGAGGAAAAAACCCCAATTCCAGCACCGTCATATTTATTTTGACTTGCCGTAATTGGCGTCATCATTCTGAGTGAAAAAATATTTAAATCGAAGAATGAACCTCGCCAAATGAAAACCTGAAGCAACACATTCTCTATGGAGAGACTTTCATATCTAGAGAGTCACCTATACGCTAGTCAGCGAAAGGAAGCAGCAGCTCAAGTTCTGAAGGAATGGAGAGGAAATTGCTTGAAAATCATTCTGAATCGCCCTAAAGCGTACAATGCTTTATGCAGCAAAATGAATCCCGAACTGTTCAAAGCAATCGAAGAAGCCAATCAATCTGCAAAGGTCTGCATTGTAAAAAGCATACTTGCTGGAAAAGTCTTTTCTGCAGGAGGCGATATAAAAGAGCTCGTCGCAATGAAGAAAAACGGAACTCAAGCGGCATTAATTCGGCAATTTAACTCTCTTATGTTTGCAATGTCTCAAGCTAAACCCATCAAGATAGCGTTTTGGGATGGAATTGTCATGGGAGCAGGCGTTGGTCTCTCTGTCAATTCCAATATTAAGATCGCGACGGAAAACACCGCATTTGCGATGCCAGAGGCGAAACTAGGCCATTTTACTGACGTCGGTGCTTCATACTTCCTCTCTCGATTAAAAAAGAACATCGGGCTGTTTCTTGCATTAACTGCCTACTCTCTCAAGGGAAAGCAAGCCTACCAAGTCGGTGTTGCTGATTATTTCGTCAATTCGAAAGATCTTCCAGCCTTAGAAGCTGAGATAGAGAAACTCTCACTCGATCCCACTGTCAATGAGGCGCTCATCAGAGAAACTATTGAGAAATATGCTGAAAAAATTCCGCAAGTATATGAAGGAGAGGATTTAATCGCTGAAATATTCCAAGGGAAAGATGTGAGTGAAGTGCTTGAAAAGCTGAAGCAAAAGAGTGAAGAGAATGCGACTGTGAAGAAATGGTATGAAGATATACTGAAAAATAGTGCGATTTCTCTCTTTTATGGCTTCGAATTGTTGAAAAGAGGGAAAAAGTTAAATTTACATGAAGCACTCTCAATTGAAGAGTATCTCGCTTCGAAAGAGAGACAAGAGGATTTGTATGAAGGGGTCAGAATCGTGTTAGTAGACAAAGGAGCAAGACCTAACTGGAAGACCACTCTGCAAGATATACCAGCACTGAAGGTCGAAGAGTTCTTTCCCGAGCAAATCAAGTTAATTGACTATCAGAGCTATCTGGACCAATTACACGTTTAACCATCGGATTTATGTGTTCATCTAAGATCTATATATCCGAAGTACTCAATCTTTTATGTATTTGTATCCATTGTTAATAAAGGAGAGAAAAAAACTTTCTCAAAGAAAAAGCAAATAAATACATTCCCTTTCACAAAGAGAGAGGATTTACTTCTATGAAGCAAACAAACGATAAATCAGTAATGTAAGGAGCTTCCTTTTGGTAGAAGGAGGATTTCTGCTATCTTTACATCAAGGCTTTGAGATGATCACTGTTAGATTCACAATTAGTCGATCGATGCCGAAAATTTTTACTCAGGCTCAACTTTTATGCTAAAAGGATGAATTTAAGGGGTACAAGTTCTGTGATTTGAAAACTATCTGTATCAACGTCAGCAGGTTAAGGTATTCAACTGATTTTTGCCGAGTGAAAAAACCTTTAAGAGCGATTCTTCTTCTATAAATTTTATTTTCGCGTCAATGCGTATTTATCGTCACCGGACTGAGGTGAATAGATGAATCGAAAATTTTAACATAGCAATCCAATAAAATCGAAAAATAACATGGAGCGTCTATCCCTCGTACACAGACACCTAACCTCAAACGAAGCAAAGCAGGAAAAGAAGGAGTTATCAGATCAGCTCTTAACAGAATGGAGAGGAACTTGTCTCAAAATCATATTAAACCGCCCTAAAATGTACAATGCTGTTGGAGATATCTTGCAGCGTGGATTGCTCAACGCAGTTGAAGAGGCCAATCGCTCTGCAAGAGTTTATATTCTTAAAAGCACACTTGCTGGCAAGGTCTTTTGTGCTGGCGCTGATCTGAAAGAGGTTATCAAGATGTACATGCATGATTTAGCAGAAGAAGGTTACGTGCAATTTTACAAAGTCATGTATACCATTGCACGAGCCAAGCCCACAACCATCGCTTTTTGGGATGGAATTGTGATGGGAGGAGGAGTCGGCATCTCTATCCACGCCAATATTAAGATCGCCACTGAGAATACCGTGTTTGCAATGCCAGAGGCCAAATTGGGCTATTTCACAAACGTCGGCGGCTCATACTTCCTTCCTCGAATCAAAAAGAACATCGGTCTGTTTCTTGCATTGACGGCTTACTCTTTAAAGGGAAAGGAAGCATGTCAAGTGGGTGTTGCTGATTATTTCGTAAAATCAAAGGACCTTTCGGCCTTAGAAGCTGATATTGAGAGGCTAGCGCAGATCCCGACAGTCAGTGAAGGGCTTATCCGGGAAATTATTGAGAAATATGCTGAGAATGTGCCAAGAGTATATAAGGAAGAGGATCTTATCGCTGAATTATTCAATGGAGAGACACTATTCGAAGTGCTTGAAAAATTAAAAACGAAAAGTGAGGAAAATGAGATAGTGAGGAAGTGGTATAAAGATATCATGCAATGCTCTCCTATCTCTCACTTCTACAACTTTGGGTTGTTTAAGAGAGGAAAAAGATTGAGTCTACATGAGGCGCTCTCGATGGAGGCGTATCTCGCTGCGAGGGTTAACCAAACAGATCTTTTCGAGGGAATCAGGGCGGTGATTATTGAGAAAGGAGCAAAGCCTGATTGGAGTGTGACGTTTGAAGACTTGAAAATGCAAAAAGAAAGTGATTATTTCCCCGAGAAGATCAAGTTGATTGACTATGATGGCTATCAGCTTAGAGCAAGTTTTTATGATTTGGAAAAATGATAGAGCCATAGATTATCGCTATAATCACTCAACACATTTCCGTATATAGTCTAGAGAGAGCAAATGTGTTCGTTTTTATATTGATAAAGAAACTTCGTTGTGTAGGGTTTCTAAGGATGGTATATTTATTTAACTAGCAAAAACTCACTACCCGTTCCTCTCTTTTTTTTCAATTCTCTCTCTCTGGCATACTCTCATGAAATCCTAATTAGTTTTTCAAATTTAGGAAGTGAGAAATTATAGAAATAGACCAACAAATGGGAAAGCAGCAGCTTTGAGTCAAATTTCATCTCGTAAGTGAGTTTATCAATACGGCTGTGAAATGAAGAGGCTGCGACAGTGATCAATCGCCTTACAGCTTGCAAAGCCGAGAGAGTTTTTAGGAGACGTGATTCTTGAAATTAACTGAAAATAAAGTGATGACTCAATTTTCGTTCAGCGCTTAGCTAATTGTCGTCATCAGCTTGAGCCAATATAAAATCACAAAAAAATGATCATGGCCAAAAAAAACAAAAAAGATTCGCCATGGAAAAAGTTGTGACTGGAGACAACGAGCCTTTGTCGAACCCAGCAGTCGATCAAGTCCGAAAAGAATGGAAAGGAAATTGCTTGAAAATCATCTTGAATCGTCCTAAACAGTATAACGCTATAACAGGCCTTATGCACTTTGAATTACTCAAAGCCATGGAAGAAGCGAACAACTCCGCAAAGATTTGCATTTTAACAAGCACGCTTGCTGGCAAAGTATTTTGTGCAGGTGGTGACGTGAAAGCTCTTATTAAGCTGTTCAACGAAAAAGGAACAGACAGGATTACTTTGCAGTATAATAAAGTTATGCTTGAAATGTCAAAAGTCAAACCGGTAACCATAGCCTTTTGGGATGGAATCGTCATGGGAGGAGGAGTTGGTATCTCCGTCAATTCCAATATTAAGATCGCCACTGAAAATACTGCGTTTGCCATGCCAGAGGCTAAGTTGGGCTATTTTACAGATGTCGGTGCTTCATATTTCCTCTCTCGACTGAAAAAGAACATCGGGCTATTTCTCGCGATGACAGCCTACACTCTAAAAGGAAAGCAAGCCTACCAAGTCGGTGCTGCTGATTATTTCGTCAATTCGAAAGATCTTCCAGCCTTAGAAGCTGAGATAGAGAAACTCTCACTCGATCCCACTGTCAATGAGGCGCTCATCAGAGAAACTATTGAGAAATATGCTGAAAAAATTCCGCAAGTATATGAAGGAGAGGATTTAATCGCTGAAATATTCCAAGGGAAAGATGTGAGTGAAGTGCTTGAAAAGCTGAAGCAAAAGAGTGAAGAGAATGCGACTGTGAAGAAATGGCATGAAGATATACTGAAAAACTGCCCTCTTTCCCATTTTTATAATTTTGAGTTGTTAAAGAGAGGAGAAAGATTGAATTTACATGAGGGTTTATCATTGGAGATTTATTTAGCTGGAAAGGTGAACCGCGCTGATTTTCAAGAAGGGGTCAGAACGGTTCTTGTGGAAAAAGGGGCGAAACCTAATTGGAGCACGACTGTTGAAGGACTAAAAACGCAAAAGCCTGAAGATTACTTCCCTGAGAAGTTGGAACTCGTTGACCTTGAGGGTTTCAAACCTAGCTTAGAATATAATTTGGAACTCGCAAAGAAATATTCATTATTTGATTGATTTAATAAACGATTCATATTAGAAAGTAGGAAATTCTAGAAATAGATGAATATTAGTAAAGCAACAACTTTGATACAGATTTAATCTTCTTAATCGAGTTTATCAATTTGGCGTACCAACTAAGGTGATTATGGGTGAGATAGGTTAGATGCCGCCAACAACAACTCTTAATAGATACGTGATTCTTAAATTATCGGAAAATAAAAGTGATTACATAATTTTTTATCAGCTCTTAGCTCAATGTCGTCATTAGATTGAACCCACATAACCCATATAAAATCAACAAAACAAGGATCATGGCCAAAAAACAAAAGCAAAAAATAATCACTATGGAACGACTTGTGACTGTAAAGAACCACCTGCCATCGAGCAAAGGATTACTGGCAGCAGATCAAATCCTGAAAGATTGGAAAGGAAATTGCTTGAAAATCATCTTAAATCGTCCTAAACAGTATAACGCTATAACAGGCATTATGCACCTTGAATTACTCAAAGCGATCGAAGAAGCAAATAACTCTGCAAAGATTTGTATTTTAAAAAGCATACTTGCTGGCAAAGTATTTTGTGCAGGTGGTGACGTGAAAAGTTTTGTTAGTTTGATCTTGAATGAATCAGTAGACCTGCTTGCTATGCAGTATAACAAAGTTATGCTTGAAATGGCGAGAACCAAACCCGTAACCATAGCTTTTTGGGATGGGATCGTCATGGGAGGAGGAGTGGGTATCTCCGTCAATTCCGACATCAAAATCGCCACTGAAAATACTGCCTTTGGGATGCCAGAAGCTAAGTTGGGCTATTTTACAGATGTCGGTGCTGCCTATTTTCTTCCTCGAATCAAAAAGAATATAGGGCTGTTTCTTGCAATGACCTCATACTCTCTAAAAGGAAAGCAAGCTTATCAAGCCGGAGTGGCTGATTATTTCGTTTTATCAAAAAATCTCCCAACCTTAGAAGCTGAGATTGAGAAGCTCTCACTCGACCCCACTCTCAGCGAGGAGCTTATTAGAGAAACTATTAAGAGATATGCTGAAAAAATACCCAAGATATATGAAGGAGAGGACTTAATAGCCGAAATATTTCATGGGCAAAATGTGAGCGAAGTGCTAGACAAGCTGAAGCAAAAAAGTCAAGAAAACGCAACAGTGAAGAAATGGTACGAAGATATACTGAAGAATTGCCCTCTTTCTCTGTTTTATAGTTTTGAATCGTTGAAGAGAGGAAAAACGTTGAATTTACATGAGGTGTTATCAATGGAGACTTATTTAGCCACAAAGGTGAATCGTGCTGATTTTCTCGAAGGAGTCAGAACGGTGCTTATGGAAAAAGGAGCGAAACCTAATTGGAGCACAACTTTTGAAGAGCTAAAAACACAAAAACCTGAAGACTACTTCCCTGAGAAGCTGGCGCTCATTGACTTCGATAGTTTCAAACCTAGCTTAGAATATAATTTGGCCATTATAAAGAAATATGGAATAAACGATTGATTTTATTAAGCGATTCATTTTAGGAAGTGAGAATTTCTAGAAATAGATGAATATTCGTAATGCAACGACTTTGAACAAATTTAATCACCTAAATTGAGTTAATCAATTTGGCGCATAAGGAGGCTGCGAATAAGATAAATGAATTGACAGCTACTAAAGCCAAAAACTCTTCATGGAGAAGTGATTCTTGAATTAATGGAAAATAAAGTGATTACATAATTTTTGATCAGCTCTTCGCTAAATGTCGTCATCAGATTGAACCCATATAAAATCAACGAAAAAAGGATCATGGCCAAAACATAAAACAATAATTGCCATGCAGAGACTTGCGACTGTAAAGAACCACCTGCCGTTGAGCCGAGGAATGCTGGATGCAGATCAAGTCCTGAAAGAATGGAGAGGAAATTGCTTCAAAATCATCTTAAATCGTCCTAAACAGTATAACGCTATAACGGGCATTACGCATCTTGAATTACTCAAAGCGATCGAAGAAGCAAATAACTCTGCAAAGATTTGCATTTTGACAAGCACGCTTGCTGGCAAAGTATTTTGTGCAGGTGGTGACGTGAAAGCCCTCGTTCAGTTATTCATGAATGAAGCCGTAGACCCGCTTATCATACAGGGAAATAAAACAATGCTTGCAATGGCAAATGCAAAACCCATAACCATAGCTTTTTGGGACGGGATCGTCATGGGAGGAGGAGTTGGTATCTCCGTCAATTTCGACATCAAAATCGCCACTGAAAATACCGCTTTTGGGATGCCAGAGGCGAAACTCGGATTTTTTTCGGATGTCGGTGCAGCCTATTTTCTTCCTAGGCTCAAAAAGAATATAGGTCTGTTCCTTGCAATGACCTCATACTCTCTAAAAGGAAAGCAAGCATATCAAGCCGAAGTGGCTGATTATTTCGTTTTATCAAAGAACCTTCCAGCCTTAGAAGCTGAGAT
>ENA-UOUE01001106-UOUE01001106.1-compost-metagenome-genome-assembly--contig:-NODE-1106-length-18639-cov-5.965575_pt1 | contig 18639 bp, 15 predicted proteins | sample MGYA00238146_ERZ747223 | MGnify/ENA primary metagenome ERZ747223 (study PRJEB28781, sample SAMN06268865) | compost metagenome | isolation source: single cell | place: USA: California, Emeryville, Joint...
TTCTCTTTCAAATCAATTTTCTCGAAAGCTTTAAACAGCTTTTTCTGGTTCTCTTCATCAATTCCAATTCCAGTGTCAGTACAGCTGATTCTAACTGCTCGTCTCCCCTCGATTGTTTTAGGTTCCAATGTGATGGTAATTTGTCCTTGAAAAGTAAATTTCACAGCATTGCTTAGCAAATTCAAGATAATCTGTTTTACACGATTGTGATCTGTTAGTAGTTTTTCTTGATATCCATGAAGGTGGGAGTCCAATTTCAATTTGACTCCCTTTTTGGCAGCTTGGATTTCAAGTAATTCGATGCATTCTGAGGCAATATGCACAATATTTTTCTTCTCGAAAACCAATCGTAGTTTATTCGCTTGCATTTGAGAAAAGTCAAGGATGTCGTTGATTAGCAGCAGCAACATTCGACTACTACGAAGAGCAGGGAGCAACAGCTTTTGTTTTACTGATTCAGGGACATCGGGACTGTTGAGAGCTTCTTCAGTGAAATTGATACTCCCATTCAATGGAGTCCTAAGCTCATGGGATACAGAGGCTAGAAGACGGCTTTTATATTCGTTATTATGCTTTAACGAGATAATAGCATCTCTATCAGTCGTATCAGTGATGTTTGCAACGATCACTTTCCTCTCGCGGTAAGTGGAATTGGTAAACTTCACTATATAGGTGCGAGAATTGAATTCCTTAAAAAAATTTGCTGTGCCTTCTAATGTGACGCATTCGCGCTTATCGCTGGGAACATTAAGCAGAAACGATGAAATCTCTTCATAATACTGGTCCATCTGATTTCCCTAATTAAAAAAAAGTGTGAGCTTAAGAACTTCATAATAAACCAATTTACTGTATATGATATGTTACAGCTGTTATTAACTGAAGAGACAGATTTTACTGAAACGTTTGCGAATAACTGAGTCAACCTTGGGTTATCTGTTTGGAAGATCTTCTTCACAGGTGAGTTCATATACAAAATATTCTTAAATTCATCAATGATCAAAATCCCTTCCGTAATATCATCAAGAATCTTCAAGACGGCTTGCGAGTCTTGAAAAATTTTGATACTGTCTATGTGCCGATTTCGATCGAATCGTTCACGATTGTAGACTGCGTATGCTTGTACAAGAAGAACCACCGCGAGAATCCCAACATGCCAATCCAGAACGTCACTTGCTGTCAGCATCAACGTAGCGAAGATTACAAACTTAATAATGCAAGCCAAGATCCGGAGATACCATGAATTAATTAAAAGCAGACTGCATGAGAATAAAACACCATTATCCCATCCAATTAGCTTTCCTCCTCTAATATCAGCAGGTCCCACAGGGTCACCATCCTTGATTATTGTCCAAGCATAATCAGTTGATGCTAAGAAAACGATGATCAAGTCCAACAGTACTTGGATAATCGTTGCATAACGTATAAGCTTGATTGTTTTTCGACAAAAGTATTGCATTACAAGTATCCATACAATAAGCAGAGAGCGTCTTGAAAAATCCCAAATGTGATTCGCCTTTGATTCGGAATTAGTAAGAGCATCATTAATTAGTAGCACAATATAGCCAGCAATTACGGCCACACCTAAATAGCATCGGCTTTTGAGTCTGAGTGAGAGAGTCTCAGAGAAAGTTTGATTGTGGACGGGAGACTTAAAGCGAAGGAGAAAGTCCATGTTTTACAAATGATTTTCTTGCGTTGATTTTAATTAATGATTTCGAATTTCGAAAATAAGGTTTTTCTGGATGAGAGCTGTCAAAATAAAAAAAAAAGAAGAAAAAAGACCGGATTATGAGGTGAATTCAATTCGAGAGAAAAAAAAAAGCGCATGAAGAGGCTTACTTTATGTGTAAAAGTTGCTGCTAGCTCTAAAATTCTCTTTCACCAACTCCTCGAAATCGGTACCATTCCAAAGAGTGGGACAGCATTTGCTTTCGAGTTCTAAAATCAGAAGATTTCTTTTTAGAACACTGCCGGCTCTTTCATTCTAATCACCCAGATGCTTGGGCAATTTGGGTTGTTATTCATCGACTTTCAAGTATTCTCCCTGTTCGATGGAAGAGAATTCTAGCTTGTGTAGATCACACGAGGTAAATTTAATTCGAGTTTATTTCGCGTGTTAAAAAAATAGGAGAAATTCTCGATATTCACGTTTAGATCCTACTTTCTAAATAGAAGAATGTAACTATTCTCCTTATACGCGTTTAGTAAGGCTCTTTACATACAAAGTTTAACATTTTTGTTACGGACTTGATTTATTTCTCTCATGCATAGATTTCACTTGTCTTGGCCGCTAGCTTCTAACATTTGTAGTACAAAGTGTTGGCGATCCTGAAATACATTCTTCTTTTTTCCTACACTCCCTTCAATCGGACGTCTATTCTGATAATCCACAAAACTAAGATTCGTAATCTTTAACACCTGGTTTTTTGATTTTCTTTTTTTCTTTTTTTTTCTTTCGGGAATGGATTTAATTTCAAACTGACAAAAAGAACATTTTTGCAAGCCCGAAATAACTTTATGAAACTTTAAATTACTCCCAAACTTCAATCTATCTTAAAACCAAGTCAGAAACACGTTCTCACTATGAAATATTTGACTCCTCATTAGTTAACTAGGCTACCGAGTCAGTTGCTCCAGAAATTAGGCTTTTGGAACATACTAAAGCTGATTAGTTTGAATTTATTTTTTTTATTTTTTTTTTGTATGATCTGTTGAACAAAAAATATAAACAGATTTACAACTAAGCAGATATCTGAATAAATATTTTTGGATCTTCTAGAGAATCAATTATTAATGAAATCTCTCTTAGAGTTTTTTATAATAAGTATTTGCCAACACAAGACTAAGCAACGATGCCGCGAGTACTCCAAAATCATTGGCGATTGAGAGGATATTAAACGACACTTCTTTATCCTCATTTCTAATTTTCCTTGTCTGAAGGAGGAGATAGACCACGTTAACGTAGGAAGCTCCGCCGAGTAGTCCCACCCAGAGCATCAGAATAAACTGGAATTCGAGCGAGAACGTTCCCAAATAAGCAATAAATGCCCAGAACACGAAATTAATGAATTGCAAAGCAGTCAAGATCCCAACCTTCTCTATGGTGAAACATACCAATGATGATCGAGAAATCAAGACTCCGACTTGGTAGCACACCTGGAGGATGATAAAGGACTATTTTCATAGAAATAGCTCAATATTTCAACCAAGAAAAGGAATAAATGATACGTTTTGTTCCAAGAACTGGGTACTCTTTGAATATTCTAATGTTGAGCGGTCTCCAAATCCGGTGGTACAAGCATATTCAAGGAAATATACCTAAAGAGCGAATTATTGTGATGCTATTGCATTATTAAAGTAGGTTACTGCAGCGAGATTGAAGGAGAAATAGGTGAGGCTTCCGCAAAGTCTTCTAAAATTGGACCAATTAAGTTTTTGGTTATACATAGACTGTTTCTCCTCTTTAACTTCCGAAACTCCAGGATTCTCGACATTAGGGTGTTTCTCAGCAATTATTTTGTTTTTAAAAGAGTAAAACAATGCGATATAAAGTATGCTTATCGGCGTCATTCCAAGGAAAATCTAATTCATTAATTAGTGAATAATCAAATCAAAGCACTCACCATAACATCAGGGGCTTTATAATATCTCACAGCCAAGTTATAACTAGCTCCGAAAACTCCTGCGAAGCCTGTACCACTGCTCCATCCACTTACAATTTTTGGAGAAAATCCTTTCAGGAAACCTTTTCATTTGATCGTCAGAAAAGTCACAGAGTCATGTGATTACCAATAGTTGTGATCTCGCCGAGAGAACTGGCAGCTCCGATACAAATCGTTCCAATGATTGCTAAATAAAACGCAGCTTCTGCCTCAGATTGGATGCTTATTGCGATAATGCTGAAAGCCGTGAACTGGAGAAAGCCTACGGCAATGATCTTGTGCATGTGTCGTATTTGGATGAAGTATTTCGAATTGAGGACTTTGACAAGAACCCCAGTGAAAATCAACATGCTAAACACAATATATATGGTTTGGAGGGAAAACAGGGAAAAAGTGTTACAATTGAAAGACTGCCATAAAGTTCTCTTTATGGAACTTAGTGGCCAGAGACTGAGCAGAAGAGTTCACGAGGACATAGCCAGTGTTGTTGATTGTCCCAAGAACAAAGAGCATCCAGAAGTAGATTCGAAAGTTGTCCTGGAATTTTTCTCCCTTTGGGATGATTTTTGAACGGTTTGGCAGATCAGCGTATTTTACTATCGACGGGTTGTTAATTGCTGCTCCTTCACTTTCGAAATCGCCAGGATGAGTGCTTGAACTGGATTGTTTGGGATTCATTTTTCCAACTTTGTAGGTTTTATGGTAACGCAAATAAAGATCCCGATTAAATGTTCGATAATCTAAAATCAGTAGGATTGTATGCAAGAGGTACCTTTTTTTTCCCTCTGCATTTTCACAGAACAAATATCAGTTTTGAAAGATTGTTATGAAGAACACTGTTTCACGAATGGATATCAAAAAATGGATGGGCGACTCGTCGATTATATGCATTCTAGATCAGAGAACCGTTGTAGATTTTCTGTTGTGTTCAGACCAGTAGTTTTTTTTTTTCAAATTGCGAAGTGTCTGGCGAAGCCATTTTCTCAAAAAGAAGTGGTAGCGATAGGTTTCGCAAGATTTTGAGCTTTTACCTTCAGAATTCGATTAGAGATCATTAGGGGTTTTTCGCGCAATGATTCAGCAACTCCCCAAAACAAATCAATCTACAAAGAGGAGAAGTTATATAACATCTTTATGGCATTTCTGGAATCACAATGACAAATAATATCACATTCTGATAAGCTTCCCCTTTTTTCTCTGAATATTATTCGTAATACATTGCTACAGTCATAACTCGTGACCGAAGGCAAACAGGTGTCTCATTATTTCGATGGGTTTCTCATTATATGGAGAAAAGAGAAAAAGATTGAGATTGACTAAAATATTTCCATCCTTCTCTTTGTCTTAGAAATATCACCGTAGTGATATTTTGTTCTCCATATATTGAAGTATATTATATTTTTTAATAGCAGTGCCTTTATCTCATCATCATCTAGTAACCTGAATCAACACAACACTTCTGTTGAGATTAATCCAAAAAACAAAAAAAATGAGAGAACACTTTGAGTAATTCTAACTTCAAAACGGACTCCTCAACTAACCTCCATTTGCTCCAACATCAAAAGTGTTGGGAGTTTCACTTATATAAAATAAATAGCAAATGGAGTTAGATTTTGTTAGAGTTAGTTACCTATTTTATTTCTTTAATGCAAGACGCATTTTTAGCTTGATAAACGTACAGTAAATTAGGCTACTTCAACTTAACAAGACCGAATTTCATTTTTTAAAAATTATCTATACACAGATCTAACGCAGGCATCTCAATCAAAGCATCCAAAAGATGAAACATAATCGTCAAGATCAATATTATCAAACTCAGACCTCGCGTAATAACCAGAAAGCTCAACAAGATGAAGAGCCTGAGGAGGAAGAATACGAAGGAGAAGAGGAAGAAACCGGGGAAGCTCAGAAAACCGGAAAGTGGACATCTGAAGAAGATGAACTTCTGAGGAAGTACGTTCCATTGTTTGGAGAGAAACAATGGAGGAAAATCGCTGAATATATCCCAGGTCGTTCCTCAATCCAATGCCTTCACCGATGGACAAAGATTCTGAAACCTGGTCTGATCAAGGGGCCATGGACCCAAGAAGAAGATCAAAAATTGATAGCATGGGTCGCACAGGAAGGACCTAACAAATGGACACAAGCATCAGCTTATATTAAAGGTCGATCAGGCAAGCAATGCCGAGAAAGGTGGTTTAACAACTTGAATCCTGATGTGAAGAAAGGAGGATGGACTGAGGAAGAAGACGAGAAGATATTTGAGTATTATCAGACCTATGGTTCGTCCTGGAGCAGAATTGCCAAACTCATGCCGGGAAGGACAGAAAATGCCATTAAGAACAGATTTTATTCGACTTTGCGCAAAATCGCGACTGATAAGAAGAAAATGCTATCAGCGGCTGAATCTTTTGGATTGAAAGAAGAATCAGGAGGTGACGATATGGCCGTGAACCTCCAAGACAAGAGAAATGTTGAAATTCCAAGTTATAACGCCGCCGTCCGACAGCCTCCTATGCAGAGCAATAATCCAGTAAGCAAGCGAGATGACCTGCAAATGAATAGAGCACCTCAGAATCCGATGAATAGAGAAACTAATGATAAAGGACCAGGCGGGCTCTACAAACTGATGCATCATCAGATAGATCGTGAGCTAGGTGTATGTGAAGAAGAGCAACAACCCTACATGCATAATGTAAAGCAAGAACCGAACATGCCGATGATGCAACAACCCATTCATCAGAAAGACAACATGATGATGCCTAATAAATCAAGCAATAAATTCATACCTCAAACTTTTGAGCCGCAGCCGACTATGATGAAACAACATGGCAATTTTCCATCTTTCCAAGGAGGGAACACAGAATATATGGCACCCAAGCAGGCAAATTACAATCGCACTGGATATGAGCCTATTAGAGCACGCCCTCCTCAGCAGATAAATATACAGATGGGTGCACCACAGAAAACAGTTCCAATGGAAACGTTGATTGAAAATGACTCAGAGCTCGAAGAGTACCTAATGGAGCTCGAGGTCGGACCTGAACACGAAAGGTCAGATCCAATGGGGAGAATTCAATATAGAAACGGGAAAATGGTTCCATGGAGAGGTCCGAATGAAGGGCTGGTGCATTGCTATGAAAACGGCGACGTCCGTGGGACTTATCATGAGCTTAACGATTTGCATTCGAAGATTATGAGCTACTGTAAAGACAATATTCAGCAAGAATATCGAACATTCGTAAGCCTGAACATCCAAGAACTTCACAATCAAGGAGGTGAACATGATTTTGACACGAGAAGAAACGAAATGCATCCTAACGCTTTGAAAAAAGGCAAAGAACTGCCGGTAAATCATAAGAAGGAAAGCAATATGAAAACCTCTTTCAAAGAGCCTCCTTCAATTTTCAATAATTTAGATGAAATGGAACCACCCAAAGAAGCAAATTCGAAAAAGCAAAAGCAAAACAAGCAGCAGAGTTTTAGTCCCAGAATCCTCAGCAATCCACCGAAAACTCTCCCTGGGTTGAAAGTGGAGGCTGGCACCGAACCAAGAACTCGAAAAGGAAAAGAGAAGAGTTCTGGCTACCAGGCGGTTGATACTGGAAAACTCGATTTGAATGGTTTGCAACACGACCATTTACCCAACAATGCCACCCAGTCTTTTACTCCACGAAATAAAAAAGATACCGTCGACCCTTCTGCTGACCAGCTACAACTTGGAAAGATCTCTTCTAACCTTTCATCTTTCTTACCAAGCATGATGCCTGGTATTCAAAAGAAGACTTCAAACGAACTTCCAAAGCCTGCTCAATCCAAACCCTCCAAAAATGATAACGATAATCTCTTAAGCGGAAAGCTCGACCTACTTCCTCAACTTCCATCCGCTTTACCAACCGGGCAACCTCAGCTCGATTTATTAGCAGGCCTTTCTGGTCCACAGGGATTATTAGGTGGCCTCTCAGGACTCGCAAGTGGGCTAGCAGGGATGCTTCCAGGACAAAGCAGAGGAATAGCTGACATGTTCAGCGGCTTTAAACTTGGAGGAATAGAAAAGCCGAAAGAGGACGCTGGCGCTGCAGCCCAACCTGATAACATTGGCAATCTTTATCAGATGGTCAATAGCATGATGAGCGACCCGAACTCTAACGGTGAAGACAAAATTTCTTTCCTTTTTAAACAGTTATACTCCCTTGAAAATCTGCTTTCTTCGACAAGAGTCGAGCTTGCTCAGCTAGAAACTACGATCCGTGACGATCAAGGTGTCCCTATTCCTCAGCCGTCGATGGAAAACGAACTTAAAATAAATTTCGGACAGCTTGATCCCAAAGATATCCCACAGAATGATGGATCGATGAACCTATGGAACCTGCTTCTTAAGGGCCAGAAACCTTAACACTCAGACCGAATGTGTCTAATAGCCAAAAGTAATATCTTGCTATTGTGGAATTTCATCGAAAATAATATAAGAAAAAATAAAAATCAATCATGAGAAAATACCAGCATTATATACCGAAATTATTTGTCAAAAGAGACGATTTTGGAATCGCAAAGTTCAATAAATTTTTTTGGCTATGGTTTTAAAATTGTTTCTTTCAGAACGTGTGTGAATGTATGTGTGAAAATATTTCTCATAAAACGCTGACAAAAAAAGATAACAGAAACATTTCTCTGTAAAACAGGAATAATGAGAGGAAAAAAATAAATAACTGTGGCTGTATATCTGCTTCTGGAGGATTATTCCTAGTCTAACGACAATTTGTTTACACTAGTAATAGGCTTATAATTTTTATCACGTTAAGGGGTCATTCTTGACCGTTTAGTTGTGAAAACATCAGTGCTGTTCGTATTGATAGCACTTGATTCTCTCCCAGAGATTACATCCTTTATTTTTTGAGCTGATACGTTCGAGGTTGAGCCACTGAACGTAGCGTTGAATCGAGTATTCTTTATTTGCTCGAAATTCTGGATTTCGTTATATTGTCGCCTTTTTGCTAAGTCCAATCTCTGCACGAGTCTATTTCTCTGTTCGACTAAACTCCTCATTTGTTGCTTAACAGAATTAGAATGTCTATTCAAAAATCATGGAAGAGCTTTACGTTTTTTTCTTTAATACGGAGATTTTCTAGGCTAATCTTCTGCTTGTAGGTGTCTCTAGCAACTTCATGTTGTTGTATCTAGCATATCCCAATCAATAGTTATGTCCCCACAACAAAGAGGACTTACAAGGAAATTCAGCTTCTTTCGAAAGGCAGTTTTTTCGTCCATCTTCGCTTTAATTGCTTTTTTACAATTGCTGATTTTATGTGTTTCCATGTCCTTTCGATGCAACTCATGTCCTTTCTGCAGAAATTATAGAGCAACGGAATTCTATGAGCAAGGATAGTTACTTCAATCTGTTCTCTGATCAAGTTTCCCACGTTAGCTATCATATTCTGATAATCGGCGAAGACAATGGATTTATTCATCACGCTTTCTGATTTTCGATGCTTGTTTAGTTCGAACTGCCGAATCACCATGGCTTCTTTTTGTTGTTTTGCCTGGATTTGTTAAGTTGATCTCCAGGAATTTCGATTTTTACCTGCTCTTTGATCATGGAAAGGTATTGAGCGGTCTTCCGTGCTTCTAGGAGATTCTCACTCTTCTTCTTTAGTATGCTAATATTCTTTTGAACGGTATGCTCCTCGACAAGAAGTTTCTGAATGTTTTTCTCCAAAGTATTTGCCTTATCTTCGATGGCAATTCTCTCCCACTTACTCTTCTGAAGCCGATGTAACAAACTGTTTCCATCCTCAAGAGCTGAGTTGTTTGTGGCAGACACTCTTTGATTCCGATAAAAAGAGCTATTTAATATCATCTCCTGCAATAGTGTGTGTCACACCAATTTAATGATTATTTTATTTGATAAAATAGTCGTCAGGGCAATAGCTGTAAAAGATAGGTCAAAACTGAATTAGGAATTGAAAAGTCAACAAAACAACTTGGGGATTGGAGCGAAAATTAGAATTTTTGGCTGAGAATTCCTCGTATTGCTGAATGCAACGGTAATGGTGAGGCTTAAATCATACGTGGCATTTGCAAGCTGGACAGCAAATTACTTTAAGGCGTGACTTTAAAATTAAGCCTTTTTATTGCGAATTCCTCTAAATCTTTATTAAATATAGTGTAATAGACAAATAAGCTTTTTTTCAGACTCTTTTTCATGGTGTACAAAAACTTGATCGATTCATCGAGCTCCTGCAGAACTGATTCAATGCTCTCTATACAATTTGTCATTTTTCAGACGAACTTCTTCCATATTCATAGAGAATACAATAAATATGAAACTCTATACCTTGTTGCTAATATTTGTTGGTTCAAATTTAACACATTGCTGAATAAAGACCATAATTGTTTATATATTTTCCTTCATCTACCTCTTCTAAAAGAAGAAACACTAATTTCAGAGCTTGTTTGATCAATTTCATTCAACTCACTCACTATGTTGCACACATTTTTGCTTCACACAGATGGATAATCTTAGAAATGATGAACACGAAAGGATTTTTTCCTAATCAACATCTGAGAGATCACTGCATAACTATATCACAAATTTATGCACTACTTTCTCTCAATTTATAACGTGCCGGGAGTATTGTTAGGCAAAGTGATTTGTTTTTGATCATTGACTGACTTCTTGGATTTCACACTCACAATTTTTCTGGCCACTGTCTCCGTTCCTGCGCCAGTAGCAACACGATGACTCTGGAGAACGAGTCTCAGATAGACCTTTTTGGCCTCAGGCAAACAGTCGACAATTTGTTGTAATCCTTGCAAATTGGCCTCTTTGATCTTGTACACGACTTGTCTAAAGAACTCGTATTCGTCCTTCTTTTTGAACTCGGTTATGAGGTTATCAATTATGCCTTGGGCTTCCTCCTACATAATTTCAGTGTTATTGACACTCCAATAAAACAGAAATACCTCTTCTGTCGCAGTCACGTAACCATACTCATCATCGTCATCATCAGATTCGTAATCATCGTCATCATCCATATCGGCATTGTGGCCAGCTCCTTGGTTATTTGTGTCAGAACCTTTGCTCATTCCCAAAAGATTGGCGTTTTCATCAGCTCTATAGCATGGAAACATGAAGATAAAGCATCTAAATGGGAGCAGTACGTTTTGAAATCTTTCAAATAGCTAGTGATGATAGTTTCATTTGATGGCACCTCTTCTTCAGGTGCAGCATCTTCGTCCTGTGGCTTCGTTTTTTTCTTCTTTCGGAGTTGCTCTGCTTGTTCGACTGCTTTCTCGATTCTCAAAACAGTGACGATACTGTTAAAAATCATAGGGAGTTTATTTGCAACGAAACTTGACATATTTTGTTGCAGTAAAATCGAGCTTGCGCCAACAACAAAGACCTAATCAAAAAATTATATAAATCCTTTTTCATTCATTCATCCTTACCTTTCTGTCATAATGACTGATGAAGCAGTCGATGGAGTTGAGCAAACTATCGAAAACTAGCGCGATAATCTGCTTCTGAGTGAGGATTTGTTCAATAAGCGCATATCTGATCATGAAACCATGAAGGAAAATTTCGAATAGCCTTTAGCAAAAATAACAACGCATTGTAAATTGGAGCATTTGCCAATGTGTACCTTGCTTTCAAGAAATTCTTCTTGCATCCATTCTGGAGTTTTTCGTAGGCAATCATGATGATGGTCTCAAATTGAGCATTCGTCAGCGCGTCGCCAAAGTACTACAAAAAAGAGAGAAGCTTATTATTTTTTTCTTAAGTGCATTGTATCAACCTGCATGACCAAGTGCAATAGTAATGCTCCTTCTGAATGATTGGCTTCGTTGGCAGCGATATCGTTACAGAATACAGCTTGTTTCGCCATATTGATAAGCTAGGAAAAAAAATTATACAAACGTACAAAATGAGCATTCATACCAAGTCGATGATCCAAGCCTCTTTCATGATGTACTCTCGCCCATGGACAATCATGAGGTTCAAGCACCTAAACACGCTGCTCAGGGTACTATTGTACTTTTCGAAAACTAATGGGAAAGTTTTCAGGAGAATCCATTGCACTGGAGTAATCACGCCAGAGAGCTCAATAAACGACGTCATTATTCCAATAACTTCATCATCGAAGTCGATATCATTCGGCTTTTCCATATAATTGAAAAGTGGGAGGAGTTCTTTCTCGATTTGATCTCGATAATTGATGTATTCTTTCTGCTCGCAAATAGTTTTAATTGTGTTCCAGCAATTACTCATGATCATTCTTTCCTTTGTTGCCTTATCTGAATTAAGTTCGGTGTAAATCTTCTGTTGTAGGTGCTTAACCACGAGAACAATAAGCCCATCAATCGGTGCAATCTGTTTGGCATACAATCTAGCAAGTGATTTTAGCAAATCTTATAAGGAATGAAAACAAGTACTTCACGATTTCTTGCAAAATCTCGAAAAATGAATTATGATGGACGTAGGAAACATAGCTGGCGAACTTCTCGACGATGTCGCTGATAAAAGGCGAAATTCTGGGGACTAATTCTTCTTCTTCGAAGAGAGCCTTCAAGCCATCACAAGCCTGGATGGCTACGATATCATAATCAGGGCTTTTCAAGCCAACGCATTCTATCAAGTATCTAATTTGCATGGCATAAGCTTCTTTTCCTTTGGCATCTGTGAAGATATTCTCGATGTAGTAGCTTATCAGCAGACAATATCGACTTTTTATCAAAACTAAGAAAGAATGGAAGTGTTAAGCGATTTTTTGTTTGAGATTGAGCAAATTACTGTCGTTGGTAGTAAAGAAAAATTTGTTGTAGGCTTGGATGGTTGTCTCTAGAAGCATTCTATTAGAAAATTAGAGGTGCTGTCACTGATCGGAAACGCTTACAATAAATCGCTTCGCTTGGGTAGGGTATAACTGAGCACGGAAAGTACGAGCAAGCAGGTCTCGACTCTCGTCTCTGCGGAAGTTCTGGCGATGATGACAGAGTCTTTATATTCGCTCAGCAGTTTGTATTTTTCATCGATATCGCTGATAGTGTTGGATGCGAAGGAGAAATCCAAGATATTGAATGCTATCACAGCGACGAAAGTCAGAGTGCCATCGATATGATCACAAAGTCGCTCCATAAATTGAGCAGCTTGCGTTTTGAAGGTTTCCGAAAGCTGGACAAGGAAACGGATTAGAGCATTTTTAGATTATTTAACAAAATACTTGTTTGTCGCAGCAATCAAGGGCAAGATGAACGAATTCTTCGGGGTTTTCGTTCATGATTTCCCTTTCTGAGTCAATCGTTCTCAACAGAGGGAAAATAACTTCAACGATGATCCTATTAGCAAAGATGATTAGGAATCTCAGGCAAAAATGTGTTATATCGCTTTACATTTTCTTGATTTCAGCAAAGAGTGCATAGTACTTCGTCTCTTGGCACATCTGCGTCAAAAAACTGAGTATCTCTGTCACTACGCACTCAACGGATGGATTCTAGGATCGATTAGGCCGAGATTAGAACTATATTTCTATAGCAATAACTTACGCCAAGCTGAGCGGAAATATCGATTTTGTCAGTTTTGCAGAATTTGAGCATTGTAGAAAGCAATATCGGCAATATTTTTGTGAGAATTTCAAAGAAAGCAGCATTAGTGTTGTCTCCTCCGACGTCCACCTCAAACACGAATTTCGTCAATATGTTGATCGCTTTCAAGACTTTGATTTTGACTTCGTTAATTACATCATCGAGTTTGCTGAATCCGCATGTTGAGATAATGCAATCCTTGATCTGGAGCTCTGTGCTCACTTGCAAGCAGAGAATTTTGAAAAAAATGACAAGCAAATTCGCTTGTTTGGTGACAGTGTAGAGTAAACTGCCTTTAGCGTCTCCGAGTTTGATTGTAAAGTTTTTCAGTGTTTCCGTCCAGACACGCAGTGACTCAAGGCTAGCCGGGAATAGTTGTTTAAATCATAAAGATCATCGTTTGTTTTTTACCTTGAGAGAATCATGTTGATAGCTTGATCTTTTTGTTGCTCAGAAAGATTCGTCATCAAACTGAACTCTGAGAGTGCCTGAATAATGAGGTTTAGCAGGTTATCTCCACTAGCGATTAATGTTTTGATAGATTCATTAAATAGCTTTTGGAGATCCATCCCTTTTTGGATTGTGTTTGTAATGCATTGGAGAGTGAGGAGCCCTCCAAGCATTCCATTATTCGGCAGTTCTATCGCTTTCAAAGTGGGAGCGAGCAGTTGTTCCTTCAATTTATTCGCTAGGACTCAATTAGAATTTTTTCGAAAAATGACATCCAATTACAGTTTGTGGATATTAGCAGGTTGCTGAGACAAGTTCCCAGTTGCACACGATGAGACAGCTTCATGTTCTCTTTGATAATTGCGGAAAAGAAGAGCTCAACTTGGAAGAGCTGCATCTGCTGAGGGACTTCATCTTCTGCTTCTGTTTGCTTTTTGATGATTCTATTTAAATAGCTTCCGGCAGCGTCCTTAACTTCTTTCGAGATAACTAGAAAAGTTAGAAGATGAGGATATGGGCAAAAGCCAGGTGATTACTTGGACTTTCTGGAGAAACCATGATTGCTGCAAGAATCTCCAAGAATTTTTTCAAATCCTTCTCAAGCATCAACAACATTTGTTCACATTCTTTGCGTTGATTTTCATTAGGGTTCCTGAATGTTTGGCTCAACAGAAGAGCGCATTGCTCTAGTTCAGATAGCTTCTCAAAAGTTTGCTGATTCATCGAAATTTTCCCTCTTCGAGCTTTTTCTGAATCAAAATAAGAAACAAATTTGGAATTTTAAAAATTTATCAATGGAGGTATAAATGTAAGCACCCTCGACCTCACACAGAGAGAATACAAGGCCATCTTTTGTTACAAATCAACGAGAAAACTACTTCTTCTGAGCCTACTAACACAAATTATGTGCACTATTAAAGGGAAAAATATATTCTGACAAATGAATCTCTGCACTATTATAAAAAGCACTTAGCTTGGATACTTGTGTGCTTTCAATAAGCGAATTTGCGAAGATACTGCGAAAATAATTTTCTTAATAAAACTAGCTTCTGAGAAGAACCATCTAAGTTTGCTGCAAAACAGTAAGATGACAGACACAGTAACCCAGAGCTATGGCTCATGCTCTCAGAAAAATCCGGAAATTGTTGCCAAAAGCAAAAAGAAGAAAGGAAAGGGAGAAGTCGTGGTTGTTCGCGGTGATGGAATGGAGCCAAAGGTGCTAAAGGTCACAGATGTGTTAGTTGAAGCTGCGAAAGATAGAGAACTGATATATAAACCAGAGTTAACTGACTCTCCTTACATTAATGGAGAGAAAAACACCCTATTTCTCAATCGATCGATGATGACCAGCGATGCGTTGGCAGACCCAATTTATGGAGGTGCAGAAGGCGCCGCGCAGCGAGACTTAAGTCGATACCAACGATATTTAAGCCCTTCTCAGAGACAAAAGGCGAAGGCAGCCGATCGAGAAGGGGTGATGACTCCTGAGAAGCTTCTTGATGAAAGAAAGAGTTCAGTTCGTGGAAGCGAATTCTCTAATGATCCAACAAGAAGGCTGGATTTACACAATGATTCAAGATTTAAGTCACCTGAAAAACGGAAGACTCATGACAAAGAAACGGACTGGGCTTCAGGAAGCACAAAAAAAGTACAAGTACAATCCCCAACGCGTGTTAAAGCCGACTCTCCAGAGAAGCCACTCTCTGGAAAGAAAAAAGTTGCGAAAAACAACGATCTGAGAAAGACTTCGGAAGATGATGATGAAATAATTTCTGAGAAGCCAGCGAAAAACGGAAAATCAAAACGAATGAAAGAGGAATCTGCAGCAGATCGCACAAAAACTGATGCTGGTGAGAAAAGTAGACCTAAAAGTTCTGGTGAAAAGCCCAGTAATACAAGTAAGAAATTTATTAGTACCTATCTAATTTGTCTGAATTTTGCAGAGAAGAAGGTGGACTCAAGTCAATTAAAATCTCCCCAGAGCGACATCAGCGATGTTTCAAGTCCATCAGGAAACGGTTTTCTCTGTCCGATCTGCGTCAACAAACGATTAAAAAGAAACAAGGATCTCGAATGTGAGCATTTACGTGAGCAAATGATTCGAAAGGAACGAGAAGAGCTCCAAAGGCTGGAAACAATCAAAGAAGCGGACTCGAAAAAAATGAAAAAAGCCAAGGAAGCAGCTCGTGCTGACACGAAAGCAGTCGGAGAGGCCCTTGATAAAAAGTTTCAGGACCAATTACAGAAAAAGAGAACAGCTGGGAAAATCAGAGCTGAAGAGGAAAGGTCTGAACAAGAACAAGACGAGAAAGACAGACAAGCAGCTCTGCAACTTTATAATAAACACAAGAAAGAGCTAAAAGCAGAGTTAGAAAAGCAGATCCAAGAGAAACAAGACCAGAGAGATGGAGAAAGGAAGTCGAAGACAGCCCATAGTCAAAGCGTCAGTCTAAAACCGGGTAAGATTGATGTTAATGGGCAGCTCAAAGAAGAACTTGTCAACCAAATTGAGAAAAAGCTTAAAGAAAAAAAGAGAGAATCTGAAGTAATCTAAATATTTTGTTTCCTTCTTGACAACAAGGACTAGCTGACGACACCAACACCTGAATTAGAAAGAAAAAAGAAAACTAAGACAGAAAAGCAAGCTTTGAAGAAGAATGAAGAGGAAGAGGAGAACGAAGAGGAGGAAGAAGATGAGAAACTGAAAAATGCGCAGAAGCAAAAGAAGAATCTGAAAAAGAAGCTTAATGATGAAAAGTTTTCGAATGGTCTATCAGAAAGCGCAAATATTAGTCTCGCAACGCAAATCACGAAAAAGACAAGATCTAAAGTAGAAAGTGATGAGGTATATTCTCGAATAAACTTGAAGAAAGATGAGATATATCATCCCATTACTTAGAAAGCGAAGAAGGAAGAGAGAGCACAGCTCGAATTAAAGAAGGAAGCAGAGAAGGATGTATAATTTGTGAAGAGAATTTTTTGTGAGAATTTCAATATCTAGCTTCAACAAAAGTACTTAGCGGTAAAGGAGGCACAGAAAGAGGAGCTTCGCAGAGGTTTGGCGGAAGGCATGATGCAGAAGAAATTACAAAAGGCAATACAATCCTTGTGAAGCTTGTGCTTAAAAAAAGCGATTTGTAGGAAGCCGAATTGAAGGAGAAGGCTAAAGATCGCGAACTTATTGATAACCAGATAAAAGCAGCTCGCGAATTAGCAATGCAACATCAAATGCATAGATCTGTAAGCTTCGATTTAGCACGGAATTTTTAATTTATATGAACTAGGCTGATATGAAGGAATATACTTTGTCTGTGGCAGCTCAGCTTGAAAACGAAAAAGCCATTAAGAAACAAAAACGAGAACAAGAAAATACAAAAACAGTCACCTCACCAACTCGCAGTAATAACCAATCACAAAAAGATGAACTTCGACAAGGATTGGCCGAAGGTTTGATGTACAAGCAGCTCCAAAAGGTAAGTTTAATCTGGAAGAAAACTTTTCTTACACCAATGATTTTATATTTAGGAGGCTGAATTGAAAGAAAAAGCGAAAGACCGCGAAGCCATTGACAACCAGATGAAAGCAGCCCGTGAAGCAGCTATCCAGAGTCAACAGCATAGATCTGTAAGCCTCTTCTTTGAATGCGAAATCATTTTTTACTTATAACCCAATATGATCCAGGCTGACATGAAAGAGTACTCTTTAGCCGTCGCAGCCCAAGTTGAGAGCGAGAAGACAAAAAAGGCACGCCAGAGAGACCTTGAAAAAACTTCACGTACAGGATCTCTGGCTTCACCAACTACAAATCATCGTCAATCACAAAAAGACGAACTTCGAAAGGGTTTAGCAGAAGGAGTGATGTACAAGCAGCTACAAAAGGTAAATTCAATTTGAAACGACTTACTTATATAACTATATTTTTCAGGAAGCTGAATTGAAAGAAAAGGCTAAAGAACGCGAAGCTATTGATAACCAGATGAAAGCAGCTCGAGAATCAGCTATCCAGAGTCAACTGAATCGATCCGTAGCTTCAATTAACAATTAGCTTTTCTGAACTTAATCGGATTTACCTAGGCTGAGCAGAAGGAATATTCATTAACAGTAGCAGCTCAAATTGAAAACGATAAAGCCACCAAATCACGCCAACGAGATCTCGAAAAAACTTCTAAAACAACGACTTCGGCTTCATTGAATGCGAATAGCAATCAATCACAAAAAGATGAACTCCGCAAGGGATTGGCAGAAGGTTTGATGTACAAGCAACTACAAAAGGTTAATTTGATGAAAACCATTTGTTCTTACATTAACGGTTCACCTAGGAAGCTGAAGCGAAAGAAAAAGCTAAAGAACGTGAAGCCATTGATAACCAGATGAAAGCAGCTCGTGAAGCAGCTATCCAGAGTCAACAGCATAAATCCGTAAGCTCTAATTTAGCACTAAATTTTTATCATTAATTAAATATGGATCAGGCTGATATGAAAGAGTATTCTTTAACAGTGGCAGCCCAGCTTGAAAATGAAAAAGCTAAGAAGAAAAACAAGGGAGAACTTGAAAATGCAATGAACGCAAAATCGCTCTCTTCACCATCTACAAATACTAATAAAAAGATTCAGTCACAAAAAGACGAACTTCGAAAGGGTTTAGCAGAAGGAGTGATGTACAAGCAGCTACAAAAGGTAAATTTAATTTGAACCGACTTACTTATATAACAATATTTTCAGGAAGCTGAATTGAAAGAAAAGGCTAAAGAACGCGAAGCTATTGATAACCAGATGAAAGCATCTCGAGAATCAGCTATCCAGAGTCAACTGAATCGATCTGTAGCTTCGATTATCTGTGAGATCTTTGCATCTAATTTATTATCTACAAGGCTGATATGAAAGAGTACTCACTCACTGTTGCAGCTCAAGTTGAAAATGAGAAGGCCAACAAGGCGCATCAGCGA
>ENA-UOUE01001108-UOUE01001108.1-compost-metagenome-genome-assembly--contig:-NODE-1108-length-18599-cov-17.277508_pt1 | contig 18599 bp, 14 predicted proteins | sample MGYA00238146_ERZ747223 | MGnify/ENA primary metagenome ERZ747223 (study PRJEB28781, sample SAMN06268865) | compost metagenome | isolation source: single cell | place: USA: California, Emeryville, Joint...
TTGTTAATTTCGTACTGACCTTTTCTTGACAGGGAGAAGTAATACTTTTTTTAAATACTAGATCTGCGGTGTCCTGACTATCATTGCAGGAATATTCTCCATCGTCTATTTCATGATACTTCAAATGAACGTCGAGGATTTGGGCATTACAAGTTTCCAATTTGATTTCTTAAACGAATTCATTGTGCTTGCTCTTCATTGGATCTTCCATTTTGTTGCTGCAATTCTGGGTTTGGTTGCTATCTTGAACCACAGCTTGTGCACATTGAAATTTTTCATTGTGACGCACACCTTGAACATTATGCTTCTGGTCACTGGTAGCGGCTTGCTCATCAATTACAGAACTAGAAATTATCAAGGCAGCTTCATTTACCTTGATATCGTGTTATATTTTGAGCTTGGATTGCTTGTTGCTGCAGTCGTAATTTGGTTCCCAACTTATTCGCTTTTCAAAGCACTGAAAAGTAATTAATTACCCTCTCATAACTGTATCCTCTTTTTTCTCATACTTTGTCAGGGTACAAACGAGTTGGAAGCGAAATCAAGAATATTTAATAATTTTGAATCTTTGACCAGATTGAGAAAGAAGAACACTGGCAATATACTCCGAGAAATATAATAATTTACTCCAAGAATGCGAAATAAGCGAACTCATATTCTACTATACACTATTTTTTTTACAGCTCCGTCACCGACAACTTAACTATAGAAGATAATGATGTACCTAATAATATATTATAATGAAATGTTATTTAATTGATTATTGCAGAGTGCGATTCCTTGTCGTATTCCTACACCTTATATTCAACTGTATAACTTCTTGTCTCCGGTAATTTTCCCCATGTTAACTTCAGAACTGGCACAAAAGCAACTTAAATATCTTTTGCTGAATCCTTTAACTTTGCAAATAAAATTTAAAAGCAATGTGTAAAGCAACGCCTTTATGAGATTGAAAAAAATAAAGAAAACTTACACGATTTTCCAACCGATATTTTTTTGCTCATTCTACAAACTTAAGCATTATAATATCCACCTAATGAGACATGCTACTCCGTCAATCGATTTGGGTGAATCATCACGTGCATAATCCTATCCCATTTAGTAGCAACGCTCTCACTATCCTTCAACTCTAGAGTTTCCGTCCCAAATTCTGTCTCACTCTTCTCTTGAAGATATGTTGCCGTCTGAACTCCATCCATATCAACTTCATCATCAGCTTGGGTCTGTTTCTTCATCTTAAATTGAGCCAAGTGCGCCGAAAAAAAGTTCCCCAGTGGAGCCGGGGTATTTTGCTTCGATTCGGGTGTATGCCCAGGAGAGTCCGTCGAGTTTTGTTTTTTCGCTTTGAAACTTGCCAAGTTCACAGAAACAAATTTGCCCGAGGGAGAATGACCTGGCTTTACTTTCTTAGATGAGTCAACTCCGCCAAGCAAAGCTACTTTCTCCAAAATATTCTCAGCAAGTTTCTCCTTGAAGACTTGAATTGACTCCTTTGGAGCAGACTTTAAAATGAGATTCAGCGGATTTCCTAAACCGGGCTTTTCATCAGCCGGATTTACCGGCTCATTTTCCAACAGTAAGTCTTGCACCATGCCTTGAGAAGCCGCAAACCCTAGAGTAGAAAGCAGAGTATTAGTTTCCTGTTTTACTAACTTTTTAACGTTAAATTGAGTTTTTTGAAGAGCCATGTTCAAAACTTTGCTATTTCTGAATTCATTCAAGCTGGCATGCGTGACAGAATAAAGTTCTAAGTTTTTGAGGGTTTCCGCATTGAAACCAAGGCTCTTGCTGCTACTTCTGCTGAGCTGAGCGCCTTCCATGATCTCGCCAAACTCAGACCCCATAGCATGGTGTTGGTTCGACACCATCACCTCAATATGCTGTTTCATCTTTTCGTTTTCCTCGACGACTTTTTGAACGAAACGAGTCATTGCAACTTGCCTTGTAGCAGGGTTTTCGAGATCGTAGTTAGTATAGAAGTGCTTCTTTGCTTCATCATAAGGAGGGAATTCTGTCAGCCCATGATCTACTTTAAATAGTCTTTTGTTCAATGTCTCCTTTGGGAGGAAGAGGTACACGAAAGATAGCCCACAGATAAGTATACTACCCACTGTGGCATTCGTAGAGCCTTGATTGCCTCTTCCGACAATGTAGCCCCAAATCAAGTTTCCTAAAGAAAAGAAAAAGTGGGTCGCGTCCAGGAAGTCTGTCATGATCTTGTGGAGTTTATACCCCGTGCGATAATAGGGTACTGAACACCGACGGAGGAACTGGTATTTTTTACCATAATAGAAGAGTATGGTGCCAACAAGCCCCATCAGTGCGCAAATAGGCAAGACTGGGGCGTAGAAAGCAGTAAACCAGACCATTCGTAGCAAAGAGCCATAATTGAGAGGAAGATCGAAGTTGGGTGGCTGAAACAAGACGTTTAGCTCGGCTTGAGTCAGATTTTTCAGGTAGCCACGCTTTACGCGCCAGATGTTGAATTTTTGAATGAACCATTCTGGACTGAAGACCGATAAGAGAGGAGGAATTACCATTTGGGTCAAGAAAACGAAGAAGATATCGACCAGGACACCTTGGTTGCCGAAAAAGATATCAGTATTATCAAATGTTAATTCGTTTTGAGTCCACGCTCCCACAATGTTTGCGAGGAAAGAAGTGAAGGTCGTGTTAAAAAACATTGAAATTGACAGTTTTCGAGCCACTCCGAAGTAGAAGTTGGTATAAGTTGCCTTCTTCTCAAAGGCTTCCATTAGCCTTACGACTGCGGTGAGGACAGAATTTACGATCGTAACTACAATGGACTTAATGAATGCGATTCCGTAGAGAATATTTTGACGATCAGGGTATTTCTCTGAAGCGTAAGATTGAGCGATTTTGAGCGAGACCAGGATGGCGAAAGAAGCTGCCATTGTGAACAGCACGATGAAGTTTGCAAATATCCATCTGAAGGCGGATTCAGTGCTCTTGATTCCGAGATTTTCCCATAATATGTCCGTCGGTTCTGGAGCGAAATCGACTTTGATGAGTTCCTTTCCTTTCCAAAACAGGTTTTTGTTAACAATAAATCTGCTATTGCCAAAAAGCCATCCAATCTTCTTATGAATGAAACTCATCCTCGCTTTCTTGTAGACCGCATGCGCTTGAGCGACTTCCTTGAAGCTAATAAAAACCACATCAGCAGGTCTGATGCTTCCTACGGCAACTTTATTAATATGATCAACAATTTTCCCCTCTTTTTTTTCGTATTGGTCAAGTTTCTTAAGAGTCTTATCGGAGGGAATGTTTTCTAACGACACCAATTGTTGTACTTTTATTTGTTTGCCTCGTACTTTATTCAAATCTCTATATTTCTGTATCACCTTGCCGATCACATGACTCCGCACAACGAGCTTCAAGTCCGTAATAGGGATCTCTGGACAGATCTTGCAGATAAACTTCTTGATTTCTTCTTCTGAAGCATCGCCTTCGATACCTCTAATGCGAAGTGAGTAAGCACTAGGCACGATGTTTTGCGTTCGAATTGAGGCATAAGTTTTCCTTTGAGCTTTCCTATGGTATTGTATGGCTATCATTAGCAATATCGCTGCTACTAAATTGATCCAAATTTGCGTATCAACGAGACTTTGATTGATGCTCTTATTTAACCATGACTGTCTGATGACAAAACTGCATTCAACCCCTGTGGAATCACAATAACTGTCGTTTTTAATCATATTCGTGATAAAGCTGTAAATGCCACTTGCGATAAACATCAACGCCAATAATTGAACGCAGAATCGACAGTATTCAAAGAATAACGGGATGGAATCACCTGCATGGCTGAGTTCAGACGGACTGCAAGACATTGGTAATGGGACGTCTGGCTCTTTTATGGAGCTTTTCTTGCGATAGATTTTCCTCTTTTGGCTGAATTGAAGAGCTTTTTCGATATCAGGGGGTATCTTGAAGAGCTCTTGGTGGTTTTGGTTCAAAAAGCCTGGAAGATCACCGTCTCCTTTCTCGAAAGCGGCGACCATACCTCCGATTAACTTCTCCATATTATTAGTTAACGCAGGTTTATTGCTTCGGATATTTGAATAATTTATTAAGTTAATTAAATGGTTCAATCAGTCTACTCAATGTTATAAGCAAAAAAAAAAACTGGCTGAAATAAATTTTGTAAGGGCCATCGAACTGTTTTAGACCGCTTCTAACATCAACGATGGAAATTCCGAGAAATATTAAGAAGCGAGAAAGGATTTCGATAAGACTTTTTGCTCTGAGATTTCAATTTTGAAAGATATATATTTTAAATTCTCAAAATTAAATTAGTTGATTAGCTTGGTATTTACATATGGAAAGATTGTAATGAGCTCATAAAGACTTTCATCACGAAAGGACTACGACATACATTGCCTTTCCAAGGGGAGGCCAAAAGATATTAAAATATAACGAAGTTAATTTTGATATCATCGTGAATATCAAATGATCTATCTTTGCATTGTTATATTTCACCTTGTACGAGAGGTAACGCAGACGCATGCCTCTCATTATGATTTTGTAAAAGGGAAAATAAGAAGTTTTTCTGGCTTGATTAACGCCGCCGATGCGCTAAATTTCCAATTTAAGTATTTACATTACGAATTGCCAGCGAAAATCTTGATGTGATCTATTTATGGAGCATTATTGTTCATTTCAAAATTTTTTAAATGTTTCAATATGTAGTGATGATTACTCGAGCAGCAGTCAGCCGAAGATTTCCTTCATATCCGAAGCTAAGAATACGAAATCGATATTGTTATTTTTGAACATAGCAAACATTTATCAATTAACAACTATCAGAAATGATTGATAATCGGAAGTAAGATCGGGTAGTGTAGTTTGAAAAGGATTTGATTAGCACAATTAACTTCTTGATAATAGTCAGCGAAGGTTGGCTTTGATTAAAAATTTTTATTCTCACCTGCTCGTAAAAAAATTAATCTCACTGTATACTGCGCTGCATGATTAATAAAGTTATGATGTCAAAACTATCGCTATGTTATTATTCCTAAGTAAATAGACTTAAAGAAGCAAAAAAGACTTCATGAATATAACAGTAATAGAAAGTACGGATGGCAATAACATAAATTACAATTAACTTGTTTAGAAAAACAATTTATACTGTTATTTGAAGCTTTTTCATTCTCTAACCGCTCTGAAGGCATGAGTGGAGTGGAGAGTAAGTTTCGTTTCTCTCCGAGTAACTCGAGCATATTACTTGGCTCCCAAGGATTCGAAAGTCTGTTTGCTGCAGGCTTCTTCATTCATCTGAATTTTGTCAGTTAATCACTCTGAAAGCTTGCCGTTTCTGATTCATGTGAGAATACCTCCTATTCTCCTTCTTCTGAATTCCTGAGCTAAGTTGGATAATTCACAAACAGAAGGTTAACTATTAACAAGAATAATTGGAACTATGATTATGATGATATTCATACTACTAACAACGGTCCGTGAAACTTCTTATCTAAGGATAAATATGACCCGATTTCCCACTGAGATTCTCTACGATTGTATAAACTCCAGCTTAATATAACATCTCTTTGCGAAAAGAAGAACGCACAATTTTTATTTTATTATTGTCAAAGACCAATAACTCAACATCTATGTTGCAATTCAGTATTCCATCTTCCATTCTTTTTGAATATTTGGTCTCTGAAGCAGGCGGAAGAAGTAAAGTCCTCTTCAAGCAGTGACTCCAACAACAGGACTCAAAGTCCTCACAGGCTCGCGCAGAATCAAATACAATATAATTGGCTGGAAGATTTGAGATTTTCTTTCGTTTTCCAATTGAATTGCTCAATGAAATCCTCTCTTTGCCTACAAATTTGGAACGTGTTTGACCCGTTTTTATTAAATAGAGTACAGTCGCAGCAAGCACTCCTATTCGTTTTTTTCTTAACTTTAATAAAATTAAATCTTAGGAGTGCGCATTTAATAGCGCGCTTATCAATACTCAAATCAACTAAACTCAGGAAAATCTGGTAATCAGAAAAAAACAGCTAAAAAAATCTTGGTTATAATCAATCAAATCATAGAATCTGTTCGAATCCAATCTAATTGGAAAACGAATTCTCAAGCTTATAAGCCTCGCGATCGTTTTTAATAAAAAAACTCATAAATACTTTCAATAAAAGGATATATCAAACATGGAATCCATGAACATGAGCACCCTTATGCAAGAAATCGAGCTTCAAAAGAAGAGAATGAATCTCGCTGCCCTCAGCAGCCTCCAAGAGTACCTTAAGCAACTCATTTCGCTTTCAATGCTTCAACAAAACATCACGAGAAGCACAAAAGTTTTGATCAAGCCTTCTGTTTCCACCTCCTCGCTGGCCGATATTGATAATAACAGCCAGACCGAGAAGACTGCCCCTCATTCGCCTCTCTCGAAAGATATTCAAGTGAAATGTGAAGAAATGAAGCCAGACACCGACTGTATTAAGATTGAAGAGGAAGTTTCAGGAAGAAAGACTGACAGCGAGTCTCCATCTTCAATAGAAATTGAGGAATCTCCTTCGAAATCAACGGAAGCACAGCCGCTGTTTAATCTCTTCCCTCGACAGAAAAAGGAGCTTGCTTGCGAACATACATGGAGAAAGCACCATGCTAAGGTAACAAAATTTGTTATCAAGTGGGTTCTAAAATAATTTGTTTAGGGATTATGCAAGAGATGCTATGAAAAGCATGGCAGAACGAAGAAAGCCTGGAATTGCAGCCATGAAGTGCATTTTGCAAGAGGATTATGTAGAAAATGCTATTTCAAATCATTCAAGAAGGTAAATTTACAATTGATTGAAGCGAAATCTAACTCATTCCTTAGCAAGCAAACTATGACCCTCAAATTTATAATGAACTCAAGGCAAAGTTGTTTGCAGTCAAGAAGCGTCAATAAATCCAAGGCTGGATGAAGACAATTTTGATTATACAAATTAGGAACAGTTTGCTTAGTCAATTAGAGTTTGACGTGATATAAAGTATATCATTAATGTTAAATATGTTCTATAGAATCAATTTCCACATCTTTTTCGACTAATGATGTGAGTCAAAGACACTTCATTTGTAACATAGTAACTGGTGCGCTTAATTTGAGCTTAAGCTAAGGCAAATATTGAGATTTTAGAAATTAGAGATATAGCAGGCACTGAATTGAACCATGTAACCATAGAATTCGAATTAACCTCATGCTCACCAAGGAACATTGGGAGTTGAGTGTCTATACTCAGCACTCTGATTGAACCCTGTTATCAATCGTGAGTCATAAAATTCCGTCGGTTGGCGTTAAGCAAGGAAATGAGTGCTCTTGAAAAATTGATGGTCTATCTCTTCGGATCTAATATTGTTGTTTTTGAAGCTAAGTCAAATTTCTGGGACAGCTTCCTGGCAAACATTTACTGGCATTGATTTTCTGGAAATCTTCACACCAGAGATTTTCTCCCTACAACATGAATGACTCTTTATTTTTGAGAAAGAAGCGCAAACGTTGTGGTTGGTTGTTTAGATTACATTGAAATTGCAAAATCGCACCTCACAACACAGTGTTAATGAGAACTTTGCTTTTTAAGAGTTCCCGTGTTGATCATAATTTGGTAAGATTCTCCTCTTTAACTACATTGGAATTACCGCAAGTTAACTTTCTCTGCAGAAATGGAATGCATCATTGTATGGATCTTAGGGAGATTGTTGAACAATAGGATCATGAGTAAGAAATTCGTCCTTTCAATATGATTCTCTCATCATTGCCATGATAACGCACTCGTTGATTACTTCTCTTTCTATTGTCTTTCTCAAAAAGTCTGGACACTACAGCGAGAGCAAACTCAACAAATCATATACTCCTCCAAACCGGAGGTGAAGAGTGCCTGTATCCCAAAAATTGCATTAATTTGGTTCATGGACTTTTTGAATGATGATTAAGCATCGAACAGAGAATTAAAGCTCAAAGATTGGTCTATAGTAATAACATCAAACTGTTTGCGTTGATTATACATCGATTTTTTCTTAAGACAAGCGCTCTTTATCTATCACAATTTTTTGCTCTGAGTCTTTAACTTAATCTTTAGATACAATCGAATCTCGAAAAGAAGCACAAAAATCATTTTTCAGAATTTCCTACTTGCATCAACAAAAATTCCACAACCCTATTGAGACAGACTCTCATTCAGCTTCGGACACATTCATCTGCTTGCTGCAAGCTCTAATTTCTAACTACCAAACAGGTTTCCTTGATCCAACACTAACAGACACGTTGCGAATTCTATAGTTAGATTTATTTATAGATACTCTCTAATTATTATTGGCGGCGGCGTTTCTCTGAATCAGTTAGTAACACCTCACTCAGCAAAACTCCCTCACAAATACTAAACCATTTAGCTGAAATCCTCTACCGGCATCAGCATCTTAGTAGCCGTTAGCCACACAGAAAAGCACAGAAAAGTACTGAAAGCAATTGATAAAATCTAAAATCACCGTGCTCAATTTCCCTCCGTGCTGATTCCTCGTTCTGCGTAGGTCGCTCGAAAAAGATGCAAAGAGATAACGACCTTGATTTCTTGTAGTTAGTCAGTTAGATATCTTTTTTGGAATAATTAACATTCGTTGAAGAAGTTAAGATATGCTCGATTTAACTGCTGCGATTAATAAATTATTAATCATTTCGAAGAAAAAATAATTAACCAACTCAGAAGAAAATGCACAGCGGACCTGAAATTAAAGCAAAGTTCGATCATACTTTCCCAGAGGGCAAATTCGGAACCGGATACTTCAGATACTTGAACGTTGTCACCGGGTACCTCTTACTTTTTGCTTCTTTCACTTAACCTTCTCAATAGTGCTCTCGTTTTCTTAGTCGCCATTTTGGATCTCATCACCTTCGGAGACAATAGACTCCACATTTTCGGTCTTATTTACCTCGGAGCCCTTGTGTAAAACATCTGTCTGAACTCATTTAATCTCTGTTTCTTAGTCTCATTGCTGCATTGATGCTCTTCTCCGACGCTGGAAACCCAATCATCACTGAATACTGCGGCTTCATTGAAAACTACATTGGAAGAGGCATCTTCAACACTGCGTAAGAGCTAACTCCTTATTTACCTAAACAATTTCATTAGCACCGCTGCTTTGATTTTCCAATTCCCATCATTAAACTCTTTGGTTCTCAAGTAAGTTAGAAACGTGATCTCTTCAATTAACCCGGCTTTGTAGTATTGAAGACGGTGTTGGTTTGGTCCTCCTCGGTGTTGGTCTTTTCTACATCTTCTACGGTTACACCGTAAGAAATTTTTTTCTAATGATTGAAAATTGACCTGAACTAATTTCAACAGAAGCCAAGTCAACATGGATACCAAGTCCAACACGATGACAAACATCATCATGGTCACCCAGAAGGTCACGGTGATGCTCACCACCACCACGGCCCTATTGTGGACGTCCATATTGCACACTAAATGTGATGAACACGCAAGGTTACAAGAAGGGCTATACATATAAATATATCCCACTTGAATTCCTATTAGATGGGCAGTCACTTTAAAGCATTTCTCGTTATCTGCCAATTCATATGAAAATTAAAGCTTGACAAAGTAGCTATAACAAACATCATCTATTAAAATTTTCAACTCAAAAATCTTCTCAACCTTAAATTTAGTGAACCTTGCTTAAAATCAAAGCGACTCTAACGTTTTGATAAAATGAGATCTGTCGATTTTGGATACTTTTTTCTGTTGGTAATACAAACTACGAATCACTGGATGAGAAAATAATAAAACTATTCCTCACAAGAGAGTATGAGCATATAAGTTCATTCCTAACTGACGAAAGGTTTTCTTGAAAAATTATGAGATCAATGATTCTTTGAAAGTAATAATGGACTGACCTGTCTCCGATAAAAAGAATTTTCTTACTGAAGTCACAAATGTCCTCTTCGTATCTCTTAAAGGAAGAACCACAAATAAAATCCTACATTATAGAATGTTAAGCTAAGAATTTAAACGTTGTTAAAATAGCCAAGGCTCCTCCAAATATCCATGCTTTTGTTTTAATCATAAATGTGATTCCATTTGAACTTCATGATTCTTGGTTTTCTCAAAAGGCTATGTCTCATATTTTTAACTTCTGTAGGCGTTAAGTGAGTGCTTTTAAGCGAGAATTAACTTGATTCGCAAACCGATTGATTGCTTATTTATTTCAAAAAATTAATTTCTGTTCCATCGGTCAACTCAAATATGATGAATTCCACTGACTACGATTATCTTTTCCGCATCATTCTCATTGGGAATGCTTCATGTGGCAAATCAAGTACTTTAGTCAGATTCGTTGAGGATGATTTCAAAGGACATTACCAAGCTACTATCGGTCTTGATTTCAAAATCAAAACTTTTTCAATGGATGGAAAAAACATCAAACTTCAAATCTGGGACACAGCAGGACAAGAAACCTTTCGTACGGTCACATGTTCATACTATAAAGGAGCCTCAGGAGTGATAATCTTTTATGATATAACCGATAAACCGAGCTTTAAAGCTCTCAAGGGTTGGTTTGCTGAGATGGAAAAGTATTGCAGTGAAAGCGCTTGTAAAATCCTAGTTGGTAATAAAACAGACCTTGAACGTTTACGTCAAGTACCATATAGCGAGGGGAAAACGTTGGCTGATGAGTTGGGAATAAAATTCATTGAAGCCTCGGCGAAGGACGCTGTCAATATAAACGAGATTTTTCAAGAAATAACGAGAGAGATGATAAAACAAACGAAAGCAGGAAGCAAAGGGTTCCGACAAGGAAACGAGGTGGTGTTGCTTCCGGACAAATCTCAGGGAACAGATAAAGGTTCCTGCTGTTAATCAAGTGACAATTTCTTTTTTCTTCCAGGTTGTGTTGCTATTGTCGGCTTTGTTTTGTGGCTTCTTTGTGGGTATTTTTAAATTATATCTGATTTGCTCAGCCATGGTCCTTCTACATCCATAGAAAGAAAATTTAAAAATTGCAAATTGCAGAAGATTTTAGAAAAGCTCTTGAGTCATGGAGCCCATGTGACACAACAAAGGAGTTCTGACCAACAATTCCTGATAAGATTGGTATGCGTAAAATATCCGCAATCAAGGAATTTCATCGTATTCATTGAAGGTCTTTTTTAATATTCAGTTATTTTTGAGCAACGAGAGTAAATAGTAAAAATGAGAGGTGGGCTACTTTTTTCTTTTGTACAATTTAGCATATATATATCTATAGAAATCATAATATATACTCTCATATGGACTATTTGCACTAAGTTCAATTGATGTTCATTAGGAGAAAATAGCTTCAGTGGCGGGAGTCAACTCTATACTTTTTGGACTCCTAATCGAAGAACGAACAGTCGTGCTCTCATCATGCTCTTCAGCAGCATCGTATTTCCCGGGATCCATCAATCTGACTTCTGGACTTCTGATCTCAGACTGTTCTTCATCTCCCGTTCCTTGGTCTCTGTAAGTAAAAAAAATATGATAAATGTCTCCCCGTAACAGTTTATGAGCTTACATAACCACAAGTTCAGTAATCTTTGAATCCAATCTTTCCATGCCTTGCTTGATTTTGTCAAAGCAATATTCTTCATTCTTCAACCTCCCAACAGACCTAGCCCAAGTTAATTCTCATTATTTATCTTTTCAAAACATTGAATTACTCATAACTCTCTTGCACGCCGAAATGCTCTAACACGGGAACCAGCAATGATCCAAAAATAAATATCTTAGAGTGCATATTAAGCGCCTGGTCAGTGAGACATTAAACTTACCGTAATTGTTGCATATAAAAGAGTAATGAAGAGCATGACTTTCCCAACTCCTTTATTTGTGAACACAAGCTGAGCATTCGTTGCCAACGCAAAAGCTGATTTAATTGCAAGGTATTAATATGACGAGTACAATCCACAGGATTTCTTACCCATTGCGCCTCTAAAACCAGAGTATATGATTATATACTGAGTATTCTTTGTGATCTTCTTGTGTTTTCTGAAATAGTTCAACAAAGTAGATAGCACTCTTATTTGTGCGAATCTGGCAAAATTTATTATCAAGAAGACGACCAAGAACAGCGTAATTCCCATTCGACTGAACATAGACTGAATTAGACGAGAACTGATTTTAAGCGCTTACGTGAATGAAAATTCGAAACTGAAAAAGCCAATTCCAATGAATAAAAATGCTAGCGTCTCGAAGGAAGTTCCAAGCGTATGATACATTTTTTTTGAGAACTTGCAAAAGTTAGTTTAAGTATAAGCATCTCGCACTGTTATACCCTCCTTCCGGGAGCAGAGAGATTAGGAATCGCGTATTTCGCCATTGAGATTCCACAGAACATGATTGTGACAATTCCTGATAAACCAATCCCCTAACAGCAAGCAAAATGTCTTAAGTTTAGCCACGAATCAATCAGCTTTATGATGCACCTCTCCAACTAAGTAGCTGCACCAGGGAATAATAATTCCAATGAGAGTTTCTGCTGTTTCCTGGGATTCACTGTATTCGGTGTTTGCTCCGCCGAAATAGACCTTCAAAATCTAGTGGGAAAATTATGGTCAGAGATGCATATGATGCATATGGAAGGACTTCCTTACCCTTGCACAAATAATTCCAATTACAAACCCTAGTGCGATACTCCCGAAGAAGCTCACAACGAAAGTACTGATAACTGTAAGCATATTAAATGGCTGGTTTTCCATATAAACATTTGCAACAGTTCTATTGAATTATATTTAGCTTGAATATAACACGAGAAAAAATTTCTTGCCTGTAGAAGACTGCAGTAACGGCATCGTTTAGAATACTTTCTCCAAAAATGAGAGCATAAAGTGTCTGATCAGCATTCATCTCCTTGAAAATTGATAACACTGAAACTGGGTCCGTTGAGGAGACGAGAGCTCCGAACGCGAAACATTCCAATAACCCAAAATTCTAAAGGTGCCAATTCATCAGACTAACCCTACTATTTTAGCGCATTACTTCTGCAAAGCCTGCAAACGTAATCCCGTAGATCGATAGCGCAGTAATTATAGTGGCGATAAAAGTGCCAAATACGGCCAGTGTAAATATTCCACCAATTTGGTCAAAAAATGTCGTCTAAATCAAAAAGTTTTTATGTCAATCAGCTACGGCTAGGTGTCGATAGAAGTACTTTATTCATGTTTATCGCACTATTTCATTCATTAGCTTAGAACTGGAAAAAAACCTTTCATCAATTACCTCTCGAAGATGATAGGCGGAAGGAGCACAATCATAAACAACTCTTCATAGCCCTCTCGAATCGCATGAAGCTCGCCTGTAAAGTTCGCGAATTTTAGAACAGCACCAGCCAGAAGACCTATCTTCATGATTAGAATTTCAATGGTTCTTTTGGATCTTTGCTACCGATAAACGTTGTTATGACAGTCTCTTGGATGTATTTGGTGGCCCGAGGGTATTTCTGTCTGCTATTTCTCAGCATCTTGCAGGCTATAGCGTTCAGTCCCAGTAGCAGCAGCATGATCAATATGCTGGCCGAAAGATAATGTGTCAGCTATTAAAGCTTCAGTCCTCTAAAAAAAACGCAATGAAGCCTTACATTCGATTTCTCTTTCTTTGAGTCACTAGCTATGCTTGGCAATGACCCGGTAGGATCACTAGTATTCGAGGTAATATTGAAAGGATCGTTCATATGTTTTTCAAATAAAAAGTTTTTAAGTGTTACTGATATTTTTATTTTTCAAGTGACCATGAAGTGACTATGCTTCTACTCTACATGACTGTATGAGGGAGAGTTATCGTCGAATTAGCGTATAAATCAATCGGATTGTAGTTGAATACAGGAGGGATTCTGCTTGAATTGGCGATATTTCGTGTGATAAGTTGAGCCAGAGCGACACTCACATTGATTTTTTCTCAAATAAATTGGAGTGATTAGTGATCTCAAAATAAAAATTCCATATTTATCTCATGAAAATTAAAAAGATCCTCTTTTTCCCTTACTATGCCTACAAGGGTTACCAAGAGCTCCCGAAAACAAAGAAAAGGTTCTATCTGCTAACAGTGAAATATTCATCCATCCCGCTGTCTTACACATTTTTCGAGCTAGCTTGGCTTGGGAGCGTACGGTGCATATTATGTGAACGTTAATTATCTCAGAAAGTTCAAAGGACTCAGAAAATTGAGGGCGCGGTTCAAGCATTATGAGATGGAGGAACCTCAACTTTACTTAGGATCGTTTGGGTATTTCAATCTTCTCAATAAAGTTCAAAAGTTTCCTGTTGCGCTGATTTTCCCAAAAACTGACGATGAGGTATCTCCATCATCATTGCATCAAGTTCAACACTCATTCAAGGTGGAAAGACTCATGTACTTTTGCTCCAAATACAAGCTTGCGGTCCATTTGACTGAATTTGATCAACTCGATGAAATTAAAGGCACGATTCAAGAGCAGCCGTATGTGGCTGTCAATCTTAAATACCTTAAAAAGAAGGTAACCTGCTACTCTTTGTTCTCTGGGAGAAAATTCTTCGACTTGTCACTTCCGATTGATTTCCATCCAAATGAGCTTCGAAATCGCTAATGCTCTTGTGAATAGGTCTTCAATGAGGACACAGAATCATTTACATTTGGAACTGGAGTGACTCTAAGCGAGATCGACGCATTTGCACAGCAATATGGTATTATTATTAATATGAAACCCCTTTCAAGAAAATTTTCAGGGTATTCTTTCCCTTACAGAAACGCAGTGAGAAATTTCAATGACACTCCGCTGCTTCACGTGTTGAATGTGGATGACGTTACATTTAGAGACAGCAATGTCGCTACAATCAAGCAAATCGTGAATAACTTGGTGGTCGTTCTGCCTCAAGCAATGAGAATAAAAACAGGTACCGATATCACGAAAGTGGGCTCTGGGATGAATCTTACTGAGTAATCGGCCCTATTTGCTGATAGTTAAATAACATGCAATTATAGGTTTTTCTTGGGTGTACATGGTGGTTTAGGTGTTATCACACAAGCTAACCTCACCCTTCCGAAATTAACAAGAGTCCGAACAAAATCCATCATTCAAGAGCTGCCTCCAGAAGCAAGCAACTCGTCACTGTTCGAAGTTATAGACAAGCTCAGGAAGGCTTACTGGAAAATCGATGCAGCTGATGTGAACTTGATCTCCACTCCAAACAAAAACTACATTGAAGTTGTCTGCGACGAGTCAATAGTAAATACATCGTTTAAGCCTTCATCTCAATCAGAGTTTTTTTGCGCCATAGGAAGGCTTTGAAATTCAGAATAAACTCTCCACATCGCAGCCAAGCCCTCAAATTCATCGTCTGCTGCACCAAGACAAGGCGGTGAAAAGACGAATGCATTTGAGAATGCCGAAAGGAAAAACGTCAGCGCTGAGCTATGAAATAATTCAAATGGTCAAGGACGAACTTGGAGATAAAAACTTTGAAATTGAAATCGATCTTGTAACCTCCTTGCAGCCTTAGTTTTGAAATTAATAAATTTTTGTTGGTTGTCCAATATAGCTAAACGGAGATCTATTGATTGAGCTTCCTTTGAAGTCTGAATACGAGAAAATTGACTATTTAGAGCTCAGTTTGATCAAGAAAGTCATCAATGAGAACGGAATCTTTGTCAACCACTCTGGTAAATTAGATCATTGGCTATCAGATTCTTAGATGACGCGTTTGCACCTATATTCTAGACCCTAATTATTCAAAAATGTACAAAAAGGAATGCACTCTCTACGAACTCGGCAGAAATACACACATGATGTACCTTAAAGTGAAGCGGATGCTTGATCCTTCAGGATTAATGCTCGATGGAAAGCTCATTGACATCCCGCTTGAATCTTTCGGAGAGGAATTTGTTTGGAAGAAGCCAAAACTTGGAAACTTTTAATCTCACTCATATAATGTGAGGGGAAGAAAGAGGGAGAAAACTATTAAGACAGGAACTTTTGTAAAAGTGAAAATTCGTTCTTTTGAATGTATTTATATAGATATACCGATATATCTAAACAGATTTAACCAAAAACAAGAAGGCAAGGCACGCCTTATTTAATCATGATTCAACTCTTTATTCTCTACCTCTGTAAAGAAATCAAAATTCATAACTTCGATGACTAGAACATGCAGCTTTCGTATGTAGGGACCATATACTTAATATTGATATAAGCATCTTCTCCACCGTTCTTTTCAAGGATTTCTAAGGTTTCTTGAATCAGATCACCCAAACAGTCATTTTTTCTTTGAGCATAATCAATCTGGTCTCCAAGGTTCTCTAAAGATAACAGTCAAGACCCTCAGCAATTGATATTTGTTTTACTTTTTTTTTGTTTGAAGAGGTTGAACGTCGGAAGAATCTGCCTATAATATGGGACTAAGGCCTCTCCGACCATATCTGCTGAGAGCACGAGTTTTTGGATTTTCTTTAACGTCTTGCACATAATCTCATGACCCTTTGTCGAAAGCGCCTCTATAGGATATTTTCATAAATATTTGCGTGGCTAGCCAGATTTACTTTTGATCGGAAGAATCAGTTGCGGAAGGACAGGCAGGAGTTTTGGCCCACCTCTCTCAAGCAGTTCTTCAGTGCCTTATTTTCAATGGTTACAGGAAAGAATCATGGGAAATACCTTGGTCAGCGAGGAATTTGTAAGGCTCTTCGTATTCACGAAGTCCTTCAAAAAAGATTGGAAGATACAGATGATAGTCAAGTAATTCTGGCTCTAGTTTCCAAACGACCTGAAGAGTAAAAGGTCCCTTTAACAAAAAAAACAAAGGTTCTACAATTTTACTTTTCTATGAGCTCCTTTAGCTGAAACTGCGATTGGAAGGTCTCCTCTATCATAATATTTTTTGAAAAGCGTCGTTTCAACCACCCTGTACAAAATGTTTGCTAATTGAATACAAGACGATCTGCTTACTTCACTGGTTTGAAGATATCGCTCTTTGGAGGTTTGACAACTGGAGTATGTTTTTTCACTGCTAATGAAGAACTGTCTAGTTGAAATAGAAGAGTCAATTGGTGAGAATTCGAGATTAACATGTTACTTCCACCAACACCATTAAGCTTAGTGCTTATATTCAAAAAATTAGTGTAGTCCTTGACTTTCGTCGTTGAGATCGGAACAGATCGAATGGTTGCACGCTCCTGAAGGCTCTTATATTCTTTGGAGGCTTCCATGTTTTCCTAGGGCTTTAGTCAATTATTTATTGATGTGCGATAATAATTCAGCGAATAAATGTGTGTGAAAACAGTTATAGAAAAAGCTTATGAGAAATACATAACCGTGACAATTACTCTTTCAAAGTTGTCCCTCCCATTCCAAGCTCAATCAACAGCAATAATTTTATCACTAAACATATACGAAAAATGTATTGGAGAGAATCTTATCCTTTTTTCAATATTCAGTTTTAGATCTCCTTTTGTGTTATTTAAAGAGCAATTTGATACTTCTAGTGGACTTGTAGGACACAATGACTTGATTCTATTAGATAAGAGATATAGCAAGACTCTGCTACTATCTGAGATAACATATGATGCGCTGTGAATATTTGCCTTATCTGATATTATCATTCCTATAAATACACAAAAGTTTCAATTTATTGGGTTCTGTCGCTCAAATATGTGTTTCTAACAAAACATAGAGTGTTCGAGATTTATTATACTCGAAATATCAGCTTGAGTAGTTTGAGGATTAACGAGCTTGATATCAATTTTATTGAAGTATTAATCAAATAGCATTCAAATGAGCAAGAATCCTACAGAAGCCGATGAGAAAGCCGCAATGCTACGAGAGAAGATAGCAATGCGAGAAAAACAGCTTCAAGATTTAGCAGAAACCGTCACCGAATTCAATGAGAGACTAAATCAGGTAGAAACGCCAAAATTCAAACTTTTTCTAAATGATAAGAGGCTTTACTGCAAAATAGAGAGTATGATGCCGAGAATAGGAAGCTCACAAAGGAACTAGAAGTAAAGGTACCAGAAAATTTTTAAATTTGGCGGTTATAGCATCTTTCCTTCAAAAAGATGGAAATTCTAAGCCAAGAGTTGAGAGATAAAGAAATCAATTTTGCAAAACTGCAAACACTTGAGCGAGAAAACGAAAAACTTAAAGAGCAAGTAAAGAGGCTTCCCATTTAAATTGTTTCTCACATGCAAGTTCAGCTTGCGCCAAAGAAAGAAATTAAACAAGCACCGCCAAAGAAAATATTTACATCAATGGAGCTTCAACAGCAAAACACTCACTCGAAAATAGATACGAAGCCGAACGGCGAAAATTCTTCTAATTTATATAAGTCTGAGCAAGAAGTTAAACTGTATCCTGCAAACGAAGAAGAAGAAAAGACTCCTGAGAATGAAACTGAAGAGGTAATTGATCCTTTCGTAAGTTCACATTCAAACTATAATTTCATTAGGAACTATTAGAGAGAATCAGAAAGAATTTAAATCTTGCAGAGTGATTTATTCCCAACAGGATGGCTTAACGTGCATTTTTTACATTTACAATTCAATCTTTGAATAAATATGTGTGTCTCTGTTGAAAAGAACATCACAAAATTAAACGTAACATGAAAGGAA
>ENA-UOUE01001109-UOUE01001109.1-compost-metagenome-genome-assembly--contig:-NODE-1109-length-18567-cov-7.171552_pt1 | contig 18567 bp, 18 predicted proteins | sample MGYA00238146_ERZ747223 | MGnify/ENA primary metagenome ERZ747223 (study PRJEB28781, sample SAMN06268865) | compost metagenome | isolation source: single cell | place: USA: California, Emeryville, Joint...
CTCTTTTGACTTCTACCACTGCATGGTGTGTCGCTTGTTTCTTGCACCATAACAGTCTTGACGAGGAAAATAGACTCAAATTGATCCCTGTTTTGAAGGGTATGCTCGAAAAGGAAATTACTGATAAGGACACCTTCAACTACATCAGCTACACTTTCAATGCTCTCCTCACCAGCTCCCGAAAGGTAGTTGAAGAGATGGACAAAGCAAAAATCTTCACAACTGTGAAAGACGGTTTCCTTAAGCTCGATGCCAAAACCCCTGCTGATTTGAAGTTGGCTTTCTATAAAGGACTCATCGAAGGCATGATCGACGATAAAGACTCTTACGATGTTCTGCTTCCATACCTGACCGACGAGGCATTCCTGGCTCGTCTGTGCACGTATTCCTTCGAACTGGTTTTGAGAGCTGCCCAAAAACTCGCAAAGCCACTCTCTCTGCTTTTCTATTCATCAAAAGAGGCAGTAAATAAATTCAATGCTGTCCCACAGGGTTACGACAAACTCTACCAAAAACTCAGAGAAGACAATAACAATGCTTCTCCTTACATCAAAATTTTGAAGATTTTGGTCGCTAAAGGAAACGAAAAAGTTCACGAAAACGTTTGCATCAAAGAAAATCAAGCCAATTGCGATTATTTGAGAACGATTGTTCGAGCCCTCCCAACAGCTGCTGCGGATTACGAGATTATGCTCGATTTCATCAAAGGACTCATCGCTATCTTAAAGTTAGCTCAAGCTAAAAAGCCAGATACTATCACAAACGGTGTCAAAGGCGCTGTATTCGAACACAGAAATTTGGTGAAGAACTTCTTGGATAAACAAAAAGACCCTGAAGTATCGACTGAAGTGAAAAATCTTTACGACTTGCTCGCTATTAAGAAAGAAGAAAAGAAGGAAACCGGCAAGAAGAAGGATAAAATCGTCGACGAGAAAGAAGAGAAAAAATCATCAAAGAAAAAATCGGAAACCAAAAAAGATGCCAAAAAGTCTGAAGACAAGCTGAAAGAGAACTTATCTGATGAAGAAGATCTCCCTAACCCTCTTAAGAGAAAACTAAAGAGAATGACCACAATGGCTCAAACAGCTCTCGATGCGTCTGAGTTTTTGGATAAGGCCGAGTTGAATCTGAGAAAAACGAGACAACAAACAAAGAAGGCAGCTGAAGAAGAAAAAGAGGCTTCAGCAAAGAAAGGAAAGAAGAAGGTTAGCAAGAAGAAAGAAATCAAAATAAGCAAGGCAATTCCAGACCATCCTGCCATTAGAAGAACTAAGACTATGATAGAGACAATCGCTGCAGCAAAAGCTTTCTTGAAAAGCAATGAGAAGGGAAAATCGGCTATTGCAAGTCTCAGATCAGCAACCAGAGCCGCAAAGACATTGCGAAGAACACGAACGATGAAAGAGATCATCGAAGGCAACAAAGGACTCGGAAAGAAATACGGAAGAGGTATGAGAGAAAAGGAAGATGTAGATTACTCTGAACTCTTCAGAAAGAAAGTTAGGAAATAATCAATTATTATTTGTAAACTTTTCTTAAGAGGACTCCTCGAAAATATATAAGACAAGATTCAGCGTGTAATACGTCAATTTAACACTATAAAAGTTAGAAATTATTATTCTGATTTCAAAAAAATAAAAATAAAAATAAAATATCCTACAGAATTGTTGAATGTAGAGTCGACTTTCTAAGCTCAAGACAAAGTATTAGTAGGAGTAACCTTCCCTTTGTAAAATGAAATCATCATTTATCATATAGTATATGGACCAATTAATTTCAAACAGAAACTCTAAGAAGTGATACATTTTTTACTGGAGTAAGGACACAAATCTTTGAAAAATGTTTAATTGACAATCTTCTGTTTATTCTTTATTATGGCAATTACCTTTCCTCTCTGTTTTTCTCTTTTGCTAGCAAGCAAATGGTCTTTTAGTGCTCGGAGAGCTTTTTCTGTAAGAACAACCTAAAGCAAAGCAATTAGGAGATGCAGAAAAGCAGCAGGTGTTACAGAACGGTATTTGTTGCAGATATCATCACAGGTATCAGAAGTTGGAATTCGGTTAGTTTGCTCCTCGCGTTTGTTCTCTAGTAGTTTATTGAAATATCTTTTCAATAGTTGTTTTTCATAGTGCTTCTGCATCAGCTTCGTTTCTTCGAAGCAATCCACAAAATATTTCAAAAAGCAGTTAAAAACGTTCCTGAATTTGTAAACATCTTGGAGAAGCAGAAGCATATTTACATTTTTGTGACAAATTCATAATGGGAGTGGGCGACCTCGAGTTTGGGATTTGTGATGTCCTCTAAATCTTCGATTAGGCTGTTTACATCAGCTTTCGGAGCAACTGGTTGCTCGGTTAGTTCTTTAATTACCTTTGTATGGTTACAATAAAGTTGTGAGAATAGTAAGGCTACCTCATCAGCGCTCTCTTTTTTGGTATGAGATTGTTTGACATACTGTTTCCAGGGTGCAAAACCAAAATTTTTCTAGGATTTGAGAAAATTAAATGAAATGATTCGAGTTTTGGAATGAGTACGAGTATTTGTCTGACATGAAAGTTGAGAGCCTTGTTGAGTTTCAACTGAAAAGCAATTTGTTCTTTTTCGAGAGGCAACCCTTCTTGCTGATCTTTGTCTGTTTTCTTATAATCTTGGGCTTTGCTCTTTTTCTTAGCGGATTCTTGCAAATTATCTCTCTTTTTCAGTGAGTTATCAAAGCTCTGGGCATAAACTTGCACAGCTGACAACTTCTCTACCTGAGGTCGAGGTTTCATTCTAGAAGGCGTCTTTTTTTCGCTCTTCTTCAAGCTGCTAGCTGGACTATTTCGGAAAATCTGATGAGAGGTTCCTTTCATTTTCGCTGGAGAGTTAGTTTTCAGGGCAGACTGGACTAATCCGAACAAAGTGGTTGGGTCTTCCTGACTCTTTTCTTGCTTTTTAGATTTTAAAGGAACTTCTTTTTCGATTTGCTGATTTGAGGAACTGTGAACTTCACTTTGAGGCTGAGAAGCAGTTGAATTTGTTTCGGGTCCAAAGCTTTGATTTAATTGGAAATTTCCAACTGAAGTTGGAGTCAAACTGTTTGGAGTTTCTGGCTGAGGATCAACTCCAAAACTAGTATTTGTATGGTCAAATATTTTATTTCCCTCGATGGTCTGCTCATGTATGGCGATATTTTCGTTGCTTTTCTCGCTAGAGCCTAAGCAAGTTTCTTCAGCTTCTTTGGTAGAACTGTAGGAGATAATATTATTGAGCGGTAGGATCTCGCAATCTAAAGAAGGACTCTGAATTGGTAATTCATTTTCTGGCTTTGAATCTGTAAGCTGTTTCAATATACTCTCTTTCTTCGACTGGCTGTTTTTATTGATTGGCTGAAGAAGACCAATTTCATCCTTATTTTGTTGTTTCATGGATCTGCTTTTCTTCGATTCTTTGTAATATCTGATCCATGCCTTAAAGAAACATTTTTTCAAAAGAGACCATTCATTGTGAGCAATAGCCTTGATCTAACAATAATAAGTCAACGCGAACTGGACTTTTTGGAATTACATAATTGAGGGTTGATTGTTTTTTCTTTGATCTCTGATGCGCAAAGAATCCTTTCCAGAGAGCGAAATATCTAGCTTGTATAGTCCCTTCTCTGTTGTGGTGAAACTAACGTCATGTTAAATAACAAATAATATGAATAAATAGTTACCCTAGCAACTTTGATTTTAGCTTGTCTGTGATATAGATTTAATCGACAAAAAGCGTTCCTGGCTTGCTCAATTTTCTTGGCATTAATCAATTTCATACATCCCAAGACTAATTTATCGACATCAGCTTCCGTTACATGGCCAGTCTCTTGCTTCTGAGGAGTCAGCGGGGACTTTTGAGCTTCTTGTACAGGAGTATTGCTGATGATTTCTGGAGCGTTGTTTTTCTCGCAATTGTGTATCTTCTCGTTGTTGCTTTCAATTAGCTCAACATAATTTGCTTTTTCAACTTGGCCATCTACGAGAGAGACAGAAGTTAAACTTGCCAATGATTTGGCTGATGCGGGTTTGATAAGAGTAGTTTCTATTATTAGTCCATCTAATTCATTCTCTTCTTCACATCCTTTGGTAGTTTTGCTGAGGACTTTTCCTAATTACCAATCAAATTATTAGAGAGTTTTTACTGAGATGCTTCCTTACCACATTGAGAAGCCTTGGTGGATTTTGGTTTCGAAGCAACTGGTTGAGAGTCTTTCGATGTCTGTTGTTGTTTACAATTCTTGACGCAGCTTTTTGCTCTCTTTTTTGAGGACTTCCGGCAAAAGCTTGATTCTGTAGCAGCAACAAACGAATTTTCCAAACTGGTAGCTCCATCAAAACTTAAATTTACTAATCCTTTGGTTGAAGTAGTGGACTTCCTCAGTAACGCAGCGTTTAGCTCTTTATTGACCTCTATTGTGCGAGCATAATCTTTTCGATGGCCTTCAGTAGATTTCTCTAATTTGCGTAGGTCATTGGTGCTTTTTGGGACTGATTTGTTCAGTTTTCCCTTTTCCGCTGTGTTTGATCTTGAGAGAATCTTCTTTGCGCGTTCTAGCATAAACTTCGAATTATCTGAGTCCTTGGCTTTGAAGACTCTAATATTGAGTTAGGATGCGGATTCAATGAATAAATGTTCATACTCTGCAGCCCTTCGAAGACCCCTTTCAAAGCTCTCCGATAGGTTTTGAGGTTTAGGCTGCTTATGCTTCTTGTTTGCTGAACCACTTGATGAGTTCCCAACGTTTCTCTGGCGCTTTACTGAGTCTCCGGCTCCAAACGGTTTCGATTGTTGGCTATTATCTAGCCTTTGGGTAAGTAAAAATATAATCATTACATACCATTAGTCGGAGCTGGCGCTGACTCATAACCATTATGATCCCTTAAAACATTTGCATTGGTATCATTTCTAGAGAAATGAGAAACATAAATCAGGATGAGGAGGACTTACATGTTTTTAGAGCTTTTCAAACTTTTTTTCATCTTAGAACGTTCAATGGCGATTGTAGGAGGTAATCGGAGTGAAGCAAATGTAGCAGACAATTTACACTTTTTTATTGTAGCTGTTAGATAAATTTATTGTCAAATATCTTTTAAAAAATTAGTCGGTTTCTATTGAAGTAGCGAATAAATCCTGAGAACTAAACTAAACACCAAGATCTCACTTAACAAATCAAATTCTAAGCTGAGAACTATCAAATTACTAAATTAGATGCTAATGTATTGGCACTCCGAATCTGGTGTTAAGTTGCTTCATTTATTATTTACCTTCAACATCTGCTTCGAATTTGCTATTTGTTCGATGTACACATAATTCATTCTTAGGTCTAATAATACATTTCCACCGACAATGAATACTAGATAGAGCATCTGCTCATGTCTATCTCAAAAGTCCAATTCCGAAATAAATTCAGCATTTTTTCCCAAAAATTAGAAATTCTGCTCATTTAGTTACCAGAAGTGCTCAAACAACTGAATCATATGGAAACTTGTTGTGAAAACATAAATAACGAATGATTAAGAAAGGTTTTGAGCTTTTGAGGCTAGCATGGTTAAATCTGGCTTGTTAGTATTGGTCTGCTTCTCTGCTGGCTTGTTTTGATTCTTCATCATTTCCAAGAAGAACTCATTGTCCAATTCTTTCAACTGATCATCAAGTTCGCTTTCGTCAACATCCACTGTGTAGTCTCTGTTAAGCATATCGTTAATTTCGTTAGACTCGTAGACCATTTCATCCAATTCATCTCTGAGATCTTCAAGTTCATCCATGTTAATGTCTTTCATGGCTTCTCTTTGCGCTTTTGTTGCGTCTCTTAGAGCTGCAGTCTTTTCAAAAATGTTAATACTTATGAACCAATTTAGCACTATATACTGTCTCAATTGTATTCTTGATATTCTCTTGCGTGAAAGCGATCTGGTCCATCGAAAATTGCTGGCTGAGGAATGTGTCAACTTGTTGCTGATACCTATAATGCGTTATAAAAGTCGATTTATCTTAGATTTTTCTACATTTTTCTCTTTTTCATGAGCATAACACATCTGTTTTTGTAGAATGCTTGCTGGCTGCCCTTAGCTTTTTTCATTTTGACATAAAGATCGGCAAGTTCTTTGTCGAGTCCAGCAATAGTGGCATTCATTTCTTGAATTTTGACTTCAAGCTGGTGGAGAAGGATGAATTGGTGAAGAATTGTAGAAGCTCAAGGCATACCTTTTTGGAATGGTCAGATAAGGTCACTTTTTCCTTTGCTTCTTCTTCTTTCTTAGGCTCCTCTTTTTTTGGAGGCTCTTGCTTTGGAGCTTCTTTCTTTGTGCCGAAAAGTCTGTTCATATGGAGGTACTGATGAGATGATTTTTGTTAGCAATTATTTGGTTTTATTAATAGAGAAGTATTAGCAATCTTGATCTCATAATTTGAGCTTAATCGATATCTGCTGATCATAATTAACATCAACAGATTTAACTTTCGAGAAAATAATCATCAAGGAGTCAACCATCAACCTTCAAATTATTACGGACGAAATAGTCTGAGAGCTCTAGCCAACTTTCCTCAGGATACCATTGGTATATTTTTAGTACGATTGATCTAGGAAGGTTTATTTAGGAGAAGAATTCTTCTCTCAAATGCAAAACTATTGAGAACTTTCTATTGAGGTTCAAGCATGAATACAATATATATACAGTTACCTTCAATGCTGATTAAACATAAATTTTTTTTTTAGCACTGCCAGCATATCCTTTTATTAAGTCTATAAAATTCAACAAAAAAAAGCCTCTCTATTTGAGGGTTGGAGCAAATAGAACGAATATCAGCCTGCCTCTGAGAAATCGCATAATTAATCGGCTTATTGTATTTAATTTAAAACCGTCAAGATGGTAAAGTTTAACGTACAAATCTCTATCATGAATCCAAAGAAAATTTCTAAGAAAGAATATTCCAAAAAGAATAGAAAATTGAGGAGTCGAAACTGAAGTGATTAATTGGTGATCGGAAACACCGGTTACTCTACACCAAGCTGCTTTTTCATAGCTTGTATTGTTTTTTCCATCTGAAGCAGATTTGCAACCAATACCTCATTATCCTGTTGTTGATACTCATTCAGTTTGGTATTCCTAGGGACTGGGCTGTCATCAATTTTTTTCTCCAGAATCTTCGGCTGAGCTAAATCTCTTTCATCGACTTCACTAATCTCTAACGAATCAGGAAAATGAACTGAGAAAGATTTTCGAATCTCTTCATAAAGCCCAAGTGACTTTTCTTTCATGAGATCCACAGCCTTATTGGACAAAGATTAACTCCCATGTCAAGAAATAGGCCTTACTCTTTGAGAGAAAATGAGGAGCTGACACCCAGATTCAGTGACATAATATTTTGTAACTCTTTTCCCAACTGTATTGCCAACAGAAACTCCTCCGAAAAAATCTCCTGACTGGAGAAGATGTCCCTCTAATTGTTGATCTGCAAATAGACCGCTTATTCCTTTTCCGATTTCATCATCCAAGCAACGAAAGCCCAAATTAAACAACCCTCCAGTATCAGAACCTGCCAAACTCGGTCTTTGAGTGTCTGACACAGCTCTGGCTTGACCTAAAACTCTTTGTGCACTTTCATCTTGAGGAGAAATCTCTTTGATTGCACCCAACAAAATGAAGTATAAAGCATTTGCTTGCTATTGATAGGAGTGTTAGCATTCCTGAACACATGAAAAAATTCTCTACTCTCTTTGGCCGCAGTATGACTTGAGATGGATCGACGAATTGTTCTTCTATATAATCAGAAACAAGTTCTTTTATCTATAATGCTTTGTCAAAAAGAATTCTCAAGATATCAGCTTACCATCTCGATTGAAAATTTTGAAAATACAACGGATTTTTTGAGAACATTGGCTATTTTATTGCTTTCGTCCTGCTTAAACAGCTTCAATCCTTTTCTTAGCCGTATTTTGATGTCTGGGAATTCTTCTTGCAACTTGAGGTAATCTTGTTTCGAAAATTTTTCAAGGACGCAGAAGTCAATACAATTGACGTCAGACGTTCTCCTCGAGTTTGAGATGAGCGCTATCTGTGAATTAATAGTCATATTTACAAAGCCAAAATAAATAAATGAAATACTTCTCCGAAATGATCTCCTTTCTTCAGAATGACAGTCCTCTCTGGCTGTGTTGAATTCGCTTTCTTTACAACAACCTCAACTGATCCTTCATTGATAAAAAACATTTCCTGACCGTAGTCTCCTTCGCGGATGATCCGATCACCTGGCACGTATACGAGAGGTCTATATATATATCGAGGACTTAGAACAAAGAGGAATTGACGAATGATTTTACTGAAGCTTCTTGATAATTGCAAAGATTTCAATTGACTCAAGCTCTCGGAACAGAGGCACACCTTTAATAAGATCTTGATGAATGTGAAATGCCAATTCTCTTTGGAGTGGCTCTGAGAGCTCAGAAAAGTCGGAAAAGAGTATGAATTGCTTCCTCTTTTGCCAATATACATCGAAGTAGTCATATACGCGTTGTCTTAGCTTCAACGGGATTTGATTTTGTACAATATTCCTTTGCAAAGCCTCAAGCTTTTCCTGGTATAAAGTGCGATCTTGGTTGATGTTTTGAATTAGGAAGCTAATGTTTCCGAAAATGAAACCCAGTCCCATATTCCCAATAATCGAAATTACTACCCCCAATCCCGCTTGAAACGTTGACGTTGGGGAAATGTCGTTACCAGTCATCAGCATCAAGATACAATACGCTGAGAAGAAATACTTGAATGCAATGTTGTCTTCCTCCCAGAATTTTGTCGAAGCAACAGTCTCCTCATAGTCTTTCATTTCTCGAAAAGGTGTTGGCATCCACCTGTCTATTTCATCAAATTTCCCGATGAAAAGACGCGCGACTGCAAGATACCACACGCAAGTAGTCCAATGAATCTAACAAAATATAATTCACAAAAATGTTCGCCAGTTGCACTATTATTACCAAGAGGGTAAATTGTGCAATTGTAAGCATAAGCCTCCATACTTTTTTAATGGACACAGACATTATCTTCTCCAATTTGTAAAGTCTGATATCGAGTAACCTGATGAATAAATTAACCATCAGTGTTCGATAATAGGAATCATCTGATAAATATCCCAAAGTAAGTAGCGGAAGCGACGAAACGATATGTCGCCAGAATCTGAGAGTCGTGATATATGCCTTTGCTATTGCTCGAGAGTCAGTTATTTCGTGAAAGTCAGAAGTTATTTTTGAAGTCCTCAGTCTGAAGATTATATCTGCCCAATAGAATACTATTATTATGATGTAGAGAACAAGTGAAGGAATCGTCATGAACTCATTGTCATCGTAGAATGATATCTGGACTGGCAAAATCACACAGACCATCAGCAAAAGTAATTGAAACACAAAATCCCAATACAATTTCAACTTAGAGCGGTGCGGAATAATCCACTTCGGGTAATGATGCTCAGTATCTGTCCTAAAAAATACATTAGAAACATTTTAGTTTGTTTGTACATTTTGATTTTGCCTGAATTCGATGGAACAAAGACCGTTGATGCTCTTTTGATGATGCTTGAATGCTTTCTTGCTGTACTTCTCCTTTTTCCAATTTCAGTATTTGCTTTTTGAACTTCTGTAGAAACAGAAGAAAAATTAACACTTCGCTTGTTGTCGTCTTCTTCTAGTGGGCTGCTCGTAGCATTACCTGAAATAAGTTTATCCTCAGGCAGCAAAACGTTCTGTGATTGCCGATTGACAAGTACTGTTGCAATTTCAGCATGATTGGTGTTCGCTCTGCTAGGAGAAAGTTCTTTGTCCTTAGGATTCAATAAAGCAAAAGAGGATTCTAGAGGCTCGAGAATCTCAGTACGATCTTTTTGAAATTCGTTTTCATTAACAGTATGTATTGCAATAGGTTTGTGCTTTTTTGAGTTCGGTGGCCCACCAATATCAAATGCCCTTAATTTTTGTTTCTCTGTTATCCGACTTGACTGCTGGATTTGAGAGGGTAATACAGCACCAAAGTTTGAAGAGGATGTTAGATTAGACTTTATAGATGATGATGATTCTTTCGTTGCATTTGGATTCTCTGGATGCGAAGAAAGGCCTGATTTGAGTGGATTATCTCCCGCCGATGTGTGTGGTGAGCCTACGTTATCTGTATTTCCTGGATGATTTCTTACGCCGTGCATTTGAACATCGAAAATACAAATAAAAATTTATGGTAAGAGCTTGAGTTGCTTATTTACAAATCACAAGCTGTATAAAGAGCTATTTTATCTAAACTTGAAGTTAAGATGGAGAATTCGACTTAAATCGGTTAATATTTAGTTCTTGATCATTTCTTTCTCCTTCTCCTGTTTCGTGGTACATTTATTTAAACCCCTTGTTTTGTTAACTCATCTTAAGTGACATACAATTTGACAAATGTTGTATTTATTGAAACTATGGAATATATAACTCACCAATTATAAGAAAGGCAAAGCCATCGCAATTTGAGATTCATACTCGCGTTTTCCTTTTCAAACTACAGTTGCTTTTCATTTTCGTTCGTAGTCATCAGAGGGATAAAAATCGCAAGCAACAGCTCTGCAAGGTAGAACGCTCCTTGAAGAACGACAAAATATCTGATGAAAATAGGCATACTCATCATCGAAACAAAGTCAACTCCACCCATTACCACTAAGCAAGTTGTCAAGATGTCAATAACTTTTTTGATTTGCTACAATGAATGCAACAGTCAGCCAATTCAAGAGAAGAGGAAATCAGTTACGTCAGAAATTTCTTCATTGTTTGATATTCTGAAATATTTGACAGCTGTAAAGAAAAATAGTATTATTGAAGCAACATTCCCTGCAATAAAAGCAAAAGGCGCCATCTTAGGTATTTTGAGGAGAATGAATAGCATTAAGATGAACACACACCAAAGCACATTGCCGAAAGTGAGCTTTTTATGCCTTCTCATGTAAATTACAACTTCGTTTATTTCATTTCTTAATCCTGAATATTTTGAGTCTTCAGATTTTACGTACCTCGTTTTTCTAAAAGAATTGAATTTAGGTGCCACAAAATAAATCAAATTACACGAGTGCGTAAGAAGTCAGCATCAGAGCTCCTATCGTCCAATAAAGAAACACCGAAAAGATAATGTTGAAAGGGTTTTTGACGAAGGTGTTCATGGCAATTTCTAACAATCTATTTTGTTGGAGTATATTACAGTGATCTTGAGATGAAATCTGGTTGCGAAGTAATTACCGAAAACTGAGGAGAATAATTGAGAGGATATAGATAAGCTTGCTTCCCATGTTCTTCTTTATCCATGCAATTTTCGCCAAGATAAGCAATGAATAGAGAATGGAATAAAAGAGCATAAAGTATTTGAACTTTTTGTATAGATCAATAACTTCTCTTCTATCTCCTTCATCGCCCATATGTTTAATTGATTCAAATCCATCAGTTGACATTTGATTTGTTTGAACTTCTTTAAGTTGTAAGCCGAATAAGTTTATTTTGTTGCAGTTTGGCTATTTTTTGAAGTTTTTTGATAAGACGTATTCAATTTACAAAAAATCGGATTTTTGATAATTTCAAGTCGGTTTAATTCGAATACATCAGCCTGAGACTCATTATCATGAATAATCAATCATAATGGCAGTAACAACTTTTTGAAGAAAGCAGAGCGTTAAATTTGTTGAAGCCTTAATTTTTCGAAGAAAACTATACTACTTCCATTGAATACTACATTTTATTATTGGCACAACCGATCCCTTTTGAGAGGCCTTTTCAGTTAGTTAATGGCAAATAATTTTGTAGACAAGTCATTTTAAGTGCTCATAGTTTTGTTAAACATGCAGATTATTTAACCTGAATAAATTATGTGTTCGATGGTGAAGAAAAAGAGAAATTTCACAATCATGTGAGGACTTCCAAGCAGATCGCTATTCTTCATAAAACTATCTTTCCATTAATTTATTAGCTGATTTATCAATGGAGAATTGAAGTAATATGGGTATATTCAATTTATTGGAATGAAAGTAAGAAGCCGCACTAACAATTACTGAATCTCTCAAATTAGTTCAGGCAAGTGTCATCCCACCTGATGAGAAACAATTGGAAATATCATAATCACTAGCAATTAATCAGTTAGGCTACAGTATAAATGAACTACCTGTCGTTCTTTTTTGAAAAACGAGCTCAAGGCATCGCATTTTCTTAAGATTTTTGTTAGCCCATTCTCTCAATCAACTTATATCGTCAAGCATCAGGGACGGCTGAATATGTCAATGTTTAGTTCTCACGTTATACATAACCATCAACTCAAAACTAAACCATCCAAGACTAATACGTGCTTCAAGATTTTATAGTTTAGAAGGATTTAAATATTTATTTGCAATAGCTTCATGGGTCTGGGCTCTTCTCGAAACAAGAATAATGATGATGGTTTTGCATCTTTTCCTCTCTCCACCTAACGACTAGCTTTCTAGAACAATGGAACATCGATTTCTCAAAAATTGAGATTTCCCAACCTTACGACTTGAAACAGCACATACATATGGTATGAAATACCATCTTCAATGCTAATTCCTGTTAGAAAGTCGATGAGGCGACCGGTAAACTCGTCAACATGCCTGATGTTTGGGACGATGGTGAGCACCCTTCTCTATTATTACCGCAACCTGAGATAATATTCAGGCAGTATCAGAAATTTAAGATCAGCGTCACGATTCAAGACGAAAGGTCTTCCTGGCTGCGCAAAACCTGATGTTCCTACAAAAGATCTCATTGGTAGTTTCCAACTCTCAACAATTTTTTTCAACCTTTCCTTAGAAAAATTGAATGAAGAACCTCTGTTTATAAGCAAGCCGATTGCAACCAAGCACAATTATCATGTAGAAATAGACCCAAATTCGGAGTGGGGATTAAAGGGATTACCTCCAGAATGGGAGTTCTATCTGCAAACGTCAGGCCTCACCAAAGATGAAATTAAAATGAAGCCAAAGGAAGTTCTCAATGTTCTGTTATTTACCACAGGAAATAAGCAAGCACTCCCTCCAAAAAAGCAAGTAGAGCAGCAAATGAAGGAAGTCCTCGATTTTAAGGACGAAGACCCTTGGGACCATTTTACTTTTGAAGCAAGAATTGGGAAAGGTGGCCAAGGAAACGTGTACTCCGCTTACAAGAAAAACCAAAAAGATCAACTTTTTGCCTTTAAAGTTATGAAGGTGACCGATAGAGTGGTCGAATACAAAATAAAGAAGGAAATTGCCATTGGATTTCTTGCAAAATCAAATTACGTTATTGGATTTTTCGATATGTACAGATTTAAGGGGTAACGAAAATAATTTGTCTACTCGTTTAATGTGTTTGGAAAAAGGCATATCTTCCTGTTGATGGAATATATGGATGGTGGAAATCTAACCAAATTCATCATGACATATTACAAGAAAATCCCTGAAAAAGTCATTGCTTACCTCATTTTGTGCATCTTAAGGTAAAACCCATTCCGAAAAGAAGCGGGTTTATGAGACTTTACTTCGGCAATTAGAGGAATCGATGATTTGCATGGACATTTCAAGATCCACAGAGACATTAAATCCGACAATGTATTGCTTGCGAAAGACGTAAGCTATCAGCTTAGACTCTCAAGGAAATGAAAATTTGGATGTTAGGGTCGTATAAAACTTGCCGATTTTGGTTTCGCAATCCAATTGACTCAAGAAACTGCACGTAGAAAATCTATTGTTGGAACTCCATGCTGGATGGCCCCGGAACTGATTCAGGTAAATAACTCAAAATCAGAGCATCATGACAAACGCCTTCTCTCTCCAGGAATCAGCTTACGATGAAAAAGTCGATATTTGGAGTTTGGGAATTCTGGCCTTAGAATTAGCAGATGGAGAGCCACCATATATCAGAGAGCCGCCTATCAAAATCATGTATAAAATATCTTGCAGCGAGGCTCCAAAACTCAATTCAAAAGACTGGTCAAAAGATGTAATTTTTCTCTCTCATTAGCACATTCATATTGATCATGCTTCTCTAGTTTCAATCTTTCTTGAACCAATGCCTCATGAAAGATCCAAAACAACGCCCTTCAAGCAAAGAATTATTGGCACATCCATTCTTGGCAGATGCTGATTGCAAAGCTAACGTTGATATGTATCTCTCGATGCTCAAGCAGCTCAAAGAGATTAAAAAAGAGTACACAGCAGTAAAAGATATTCCAAATAAAGATACTCCAATGCCTGCCATGAAATAATTACGCTCAGCCGACAAAATGAAGTCAAACAAGTGATTTGAGTTGACTTCATATTTTTTTGTTAATTCCTTTAGAGTCCAGAGATTATTTATCATGTGCTCTTCTTGTCATATTGTTTTTATTCAAGTATATAGCTCAGAAAATGAAAAGAGAGCTATTTTCTTGAATTTCAAAATATATATGAGTACTTCGTTTATTTGTTTGTTAGTATTAACTTATCTCTCAAGATAACCTTCAAATAATGCAAATTAAGATGTCTCATCTCTGATTAGGCTTGCTGAGCACTGAAAAACAAGGAAAGAAGGGAATTGACACATACCATGTCAAGAGAATAGAAAGTTAGAATTTGGAAAAAATCAAAATAATTAAGAAAAGTTAAAAAAGCGCCCACCGTGGGGCTCGAACCCACGACCACTAGCTTAAAAGGCTAGCGCTCTACCGACTGAGCTAGACGGGCTTAGTTAACATTTGACCTTGCAATTTTCATTCATACATGAAACTCTCATTGAAAGTTGATGTTGGTAAAATTAATGTTGTATGTGAACCTTCAAAGTTTAGGCATTTGCAAGGATCCGATATGTCATTGGTTTTATAGAAGATATATAAGAAGGAACGAATAATCAAAAAATAGAGCAGATATATTCATCTCCTTTGAATTATAAGAAATTTCAATGGATTTTAGGAACAAACTTTAACTATTTCGTGACTACTACTTCTATTTCGGAAATATTGAGCTTGGACTTGATTCATCATAGGGATATCAGCTTCTAATGTGCAATTTGAGTTTAAATTGTTTGGAAAACGTTTTGCAAAGTTCTAATTGCACTATTTTGACTAATCTGTTTAGTCTGTTTGTAAAAAGTTTGAAATCAACAATGACCTGGTAGCTAAGAATGCAAAACATAAACACACTATCTATTGCTTGAAAGAGTATCTAAGGACTGAATATTGAAAGTTTGTTCCAAACTCCCGTTATGGAACTAAAAATTTAAATATTCGAATAATTTGATCAAATTACATTTTGGGTTTTTAGCCTGGTTTTACTGTCTTTTCATTGTCATTACTCATCGTTACCTCGTATCTGCAGGCAAAGTCGTAGCTATCTTTGCTCATTGTTATGTTACTAGCATGTTAATGGCCTTTTTCTGAAATATACATATTGTTATCGCAGCAAAAAACTTCTTGCCTGCAGTAGTAGATAAAAATCAAAATAATTAAGCAAAATTGAAAAAAAGCGCCCACCGTGGGGCTCGAACCCACGACCACTAGCTTAAAAGGCTAGCGCTCTACCGACTGAGCTAGACGGGCTTTGATATAAACCATACGGCAATCTCTAATTTATAATGAGTGTTTATAAGGAACTTGGGTGATCTCCGCAAGTCCCATCTGTCATACCCAGCAACAAAGATTCGTTTCAACACTAATTTCAGGAAAAAGTGACATTTTAAAATGTAAAGAAGAGCTAACTTATATTGAGGATGAAATCTAAGGAGTGTCCGTTTTCCTTCTTGTCATCTGTTGAGCAAGGAAAATGAGCTGTTCATATGTGGCATCAACCACTTGAAGCTCATAAAACTCATTAAAGAGCCACCTTATACTCAAAACCTCTCTTCAGATTATTTCGAATCTTTCTGTCGAAAATTCGAATCGATAAAACTATTTTCTCACGAAATTAAGATTCTCTACCGCAAGTACATCAAGAATCGAAGACAAGAAAAGAAAGAAAATTTCAAAATCCGCCATGTCGATCCTTTAGAGCGAACAGAATGTTGATTTCACTAGAACTCTTTGAAATTAACTCAATGTTTATGATAACCTAGCCCCAAGACTCTACTCTTAAAATATATTATCTTTGATCCAGCACTTATTGAGCCAGAATTAAATTTTCATAAATCTCATGTTTTAATATAGAATCTATACTATTAGCCTAATCGTCACACTTCACAACCTGAATAACTTCCAACAAAAATTTTTTTAAAAAAATTTCTTAAGAAAATTTGAATTAATATATGCTGTGATATCACTCGCAGATTTTCATTCCTTTCGCCTTCGATAAAGTGAGAATAAAGCTCGTCGCAGCGCTCACCGTAGCGAAAAAATATGAATTTTCGCTGAAATAGAGAGTATGCTGGTCCAAAAACTCCTCAATAAAGTACATCTCACAGAGCAGTTTGCCTCCACTAGTCTTCGACACGATGTACGTGTATATCGGCAACAACTCATCAGCGCTAATAATGAGCTCGCTGTTGGGTTTGTTAGGATCTTTAATATCCCAATAGCGATCCACTGCTTTTATCACCTCCATTTTGGTTGCGCATACAGTCTTGAACTTGTCTTCTGGAGTGAAATGCTGTCCGAGCATATTCATGACTTCGACTGCTGAGAGGTAAGGGTGGGGTTCACCTTCCATACAGAAATTAGGATGGATTTGATATTCTTCTGTAGTCATATTTTTCGTATAAATTTTTTGCTTCATGAAGTCTTCTTGCTTCTCACCCAAAGCAGAACCGATTAACTTCATCATGTTATTATATAACTGCTCATTCCCAAAGAGTATATCATTGACAGTTTCAAGCAGTAGCCTGCTATTCGTAGCTGTCCATTGAACATCACTGAAATTTGGCAAATTCTTCACAAGCTCGGTCAACAAGAGTATCAATATCTTTCGAAATTCCTTAATTTCTTCAGCAGCAGTTTTTACACTGACCTGACAATCCATCGGAGCAGATGTTACTTTTGTCGTATTAAGAGGGTTGACTGAGGCTTTTTTGGTGAAACTCAACAGAAATGAGCCCGACTTTAAGAATGAAAACGGCTCTTTTGCCGAGAGTTTACGAGGCTCAAACTCCGAGCTTACTGGTCTTGACGTTCGATCAACGCCATATTTCTCAGTAAAGATGGTAGCAAAACGTTGCACTATATGGGTGTAAAAGTTCTTGCCAAATTTTATTTGATGGGCTATGGTTGACAGGAGCTTTTTGAAGAACGGGTTTTGCGATGATTCTGTGCTATTTTTTTCTGGAATGTGAGGTTCTTCTGAGCTAGGCAGAATGATTTGACTTCTCCTGAACGTGACCGCTTCTTGTTTCAACTGAGATTCTAAGTTCTAGGTGAGAAATACTATTTATTGGTGAGATATTACCTGACTGCAAACGATCAATCCACTGAATGTTGTGTAAGAAGCTAATTGAGTCTCTTTCGTCTTGAGATTTCAGCAACTTGAGGAAATCGGCCTTATAATCTTCCAGTTTTTCCGTTAGCAACTCTTTAAGATGGGTCTTGGTTTTCTTCATCCATTCCTGATTTGAATTTGAATATTAGATGATGATGGCTTTGGCAATGAGGTACCTTTGCGTTGAATTGAGTCCTATATTGTGAGTGCTTCTTCGTGAGAAGCTCAGAGTACGAGGCAAAGTTTTGTTCTGATTGTTTTCTTATTGCCATATCATGTTTGGAACAGGATCGAAGACTATTTATTAACCAAGCTTGACAAAAGCCCTAAATAATCAGCTCAATTTGTGAATTATTTTAATTACTCCTGAGGGACGAGACCAAAAATTTATGAAGAGAAGGGAATGTTTCACTCATAAAGCCAAGGACTGAATTGATACTATGAGCATAGGTATACATTTATGATCTAAGTGTCAAATTACATGAAAAAATCTTTCAAAAAAGAAGAAATGTTGCAATTCTTCTGAATTATAGTTTTTTGGTTTGTTTTTGGGATAAAGATATCGGATATGATTCCATGCTGGTTCTGAAGGAGCTTGCTCATAAATATAATATAATTGTAATTATCACGTATAATTATCACTACCTTTATGGTTCAGTGCTGAAATTAATTTATTGCATTTAATTCTATAACGGACGTTAAGGTCGGCTTAGGTCGAAAGGATGAAAAATAGAAAGTCAGCAGGATAGGGATTATTAATACGCTCCTTCTCAAAAGCAACCTAAAGGAATGCAGAGATGAAAGATAATGATTTTTATTTTTTTGAGAAACCATCTTTAGGGGCAGTTAGCCGATATTAATAATTCAACATTATGAAGTAAGTGCTGGACATAAAATGAAACACATGCATAAATGAATGATTTAGAAATTGCCACCTCTTAATCTAAGAACTAAATGAAGAGTAGATTCCTTCTGAATGTTGTAGTCAGAAAGAGTTCTGCCATCTTCTAATTGCTTTCCAGCAAAGATGAGTCTTTGTTGATCTGGTGGAATACCTTCCTTGTCTTGAATCTTAGCCTTGACGTTTTCAATTGAGTCAGAGGCTTCGACTTCGAGAGTGATGGTTTT
>ENA-UOUE01001110-UOUE01001110.1-compost-metagenome-genome-assembly--contig:-NODE-1110-length-18539-cov-3.672029_pt1 | contig 18539 bp, 8 predicted proteins | sample MGYA00238146_ERZ747223 | MGnify/ENA primary metagenome ERZ747223 (study PRJEB28781, sample SAMN06268865) | compost metagenome | isolation source: single cell | place: USA: California, Emeryville, Joint...
AAGTGGATATTGTATAGGCTTATGCTGTTCCTGTTCCATTGAGCAACTTTGAAAATGAAAAACTGGAATTAACTTTAGTTATTTATACTCGCGAGTCTGCGCAAAATGAAATAGAACCTTAATTTAAATTATAAAGTTGTTCACTCATGAGGCAGAAATTAAATGGAGAAATAAACAATAAGAGATTGGTGAGCTGCTCTTTTTTGTGTGCATGTGTATGTTCAAAGATGGGAGCCCTAGTATTCCTGTAGAAACCATGAGAAGGCACCAAAACGTTTATGGAAATTAATTATTATCATTTATGTTGATAGATTGCACTGCTTTTGAATGGAAGTAACGTAAAATCACTTTCGTTTCTCATAATTTCACAACGTTTCATAATAGATCACATTCGCTGATACCTTGTCATCATTAGGGAGTACAAAGTCCAATCAATTGCACAATGTTCAGTTATTAGTAGTTTCTGGGAAAATCATATGATAGGCTGGAGTAAATTCAAAGCTAAAAGAGGTTAGAGCCGAAATTTGCAAAAGTTGGATGCCATGGAAACTACTTTTGACCATTTTCCTGATATCCTAATACGTCTCGAGACCGCTGAAAGAAAATTTAATGGAAGTCACGAACGACTTTTATCAATTCGTCGTTTCATAAATACTTATATTCAAATTAATTCTTAGATGTTGCTCAGCTTCTCACGGCTTCTCATGATTGCTTAGATTCCGGCTAGCATTTCATACAAATACCTGAAACTTCAGCGTTTCTTCACAACTCCAATTCCACAATTTATGAGAAATCCTTAATTTGGTATTCAGAAATGGTGTGAGGGGGGGGGAGGGGGGAAAGTCTAAAGTACGAAGTACGATTGATCAAGATAATGTTTCAAGATCACCAAGATCCAAGTCGAAGATTTTTTGTTTTCTCCCCAAAAAGGGAGAGTTTATTTGATTAAGAGACACCACTATATATATGGTATTGTTGGATATTTTATTACATCTATCACTCTCCAACACGAGAGCTAAGTTATGATGATTTCCGCAAGAACAGCCGTGTAGTATCATGTTAATTGAGAGAGAGAGAATTTTAAATCAAGATATCAATTAATGATCAAGTTAAGTTAAAACCAATAACTAGTGAAAATATAGTGACATTAATTGTATATCAATATTTCGTGAGCTGTAAATTTTTCTGTATTCGAAAATAACATTTGATAGAGAATCTTTCTCGAAAAATTTGCTACGATGAAGCCAACTCTTCAAACATTATGTGAATTGGGCTCTAAAGCTCTTTATACATTTTAGGAGTAGTAAGTGCTTCCATCGTGCCAGTTTTAAGTGTTCCTCAAACATTTTGAATATTCAAAAAAGGGTGGGTATCTGTCTACATTCGAATCTGATGTTTTTCTAAAATAATAATACTAAGCGGCTATCAGAATGATCTGCCACACAGTATTCTCAAAAAGAAGTTCCCAAATAGAGAAAAATAATAAATTTTTATAGCGAAATGACGAATTTTTTTCATAATATTAACCACGCAAAATTATCAAAGGCATTTTTCAAGTCACAAATCACATCAAAATAAAGAATCCAAGGCTTTGAGTGTGAGGAACAAATCAGTTTGAAGCGTTAATGTCGTCGTCATTCTTACCCTCAGGCTTCTTCTTAATATGCCACGGAAGCTCTTTGAGTATCTCCGGATAGCTGCGACTTGATTAGTCTCAATTCTCTGCAGAGTCTTTCGAGGGTAACTGCGGTGACAGTGAGGAACACCAGTATTCCAACATAGACAACTAAGTATGGCACGACGTAAGAGTAATAGAAAAGCCCACTCAATCCAGTGTATATAATTATGGAAACAACGTAAAGTCCGAGGACCATGTTCATCTTTTCTCCTTGTTTGAAGTAAAAGACACAGAAGGCATATTTATGAGTCATTATGAAGGCGATAGGAATGAAATTAAGAACAACGACGACAAGGAAGCCTGCGACACCTATGAAACACCAGTTATGTCCAAAGCAGCGGTTGTTAAATATCAGCACGTATGCGATGAATAGAGCTAGCAGCCCATAAGGAATCATCATCAATGCATGGTACACGTAATGGATGACAAATATGATCTCATTGCTTTTTATTTTGTTCTCAAGTTCTTGGCATTTGCTGACAAGAGCTGGATTTTGTGGCTGCTGAACAGCTACTATAGAAGGGTCTGTGTAGTGCCCATTTACACCATAACTAATTGGATTCGGAAATTGCTGGCCACCTTGCTCATTATCCTGATAATGAGAATACTGTGGGTGTGCCGGATGTACTTGAGTGGTCAGAAGTGGATATTGTATAGGCTTATGCTGTTCCTGTTCCATTGAGCAACTTTGAAAATGAAAAACTGGAATTAACTTTAATTTATTTATACTCACGTGTATGTGTAAAATGAAATAGAAACGAGCTTGAGTAAATTAATTCACTCATGAGGCAGAAATTAAATGAAGAAACAAACAATACGATTGATGAACTGCTTTCTTGTTGTGTGCGTGTGTATGTTCAAAGATGGGAGCCCTAACACCCTGGAGGAACTATAGTAAGAGGAGACACCAAAAAGTTTATGAAAATGAGCTGTCATTATCTAAAAACATTTCACATGTTGATAGAGTACACTTATTTTGAATAGAATTCTCTCAAAACCACTTTTGCTTGTTCATACTTCAGCAACGTTTCACATTCGATCACATTTGCTGATACCTTCTTAGTATTTCTCGAAGTTAAAGAGTAAAAGCCAAGAATATCAATCAACCAATCACACAACGTTCAGTAGTTAGTAGCTTCTGAAAAAAATAACGTGATAGGCTGGATCAAATTCCAAGCTAAAATACCTTGAGAGCCGAAGTTTGCAGAAGTCGATGCCATAGAAACTAATTTTAATTCTTTATTATTTCAAAACAGCTTTTCTCTGTGATTTTGCTACCAAGAAGGAATTGATCTCTCTCGTGAAAATTGAAAGATAACTCATCGGATGTCACGAGCTACTCTTATCAGTTAGTAGTATTTTTTTAGGAATACAAATTTCCAAATTTAACTTTTTGATTTCGCATGATCTTGTAGTTAGTTGCATAACATACATCACTCTATTAATTGAGATACGAAGCTGACAACTAACCAAGCCTAGACCTAAGTTATTACTTCCACAAGAATGTCATTTAGTATCACGAAGATAAACATTTTGTAAAAAGTTAGGTTTCATCATAAGATACTCAATTTTTCCATAGAATAGATTAACTGTCAACGAGAGGGTACAAGGAACAATATAAAATAAATTTGAAGGTCGTTTTATTGCCTAGGCTCTTCTTAGAACTTGATGGAGATTCTTTGAGTCCCTTCGCCTAGCTGAGCCTTGGTCCACAACAGTTCATGATAGAGTCTACTGAGTTTGGATGCTGTATAAGCCAGGAAACTCAGAACTCCAGCAAGACCAATCAAGGAAAGCGATAATAGAGGAATAAAAAAGTAAAATACAGCTACAAAGATGAGTAGCCATATGGGACAAATATAAGCACCAAACATGAAGTTCATATTCTCTCCGTGCTTGTAGTAAAAAGTTCTGAAGCCATACAGATGAATCCAGAAGATGCTCACAAGAATGAGCAGGAAAACAATGACAAGGCAAGCACCTTGGATGCCTTCGAGACAGAAACCATGTCCAAAGCAGCGACTCTCGTTTGTAAACATCCATGTATATAGAATCCAGAGAATGAAATATCCATAGAGAACCATCATTAATCCATGGTACACGAAATGGATAACACAGATCCAGCGATAAGTCTTAATAGTGTTTTCAAGGTCTCGACATTTAATGACAAGGTCTTGGTTTTGATGATCGCCTTGAGCGTTCTTATCGTAATTTGAATATTGTGGGTGCGTCGGATGGGCCTGAGGAGACAAAATAGGGGATTGATTTGTCTTTTCGTGTTCCATTGATCAGCAGCAATGAATGATTGAGAGCAAAGAACGAGGTTTCAGTAACTTTCAAAACCAAATAACATTAAATTGAGATTGAGTTCAATTAAATTAAATTAACTCATGAATATGAACTGACGTCAATTTGTATAAATATTTTATGAATAGCTTGTTTTGGGATTTCTATATGGTATCTGATATAGTTCTCTTTGAGCAGATATGGCGCTCTGCCACGAGACTTTATTCAACTAAATAATTGATGCTATTCATACGCGTAGGAAAACCAATTACATCTTAGTGATAATTGAATAGGCATCAACTCAAGTTTTCTGTGTTTCCCGAAATTAGGGCTACTTTCTTCATTTAGAATTTATATTCTCTAAAAAAATACTGAGACGCTTTCAGACAAATCTCTCAAGCAGTATTCCGAAGAGATAAGGGTGCAACATAGAGAAATTATAATTTTTTTATGGTGGAATAACGATGGCATTTTCATAGAATCAACTTAGCAAAATTATAAATTGCTTATCTTATTAATCTCAGTACAATGAAAAACTACATACTCTCAGATGTGAAGCAGAAAATCCGAGCAGTTGAAGTTCTAAAGTACCCGTTAGGCGTCGTTTAGAAGGCAACAGAGCTATGAGCATCTCCGGCTAACTGCGATTTGACCAGGGCCAATTCTCTATGGAGCTCTGTCATTTTGGCGGCGGTTTTAGCAAGGTAAGCCAGCATTATGATATTGAGTAAGATAAATAGAGAGATTGGAAACATAAGGACTGCTGGAAGAATGTTCAGAGTAATAGAAATAATGTAAATCACGTAAGCATTCTTTATCTTTTCTCTTTGCCTCCAGTAAAAGACACGGAAGCAATATGTGTGAAGCAGAAAGGCAGAGAGAGGAATCCCTATAACACCCATCGAGAGAAGAGCGTCTATGAAACTTGAGAAGTTGAAACAGAAGCCATGTCCGAAGCAGGCAGAGCCAAACACCATCTCAAGCAGAATCATTGTAGTTAGCAGCCCGATTGGAACCATCCAAAACCCATTGTACACCCAATGCATGGTATATATAGAATCATAGCTTTGGATTTCTCTCTCAAGTTCTTGGCATTTGTTGGTAAGAGCTTGGTTATGTGGTGGTTGCACAGCTACGTTGTAGTGCTCGTTTACGCCATGGCTAATTGGATTCGGAAATTGTTGAACTTCTTGGGCATTATCGTGGTAATGCGAATATTGTGGATGTCCTGGCTGTATTTGAGGGTCCAGAAGAGGATATTGAATAGGCTTTTGTTGTTCCATTAAGCAACTTTGAAATTGAAAGCGCAGAATTAACTTCTATTATTTAACTAAATTAGCACACTTGGACTTAAAACGGGATGTTTGATTATATTAATTAACTCATGAGGCATAAGCCAATTAAGGAAGTAAGCAGGCAATAACATTGAAGAGCTGCTTGTTTGTTTTTTTTTCTTCTTCTTTTATGTGTTCAAAGATGGAGTCTTCATATTCTCAAAAGAACTAGTGTAGTGGTAGAGATCAGAAAATTTAGGTGAAGCAGCTTCATCTAAAACCCTCTGCATGCTAGTAGATTGCACTCCTTCTGTACTAAACTCTTACGAAGACTTTTTCGCATGTTCTAAGACTAACCACATTTCACAATCGATCACATTCGCTGACAACTCCTCGTTAGTATTTTGAAGTTAAAGTTTTGAACCCTGAGAGTGGATTACTTGCTTCTGGAAAACTGGAAATGGTAGGCGCTAAAAAATCCAACGCGTCGATAGAATAAGTACTGAAGAGACAGTAGAATTTAGAAGCTATAAAAACTGATTTCGATTATTTAGTATAGAGCAGCAGTTTGTTACGTGATTTCATCACAAGGAGGAACCTTGTTTGCCTTTCCTGCTGTTGCTAATCATACTTACAAGGCCTCTCGCCAATGAACAGTGATAGAAGTTTTTATATGGAGAGTAGCGAATTACTATTGTTAGTACTACCTCCTAACCTAAGTTTTAAGCTTTCGCATATGCATATGTGCATATATATATTAAGCAAATGTGGCTAAGGAGCCGATTCAGCAAAATAAGTGATGTTATTCGTTCAAGTACAAAAACCAGTAGCATCTTATTCGCAAGAAAGTTTGCATTTATGCGAGTTTTCAATGTCTTGCAATTATTCGGTGATTTCTTCATTTAGATTCGATATCTTCTAAACTAATACTGAAACGGTTTCAGACAAATCTCTCTCGCAGTATTCGTAAGAGATAAGGCTCCAACATCGAGAAAATGATAATTTTATGCTATGGCGGAACGAGTATGACATTTTTCATAGAATCAACTCAGCAATATTATAGATTATTCATCTTATGAATCTTAGCTCGATGAAAACTCCATACTTTCAGGTGTGAAGCATGAAATCCAAAAAGTTTGAAGTTCTACAGCAGTCACTTCTAAAGCACCCTTAGACCTGTTTTTAGAAGGCAACCGAGCTATGAGCATCTCCGGCTAACTGAGACCTGGCCAGCGCCAATGCTCTATGGAGGTTTACGAGTTTAGCTGCCGTATAAGCGAAGTAACCCAGTATTCCAACATTGACTAAAGTAAATAGGGCGAGTGAAAGCAAAAATATAACAAAAGCGAGGTTTAGAATTAAGTAAGCAACGTAAATCACGTATGCATACCTCATCTGTTCCCAACGCTTGTAGTAAAAAGCACAAAAGCAGTATCTGTGGATCAGCAAGGCAGCGAGTGAAATCATCACAATAGCAGTAAGGACAAGATAGTCTCCGGTACTTGAGAAACAGGAGCCATGTCCAAAGCAGCCGGAACCAAATATCATCACAAGCGCAATGAATAGAAGTATAAATGCAGATAGGACCATCCAAAATGCATTGTACACCCAATGCAAGGTACAAATGGAATTATAGCTTTGTATTTCATTTGTAAGTTCTTGGCATTTTTTGGTAAGAGCTTGGTTATGTGGCGGTTGTACAGCTGCATTGTAGTGTTGGTTTGCGACATAACCTGTCGGGTTCTGTATATACTGGCCTTCTTGGGCATTATCGTGATAATGCGAATATTGTGGATGTGTTGGTTGGATTTGAGGGTCCAGAAGAGGATATTGAATAGGCTTTTGTTGTTCCATTGGGCAACTTTGAAATTGAAAGAGCAAAATTAACTTTTATTATTTTACTCAATTAGCACACCTGGACTTAAAACGGAATGTTTGATTTTATTAATTAACTCATGAGGCATAAGCCAATTGAGGAGCAAGCTAGCAAGCAAGCAATAACATTGATGAGCTGCTTTTTTCCCCTCTCTCTTTCTTTCGTGAGCTCAAGATGGAGTTTTCATATTCTCAAAAGAACTATTGTAATCGTAGAGAACTAAAAATTTACGAAAATCAGCTTCATCTAAACTGCCTACATGCTGATGCATTGCGCTTAGTCTATCTCGAGTTCTCTCGAATTCTTTCCTCAGGGATTTAAAAGCTAATCACGTTTTACAATCGATCTCATATGTTGATAACTCCTCGTTAGTCTTTGGAAATTGAAGTTTTAAAACCTGGGAGTTAAGCAAATGCATGATACTCAATGGTTAATCGCTTCTGGAAAACTGGAAATGGAGACGTTCATCAACTGAACGCTTCAATAGAGTTAGTACTGCAGAGAATGCAGAATTTAAAAGCGAGAAAATCAAAATCTTGATAATTTTCGTGTATAGCATCAGCTTTGCTGTGTAAAGAAATATTCATTTGCCTTTCCTACTGTTACTAATTTTCAAGACTTCTCGCAAGAGAAAGTCGATAGAATCTTCAAAAGAAGTCACAAATTACGCTTCTGAGTTAAAGTTTTTTATAATACTGACTTCTAAATCAGTTCATAACTTTCTTAGATAGGCGTTGTCTTCTCTTGTTCAGGCTCTCATATCTACCCCAAATCGGTTAGATTCGAACCAACATTTATATTGAGCATTTTCACAAGTAATGATAATAATAATCCTTAAGAATTAACACCTCTTATTATTCCAAAGAAATTTATTTCATTTAATTTACTTCTGAATGAAGTGATGATTAAATTTTCAATAGTAGCAACGAGCGCATTAATAATCTGATCAATTCATATATCGTTGTATATTAAAAATCTTAGATCAGCGAACAAATAATCAGTCAAGGTTTGCTGAACAAATAATGAATAGTAACGTCAAGGAGTTAAAATCTCCATCGATCTTTCTCATCGCGGCTTCTCAGAATGATTGATGGACGATCTTTGAGTCTCTGCTAGCTGAATCTGGGTTATTAACGAAATCTATTATCGTTTTTTATAGATTATTGTCGGAAATCTCATTTCGTTGGTGGCATAATATTTAATTTTCAATTTATCAATTTTACGCAGAAAACAGCGAGTAATTATGCAAGTAGCAACCAAAATTATTTGAATTTTTTCTTATTATCATCACAACATATGTGAACTTGTCACTGCACCTACCACCAATAAAGGTTCATTTCAACTGCCAGCTACATCATTCTTTGAGTCTCCATTGTTTGTGATACCATTTGAGCCTTTGTTTCCTCCAACTCCCTAAAGATATTTCTGAGTTTATCTGAAGCGTAAGTAAGGTAGCCAAATATCGCGATCGAGACAACATGGAAGGTGACCACGTTCACGATGAGAAGACCGAAGTAAACACAATACATGCGGTTCATAGGTTTGAACTTTTTGGAGTAATAGACTGTGAGACCGTATCTATGGAAGGCGACCACCAATAAGCAGTAGAAGATCATGCCGAGAATAACAGGAAGAACCCACGGCTGCTTAAGGATGGCATAATCGTCCGTGCATTTCCAGGCTCCAGTTACGATGTGACAAGAGGGGGCGGGTAGGAAACTTATGAATATCAAGGAGAGACCGAACAATATCGTGCCGATCGCCGCCAGATAGATCAACGTCCAATGGATGTAAGTTGCGCATTTGTATTTTTGAATTTCATTTTCAAGTTGCTCGCATTTTAGAGTCAGATTTTGGTTCTCTGAAGGTAGGGTAAAGTAGGCATTTTCATTGTAGTATTCATTATTTGAGTGATAATAGGTTGGAGATGGCTGCGGCATGAGGTATTGAGTTGGATAACTGATGTAGTAGCCCTCTGGAGAATAATTATTGAATGAAGGCGGCATTTGTTGGTAAGGATAACCTCCAAGGTGGTAGACTGGGAATGTCGGGACGTGATTGGGATGAGGATGTGTCATTGGACCTTCAAAGTGAGGTCTTTGAGCTCCAACTGAAGGAGTTATCCCTTGTCTGGGAGCATAGTTGGGATGTGAGAGATTTTGAGTTGGCTTTCTTGGATTGCAGCAGTGTGGGAGCTGAGGGTGCGTTGGTTGAGCAGCAGGAAGCTGGCGATTAGGATTTTGGCCTTGGGAATTTAAGGCAGGGTATTTATTTATCCTTTGGAGTTCCATTCAACGATAATCACAATAGAAATAATTGGAAGATGTTAATGAATTAATCTGGGACTGATCTTGATATTCACAAGAGAGACTCACATTAGTTGCATTAGAAAAGCAGTTGAAGGCTTAACAAATAAAAAACGAAGAAGAAAAAACTGATATTGGTAATTATTGAGCTTTAGGCTCAAATCAATGTATTTATTTAGTAATCCTCTGCTTTAGCTAGCCGAGTATGATAATTCTAACAACATGCTTCGGGGGTGCTTTGCAAAGTAATGCTGATAGAATGAGAGACTTTGTTAAAAGGGAGATGACAGTTACGTAAAAGTAAAATGATAAATTGATATTATTAGATCAATTTTTCAAAAAAGAAAAAAAAAAAATTCAATGTAACTCGATATCGTTAGACATAAAATCCACACTAACGCATAATTAGTCCCTCGTATTGTTCAAATTCTATTGAAGTAGTTCTTGAGAAACTCTTTCCTTTGGAGCCAGCTCTTCCTTCGTCGTTTTTCATTCTGTAAAGATCCCTCTGGTTTGAACACTCTCTCGGTTAGCAATACATTTATTCCAAATATGATAAACTTTTGTATAAAAATGCTGAAAATGAAAAAAAGCAAAGCATATCCAAAACAAATCTTTCATGTTCTTAATGTTTATGGAGGAATAGGCTTTGAGGGTATTTGTGAAAAAAGTTCGCCACGTAATATCAAGAAAATCATTACAAGAATAAAATTATCCTAATGATTTATCCGACAATAGCGCAAGGGGATAACACTCTGAGAAGTAGAAGTCCGACAGCACATAGTTCCTACCTACATAAAGAGAAATAACATTTATATGGAAACATTCAAAATCAAATTTAGTTTTATTCCATCTTCGAGCTCGATTTCCATTTCTAAAGGAGCGCTCTGGAACTTGGAATTCCTAATCAACTAATCAAGAACCAGATTCTGAAGGTGCTATAGTGGGTAATTATTGAAACCTTTCAGAACCATAAAACTAAATAGAATTGAAAATTTTAAAGGTTGTTAGAATTCTTAACTTTCTGCGATCGAAGGAGGAGACGTGGCTTCGTAATAAACACGCCATATCCGCTTTTTCCTCGCATTATTTACTGTAACTTATGCTTGTTACATTTAATTCGTTAAGTTGACTTGAGAATTTAATTGGATTCTCAAAATGAATAATGCGACTTAAAGGTAGTTCCCAACCTCAGCAAGCAAATCTTCAAAGAAAATCGTTCATGAACGCTGACCCGTTTAGTTTTATAAGATGTTTGCGAGATTCACGCTCTGTATGTGCAATGATATGAATGAAAACCATGTTTTCATCCCTGGAATCGAATTGACTCTTTTCAACCAAATTATGAAAATGTGTAAAGGAAAAGCAAGCATTTTTTCGACGTTATTTGACTGTCTACTTCTTAATTATTCATATATACAAGCTTCTTAGGAGAGGTTTTCAGATATGCCAAGTATTGATTGCAAAGACACTCTGAACTAGGTGGCTGTGATGACTACTATTTTGAATTCACTACATTCTGTTGGATATCATAAGGGAAAAGATCAGAGGAAAGGAAATACTTGGGCGCCGAAGAATTGACAGGAAGGTTTCCTACTTAACAAAATTCCTTTCATATTTTCGTGAATTATGGAGATGAGGATAAAAGTTTTAGTATTAGGCGAAATGATATAGTCAAAATTTCATCTTTTTTGATCAATGGGTTTCTTCCATGGAAAAAATTTCTTTACAGCTTTTTCATCAAACTACACACAGTTTATATTTAGTATCGAATTTAGTGGGTTTGTAATTGACAGATAGCAGTAACAGCTCGAGAAAAATAGAGGGAAAAATTAATTTACATAAACACCAACAAATGATGCAACAAAGTAAAGTCAATAGAGAGGATTCTTGCGAAACCGATCAATCTGGTCCTTTTCTTTGGCTAATCTCGGAGCCAATGAACTGTTTTCTTTAAACTGCGAATCTCGTAGTAATCCCACTACGTGAAAACTGCATTGAATTCAGAGTCCCCTCGCTTAATCGAGCCATCTAAAATTATTGATCTTTATTTTTACCTCTGTTATGAAGAAATGTGAGTTGGATCAGTTAGAACCAAAAACATATTGCTCTAATTTCCCTGAATACTGCTGCGTAGCAAGTGAATCAGGTCACGGATCCTTGCCTTTTCTTTTTCATTTCTATTTTTAGGATATATTTCGCCCGTTATGCCTTGAGAAAAAAAAAAATTCAGGCCAGAACTTACTGACTCATTCAGTGAATAATGATGAATGGAGATAAGGTTTCTGCTTGAAACCTATTAGTTTACGATTTTTGGCTGATGAGCGACATCAGCCTATCTGAAAGACCTATCATCTTCTCCAACGGAAGCTTTCATAGCCTTAAACGGACTAGATAGCAGTTGAATCCAATCTATTTTGAAATGCATATTCATCAAACTCTATTAATTATCTTCTTCGCATCAGCATAGCAGACAGATCTTCTACAGCTATTTCGCTGTAAAATTTTTCAGGAGAATCGACGAATGGGTGCTTATTGATTAGAGTTTTTGCACAAATAAAATTATGGGTGAATCGATTTAAGCGTTTTATTTCCAGTTTTTATTCCGATTCTTTTTTTTTTTATTTTCATCAGAAATCGCATCCGATCCTTTTAAAAGTGCCAAATAGGTCATGGCCATCGAAAGTTCTTCTTCAAATAAAATAATTAGCCATCCTTAGAGTTGTTTAATCTTAGCGCGTTACATCTATACGATCAAGATTTAAAATAATTTCATCCATTAGGTCCAGGATTCAATTGCTGTCAGATCATATCTGCGCTAATCCTCTCTTCTAATCTTTGAAATAAGTCAGACCTAATGCCGTATTTGAATATTTGAAAGCCAAATTGCTTCATCATAGGAATAACTCATCTCCACTACTTTGATATTTAGAAAGTGAAAATCGGGGTCCTCCACAAGAGATTGCCTCAAATATGTTAAATAGCTCCCTTCTTCAATTGAAAGCTGTCAGCGGATTGCACATACGGGTCATAAATCCGCTTGTCGATGAAATGGCTAGTTCGATGAAATTTCTATGCGTTTATTTTGTCAGATCTGCTTTTCATAGCCTATGCGCTTAGTGAGGATAGCCTTATAGAATAGATTCGTAGAGTTCGGTAGGGCCAATTTTAAGGCAGTCGCGAGCATAAAATTTACCTATTAATAGGGACTCTGACATATCCTCAACAAATTTCATCAATTCAAATGCAAGCGTGAATAAAAATAGCGACTTCTCCAACATTAATTACATCCATCAACCATATGAAACAAAAGCGATATTTGAAGAGGTTTTGTCAAGTTTCAACGATTTTGTATGCAAATCCATAAAGATACACACTCAGATACACGCACCTCCCCCTTTCACCGCCTTGGTTTAACTGCAACACCATAACCACATCAGATAATCCACCAAAACACCCTTCATACCAGTCTTTGCATGACCCTATTCTTCAATTTTTACTCACAACTCCAAGTAACGAAATTTTAGCCTATCTTCTCTCAAGTCATCCCTTCTTCTTACTGGGATCAAAGTCATCTTTCTGTCACGGAATTGCAGGTATTTCAAGCATTTTGGTTCTCCCCACTTTATACATGGAAGAGACACGGAGATTTTCGCGAAGAAAAACGCTGCATTTGGTCGCTATAATTAACCACCTGGCCCACCCACAAAATCGACCATAAAAGTAGCCGTAATACTTGTCGTAAAATTTGTCTTAAATTATCTCTGCTTGAGTCGTGATTTCAATTTGATTATTTGTAATAGGGTATTTTAAGGTGACTCAACTAAGCCATAAAATCCCTATATTTGAATACCAATTTATTTTAAATGCGACCAAATATAGCTACTTCTTAATCAGTTTTACGGAGTGCATTTTTAAACACGCTGCAACGAAATTATATACATAATAACTTTAATCGACAAAATTTCAAAACGACCATGAACACCAACATGAACTTGCTCGACTGCATTGACTTCAACAGTTACGAAATCCCAGACTACTACGAAGATTTCACCGGCAGCTTGATTGGCCTTGACCCTCGAAGAGGCTCCTTCAAATTTAATAATCTCCCTCGCGATTTCTTTGGAATGGAGTCAACTCCTGAATGCTCAGCGATGGACTCTCCCAAAATCAAGTCCGAAGAAACTGATAATATTCCAGAGCTCACAAGAGACGAGAGCGTCTTGGAGTCAGCAAACAAATTGTTAAAGCCTTCGAAGAAAATCTCTAAAAAGAGACGCGAACAGCCAAAATCTCTCCAAAAGAAATCTAAACAAGCGCAGGAAAACCCAATCTCTCTTGATAACGCGAAAAAATTATCATTGTTCTTTAAAAAGTGGAAAGAGCTCAGAAAGAAGAACCCAGAGCTTAGAAATCAAGTTAAATTTTGGTTCTCAAGCTTCGATCTGAAGCTGAACAAGACATATCTTTACAGAGATTTCTTTGATTATTTCAGAGTTCACTTCAGACTGGTCCTGAGAGACGGCGGACTTAATTTGCAAACTTTAAGTGATGCTGATTTCCAGACTTTGTTCGTTGGATTGACGGAATTCCTCTTGGTTGAGGTTGAAAGAATCAAAGAAACAATCGTGTAGGGGAAAAAGTGCCAAGTGTACCCTGTATGGATTGATGGTCTTAATTCTTATACACTCGGCGATTTGTCAACACATATTGAATAAAAACTTTAACTTCCATAACTTTTAGTTTTTCTTAGGATAATGCTATATATACAGGTAATGATTGTATTTGTATTGAGTCGCCTTCCAATTTTATAGCCATTGTATTCTCTTATAAATCTATTCAATCGCAAAAAATTTAATTCTAACCTTTAACGGTTTCATGAAAAAGCGCTTCCTTGTTTCTGGCAGTAGTTCAGGATTTCGTTGCTTGTTTTTGTTGTGTCTATGCGTTAAGGTGTTTTTATTCAAAGAACTGCAGATGGTGGAGTTAGATAGGCATTTTGAGTTCAGATAAAGAAGCTTAATTAGGCTCTAATGCAAATAAGTGCAAATTTTTCCGCATTTCTTTCAACACCAATGCTAAGCATAGTGAACAGAGCTGGCTAATCATGATATGGACTTTTTACTTAAGGAAATTAACTCATAGATCTAAATTTAGATGCTCCATATTTTCAGCAGTTTATGTTAAAAGCCTAACGTTGTCTCCTTGCTTCCAGGTTGTAGCACCTTAGGCAAGTGGGATTGCGCCTGTTAAGGTTCAGGCTTGTAACGAATCTTTCAAGATACGGATCTATTAGCTATTTTTAGGTCGGTCTTAAGACATCCTAATAGAAAGGGGTTTTTAATTAGAATTAAAGTATTCTAAGTGTTCTAATTAAAGTAAATGAGTTTTGAGGGTAGATTCGTTTTAAAAAAATTATTTTTGAGAAATAAAATTTAATTGGGTTCCTGAAATTCGGGATCGCGGGAAATTTTTACTCAGGCTTTTTTTTTTAATATAGGAATTAACAAATTAAGTACCCTCCTTTTGAGGATATGTTCTAATAAAATATAAGCAGAGACTGCAAGAGCAAGGATTTTGCTTTGAATTATTTGAATAAGGATTCTCGAGTATTCCGGCATCTGCTCGAATTAGTTTGGAAATAGTTTTGTCATGGAGCTGGAAATAAAGCCCCTTGGCAAGCAAACGAGCTGGAATCGCTACTAAAAGAGTTTGAAACCTGAAATTTTGATTCGATGTATCGGATAAAAAAGTAAAATAATGAGAATTGAATGGGGAAACTGTCAGCAAAGTGTAATAAAGCAAGGAGAATTTGAATCGATAGTCTTGCTCTCACTGTCAGTAAAAAAGAAATATTAAACTTTTGCTGCCATGACGAATGAACGAAAAGATAATCGAGAGAAAATTCGAAACTTAAGATCTGATTAAAAAATGGGCTTGGTCTGCCTGATTTAGTGCTTAAAGGACATTATTCATGGTTTAGAAATGTCGATAGATGGAAGGATGTCCAATAAGCCGTGTTAAATAAGGAAGATTCATCATATTTATGAGATTCTCTTCAATCAAATCAAAATCTTGGTTATCAAGAGTCAGTTGAATAATTAAAGACTTGATCCATGATATCCTCTTCGTAAAAACCGATAATAGCATTATTTACTTAAAATGGAAGAAAAATCTGTCTTTTTCATAATTGCCATTGAGATCAGGACATCTTTTCTCACTATTTCAGAAATGAATAAGCCGCAAAATCTTATGAATTTGCGAGATGACTGAAATTATATGTAGAAGATTTTATTTGGAGAATGATGACTAAAGGCCCCGTCAACCTGATAAGAATTGATCATCATTTTCAGACAATTCTTGTTAGCATATAACAACTTTAAAAAAACTTGTTCTTAGCCTAGATTTCATCATGAGACTTTGAAATCCTCTCGGGAATAAACTGCTCGAGATTTGAATGAGTAGATCCTCTTCCAGTAAAACGAAATAATTATCGTATAGGATTTCTTGATAACAAACAACCGAGAGCCTGATTAAGAACTTAGAGAGGTTCATCTTACTTCAATAAATTTTCTACTTCTCGTTTGAACTGTGAAAAAAGTATCCAGAAAAGTACCAGCGGCCGTGTTGACCAATTGCCAGTCAGGCTTTGAAATTAACTTTATATTATTCCTTAGGGCCTTCATTTTCGATTAGCTAATCATTCTAAACAAAAACTCCACTCTCACTCAATACTAGTGGAAAATTCACTACTGAATAATATTCGCAACTTCTTGTGAATATTCTGACTGAAGTTATTTCTTTGCTTTCAATGATTGATCCCATTATTACAAATAATATTTTATTTCCACTAGTTTAGATATAGTAGATAAGTCTGAGAGCATAACTACAACATTGCAGGATGATTTAAGCAGTAACTCCTGGATGCCTTTCAAATTAATTACACCTTGAAACAGCCAGTATCGGAGACCAGATAAAGATTGTTTGGAGTTCCTACATGAAAAGTTTGGTTAGCATTTACGATTTAACAAACAACTTGAAGGAACCAGAGTTCTCAGGATACAATGAAAGAGATTTGGGTAAACATTCTAATCTTTTATTTGAATTGCAGTTCACAAATTACGAAGGGTTCAATTACACATATGTCGAGCAATTTCCCAATACCAATTTACTGTTTTTCTTGCCGAAAGCTAAAAGAACCCGCCCAAAATTTTCTATTTTCGATCTCTCTAATCGAAATAAGCTTGTAGCTAATCACTATATTACAGGACGTGGCTATTTTCCAATGAAAATATATAAATGAAATTTTACCTTTAGACATCAGCTCTCGCCCAGATTATTCAATCAACTTGCGACGGGAATTTATTGCCATAGCCTCGATCAAAAAGCAGACCTCATATCACTTATTTTCCTGGAATCAATTGTCTTTGATCATGAAAGTTGCTTGGGATCCCTTGCAAGATGGTGAAAAATTATCATTTGTTAAAAGCACCAGATCTAAATTCTATGTAAAGGAAGCATTTCAAGTTTAGATATTGATCCTGAAGGAAAAAGAATCATCGCCTTAAGTGTTACAGGACAATTTGGAATTTCTCTAATCGATGAAGGAGCAAAACCTGATGAAAATTTGCTCAATACCTAGGATTCAGGTTAATGAGCTTGAGGTGCGATAATTTAAATTGTCTATTTGGTCATTAGAAGGAGAATGGGGCGACCGAAGCAAATGCAATCCGATTTCAATGGTTCCTGAAATTGCGATGAGATATGGGAACTCTTCTTTAAATCCTGAGAAGAAAGCATTCATTGAAAAAAATCCTCTTTACCTTGGCCCTTTGGGAAACGGTAACAATACTTTTGATAACGCTCTGTAATTGCTTAAATACCTCGATTTTGAATAATAATTACTAGAAACAAGATGGATAGAATGGAACCAAGATGAAAGACTTTTGGCTGTATCCAACTTTAGATCAGTTCTAATTTATGACAAAACCATTGGTGGAGTCGTAAAGACATTTCCGAATCTACATGAAAGTTTAAATTCAATGTTGTTATTCTTTGTACTTACATTCAAGAAAATTTCTAGATATAATAAACAGCGTACGATGGGCCCATATGATAAGATGATTGCAACAAGCTCCAATGATAAATCGATCAAAGTAATAGACTACAGTTCTGGAAAAATACTCCATACAGATGTTTCCTCGGATGACTGTAAATTTCTTCAGAAAAAATAAATTGTGACTCTTCAAAAGCATATGCTTACTCAGTTTGTTTCCTCAAACGCTACCCCACGGGATCACGGCAGACAATATCTATAGTTGATAGTGACATGAAATGATTTTCTCTTGAAAGGAGGATTGCAAAAGTATTGATACCTACGATTTTGCATAAAAATATGAATGATGAGCCTTGAATCTAAAGTATGATTATGTATGAAATACATTGAAAAGGCTTAGTTTCGAATTAAGGATATTGAGACCTCATTTCATGCAAGTGTAATTATTAACTCAAAATTCATTCGTTAAATAAAAACAGGTCATTTTCATGCTTTAGAATTTCGTCGTTGTGTTTTGCACGGCTTTAAGATACGCAATTTCTTCCTCAGTGCTTTCTCTTCCAATTATTTTATTCCTCTCTGGGATTCTCCCAAACAACTCGACCCTCTCTCTATGATTTGTCGTCAGATCGTTGAGGGTCTTCAGCAAATCGCTATCGCATTTGCTGTCATTGCCGATACAAGCGCTTATCATGGCTTTAATGAACTTATGGTCCTCGATGTCTTCAGAATGTACGAGACAGATAAGTACAGTGATCCTCACACAAAATGGCAGTTTATCAATCTGCGGGCACAAGCTTCTAGCGAGTTTCAGGGCGATATGATCGTAGTAATATGCCATTTTAGTGCCTCTATAAATATTCCTCGGTATTTGATCATAAAGGATGATCAATGCTATTTTTTCATAGATATTTATTGGCTCTTTGGTCTCGTATTTTGATAAAAGCGGCTCATATCGTTTCAATTCACGGTCGTTTTTCACTTGAGCAGCTTCCTTCGAGAACCAGAGTCCTGTCCAGAGCTTACAGATCTCTGCGCTTGACAAACTCTGGAATTCCATTCG
>ENA-UOUE01001114-UOUE01001114.1-compost-metagenome-genome-assembly--contig:-NODE-1114-length-18480-cov-17.335815_pt1 | contig 18480 bp, 15 predicted proteins | sample MGYA00238146_ERZ747223 | MGnify/ENA primary metagenome ERZ747223 (study PRJEB28781, sample SAMN06268865) | compost metagenome | isolation source: single cell | place: USA: California, Emeryville, Joint...
TATTTGTTATAGTTTGTACTTACACAAAATTGATATTGATATAAGAGCTGTGTAAGCAAGCACCTTATTATCAAAGAAGGCGTTGATTGAATCGAGTTCCCTCGAAATATGCTATTTGAACACAATCAATGCAAATTCAAAATAATGAAGATCTTAGCAACTGATAATTCAGAGACAGTTATCTTCGGTTGGAAAATATCGTCAAATTCAGATAAATAATATATGAACCTTAGATTTTTGCTAATGGGATGGTTTCGGTACTCTTGTAGAGATAAAGTCCTTTCTAAGTATCCGAAAATGTTTTTGTAAGCATATCTCTTCATCTCTCATCAAAATATCTCCTGATGAGAAAATAACACAATTGTTAATTGTAATTTCGATACAAAATATTCAGGAGATGAATAATTGATGATTCTCTTTTGAATAATTGTAGAGCTCCTTCTCTGATGAAATTTGCAAGAACACAATCCAAAAAAAAACCTAAAACACGATATCTTGCGAAAAGTTCTTAAAAAAAGTTTTGCTCGATTCTGAATATAATTACTAAAGGGCAAATCAAAAAGGGGCTTATCATCAGAATACGAGAAATCTGGTCTCAATAATGCAAACAGCAAAGCATGTAATATCTTTACATCCATTTCTCCTGCATTAACGAAGAAAATAATAAAGCTGAATTACGAATACCAAAGAAGACTCCACCTTTATACCTTGAAGGAACAAAAAGGTGAATATCAAGTCCATTTAATCAAATCCCATGTAAATGGAATTCTCTTCAATCGCTCTATGAGATTTCACAGCGAGAAGCGCAGATAGCTGCTACGATCCTTTCTCATCAAAACACGTGACTTAACCGATTTCTAGAGGAGACGATAGAAGGTTACTGTTTTGCTGCGGAGCTCATTTTCAATACACATTGCTTACAAATTGAAACTTGTCTCTCGAATTTTGAACCGAACGACCGGTCTTTGCCCTTATTATAAGAACTCTAAAATTCGGATCCTATTTTTTCGCTTCTATAAGCAGCCGTTTTCCGTGGGTTGATAGTTTAATTACCACAGATACGGTCACTCTTTCATCTTAGGGAGGTCTTTCCATATGCTGCCTGAAAGAAATAGACCATACAAGGGGACATATTCTAGCTCGTTAGATCGCCGATGCTACGAATAGATCGATCTTTGAGAAGAATTTGCTCTGGGAGTTCCAAAATTCCAAAATCTTCTTTTTTAATAGCTGCCAGGATATTAATTCTCAAAACACAAAGAAACATTTAATAAATTCTTTATTAATTCGATTAGACAATCTAAAATTTTCATTTAATCTGAACCAGTTTGTTCTTATTGAGATTAATCGTAATTAATCAAATTTAAAATAGACAGGAGACAGATTTTGTCTCGATTAAATTCATTAGGAATCCCTGCGACAAAGTTATATTAGGAATGATGTATCCGATTTTAAGATACTTTCTGCAATATCTATCTATCAGCTAGATAATACATACGGACACCAGGTTTTCCTTTAGTGAGAGAGTTTCAAATTGATTGCCGATGAATTTTAGCAAAATTCTAAATAATCTTTTTTCTCAACCTAAGAAACCCCTTCGGAAAGGTAAGCATAGGGACACGATTCAATTATCAGCTGGAATATGTGCTATAAAGACGTTTTACATGGTAGAGGAGTTTGTTAGGTAAGCCCGAAGAAAAATATAGGCCTTAACTCCTTTACTTCAACCAATTATAGATTTAATGTTTTATGACGATCTGTGAATTTAGAAAAATGTTCCCGATTTTAATGTTTTATAAATTACTGCTTTTGATTACTTCAAGTAATTCCTACTCACAAATTTTTTTATATAAATTAAGAAAAACGGAGAAGAATTCTCGAAAAAGAAAATGCTTAAAGGTCCCTTTGATGAGCTAAATCATGCTCTCAGGTTCAAAAGAGCTCCTCTCCAACAAGAGTACGACCAGGCTCTCCTCAAAAAGCGCATTATCTACAAAAAGGATGCTACTTTCCTAATTGTCATTCTCATTAGCTGCTGGACTATCAGCTCCATCGTCCAGTTATTTGCTCCAGCTCAGTGGGAATCTCACGAAGCAGATACAAATTTGAGCTTAGGAGCTATCGAACCTGTTATCTGCGTTCTCTCTGCAGTGTCAAATATCATAATCCTAAATAAGTACAGCGATAGAGCCGGCTCTCTCCCAGAAATTTTCCTCGCAATCAGTTTGGGATTGCCTAGAATTATGAACTATTATACAGGTTTTACGTTCCCTGATCTCAAGCCAGCACACATTGACCCGTGGTTCATCTTACTTGGTTTATTTTTATGCCGGCACACACTCACTGTTTTGTTGGTTCATTTCACGACGTCGACTATGGGGTTTTTGGTGTTTTCACGGGGTTATCTGAGTTACCCAGCAAGTGTTATATCGTGGATTTTAGAAAATTTAAGTGTGGCTGTGGTACTCTATCTATTCGAGAAAACCCGAAGGATGGACTTCCTTTCCTGCCTACAGCTCGAAGAAGAGCACTTTTCAGCTAATCTTATCTTTGAAAGAATACCTGATGGGCTACTGATCATTGATAAACATATGAATCATCAAATGATGAATCCAGTGCTTGAGACAATGTTCGGCATTGACAAAAGCGAGGAAGAGCAGGCTGCAAACTCGATTCTGCTAGAAAATTTGAAGGCGATTACAAACATTAAAATTCGTCAAGAGAAAGGCATTTTCAGCGCGGCATCGATCATGTCGCACTATACTCTGAACAAGTTAGGTGGGCACACGCCGAAAGGTAGTTCCACACCGAAAGGAAGCTCGGTGTCAAAAACTAAGAGCAAGAGCATCGTAGTACAAGGATTTTCAGAAATGGTATTGGATCCTGTTTATTATGCGAACCTCTACGAGATAGTGGGCCATGTGGTCGGACCCGCCTCAGAGTTAGATTTGGATGCTCCACATGTACAAAGCACGCTGCAGCATCACAGCGATTACATGATTGTAGAGGGAACGTATAGAAACGACCGAGATGATTCATTGCGTACGCTAGAAGTCACCATCTTTTTTTCAATTTTCAAGGGGAAAACTTGCGTTGTGCTGATCTTCAAGGACGTGACAAAAAGGGACATCGTGACGAAACTCGAAGAAAATGATGCGTTCAGAGGTGACGTTCTTTCATCAGTTTCCCATGAGCTCAGGACTCCATTAAACGGCATGATAGGACTAACTCAATGCGCGTTGAATGACTCAAGAATCCCTAATGAATGCAAAGATAGCTACCTGCAGCCGTCACTGAGCAGTTCGAAGCTGCTCCTTAGCATGATAAATTCGATGATTGACTACACTGAGCTCAAAGGCAATACTATTACTCTGGATTATCACAGCAAAGAAATCAAAAAGACGATATTAGAGACTATTAACATCATAAGAAACCAAGCAGAAATGAAGAAAATAGAGGTGAAGATTGACTATGATGAAGAGATTCCAAAGAACTTTTGCACCGACCACAAGCGGCTTTCTCAAATTCTCGTTCAACTTCTCACAAATGCTGTAAAATTCACGTTCACAGGCTCTATCCTGATCGAAACGAAGAAAATTACAGGTGGATTGAGAATTTCCGTGGCTGATACAGGCATTGGATTGGAGAAATCTCACCTTCAGGAGTTGGAATTAAGTTTGAAAAAACTCACAATTCAAGGTCGTCTTAATGAAAATTCAACTGGATGCGGCCTTGGATTATATCTCGCGAATGATCTTGCGAAAAGGCTTGGAGGGATGTCTCGCGGAGGTTTGGTTATCGAGTCCGAGAAGTTGAAAGGGTCTAAATTTTCCTTTATTATTGAGGAAAAGAACGACCGACTCCTCGATATCTCTCTCAGTTCATCGGAACTGCCGATGTCTTTCAATAACCTCTCTTCTTATATTAAGTATACTGATATCGACATCCAACCGAACTCACGGGGCGGGTATGGCTACACGAGGTTAGAGTCGCGAAAAGAGCCTAGTTTCGGTTCTACAGCCAAAAGCATGCTAAAAATCTCTCCTTTTGGAGTGAAGCACTCAAAAGACATCATCAAGGAAGATCAGGCCCATAATGCTCATAATCAAGGGGATTCTAGTACGAAACACGATTGTGAGGTGACTGAGGATGGGCAGCACGATCTCCCTGCTCCTCGGACGAAGAAAGTGAAAAATAATTCGAATGTTTTCAAATTTCGAAGGCAATATTCGATTGATATCAAAATGTGTAAGTGTAGAACGATCTTGATAGTCGATGACGACCCATTTAACACATTGGCATTAGAACAGCTGCTGCTGCAATACAAACTGCCTGCAGACATTGCATTCAATGGCAAAGACGGCGTGAGCAAATATGAGGAGCGTTCGAAGCTTCGCTGTTGTTTGAGTTGTCGCAACTACAAGATGATATTCATGGATTTTAACATGCCGATAATGGACGGTCTCGAAGCAACAAGAAGAATCCGTAAACTGTGTCTGGGAGATGCGAAACCGCCTGTAATAATAGGATGCACTGCTTTCGGAACAAATAGAGTGAAGGAGGCTACGGAGGCTGGAATGAACCACTGCTACCAGAAACCCCTGAAAAAAGAGGATCTTCATGAGATCCTCACTCTCTATTATTTCTAAAGCTCCTTCAACTGCGTGATCCTCATAACCAGGAGGAGGTGCTATAATTGATTGCGGTATTGTATAAGGTGTGATCTCTTTTTTTTGTGGTCTTAAATAGTATTTTCTAAAGTTACAGTTTTTTAAGAACAAGTTTTTTTCTCAGACTTTCCAGATAATTGTTATAACAATTCTAATTTGACCTCAACAAGTGCTACCTGAACGAATTTTATTGTTAATAGCTTGATAACCATCGAAAGTAAGTTTTATTTTATACATTGTAAACGAAAAAACGTACGACCGATTTTGCAATTCATTTTGTCCCTTATTTAGGAAAAGAGAGAGATATCTACCAATTTATCACGTATCTTGGCTGAGTTTTTCAGTTGCCGAATCTTTGGCTGGAAAAGAAGACATTTCGTGATATTCGTGAGGTATTTCTTGAAAATCTAGGTCAACGCCGGTAGTATTGGACGGAAGGCCTCGACAGCAGAGAGCGGCTACGACACAAGACACTGAGAACGCAATTAAAGGAGTGAATGCGCTGGCTTCGTATAAACCGAGGGCGATCCAAGGCATAAGGATGCCTCCAAGTTGGCTAAAAGCTGTAGCGAAACCCATGCCAGTGGCTCTAATACTCACGGGGTACAACTCAATCAGACAAGGGGCAGCAGAGATGAAGCAAGTGGTAATGAAAAACCTCGAGATCGAAAGAAAAAGAACTTCAGCGGACCGCGGAAAAAAGGCTGCTAGGAAACAAGCTGCTCCTCCCATAAAAAAACAAATAACCATGCTTTTTTTCCTTCCAGCACCGTCCTTTGCGACAAGCCAGTATCCTACAGCAATCGCTGGAATTTCAGCGAATATCGTCATAAGCGTTTGGGATATTTGCGTTTTGTTGGTATCTGTTATGGCGAATGGAACTTCCTGAGGTGTTACTGCGAGCAATAACGGTGTTATATAATTTATCCCGTAATATGCTATTGCCAATGAGAACCAAACCGCCCAGATGTTTAAACTAATGTTCTTGTAGTCTCCAATCCAGAGAGTCCCGACTGATCCAATCGTTTCTTCAGCAAATTTGCGGTCTTGGCTTTGCGCCCAGACCACCAATCCCCTCTTTTGCTTCTCTGTTAGAATAGCAGTTGGGGTCAGACTGGCACCGTTATCAGTTGGACCTGCTGCCTCCTGACGAGGAGAATGGTAATGGTTTGTTGTAGCTATATGCTCCATGACCGCGAGACCTTCCTCCAAGTTTCTTTGAATCAATAGCAGATATTTTGGAGACTCTCTAACGTAGTAAATTAGAATAATAAAGCATATTATCGCCGGCTGAGCTGCCCAAACAAATAATGCTCTCCAATTTCCCGTTAGAATGTTATTGAGATACCCCCAGGCGACTAAGCAAGCGAAAATCTTTCCAATAATTAGAAATCCTCCAGAGAGAACTGTCATTCTTGCTCTCGCAGCCGGAGGAGTTATCTCTGAAAGTAGTGCGTGACACATTGGAAATTGAAGCCCCATAAGGACGCTGTGGCAAGCGCGTACGAAAATCAAGGATGGATAGCTGGTGGCTGCCGCGGACAGCATCCCGAGGACATACATCAGAAAAACTATAACGATCAAAGGCGGTCGACGTCCATACCTGTCTGCCACTTTTCCAGAGTAAAGGGACCCGATGAGCATCCCTATGAAAAAAGTACAGGAGAGAAATTGAATTTGCGTTCCACTAAGCAGCCATTTGGGGTCATTTTGCAAAACGGCAATAAGGAAGGATAAGACAATGAGTTCAGCGCCGTTGTTGATGAGGATAAAGCCAAGGCCAACATAGCAGAGTATTTGATAACGTCCAAAACCGATAGAGTCAAGCATATCATCGACAGAAGTTTTGATGTGAGGAACGTGAGATAACTCTCTCTCTGGGATCGGAGATAGCGGGGTGCGCCTGTATTGGTATTTCACCTCGGAGGGCTTCGAAGGCAGGGACTCAAGGTCGAGATTTGTCAATTTATTGATCATCACTCGAGTAGATTCTTAATTGAATATTTATCTTTCTTATCTCAATATTCTACCTTAAAACGTTGAGAGATAGACCAAGAACAAATGTATATCTATTATATTTGCTCATTTCTTTTCCAATTATAGCTTTCAAAGGCCCAAAGCTCAATGGCTGCTAAGTGTTACAGGTCCCACACCATACATTAGCACAGGAAAATTTGAAGTGTTAGCAGAGTTGTTCGAAAAAATAAACTTTCACGGAATTTTCAGAGGTCATTCAATCATACAAATTATGGTTAGCACTCACCAACAAATGTATATTTAAAAAAAGTAAAATCATTCTATTGCTTGAACAACATGCTTCCAGAAATGTTTTAGTAAGTAGCAATTAAGGCCAAAAGAGCAGTGCTTTCTGGAGATGTTAGCCAAAATTCAATTGAGAAAAATTTAAATGACGCATTTATTTATTCAGTTTATTCAACCTTGCATCATTATGCGATCCATAAGACATATTCATGCCAACGTTCAGACTATTGTTGTCTGAAATCCTCTCACGAGGTCTCGTCCAAGCACTGGTTATCTTCCTTTGATCTTTAGAGGTAAGAGATCCGCTCAACATCATCCTGGTGTCGAATTTGCCTTTATCAAGTTCTAACTCATCCAGATTCGGTTTCCGGAGTCGCTGGGGCGATTTTTGCTGGTATCCCAAGCGGATCTGAGGTTCATCTGGGACATTTTCCAACTTATCCACCCCAATGGTGAGAGGCTTAGAGAGGTTGGTTGCCTTGGAAATCAGCCTGGCCTGTGGAGTGCTGGTTGTGGTCACGGAGGTCGTGATATTTTCTACGTTATTAGCTCCTTTGGTTTTAGGAAAGAGAGCGTGTCTGAAGCCCGAGAGAGTCACCATGACTACTGTGATATTATCAAGCGTCTTGCGTATCAAGGATTCCTTCATCAGCGTTTCGACGCAAACAGCGCTCTGTTTGTGAATATCAGGTGCTTTTCGTTGCTGTGCGGCCTCCCAGATAATGCCGACAACATCTTCGTTTTCAAGTTTGTCGAAAATTCCATCGCCTATTTTTGTTTAAAAAAACCATGTATTAGACCAGTTCGTTCTAGCATGAATGTCCTTACATCCCAATATAATAAAGTCATGCTCTTTTGTCACCTTGAATGATCTGATATCCGGAGTTGCGATTACAACATGTGGATTTCCACCATATTTTGTCAACTTTGCCTCAATATCTCCAAAAGTTCTCGAGACCTGCCTCATAAAGCTTAATCGACTCTAAGATAAATGAATTCTTACACTTAATCTCCCTGGAAGCACTCGGAAGGGCCCCAATAGCATGGTCTGGGTCGTTGATCCTGCCTTCATCGGCTGAGGAATCTGGCTCCTGCAAAAAAAAAATTAATCGTCGAGATTAACGGGCAGAAGGTCATACTGATATATCTTTCCACCTGCTGCCAAGATGCGGTTCTTCTCAAACTCTTCTGACGGTTTATGATCCTCTGAAAGCGGGATTATTTTTCTTCCTCGGTCAGCGCTGAGGACAGCTCGACTATCCCCCAGATTTGCAACATAGCAGACATCACCTTTTATTGAGAATTGAATAAATACACCCCACACAGCAAGAGAATTCAATTACCAACTATCAATACAACAATGCCGCAAGAACCCGATTTATCAAGGTCATAAGGTCCTTGCTGCGCCAGCTCAGTGAACTGTCTCTCTGCATTCATAAATCCGTTTCTTAGAGCCTGTTCTGGGTTCGATGGGAAATTTTTATCGCGAATCACCTTTTTATTTCAAAAAAAAAAAGAAGCGTTAATTCATAGGACACGAATTATCTTACATATTGGTGCAGGTTATCTCTAAGAAAATCCGCACATGCCGTTCCTCCATGCCCGTCGTAGATTCCGAAGTAAGAGCAAACTGGCCATTCTTCCTTCGCGTCATAATTCGGTGGTCGCATTATATTCAATATAATCGCGACTCTATCCTCGTTGTAGTTTCTGATCAAACCTTGATTCGTGTTGGCTGCGTACGCTTTGACAATGCCGTTTTTTCTTGATGAGCATTTCGTTGGGTCAAAATGAGGCAAGTTTGCGTTCTTATGATTGCTAAGAAACTTATTTCGAGATCCGGAGGGCGTAAATCCTGATATTTCCTCCTTATAGTACTTAGTCGACGCAACCAGCGCCATTTCATCAGGTGGAGGACTTCTGGTGTCTGGGTTGAAATTCATGTTGAGTCTTCCAGCTCCGTTAGAGTTAACTGTAGAATTCGTTTCAAGCTTGCTACTGTAAGTATTTGTGCTGTGCTTTGTCGTTTGAGCGCCTATTGAGTTCAAGTTAAAGCCTGACCTGTTCGTGTTGTTCAAGCCGTTATTAGAGGCTTGGGTACTGGTCGTGCTATGTAGAGATAATTCTTTAAAATTGCTGGTTTTGTAGGTATTAGGGTCAATATCTGTCGCTACTTCAAGCGACTTTTGCGTCAAGTAGCGCAGGGGCTTGGAGTACTTATTGGCGTAGTTGGAGGTGTCTTCGACCTTGGTTCCGATCGTTGATTGCCTTTGAAACTCTCGAGAGTTAGACGATTGAGTACTTGGCATCCTTCCCATGTTTACACTGATGCTTTTTGATACAAAACCTGAATTGTTGCTGCCTGTCCCATCAGTTTGGAAACTCATTTGCAGATTTGACTGCTTTGTCGACAGAATCCTGGCGTCATGCCTGATTCGAGCGAGGTTTGTGGAGTCTTGGGTGCGCTGTCCGCGAAGATTCGTGTCTGATTGATTCCCGCCAGCCCCTTGACCGCCTCCTAGCCGTAAAGAATAGTTCTCAGTCCGAAGAGTCATTTTTTTCGTAATATTAATTGTAAAACTTAGCCTCTGTACAAGTGCGACAGATGCTTTATTTCTTAATAAATTAATCTGATTTAACCAAACAACTGTACTAATAATGACGCATAAATTAAAATTTATGAGGTTTTCAGTTCGAACGAGACACAACTAGCCTATTTTCGTGCTGTTGGACATTCTGAACTTGTACAGTAAGAGCCTCGACATTATTTTTAGAAAAGATTTAGCTTGCTCTGTTCCCAACATTTCTAAGTAAAATATGATGAAATTTCATGATGTAACTTAAGCATAATAACGCTAGCTGCCTGCCATGCGTTTGATTGTTTGTAATTTGAAAGCTGTAACTTACAATCTGATGTGGTCAGGATTCCTTCTTCCATTGACCTTTTATTCGAGATAAAACGGTTAGATGTTACTTCTCACAATGATGCATTATAGGAGCGGAGAAAATCAATGCTGCTTATAAATAGATCAATGATAATCATTAGAATAAGACGTTAATATCAAGCAGAGAGCGTACCTCCTCATTCGTTCGAAAATAAATATTGTACAATGCGAACACAAACGAATATAGAGAGTGAATACAAAGTGAACGAGGTGTTTTTAGTATGTTACAAATAGCAGTACAAATGCCCCTATGAAGAATAGGTTCGCACGACACTCTCAACTTTGCTTCTGCAAATTGCGCACTATTCAAAAGATGAGAGGTAGAGCCACATTGTTAAAGAAATCAGTCCTTACGTGATCTAAATTCTTGGCACAGTCGTAGCAAGAAACAAAATGGCAGCATTCAAGAAAAACTGCGTCGATCTCTCGTGAAAAACATATCTTAATGAAAATTTTATTTTCGATACCCTGAAATTTCAAATGAAATATTACTTTACAAAGGTTACGCTCCTCTTCCTTCCGGAGCATCTGTGACAGCTCAATGACTTGTCTATTGAGGGCGTCGATTATCATTTGGTTATTTGACTTTAATACAGTTAGCGTTTTCTCAACGAATCGTTTAATTAATTACCACTGGTTGCTCTTTCTCAGCTTGCTCCTGCAAACTTCCATATATCGCGCTTGCTAATGGTTTTTCGCCTTCTTCTTGATTCGGAAGAGCCTTAATCTTCGCCGAGCTTGGCCTTGAAAGAGGCCGAACATATGTGTTTAACGAGATTAAATAAAGATCATTCTTCCGTTCACCATCCAATCCCCCTAAAAGTAATCAACGTCAACCTCATCCCTCAATAAACTACTCTACCTAATAAAAAAATACAGCTGTGGAAACTGACGATGCGGTGGAAGCTCCTCGGAGTTGGAACACAGCCGTTTGTTACTATCTTACTCCAAGTTCGACTAGCGATATTAAACTGGTACAGGTCGTTATAACGCGTTTGCGAGACGTCAACTCCTCCGAAAACATACATGATGCCATTGATGATCAAGGAATCGTGCCGATATCGGGGAGTCGGCTTCTCACCAGGGCTTCGTCTTAGATCGTACCAAATATTCGTGGGAAAAGAGTATTGATAGAGCTCGTCTAAGCAAACGCTGCCATCCCACCCTCCAAATACATACCTTTGAACAGAGGGAAATTATAAGCTATACTACAGTTGCAATAACTTACATAGAGTCTCCGTAAACGACTGCAGAATGTCCAAAACGCGGACGCAATTGCGCTCCTTCTGCCTGTATCTGCAGCCATTTCTTATTCTCCAAATTGAATCTCCAGAAGTCCCCCAGAAGCGATTTACTTTTGCCTTTTCCAGCGAAAATATATAAGAAATTTTGATGTTCAACTAGACAGTGATCGGTTCTTCCTTCGGGAACTTGTTCCTTCCCAGTGTTCAGCTGGAGCCATTTCGAATGTAGGCAGTCGAAAACAAACAAATCATTATAGTACTCGTTCTCACTGTTATGCGTCTTCCCTGTGCTATACCCTCCGAAAAATACCAAGATTTTGGTCTCTTGGTCCATATAGCCAATGCTCTTTGAGCCCGAACGGGGTGTGAGTGCGGTACCAATTGCTGGAATGGTTTTCCAGGTGTTGGAGTCAATTTGATAGACAAGGATATCATTCGATTTGATCTTTGAAGGAAAATAACTTCAATACTTAAAAATCACAAATACGCTTACCCCATTCGCTTCAAAGCCGCCGAACATATAAATCTCCTTCCCGAGGATAGTAGCCGTGTGTCCCGTGCGAGATGTGTAATTATTGTGAGGAAGGATAGCGAACCAGCGATTGGCTGGGAGAGTTTTGAGGAAATTTGGATCTGAAACAACTCCATGCTTAGTTGTATCTATCATCCCGTTGCACTGTGAGTGTTTATATCCTTCTATTAGTCCCATGAACTCTTTATAACTCTCTTCCAACGAAATTCTTGACTCTTTCACCTGCTGGTCAGGCCCCGCTCGACTACTCACAATTAATGTTCTCAAACGTTTAGATGTTTACCTTCGAAGTGAGACTCCATTTTGGCTTTGTGATTGATTTGTTTCTAAATTAATCCTATACACGTCATTTTTCTTCTCACCATCAAACCCACCCAGAATGTACATATATTCGCCCGCTTGCTCAGCCTATCAAAATCGTTTCAAACTCTTTCCGCATAAAAGAAGGCTAGATACCCTATGGAACGTTCGAGCACTAGGCGCGTTGCCTCCGCAAACAATAACTTTCATTTCATTCGTTATAAAATTAAACTCTACCAAGTCTGCAAACCTCTCCTGAGCAACGTCGACTCCGCCAAATAAATACATGCAATTTTTGTACGTCACCGCCGTGTGTCTATATCTTGATGCTGCAATAGTCTTTGCAAAAAGCTGCGTCCATCTAGACTTATTTTCTTCACTTATTCAAAGTAACAAGAATATACTCAAATTTCTCAGTATCAAATTTCCATAGGTCATTTAGCGTGTTAGCACCGTCCCAACCACCAAATAAATACATCATTTTATCGAATTCGACGCATGAGTGCCCAAATCTGGCACTAGGATGGCTGCTAGGATTTTTCGGAATGATCTCCTTCCACGATTGACTATCTATTGATCACGAGGAGGTTAGAGTGCTTATAGGAATGGTGGGATAGAATGACTGACCTATACTGTAACACCAAGTATCAAAAAACCGCTTAGCACCGTTTGTCCCTCCGAATAGGTACGCTCTATCGCCTACTTTCAAGAACGAATGATCTGTTCGACCAACTGGAGTCTCTTGCTTCGGATGGATCCACTTCCTATATTATTTTCCAAAAGCCATTTAGCCCACAATCTCGATAATTTCATCACCAGATCGAGGTTTGGATGTCGAATTCTCTGATATCGTCGAAGTAGTCACCATTCTTTTTTGTGTACCCTCCAAAAAAAATCAATTTATTCAACACGTTAAACCCCCGAGACCCCGATCTAGCCGGTGGGATATCTCCAGATGTTGCAATTAATGTCCATCTGTTTGAATCTGCGAGATTGAAATTAAATTGAGCTGATTACATTGTTATCTTACTCAAATCCAGTGAGTATAAGTCATTGTACCGAGCAGAATCACCGATCCCACCAAACAAATACAATTTATCTTTTACAACTATGATTGTGTGCCTGAAAACAAGCTTGTTGTTAGTTTATTCATGATGCGAGAGTGTTTTGCGTATGTACCCAGTCCGAGGAGAGAATTTTTCTCCATATGTGTCAATTGCTTCCCAGTGAGACGAGGCTGGTTCCATCGACGAAAATGATATTTAAAATTCTTCGATTTTTAACTTGGGTGCTCTCTGTGCAGAGGTTTTATAATTAGAGAAAGCCATCAAATTTTATCCAAAATTCACATAATATGAAGTCTAATTGGAATATACCCTTTGTCTGTTTCAGACTCCGAAGCCAAATGAGGGCTTTACTTCGAGATGCTGTCTCCTGTGAATGGAGTTGATGAGATGAGGAAGAAATGGAAAATGTTTCAGTCGTTCCTGGAATTCCATGAGCGAGTGGGAAAACTTCATTAACTGCCGCGAAGACTTTGCGAATGTACTCTCCAACACCCAAACACTTTTGTGGCTTAAAACAAGAGAAATAATAATCGTGGTTGAGTAGAATCTAAAATGCTGGTAATAAAAGAGTTTAATGCAATTATAACATGCAAAAAAGCCTTTACGAATTAGCTGGCAACAAAGCAAATTATTCCTTAGTATTGGTAGATGAAATCTATTTGTGTCTTAGTGACGCGAGGAGAAATGAGTTTTTTCATCTATTAAACAGGATTTAAAAACCTGATAGCATTAAATTATCTCTCCATAACTGAGAAACCAGACGAATATACTCTCAAAAATCAAAAGATCAATCAGTTCTAAAAGACCAAGAGCTTCCAAAAAGCTACTTTACTCAAATTTTCAATAATTCATCAATTTATTTACTTAATCCTTTGTCCAATATGATCCATTTCCGCCCTGTCAATCCGAAAGTGAGCGAACTTCAAATTAAAGTATTGAATTGGTGCCTTTTTGTGTTTATATAAGCAGACTTGGCTTAGAAGAATCCATAATAAAAGTTTATCTATTTCTTTTATGAATTTGTAACTAAAAAGAGCTCTTTCTCTGTTTTATCAAAGACCAAGAAAGTCGTTGTCCCATTTTTCTTATTAAAATGGATATAGCAGAATGATTGAGATTAATTTCTAAATCTGATTTACTTTCAAATTTGGAAAATTTATAATATTTTTTAAATTTGAAGATGCAAGTCTGTTTTGTAATCTTGAAATAAAGGTAGTGGTAACATCTTGGTGACCCCAAAAAGTGTAATTATGTCTATGAATCGTCTGTTCAAATTTGGTTATGGTATCAAAAGTTTTACAGTTTTTAAAGCTGAAAAGCTTACTTTGGTAATATTTATGTTTTTGGAATTGTTAGACTCCGAAAAATTGTTAATGGTATAGAAATGCTAAGTTATGGTAATATTCAAAAAAGATCAAATACAGTTTAGAAATGTGAGAAAGATTGCTGTTTTCGTGTACTGTGTACCAAACTTGAAGAAAACACTGAAATATTCGGGTAAATGCTCGATATTTCAGATGTTAATAATCACAAAGGTTAATGAGTAGATATGATCTCTGATAATTAAATTAAACGATGGGAATGTTTTAATAAAAAGAAACCTTACAAATCAATGATCGGTCACTCCAGACACGATTGTTGATTTGGATAGGATTAACAAGAAAATTTAAATAGTCTGAGCAACTATTGCAGACTGAATGCACACATATGCAACACTGTTCTATCTGAGTGGAGAGGTACTAGATGATACCTTACTTCTACTCAGTAGATCAAGTGTGTTGCTATAAACAAATTAATTCTACTGATGAATTGGGAAAAAAATAGTGGGAGTTTTGAAATTAGCAAGTAGAAAATAGTAGATTAAAATAATTAAAAATACTATCTACAACTGGCAAATATCTCATTGAAAACTGAGAGAAAAATGCTGTGGTCTTAGGAAAAAACAATTTGGCTGAGCATCCGGTGTTTCTATTCAATGGAATAATAATATTAAGAAGGATCTGTAAGAGGTCGACAGTAGTTTTTGCTAGTGAGGCAGTGAGTTTAAAGGACAGTGTTTTGATTTTGTGTTTCGGATGAAAGAGAAAGGAATTTACGCTTATTTTCCAAAGGACAAAAATGACGATATGTTACTGTGTGAGTGAAACAGGGGTTTTTGTAGTTGGTAATTATGAGAGGAAAAGCAATAATGAGATAGTATGATTATGAAATGAACAAGAAATGACTCATCACCCTTCGTTCCTTCGTCCAAGAAGAAGGTGCAAGATGAGTTGGTCAACTTTGTTGACGGGTTATAACTCGACGCTACATTGCATACTATTTAGAGGGATTTCTTCACGCCATTGAGTAAGCTTGATTAACTCCTCGCCCATGAAATCAATTGTCAATTTCTTGATATTATATACGTGTATATAACAACAATATGCAACACCATTGACTGAACTTTTGCACACATTTCATTAACCTACTTAAACACATATGGCGGCTATCAGCATTAATGCTCTTTTCCTATATGAAGCGGCGTGGAAACAAAACTTCCTGGAGTTTTAATATCAAAGAGTAATCCGACAGCAACAATCGTGACAGCAGAAACAAATAACGCCACCATGATCCCTGTGAAGGTATTGGAAGAAATACTCAGTGACGTACTGCTGCTGCTATTTGTGAGTGTGACTGTCTCTTGGAGAATTCTTCTCCCATCTAAATATGGATAAAGCTCTTCACTCATTCAAAGCGATAATTTACTTTCTTCCATTAATGAGATATTGTTTGATTCGTTAGGTGAGTCAACCATGATGGCTAGCATGTAATTTTCTGCGAAGTTTTTGTCCATTGTTAGTAAGAAGCGATCTGTAAAAGTCAATTAGTTTGAATTAGTTGATCGGTCTGTTCTTACCTAGAGATCTGAGGTCTTTCATTGAAACGTTGACCTGATGAGCAACAAATTTCGAGTCATCATTTTGTCTCATCTTCAACGCCTATTTCATAGAACATAAGGCAATTTTCTCTTTCAATTACTAAACCTGCTCCAAGCTCTGTAAGCCGTGCTGAGACCTTTCATATGCAACTCCAAGTGAATTCAAACTATTGAATAGGAGCTCATTCAACTCGATTGAATTGTTATAGCTGAAATAATTCGTCACATAACTGTTTGGACTATCTGCAAAGACTTTCTAGTGATGGTGTTGGAATTGTAGGATCAACAAGTAGCGGAGAAGCTTACCTCAACAGCTTTCATTCCTCTTATTTGGCCAATTAGTCTATTAGAATTCCTATGATTTCCTTGACTTTCATCTTTAATGGTGAATAAGTAGAGGTTTTTTGGGAGTTCTTCAGGCTGAAGCAGATGAGCAGCTTTTTACCTATGAACATGAGGAAATTTACTGTGTTTTTGTAGAAGGTCTCCAAGGATTGTGTAAATTGGCCAGCAGTCATAAACTTATTCTCTTTGAGTCCTGGGATTCTTTTCAACCATCAGATTAGTGTCTAAATAACGAAGAACAATACGCTTTTGACGCTCTAAAAAGAAAAGGGTTTTGTAGAGTCACCATGAAGCCACAGGTGACAAGAAGGAGCAGTGAAAGCATTGTTCGATTCATTTGTATTTTCGTATCAAGGTTTACCTATCTTTTAAAATTTCCAATAAAACCACCAGATATCATAGGATAAAGTTATATCGGATTATTTAGGATATCATAAACCAAATGCATATCAAACACCCTATTAATTCACACTTGAGAGTGAGAATGAGCAATAAAAACATTTTTTTGAAACGCCACTACTAGTAAGGAACCAATGCTATATAGTTCCTCCTGTAACCAGAAAAAAAAAAATGGAGAGAAATGATAAAGGAGTTGTATTGTGGCTTTTCGAGTAAAAATGATTCAATTAGATTACAACTCAAAAACTATGACCCTCTTCTTACTAAATTCGTATCATACTGCCACGATGATCATCCCTTTGCCATGATGATATATTTCATATCATGAGTTTTTTGATAGATGATAGTTTTAAAATAAAAAGTGTCTGTTAGAAATCGCAATTTACGCAACTTTCGAAGGATAATTATCAAATAGTGCAGCAAATAAAATGAACAGAGGAGCTAACAAGGAGAACTTGGGAGGAAAATATATGCGTCAGGGGAGTTTCTCTAATAATGGCGGTATTTTACCAGCAAGCGAAATCTTTGCAAAACACAGATTACCTGCTTCTCATGAGACAAAATTACAAAATTTTTTGAAGAATGTCCATCCAGAATCCAGGAACCTGCATCAATCAGAAACAAAAACGAAGAGCCAGAACTCCCGCACTGTTAACGACTCCATGTCAATCTTGCAGACCACTACCAACACAGAACACACCCGCAGAGATCAATTTATCATGAACACTGAAGGGAGATACAGCGCTGACCCTCTAGCTGACAACACTGGTTTCCACTTGAACAAAGAACGCTCAAGGTCTGCAAATTCTAACGCAGCGAATAACTCACGGTCTCATGATCAATCGAAAAGCTCCGAGAAATTTAAAGCGGCTCGTCCTAGCCTTCAAACAAGCGTATCTGCCCAGATCCAGCCAAAAAAGGTGCATCGATACTCAAAATCGCCTCAAGGGACAGCAGTCGCATCATCACAAGAATTTGGAAAAAATCGCGAAATGACCACGCATGAAGTGACAGGTAAATCAAAGTCGGTCCAGAAACAAACGCCGTCGTCGTCTAGTCACCACCAGTTGACCACAAAGCACAGTCAAAGTTCGGTTGCAGCGAAACAAATAAATAAAGCAGCTTTGTATCCACAAACACCTTCTCCGTTCTTGCCAAGTGAATATGGCGAGTACCCCACCCAATCCTCACAGTATTCGAACTCCCAGCATGAGAATAATACATCCAAAGAGCAGAGATCATCTGAACGAATTCAGGAAAAAGAGAGCGCGAATAGCTATAATAAAATGAACCTCATGATGCTGCAGCAGTTTTTAAAAGAGACTCATTTGAAGGAGCTGCTTCAAATGGACATTGAGGAGGTGAAAAACATCCGGCAGCAAAACAGAGAGCTGGAAGGTAAGCATTATTTATACCTGAGAAATAAACTATTGATTTGCTTAGCTACAGTGAAGCAATTGCGCGCGGAGCTGCAGAATGAACGGAGCAAAACGATGGTTCTTCAGAATGAAATAGCGAATTTAAACGGTTGCATGGAGGAGGAACGGCTCAGATATCAGAATGAATTGCTCAATATATCCTCTCAAATCAAAAAGCTGAGGAACATACAAGACTTGTACGTTGGAGAAAAGAAGACCAGTGAGCATTTAGAGAATCAACTGAATTTGAAAGACCAAAAACTTAAAGAAATCAACCGGTTTTTGAAGTATTACCAGTCCTCTTGTTTGATAAATTTCTAATGCCTTTCTTAGAGAAACCATTGAAACTGTAGTCGAGATGATGCGCAATCTATTGTTCAA
>ENA-UOUE01001116-UOUE01001116.1-compost-metagenome-genome-assembly--contig:-NODE-1116-length-18474-cov-11.892754_pt1 | contig 18474 bp, 12 predicted proteins | sample MGYA00238146_ERZ747223 | MGnify/ENA primary metagenome ERZ747223 (study PRJEB28781, sample SAMN06268865) | compost metagenome | isolation source: single cell | place: USA: California, Emeryville, Joint...
AATGACGTTGTCTACAACTAACCCACAAATTACCTGCCAGATTCTCTCAAGGAATGGGACCATGAGAGTCGTAGAGCAGCCTTTTTGCATCGGGTCATGCTCATCCATGCTTATTAACTTCCTATTCAGAAGCGCAAGGTGTATCATCTGCGCGTGAGCATCCGCTTTCTGAATTATGTCTCGAATCTTGCTGCCTGCTTCTTCTAAGGCAGTCTGACAATAAGTTGATGCCATGCTAAGGTGCTGGGAAATATATTTCCGGTCCATTTCGAGCATCTCAAGTAATTGAGTCTTGTCTTTTTGCAAATTATCTGTGATCATTCTCAGTTCAGCGATCTCTCGGTCTTTTAAATTTGTCGTTTCTCTCCAGACTTTATCAAGCTGAACGTTTCGATGGACATAAAAGAGCAGCATAAAGCTCGAGATGAGGCAAGAAAAGAACATAAGCGAGTTTTCTTGTGCGTCAGAAGTGGTTGAGTTAATCAGAGGGTTCAAGACCGTTGAGTACAATTTGATTGGATAAATCGCAGCGACTAATACGAGATTCAGACCGAGCTGAACCAAACAGACGCTCGTTTTATCTGGAAACATGATAAGGAGAATCTGAAAGCTGTGTAGTGTCCAGAATAGGTAGTTGCTGACTCTTTGGCAGCTGTAGAGCAGGATTGGACATCGTAGACACTCTGCGGTAAGAATGAGGTACTTGAAGACTGAGCTTGACTTGATTGAGATGCTCATAATGATCATACTGATCGCGAAGAGATTGATAATGATCAAGAGCAATGGCTGAGAGACGTCGGAAGTGAGTCCCATTGAGACGGTTAATAGGATGAGCCCGCCGAATCGAAGGTTAACGGCTCGGTTTTGATTGAGTTTGTCAGGAGTCTGCTTTTCAGGGGTTGGATTTGAGTTGGTGAGTTTATTCCAGAAGTCCTGCCATTCCTGAGGAAGGCTCTTCCAGATGTCGGAGCTTTCTGTCATTAAAATTTTAAGTTCTTTGGTTAATTAATTCTTTTGTTCTGAATTTTGCAATTATAAGGCATAAATACTTTGCAATTGGATTTTTATAAGTGGTGAAATTGGTTTAAAGACCACACATCGAAATATGAGAGCATCTCTGCTATTTTTCCGTCGTTATCTTGCCGTTTGCATACCATGGAAGTTGATTGGGCTGGACTTTCGGCTTCGATAAAGAGTAACTATTTAAGAAATTTCAAAGAAGAAGGTTTCTCCTCAACAAAAAAAAAACTAACAAAACACCAATAGTATACATAATACTAAACTTTGACTCTCTCTCTCTGTGTGCACTTGAGAGAAGATGTTGTATTGTCGAAGGAAGATAAGTAGGCAGCCATATACTTTTGTTTTTCGCAAAAGTTGCCTCGTTAATGCAAATATATAACAGTTAATTAAATTTATTACAAGAATTTTCGAGAACGCGCTCATGCGTTCGCGTAATATTTCAGAGAAGTCTTTTGGAGAACTGCTCTCTCTGTGTAAGCAAGTCCCCAAATACCTCGGCATTATTAACTCTGTTTGATCTGAGGAAATAACAAATTTGCCAAAGATTTTTTGATATCAGCTTATAGAAGATCGTTAGATTTGCATTTTTGTGTTCAAATGGCAAAGATTCTCATCTTACTCTCGTTTCTCGTTTATCGATCTCTAACTCCAATACTCGCGCTCTCTGCATAGGAATCATAGAAGGATCTGTTATTTCATGTGTAGACTTTGTGATTTTGATAATTTTCTCAAGTGTCGTTCTTTCCTATTCCTTAAATATTGCTGAGGACTCCCTTGATAGAGGGGGCTAATCAGCCCAATATAATAAGAGTTATTACTAGAAGGGATAATACTGTTAACATAATATGATGTGAGTAAATTGGTAAATAATCGATCACCCTCTCTGAATGCTACGTCTCTATCATACTTCCTACAATTTCCCCAGTAATGCATGATTAAATTAAAGGGTTTCTCCAAAGCTTTGATAGGAAGAGTTTTTTGAGTTGAATTGTCAAAAGCTAATTTTTTTCGCAATAATTTCGAGTTTATGCGCATTCAAAATAATTACCGATTATTTTCTTTCGAAAAGTTAAATTTTATAGCTAAACGATTAGAAACTGTATGCAAAACTCCGAGTACCACAGGGAGGAACCACTTCCTCTCATATCGGTTGACCCGGACACAAACCGTATTCTTCATCTTCTTTCTTCTGTAACCCATTTTTCAACCTCAGTCCTCAGCCTTGGAGAGCATGCCGCCAAATTGATCAAGTCATTGAAAAATCCAATTGGTGTCGTCAGTGTAGCAGGTTACTATCGGACAGGAAAGTCCTATCTTTTGAATCGAATGCTATTGAACAGAAAGCGTGGATTTAGCACCGGAGATACTGTGAACGCTTGTACGAAGGTAAAATCTGTTCGCGTGTGAACTCCTAAGCTAATATTTTTTGAAGGGAGTTTGGGTATGGGGTACACCGATCAAAGGCAAAACTTCTACCGGCCAAGAAATCGATATCCTTGTCCTTGACACAGAAGGGCTGGGTTCAACGGACGTCGACAAAAACCATGATAACCGCATCTTTTCAATGGCATTACTGCTGAGCTCTCTCTTTATCTATAACAGTGTTGGAAACATCGACGAGAACGCGCTGAACGATCTGTCTTTGGTGGTTAATATCACCAAGAACATCAAAGTCAAGAGCAACACCTCTTTCGACGAGCCAGACAGTGAAGATTATGCTAAACACCTACCTGCGTTCCTATGGGTCGTTCGAGATTTCTCATTGCAGCTAATAAATGCTGAAGGAGACCCTATTACTTCAAATCAGTACCTCGACCTCGCGCTGACACCGCAGAAGGGATTCTCCGATGATATAGAGCAGAAGAATCGCATTAGGAGGCTAATATCTTCGTTTTTTAAGGAAAGAGAATGCGTTACGTTGGTAAGACCGTTCATCGATGAGCAAGACCTACAGAATTTTGAGAGTAAAGAACTCGATGAGCTCAGACCAGAGTTTCGTGAGCAGGCCCGAAATCTGAAAGCTTTGATTTTCCAAAATGTGAAACCCAAGCAACTCTATGGAAAAAACCTAACAGGAGACTTGTATTGTGAGCTGATAAATTCTTATGTGGAAGCGATTAATAAGGGCGCGGTTCCTAATATCGAAACGTCTTGGATTTACATCTGCAAGCAGCAGTGTATAAAATCATTGGAAGAAGGGCTCGCTTGCTATGATTCATTTCTGAAAGATGACGTGGAGTGCCAGCTTCCCATGGATCCGCAGAAACTCAATCAAGCCCATGGAGAGACTAAAAAGCTGATTTTAGAGAAATTCCGATCTGACACACATCCAGACGAGCGAGCTGAATACGAGCAAGAGCTGCTGAAGCAGTTGAAGAAGAAGTATCGGTTGATCAAAGCAAAGAATGAGGCTATCTGCAGCGTAACTCAGCAATAATAATAATTTTAACCTTATGAACCTTAATTTTTCTGTAGCAAACCTGCGAGGCTTATTTACTGAGAGAATACAAGGGAATTGATCAAAAAGTGAGGGAAGGACAGTACAGGAGCTTCTTCGATTACGAAAAAGACGTGAAAAAATTTGTTGCTAAAGCAATGGAATCGGCTCCTGAAGGACCAAATCGAAAGGAAATCATATTGGAATTCGTACAAAAAGTGCTTGTTGATGCTGGAACAGCGTTCGTTAAAGCACTGCAGGCAGACAACGAATGTCAGAGAGCAGAGTTAGAGTAATTCAAATGAATTTTCGGTTTCGATGTTAATATTTGTTAAGGGAGAAGCTATCAAGTCTCCAAACGGAATTATTCGATATCAAGACAGCTTTGGCCAATGAAAAAATCGCGAATTTAAACCGAGCGAACCAAATTGAGTCGGAGAGAATGGACAGAGCAACATCTGAGAAAAAATTCAAAGCAGAAATCAGCCAACTCAAGACGCAAATAGACACCTACGAGCGAGATGCTCAAAACTCAGAAAGAATGTTCGAGACAACGAAGCAGCAGTTAACGGACTGCTTGAACTCTAATGAGCTACTTAAAAACGAACTAAAGGATCTCAAAACCAAATTAGCTAAGAAAGAGGAGGAAGCTCGCAGAGAAGTCCAAGAAATAGCAAGCAAAAAGGACGAGGTGATCAAAGACCTAGAAGAAAAACTGAAAGAGAAACTTAATCAAGTAAAATCGGTTAGTGCTTTTGAGCTTAGTTATAATAAATGACTTAGGCGAAAGAATTAAAGAGCAAGGGCGATAAAGAAAAGGCGCTTCTTCAGCAGAAACTAGAACACCTTGAGATAGAACTGAAAGACTTCGAAGCAAAGCACGGGGAACTGCGCAAAGCCTATGACGCGACGCTTGAAATGCTGGATGAGATCAACCGAACGCCCCGCATTGATGAAAAGCAGATAAAAGAAATACTTGAGATGCATGAGAGGGAGAAAAAGGCTCTGGAGCAAGAGTTTGAAAAAGCTCGCAGTGAGTTAACTCAAGAAAATCAAGAACTGAAGGACAAATTACAAGAGCTCGAGATTAAATCTAAGCTACTTGAGTCTGATCACTCAAAGGAAGTGCTTGTATTCAAGGAGAAGCTGGAAGCATTTGAAAAGAGCAAGTCAATGCTTGCTGATCAACTGACCGTGATGGAGAACCAAAAGAATAACGCTCTCGCAGAGGTTCAGTCAAGACTGAATAAGCGGATCAAAGAGCTTGAAGAGCATATAGAAACTGTGAAGAAAGATCATAGCGAGCAAATCGCAGAGATCCAGCGGATGTCAGATGAGCAAAACACTCAACTAAAGGGTTATTTTGAGAAAGAGCGGGCTGCTATGGACGAGAGGCTGAAAGAAGACCGAGCTAAGGCTGACGCGCGGTACGAGCAAACTGTTGAGGAATATGAACTTCGGATTAAAGAGTTGGAAGAGAGGAATGAAGAAGAGGTCTCTGCTTTGAATAGAGAGCTGCAAGAAGCGGAGAGCGCGCATAATTCTTATCAGCAGCAAATTGAGCATGAGATGCTTATGAAGCAGCAAGTCATCGATCAGTTGAAGAAGTACAACGATGAAATGAAAGTTCAGTTGACTGAAGCTCAGGAAAGCCACCGAACGGCCTTGGAACAGCATTTAGCAGCGTTTAATCAAGAAAGAGATGAATTCCACTCAAAGATTGACACGATGAGAAATCAGCTATCCGAGAAAGAGAAAGAACTACTTGGTTTATCGCAAGTTAGCCAAAGGAATAAAGAATTAGAGAGAATCTCGGAACAACTTGAGAAGAAAAAAGCTGAACTTATCAGCCAAGTCGAGGCGATCCAAAAGAAGTAATTCGATCATCCGCGTATATTTTATAGGAAATAATCGAAACTTATCCTAGGTTAAATGATGTGGCTGAAAGAGAACTCGAGAAACAAAGAAATTTCGAAAAAGAAATTGCTTTGAAAACTCAAGAGGTAATTCTATTCCAACTCACAAAAACGCCATAATTTTTTTTTATTAGAACGCGTTTTTAGCTGAGAAAGCAGAAGATCTGCAGACTCAACTCAACGAATTGACCCTCAAACACGATGAGAATCTGAGTATCTAAACCACACTTTGCAAAACATTATATATATACGCATTACCAATAGGATTCGTAAAACTTGAAATTCAGAAGGAGTACGAAAGCGTCATCGAAGGTCTGCGAGGTGATAGAGACAAACTCGAGAAGAGGGTCGAAGACTTAGGAGAGCAGATAAAAGAGAACGCTGCTTCTGCAGCTAGAAGGACCGCACAGTTAGAAAAGGAGCTCGCTGTTGCGGGAGAAAAATTGCATCAGAGTGAACTCGTTCATGCAGAACTGAAAGCACAGCTGGAACATGAGATTCAACAGCATGAAGAACTAGCGAAAAAAATCCGAGAAGAGGCTGTGCAAGAGTTCAGGACGGTTATTTCTGAGAACGAGAAACTGAAAGCACAATTAGAAAAACTCGAGCACGATTTCGAAGATATCAGCGCTGATTACGAGAAGGATAAAGCGCTTTGGCAGGACAAGGTCGCGTTTTTAGAAAATCAGCGCAATCAAGCAAAAAATGATTTTGCAGATGTCCAAAAAAAGCTTGAGTTGACCTTGGCTCATATGCAGAAACAGAAAAGCCATAACAAAGAGAACAGCGAGCATAAAAGCGCGCTCTTGAGCACTATTGATCTGCGATATCAAACCCAGGTCCAGGAGCTGAAAGAGGCTCACGCAAGGCATGTTCGTGAGCTAGAAGAGCGAATTAGATCTCTCGAAAAAGATCTAAGGTCTCTAAACGAGAGGAATGCGCTTGAAATTTATGACAGAACAGGTGGAAAGGCGCTTCTTGAAGAAAAATTGCAGGAGTTAAAGGATAACGAGTTGAAACTGCTGAGGGAGATAGAGACTTTGAAAGAAGAGCGGGATCGAAAGGCGGTTGAATCGCAAAAGCTGTTTGAGAATGAAAGGGAGGCGTTGTCAAGGAAGATATATGAGTTAGAGAAGCTGGTGCAAGAGAAAGAAAACAAGAAGGCGGCATTGATTTTTGAATATGAGAGGAAGAATGCTGAATGGCATTTAGAGCGAGACCATTTAATCATTGAAAAGGCTGATTTACAAAGCACAATTTATAAGTTAGAGAAGAAGAAAGAGCTTGTAATGAAGGACAATGAAAAACTGAAAAACGAGCTCAGAAGCCGTTCAAGATCTAATTTGCTGAATACGAGCATTGGTTCGGTGTACAAAGCAGGCATTGCTAGCTCTGCAAGGAAAAATAGAATGTCAGACAGCAGGATTTCCGTCAATCCGTTGGAACCATCGAACAAAGCAGAAGGTAAATTGAATTTAACTTCAGTGATAGAATTAAGCTAACCATTGCCTATCCATAGTTTTGAATACGAGGAATACTGAAGAAAACGAGGTGTCTGCCAAAGAAAATTTTGTCCTTGACGGCTGGGACTCAGAACTGTAAAATAGGATATATGGATATAGAGATATTGTCTCCTCTTTTCAAATAAATTACTATTTGGAGCCACATAATTTCATTTTCAATTTCACATTTGTTTTACTAAAATAGGGCGCAGGATCGTTTGAATTTACTCTCTTTTCTTGCATCCCGATTAACTTTACATTTGAAACGTTATATTTTTGATTTAGTGAATAATATTATCAAATAATCTAATTTTAAATTTAAAAATCGGGGACATCGTATTGATTAAAAGAAATATCATTAGGTTTTTTTATTGTGTAAATTCCTCTACAATGGTAATCAATTCATTCGTTATTATGAATGGTTTGTATAGACTATCTAAATTTCACAAGGGAAACTATTCTGAGAGTAGAAAGGAATCAATCGCTCTATCAATTTCATAATCGCCACACATTTTTCATCCTCATTCGGCAGAGTTGTAACCTGAATATTGATCGGCATTCCAACCGTTCCTTTCATGTCTTCCCGGGTTCTTCTTTCAAGCTCTTCCTGTTTGCTACCAGTTTTTTCATCGTAGATGTCCTCGCCTTCCTTGACACGTGTCACTGGCAGAGACCCAGCAGGCAGGTTGAGATAATTGTAAATCCTGGTGTAGCAGGCGGCAATCATAATGTGCTTCGAATTTTTCGTCTTCATTGCTGGAATCGGGTATCCAGGGGAGATAAACGCGTCCAGGTTGTTTTCCTCCCAGATTTTAAAGAAACTCGCTTGGATCTGCCTCTGGAAAGTTGAATTTATCAAGTATTCGCTAGCTGTGAGAGGCTTCATGCAGTCGAGCACAAAAGCAGCTTTCTTTTCACCTCGGAGCTTATACCATGTGCTCATTATTCTCCTTGTAATGGGACCGTATCCCGTCACCTTTTCGATTCCACTGTATTCCTCCAGCAGCGGCTCTCCTTTAAGTTTATCTCTCAACCCTTTGAGATTTCCATCTCCAGAGATGATTTTAAGATGAGATCCAACTAAGGCCTGGAAAAATGGGATTTTCAGCTCGATAACCTCATGTCCGTCAGCTTTAAGCTTTGCTATAGTTTCTCGCACCGCTCTTCTTGCAGGCTTAGAGGCTAAGTAGAAATCAAAGGTTTCAACGTAACCGATCCTGAGTTTCGTGCTTTCTTTCAGCGTCGCCTTTGATTCGTTCCAGGGCTGCCTGATTAGGTAAGGGTCTCCGCTGAACGGTTTTTGATTCATAACTTCTTCAGACATCACAGCCTTGCAAAAGAGCTCGACATCAGCGACAGAGATCGCAAGAGGTCCACACGCAGAAAAGATGTTTCTTATTCCAGAAGCGGTAGGTCCGTTTATGTCGTGTCCTTTGAAAGAAGTCCTTCCAGCGCTTGGTTTAAACCCATAAATTCCACAAAAGGCAGCAGGAATTCTCACGCTACCTCCCATGTCACTTCCCAAACCTAAAGGAGATCCTCTACTTGCGACAATAGCACCTTCTCCTCCAGAGCTGCCTCCAGCGGATCTTTGGCTATTCCAAGGGTTCACGGTCTCTCCCCAGATACGATTCGTGGTAACTGAGGTGTAGAGTCCTTGTGGGATATTCGTTCTGACGAAAGGAATAGCGCCTTGGTCCTTCAAGAGTTTAACCATGAGCGCGTCCTCTTCAACAAGTTTTCCTAATGACGCGATACAGCCTGAGGTCATCTCAAATCCTTTTTGTCCAAAGGACTCCTTGATGGATATAGGAAGCCCAAATAAGAGGCCTTTGCAACGCGAAGGGTCCTTTTTACGCAATTCATCATATTTCTTGGCTGTAATCAGTGCTTCTTCTAAATTGATGCCAGTAAGGAAATTGAATTTTGCGTTCATTTCAAGCGCGCGCTGGTAGAATACTGCAACCAACTCTACCGAAGTAGTGGTACCATCTCGCAGCATCTTTAGGAGCTCAGTTGCAGAGGCTCTCAAGATTTTTGCCCGCTTCTGACTGGGTACTTCTACGAGTTGAGGAAGATTATGCTTTGAGGCCTCAAGCTGTCGATTAAGCTTCTCTCGTGCTTTCTTAGCCAGCAAGGCCAATGACTTTTGTCTCTTCAAGGAAATTAGCGAGGATATAACCATTCGGATCAGATAAACAGCAAGAACACCAACCAATGCGGAGATCCAATACTCCGAAACGAATTTACATAGTTCGATATCACTCACTTTGACCATTCCAATAGCGAACGTGAATTTCTTTTTTTTATGGATTTATTTACTTAGTGTATCCACTGAGTTTAGTAATAACTCAGGAGCTCTTAAAATCTTAGAATTACGAGACACTGTCATAGTTGTTAGATTTCAAAGTTAAATACTACACAACAAAAGTCACAGAAAACTCAACCATTTTTTAAAATATTTTCATCTTTATCTTTCTCTTGCACAATGGACAGTGATTTTCTTTCGTGATCCATTTATTAATACATGCAGAGTGATAAATATGGAAACATTCCTCAACGAAGCTCACTTTCTCGTTATGTGAGAACTCTTCCCAACAGATCGTACATTTCTTCTCGTCAGCGATTCTCACTGGAAGTTTATGTTTACCGTAGGTCTTCTCTTTGAGAGGAGAACCTTTCCGGAATAATTCATCATGTTGAGGATTCACCTCGGTAAAAGGAGGCCCGACTCGATGCAGGAAGAACACCCTCACCAATGTCATGAGTAGACTCATTAAAAACCATAGGACAAATGGCAAGGACCAGAGTATATAGTCTAAATCGTGGTAAGGACACCTTTTTGAAAGAAGTTCAGCTATGTCAAAATCTCCACTGCTATTTTCAATTATCCTGCCAAAAGCCTTTATCATGTAATCAGGTTGCCACAAAAGCTGGCAGATGGGGAGAGAGAGTATAAATCCCAGCGCACCTAGCTTGAAAAATGTATAGCTTAGGGAGATTACGGCGAAGATTGTGACGATAAGGAAAAGATTTGCATGGGGGATATGAATGCATTCATTGAGTGTGTCATTTCCATAGTAGGAGGTTATAGAGTATTGAAGCACGAACGTTGCTAAGAAAACTGACACTTGCATTGCTATCATGAGAAGTCTGCTCTTCATTTCTGTATAGTATCCGAAGAGAATTCCTCTCAACCAAATAAATGCGTATATACCGGAGCTAACCTTGAAGCCGAATTGCTGGATTCTGATAGAAAAGCAAGGTGAATGTCCATTTGGATTAGAAACGCTGGTCAATGCGACAAAATAAAGTTGGTAAATGAATGTAGGGAAGAGTTTTGGTGAGGCTTGAATTAGTGGGGCTTCAGATTGATTGGGACTGGATGCTTTTATACAAATTCTTATGAGTGGGATGAGATATGTGAGCTGAGTGATCGAGAAAAGGAATCCAAAGAAAAGAGTCCTGTTTTCAGAAGCGTTACATTTGTCCGAGTAGCCGGCGAGGTAGAGAATGCTGGGCAGATTGTTTCCAATTAAATTGAATATGATTAAGTGGGGGAGCAGGTAATGAACGTTCATTTTGCAGAATCAGTGCCACGTGATTAACCTTTAATTGATTTGCCAAGAGCAGTATTTTATTTATCATAAATGAATCCGAAAGAGAAAAAACGAGTAATTATTAGTTCTTGACACTTTTTGAGGCTAATCTACAAGGAGAGTTTTAGATAAAGTGATGCAGCCTAGCACGCTTGCTTCTCATAAAAGCTGTTGATACATGGTGTATGCACAGATTGACAAAGGTGGGTAATTCAAAGCAATTTTATCAAAATTTACTTGAGTAAGAGCAAATTGCACTTTGATTTGGAAAGATATTTCAAAACAGAGTACTAGGACACAAAATAGAGAGAATCTTATCAAAAAAATTGTGCTCTAATTATCTTTAAACTTAATTCAAGTAATCCAATCGCCTTTATGTAAAAACAGCATTTCATATCAGTGTATCGCGATGACTTGATATTCCTTTACAAGAAGATTCATTATTCTCTTCAAGATTTCATAATTATCCGCCCAACTAAAATCTTATGCAGCAACCCTGCGATCTCACAAAAATTTTCTGGTTTACATAAACGAAGCACCGCTTGACCTCTTTAATGAGCAATCCCTTTGCGCAATACATCTACAGTGAGACTCTTTCTGCTCGGTTTTGAAAATTATCCACATTCCAATCATTTTATTTTTCGCTCTCTTTCACTATCTGATTACAAAGTTATTACTGAATTGAATTCAGTAAATCACTCACCAATTATTGTTCTTAAAACAAAATTCGAAAAAATTTAACGTTCATGTCCTTACTAATCTTATCCAGTTGAATTTTTCTCGAAAACAGTTATTACGTACTTGTCCCTCTCTTTTGAAAGGAGGACGATTATAATCGAATTTCGAATAATGTCTCTAAATTCTCTAGCCTCACTTGAAGAAAACTTTGAAGAAGTATAATAATATTGTCCTTTAACCTTGTCTTTAACTCTCCAACAACAGCATGACCTGACTCACTCTTTGCTTATTCAAGCCTTACAAAAAGAAAAGAAAGAGCCAAAAGACATTGAGGTATACCATAAATTCACTTGGACCTTCCAAATACTCATCATCAATAGCGGATATTGGAATCGATTCGAGAGCTCGAGTTTTTTAAGTCGCTATTTGCTTACGAGAATACGAAAGACAACGAAGAGGCTTATTTCAAGCTTTGTAAGAGCATGAAGTATGAGTTTAAAGAAATGGGAAGCTTTGTGTTTAAGGAAGGCGATCCAAGCAATGGGAAATTTTATGTGATTCTCTCTGGAGAAGTGGGAGTTATTGTGCAGACTCAAGTAGCCAACATATTTGAGAAGGATAAAGAACGGATCGCGCAAAAGCGGCGCTCCGAGCTTAACGTGCCTTCAATTAATAATCTATTGGAGGAAGATGCTAACAACAACGACTCTTGGGTTGCTCCTTCAAGCAATAGTTTGATAACGATCCCCTCAACAATTTTATCGCTCCCTGAGAAGGGAGAGCTAAATAAAGGCTCGCTCACTCCTTCTCAGTCTTTGGTGGCCTTGTCTACAACAATTTCGAAGAAAGGCACTCGTAGGCGGTCGTCAGAACGGTCGAGCAAAGGGCAGTTGAGGCCGAGTTTAGTTAGTATTGATGAGCTTGAGGATCCCCTCGAGGAATATCGAGAAATGGTGAAGAGTTATGGCAATCTTGTGAGAATTCTAGGCAAAGGAGAATCATTTGGTGAAACAGGTAGGGATAAATTCATGGTGTTACGTGCTGACATTATTTATATTAATAGCGATAACACAACCAGGAAAAAATCGGACAGCTAGTATTCTGTGTAAAACGGACTGCACTTTTTTGATCATAGACGATCAGACCTATAAAGAGCATTTTACTCGAATAGCGGAGAGGAAGACAGAGACGCTGATGAAATCATTTGCGTTCCTGACTCAGATTACGTCTTCTCAGATTAGAAGTCTGATTGTCAACAATTTTCAGGTATGTCTTGGACAATATGATGACAAGTTAACCTACTTGACTGGGATAGAGCGAAGGGTTTTCAAAAGGAGACGTTATCACAATGGAAGGCCCGATAACCAAGAAACCATACTTTTATGTTCTCGACCATGGCATTTGCAAGGTCGAGAAGCGACTTGTGATTGACATGAAAAACCCGTTCCGTAGCGAAGAGGTTTTCCACCAGAGGATCAAGTGGATACCGATATGTACGATTGGAAATGGAACTCTTATTGGAGAGGAAATTCTAATCCAGCCTCATCGCCAAGAGCACTATGAATATAAAGTCACAGTAAACCCATCGCTTGGATATCTAAATTGCTAACCCACTTAATATAGGTTATATCTCAGACAGCTACGCTTTTCAAAACGGATAAATCATTTTTGGGCATTCATCCTGACCTCGAGGAACCTATCCAAGAGTTTTATCAAGCAAAGAGAAAGCAAAGGGAAGAGATCTATCAGAGATTTGTCAAAGACATTTCGAAGAAAGAGAGCTCAGCACTCACCAACCCAGAGGACTTTTTAAAAGAGCATACAGCTCTTGCTGAAGTCATAAGCAAACCAGCCCTGGATCAATTCACCCTCAGGATCAAACGCTTTAAGGATCGATTTGAAATCAACAAGCTACCGAAAGACAAACCGACTGGTAATGCTCAAACACCAGACCCCTCTCAGCAGCAAACCCCACCATCTCAACAGAAAAGCACTGGAACAGCCCGTATGGTCTCCCCAAAAAATCAAAAGTTCACGCCTTCTGAAACCAAACCAAATTTCTCGACTCCAAAAAACAGTAGCAGTGTAAGAAACCTGCAAATGCCAACTGCTCTCGAAATTTATTTCCAAATTTCCATTGAACCCGAAGAAAGATGCCAAGGAAACGAAACCGAGCGCAGTCTAAAGGATAACTCCATAACCCGGTCGCTTTCACAGCGGCTGATGACGCCTCAGAACAACAGCGAATATGCCATTAAAAAAAATGATTTTAAAATCAGATCCCAACAACGCGACGCGATCAAGCGGAAGAAGAGGAAAACTATCCGAAGCATTGAGAGATTGAAGAGCGAGCTCGACGATACTACGAGACAGAGTACGGAATTGACTGCACAGATCAATTATTTGAGTGGGAAAGAGGACCCTCAACTGCCTGATAATACTCAAGTCTCTAATTTTAAGCTGTGTTTCGCAGAAGGGATCGTCGATCCAGTCACGGAGTATTTCAGACGGAAACGCATCCGGGATGATATTCCCGCTTTAAAAGAAAAAGCTAAAACTTATCATAAAACCAGCAGACCCCCGTCAGGTCTTTTTCAAAGAATACAACCGAAGGCGAGCCAGGACCTGACTACTCAAACGAAAGCGTACATGGAAAACGTTTTTTTGACGAATGGAAATCAAACGGAATCTCATCGAATAATCAAAGCGGGAATACCTCAACCAGAGAACTATATAAAACATAGAACCCTTACGGAGTCAACTGATCTGAGAAAGCTCACAAGCCCACCAAATTCTCGCAAATCTCACGTTCGTAACTGCACGACTCAAATTTCAGCGAATTCAGTGGTGCAAGATTTCAGTGGGGCGGCTAAAGAGAGCTTAGAGCTGACGGGGTTATTCACGCCTCGAGGGGCGCAGGAGGTGGTGTTTTCAACACCAAGACAGTTGAATTCTCAAATCAGAAAATCGGTTCACGTGATTTCCAGACAAGAAGATGCAACGACAGTAGAAAAGCCTTCTACGAATAATATTTATGCGACGTTGTTTCTAAAAAGTGCTCAGAACAAAAAAATATTTCGGAAAAGAAATTATAGTGGGCAGGTTTTGAGATCAACTTCAAAAGATTTTTGCCTCAAGCCAGAAATGAAAAATTGTTAAGTGATGTCTGTGTTATCCTTCAAATTTGTCGTCTGATAGAAGATGCATAAATTTTTTGCCTTCATATAAGAGTGTCAGCGTTATGTACTGTAATTAACTCTGTTTTATAATCTGTTTTGAAGTGAAACTCGATCGAGTTCAAATTATGACCAAAACCATTTTATTGGCTGGGGGAATGGCTGGCAGGCTCGAGTTGTAAGGAATTTGAGAATTATCCATTATTTTGGAAGTATCCCTATTACCCTATTAGCAGCTTCTTCATCTTAAAATGCTTATGGGTGTTTATTACTGTTATAAAACCATGATAAGTTAAGTTTTCTACTAGAAACTAGCTCATATTTAGAAAGTCAACTAGTAAATTAGTATCCCAAAGTAAAAGATATTTTAAGGAAACATTGTAAAAAAGCAAATTCAATGAAAACCATTAGAGAGAGAGAAGGAGAATGAGGTTTAATGTACAATTCAGTAATTCGTGAAGCAATGACAAAGATCGCTTTCTTTTCTTAAGCTCTGCAATACTATTTAAATGTGAGATTTGACACAAAGATTAGTGAGTCTTAGTATCTAAATTCTTTTCAAATTTAGTTGAAGTCATTTCAAATATTTCTTTAGCAAGTGTAATGTATTTATTGATTAGTTGTATTGTTTAGAAGAGGAATATGGTTTGATTAATCAATTCTCTGAAGAGAAGATACAAATACATGTTTTATCCATTCGAATATAAGTGCTTTTATGAAATACCTGCAAAAACGTCTCTAATTAACCCCCTTATTTCAGGAGAATTTATCATAACACCATTTACAATTTAATCAATACCAATTACAGAATTTTTCTAAATTACAAATCTCAGCCTCACCTCATTGATTGATCATTTGCTCATTAATTCCAACTATTCACCGCTATACCGAATTTATTAAATCAAAATTGTATATTTTTTCAAAAAAAAAATAAATTAAAATAAGTTATTTAATTTGGTTATATACCATATTTATTTCCAAATATCCGATATTCCTACTGCAGCTACCAAATGCTTTGCGGGTTAACTGCTAGGGATGCTCATTCAACGTGAATGAAGTGAATAACAGAAGTTTGCAGACCTGTGGGAGCTATATGGTCACACAGAGTCCATTGAGGCAGAATAGGCACTCATCGGTTGGGAACACTAGCTTGATTGAAACTTCGGTTTCGAGAAAAATAAACGTGAGCTCGCATAGAAATGACTCCACTTTCCATAGCAATTCACCACAACGCCCACGTATTGATTCTCATTTCACTGCAGATTCACAACTGAATCATTATGATGAAATACATCGAAAACGCAGCCAGACTCATTCAAAAGTGAGTCATAAGGACTGGAAAAATATTTAATTTAAGAGATTTGAAATCTTTAAAAGATATCAAATTATTTTGCTTGTTTTGAATCATATAATTGCAAAATTTATCGAAAGACTCTTATTTTAGTTACCGAAAAAGTTGATTTACTAGTTGTGGTACTCTCACGAATGTATCGAAAGTAATAATTTGGGGGAGGGGGTCATTTCCACTGGTAGCACTTTTTAAGTTCGCTTGCATTCAAATATATTTATTTCTATTGTTGGCTAAAAAACAAAACAATAACTTAATAATTTGTTTGGTTCCATACGAAAGAAGGGATTCCTTGGAAATTGTTTTGAAAGTGTTTCAAATATTTTGAAAAAAAACCTCGTTTACTTAACTCTGCTGATGTAGATGAAATAGCCTGCATTTTATTTCAACCAGACCATTAATTTCAGCGTACACAGCTCTACATAAAATTAAGCCTGAATAAAGACAACTCAATTTTCTAAATATCTCAAGATGATAAATCTTTACCCTTCTGAAGTTCATACAAAGGTCTTGATTTCTCCAAATCTTTTTCATATTCAGCAATCATTTCTGATTTTCTCTCGAGGATTTGAGCCAGGAGCTTTTCTGTTGTTAATTTCATGAACCGAATATATGAGTTAGCTCCTTTTCTATCGAGCAATTTTCGGAATGTATCTCTATCGGTCCCAGCAATGCGATGCAAAGTCATCAAAAACTCTTCTTGGGTCCCCTTCGGAAGCTTATCGAAATCCAATATAGTGTTATGGGCGTATCCACCTGCTGCAACACGAATGGTTCGTTTCTCAGACATTTTCTCATCCTCTAACTGACTGAAAGCCTCGCCAGGGTCAATTTTCAAACTTCTCGCGTACTCTTTCCCTTCTATATCTTTCTCAATAAGATAGCCAACATTTCCTCCGCTAGCTCCAATTACATCAATATCATTTATTAAGCGAGCCACTGCTAAAATATGTCCCAGGCCTCTCTCTGGAACGTTCCTCTTAGTGCCATCTTCTATCTTAACAGTAATTTCTCTGTTTGGATTTGGAAAATTAGCTCTGAACGGATTCAACAGCTGATCATGAGCACTTCCTATCGTCTTTAAATCCGGGATAAGTTCGCTCATTATATGTACAGAAACGTCTTTTTCGTATTCCGCAAGTCCTGTGTTGGTTCCACGTTGTAGTGAGAGTTCCACTCTCGGCGTCCTCACTCCGAAATAGGAATAAAAGTCGATAGCGACTTTTTCCTTGCATGCTAACGCTTCAGAGACGTTTAGAACGAAAGAGTCCGATTTGCCAAGCCACAATTTGCCTGTGCTGTACTCTTTGAAAACTCCACTACTCCAAGCGCTTCCTCCTATTCGCGGACGACCTGTATTATCAAATTGTTCTTCAGCTCGAAAGACGATTTCAGTTTCCCACACTGGAGATTGTCTTGTAATGGCATTACTCTTGCTGCCTACAAAGCTCGAATCGAAGTCTTTCATAGGGCTCTTAGATTCTTCCTCATTATTTACTTCTGGCTTTAGCAGAGGTAGCGGCCCAAAAGACAATGTTCTGTAAATTTTCTGGACCGCTTCAGACAAAGTTGAATCATCTCCTCCTATTTGTATTGCTGACCACCCTTCTGACTTTGCTTTTAAGACAACCAACAATTCATTGTCCAAGACATAACTCGATTTTTTCGATTGATCAGAAATGCCAAGTAGTTTAGACAGAGCTGTTCGAGCACTCGATTTTCCGGATTTTCCTTTAGCATAGGCTGCTATCCAGATTCCATGTGGCCGATCTTTTATTATAATTGGGTCCGCTGGCTCAGCTCCTTTGTGTTTTTTCTCATCACAAACAGCCATTGCAAAGATCTGAGGAAATTCAATTCCTTTCAGACTACAAGTTGATTTCAAAGTCTCAATACTCTTTAATTGATCAGCTTCGTTGCTGCTTGCATGATGCAATATTTTGAAGTTATATTCACTCACCAATTTGTTCAATGTCTTAACAATCCGTGCTCCATCTCTTATTATATGGTAAAATTCACCTCCTACCTTCTTGATGAGGAGATCATTGTCATTTTTTGGTTCATGGTGTGTCATTACTCCTTCCAGGATATCATTGAAGTCGAGAAGTAAGTAGGATTGAATCTCAGTCATCTGCATTATATTGCCAACTCAAGAAATAAATATTTAAGTATATATCTGCAGTATCCGAATTCGGTTCTATGTATCCGGTTCTAACGTTTGAGATTGGAAATTCATAGTAACCAATATTATTGAGGAGTCTTTTGCTAGACTAATCAGAAATGCCTTAATTCTACCAATTTTCTTTGCGGAAGATTAATTCTACATAGAGATCGTTTGATCAAAGCCTTAAATTAATATACACAAAAAGTAGAAAAATAGATATGTATTTAAACCTAATTCAATGATTACTCGAATTCGAAAGAGAAAGACATTTTTCTAAAGATAGCCAATTAACATCTCAGCTATTGATAATAAGGCTAACAGCATTACTAATATGCACAGTTTCATACATAAATTTCAATAAAGTAAAAACACCTGCAGACATACATAAATAAATAAATTCATAAAATCGTGAATATCTATATATATAAGAGACAAGACACACACTAGGATGTCCTGCCAATTAGTTTCATAATAATCTTTGAAAAAAAAGCTTCCTTTAGTTCAAATAATTTTCTATTCCTTATTTTAGCTGAAGCAACATTTATGCCACAGTTTTCTTTTTGTTCTTGCTAGCGGCTTTGATAGTAGCAACGATTTCTGATTTTTCAAGCTTTGGACCGTTGTACCAAGC
>ENA-UOUE01001117-UOUE01001117.1-compost-metagenome-genome-assembly--contig:-NODE-1117-length-18455-cov-29.650288_pt1 | contig 18455 bp, 13 predicted proteins | sample MGYA00238146_ERZ747223 | MGnify/ENA primary metagenome ERZ747223 (study PRJEB28781, sample SAMN06268865) | compost metagenome | isolation source: single cell | place: USA: California, Emeryville, Joint...
TTCGTTGTTTTTCAAAGTTTTTACAAACTCTTGTTCCTCAATATGCTTTGTGTTTCGCGTCATCATAGTAAGGTTTGCCTTTGATTGCGCTTGAGCTGCTATCGTTTCCGCTTTGGTTTCGTTGGTTTTGCTATGAATCATTTTCTACGGGTTATTTTTTGTAATTACTAAATTGGCAAATCACTCAGCTTTTATAGACAGAAAGTCAGAAATGCCACTGCAAGTATCAGAAAACAATTTTGATCTGCTTCACTTTAATCTCAAGAAAACTGGTTGCAAGCCAGGTAGGTATAAAAGAAGCCGGATTATGCTGCGACTGAAAAAGCATGATTTCCCAGTCAAAAACAATGTTCATGAATCAATGAAGTTATTTACAACGAAATTTGGCAAAAATTAAAGACATAATTAACTGCTGTGATCTAAACAACTAAGCAAATGAAATGCAATCTACATCAGACAAGTTAAGGTTTAGATAGGTTCACCTCTCGACTCTCGCTGCTGATCTGTATTCTTGTGATATCGCAATAGAAATATCTATTTTTCCAAAATTTTATTTCATCTCTGGCTCGCATACCTGGCCTATAATAAGTAACCAGCCTTAGATTTCCTTTATTCTCTCCGAGTTTTCACCAAATCTAAGACTTTGGACTGTTATTTCTTAGGCGATTAAATATAAGTTTCCTTTCGGTTAATCTTTAAAAATTTTTTTTCAGTATATTTATTAAAATGGGGTATTAAATCTGATTAATTCGCAATCTGAGAATTTCATTCTCAGCAAGGTTGGACAATAGATGTTTTCTCACCTTAATTAATTGCCTTAAAATAATTGTAGGTTTTCATTATAAATTCTAACAACCCTAAACTATATCGGGAAAAATTGCTATTTATAATAATGAAGTCAGTTGTTTATGCAAAAATTAAGCACTCAAGACGATAACCTCTCCACTCTACTGAAATCTTTAACGATTTTACTCATGCATTGCTCAAGAGACTGTACCCTCTATCTATCGAAAGCACTGTTTTACTGTTTTGTATTTTTCTAGTCTGAATTATGTGCAGTTCCGATATTGCTCCAATTTTCTTCATTTTTCATGCTGAATGCTTGAGTTGCTTAAGGGATTATTCAAGGCAAATCTGTCTACCAGCCTTTCGTTAGTTTAATTTCCAGATTTATTTATTTCAAAGTCAACTGAACAGTGTCCTGTTATTTATTTTTTATTAAAATAATTTTCTTTGATCGTGAGCTCTTTTCTCTCATTCTAATTTTGAGAACATTTATTATTGGAAATAGCAGTTTTATTTGAATTCAAAGCTTGAGATCTGGATGATTTCAGCAATTACCTTTATCAAAGGATCCAAATAGATCAGAAAAGACTCCATAATTTTGGTGGTATCATTGTATACGCTAGGAGAATAGATTAGAAAGAGACAATAAGATGTTCAATGCTAATTTGCTAGTTGAACCTAGTTTCTCCAAATGTTTAAGCAAAAATGGATGATTAGAGCAAGCTAAGAGGTTGAGCTCTCACTCATAAAGCCAATATTTTATTTTTCGCCTGATACTTACCTGATAGAGACATTTTGAGAAAATTACCGTTGCAATTAAGCCGATTCTCTCAGAATCAAGGAAAGTTGTACGCCTAACTCTAAAGCACTCATCAATAAGCGCTATATTTTATCGGATAATTGGAGAATTGAAGAGCAAAATTGCATCTTGTTGTTCATTTTCTTTTCATTTCACATTAATGTCCATCCTTTCCAGAAAACTCGGCTGATATTGAAATCATTGAGATATGGACAGATGTTCAACCTTCAGAACCAAGGATATTTAAAAGAGAAGAAATACAAATTACAAATTGAACAATTCTTTGTTGATCTGATTTAAAACTAAGTCTTCTTCATTGGCATTCAAGCCGTTCTTTCTTTGTAATTCTTCATGTCCTCTTGGGTTACAGCCAGAACGCTCTCGATGGAAATTTCCATGAAATATTCCCTTTCTTTCTTCCAACAATCTTTGTCTTGGAAGTAAGTCAATATTCTTCGTTTTTGCCATTAATGGAATACTGCCCTCAAGAAAACTCCTTCAGCGGTTAAAGAGAACTCCCTTTAACCGAAAAACTTTGTTCCTCTCGCAAATCTTTATTGATAATAAGATTTTTCGACATTTTTTCAAATATGTCTGTATTTCGCCAATAATAGAACTTCTAAAGCGGACGAAGGTCTCTTGAAAAGAGGTATCACAAGCAATTACAAGAGGCAATGAGGCAATTATCGGCTAGTTGGATCCGTTTTTGAAAACTGCTCGTTGGCCTTACTCAGTATCCACATCCTTCATAATTCATGATGCATTCTTCTTCGTAAATCAATCGCATGCTCTTCACAATTTGATTCTCTTTTTTCTGAATCTATGTTCCATAATGAATCGAAAATTTTATTTCAACAGAGAAAAGTTGTGTGTTGCCTCTTCTTGATGAGCAGAGGGCTAACCCTTCTTAAGAATATACCTTTAAGGACTGTCAAGGGGCTTTGGCGTGGAAAATCATTCGATTTCATAATCGGTATGATAGGACGAAAAACTGACTTCGACTGCAGTAAGATCAAGAATTGCATCATTCTGGGAGAAAACCAGATTGTCTCTTTTTTCAGTTTGGATTCGTCTTGGAATTGTAAGTTGACATTGTGAATAAAATTAAAAGAGTAGCTGTTAATTTAATTAACTCGCAAATTCAAATAAATAACACCAAAGTATGTATGTATTATGAGAATTGGTCTCAAAAATATCATTTTGCTTTCTTATGCCTGTAATAGAGGTCTTAGCTCACAATGCGAAAATTGAAATGAACAAAAGTGATAAGTATACTAGATTTCATTCGCCATTTGAATTATATTAAAGAAAGAAGGCGCAAGATTTTCGAAAAAGTTCAAATTAGTTGGTAATATCCTATGATATTTTCAGGAAAAGTACTGTTACAAACTTTTTAGATTCTCTGAAAAGAAAGCAAATCTTAAAAATGTACTTAGTTGACGAAAAATAAATAATTATCTTTAACCCTCACTCCCTTCTTATTTTCAAAGGGCGAATGCTAGTTGGTATAGAGGTTCCCCTGGGTTGCTTTTGCTAGTTAATATTCATTCTTCTTATATAATCTTAGGTGTACCTGAGTCTGTCTGCTTCATTTGAGAAAGAATCAAAGTTAATAATCATCACACGAAAGAAGCGGTCATTAGAAGCAATTTAGAAAGATAATTATTCGCCACAATGAATAACATATTTCTAATCTGAAAACAAAATCATAAGTTGAAAACTCAAAATTAAACCAGAAAAACAAATGCTTACCTGATTAAAATATTTCCATAAGTTTTCTTCATTTCAAGAATGCGAGCCCAACTTTTTTAATTATAAGAGGACTTTCACTCTAATTTGCATGAGCATTGTTAACTTAAATACATGAAGTTATTAGTTGGATATTACCCTTCGTGTTAAAATCATCAGAGCTTGTATTAATTAAAATTTATTTTTTCTTCTTAAATCAGCACTCTCAAAAGAGGAAATGCTTCCTAACAACCCAATAGACGATCATGATGCCACTCTTAAACCTCCTGAAAAGTCCAAGGAATCCGAAAATGACGGACTAAATCAGGATTTGTCAAGAAAATCTGCAAGCACTGGTATCTAATTCATCTAGGCCTCATTTCTTTACTCAATTCCTTATTTTTCAATTACTCCGATTTTCTGGTCACTTACTCTTGTATTCTTGAATAGAAGAAACCCAATCGCCATCTCCGACTCTACTTGTTTGGTGTACAGAGTATAGAAACAACATTGGCATGCAGGAGCTCAAGACAAAGCGGAATTTGCATAATTTTCAAGGACCTCAAATTGGTATTAGAGATTTTAACAACTGACCAGAGAGGTTAATCCTTCCAGGCGACTGGACACATGTGAAAGAGATCCCAAATACAACATTGCTGGTCTCATATGCTTATGATTTGGGGATATCAGAAGCCGCTATGACGATATATGATCTATCAAAGAAAGAGGTCGTGAATGAAATATATTCGACCGGAAAAATTAGGAGAGGTACAACTATTTTCATTATATTTCTTCTTAAACTCTTCTTTCGTATCAGTGACGGGCTCTGGAGGTTTGGCATACAACACAAGAAGAGGAGTTCTCGGTGCAATTCCTCTTAACGAGAAAATAGCTTATCACTTGTACAATATTCGATATTCTGGAGTAAGTGGTTATCGTGTACAGCTAATAAAAAAAGAGAAATGGCACAAAGAGCATAGCACTTACCGTTGTAATCGATATCGGCATTTTCTCACTACTAATTTCTTCATCATATTACATTTTAAATTTAGTTAACCATGTTACGAGTTTTGATTTCAATCCTACTGGAGAGACCACAGCAATTATGGATGACTTTGGAATATGTGTAATCTCAGATGTGAATACTGGCAATTGCAACTTGAGCCTGCAATCCGCCAAAGGGGATCAATGTAATTAGTTTTTTCAGGACACTTTATCATTTTTCAAGAATAATCGCTTTTTTCTTTAATGATCTTTTCTTATTGTTCTTTAGCTGTATCAGACGACTCGACCCTCTGTAGATGGAGCACAAATAATGGCGACCCTTCATTATTCGTGAAGTATAGCAAAAACTTACTAAATGTCCTGGATGCTGAGAAGCGAGTTATGCTTTTAACAAATTCATTCCAACTTGCAGCAGAAACCAAGTATCCTCGTAAAGAAATTTTATTTTCAAAACGCTTCCTATTGTTTTGCGATTGTGAATTAATAATGGAGCTATGTTTTTTATTCCATTAGCACTTGACTACATATGTCACGCCACTTTGTCTGGTATCATATTTTTCTTGTAGACATGTACTGGATCGACGTGTGTCAAAACAATGGAAATTTGGTGGCAGCGGGTGGCACTGATAAGAGTATCCACATTTTTGACAAACGAGAATTGAAGGTTGTCGACACGTTTGATGACATTCATTTAGGTATGGTTTCTAAGCTCTTTTGTTTTAATCCATGTACTGATTATTCTTGTTTTTCATTTCTCACTTGTGAAAACTATAGGGTCCATACACTGTGTGAGGTGGAGTCCAAACGGAAACATGCTCGCAACTGCATCTGACGATTGCTCAGCGCAAGTAGTAGACTTCAGGACTTCGAAGTTCCTTTATTATGCATCCACAAGCGACAAAAGTAAATTTTTTTATTGTTTTAAATCTGAATTTTGGATAAATATTAGCTCCTGCTTCCTCTGTATGCTTCATTTGAGAGAATTTGACGAGACATTGCTAACAAACAACGGCAGGAAAATAATTGAAGAATCCAATAAGCAAGATGGAATAAAGTTGACCATATCAGTTGTTGATTAAATACATGAATATCTATTCTCATGGATCAGAATATCAAATGAATTCATATTGAACAAACTAAAAGAACCATTGAAGAATTATTAAACTTATGATTAAGCGTGATTTAAGAACCTTCAAAATGCTGTAAGAAGAGAAAAAAAAGCAGGATCTCCCCATTTGAAGAAGAACCGAATGAATAATTAGTAATTATCAGGGAATTGTGAATGGCTGTAATCGAGTTAACCTTTAACAATGTTCTTGTTGTAGTAGAAACTTCAAGAAATGCTAAATTATTCGCTTAGGGATTAGTCGATCAATCGATGAGACTCTATGAATAATGTAAATCAATTATTAGAATTGTTTATCGATCAGAATCATGGATATTGCCATTTTCCTATGAAATTAAACTGGAGTCCAGTCTTACTTATTCTTTGATACTAATCGTATATCGTTAATCTAATTTACTTAAGAAGCATCTTCCTTTAAGAATTTAATCGATTGTGCTCTCTCTCTCTGATCCGTCATACAGTCCATCCCTGCTTTAAATGAAGCTGACCGATGTGGCGCCGTCTAATATCAAGATACTGAATATTCACAACTAGTGACCATTTACTAAAATCGGTAGTCAGTTGACTATAAAGGACTTTTCCAGTCTTAAAATCCAGTAACTTTACCCACTTATCCTCAGATACAGCCGCGAGCAAGTCTCCATTCGGGTTCCACCGCACGCAAAAGATCTGAGCTAAATAATAATTTATAATTATCTACCAGAAAAAGTTCATCTAACTATGCTACCTGAATGAATCTTATTGAAGGTTTTGACAATTGTAGACTCGCGTTTATCAAAAATCTCGACATTTCCATTATAGCCACTTGCTGCAAGCAAGTTTCCATTGGTCTGGCAAACATCAATCCAAAAAGTTCCTGAGCAAATTTCAGATTAGATTATATTGCTTGGTACTATCTTTTCTGTGTCGAGGAGATTAAGCTGATTATCGCTATCAGAATACCCAATACTGTACAAGTGATATGATACTTTTGCTGGAAATGAGAGTGCACCAAGAAGCCCTCTTCTTGAATTATATGTCGCATCTCCAAAACCAGCCGCTAGAAAACGAATAGACCGGGAATTATATTAATAACTCTACCATCTGAAACTCCTTCGAACGAATATACTTTCTTAACCTGCCCTTTTTGAGAGAAATCAAATATTTCTAATTTGGCGGTGACACTTTGGTGAACATTAACAAGGCATCCAGTGTTTGGAAGCTCTTTCAGACGTGTCCTATGATCGTAGGATACTTTGGGAAGATTGTTATTATGCCAAAACCAAAAATGAAAAGTTTAATGAGACTATGCCACTTTTTTTTGAGATCTACTCCGTCAAACTCCGCCATTTTTTTCTTGGTTTCAAGTTCAATAATATTAATCTTATTCTTGGAAAGGTTGATTGGAAGGCCTTTGATGAAGAGATTGTTGTTGCTGCGAATCATTCTCTTGTCCTTGCTGCAGGTGATCTCTTTTCCCTTGAGCTTGACTCATGTTTCTCTCCTTACCTAAATTCATGATAAATAATAGGCGCAGACAGACAATTCAATGATCGGTAATTATGTACAATATGACTGCTCATTGGATTGCCTGGCTGGTCTGCCCGATGATTTCTGTATATTAAATATCGTCATACTTTCATAAGCGAAACTCTATAACAATTCAGAGATCTTAAACCACGAGAAATCACATTAAGAAAATTTGAAAAATCAATTTGGATCGAAAGTTTGCCGCTCATTAACCATTATTCTGACAATAAGGACTAAAAAACTATGAGCATAGTTCGTAAATTGTTGTTTATGCTTCCCACATTAAGTTTTTGGAAAGTATCATCAAGTAAAACTCAAAGAAGCAGGTTATCTAAGCTCCAAAGCGGCTCTAACCGTTAGATTGGGTCAAAAATGGAAACAATACTTCACAAATCATGAATTCTTAAATGTATTTTTTTTTTCTCCTCTTTAACTCAAGCACCTATCAGCAGATTTAAATGGATCCCCACTATATCCCAATAAAACAAAATAAAAAAGACATGAGGTTCAAAGATACTAAAAAGAAATTTACTGTGCCTCCTAAGACCAGCCTCTCTACGAGAACTTCAACCAGATTGCCGAAACAGCTTCCTACAGAGTATTCGAAGCAGAGACCCAGAATGCTCATGAGAGACATTCAATTCGAATTCTCGACCCAACCAAAGACCTTGTAGCCAATGACTTTGACCGGGCAGCTGCCCTATTCATACAGGAGCTATTCCATCTCCACACCCGCTCACCAGGTTCCGTGCTTATCAATACTCTCGAAATGAATAGATCGCAAGCAAATTGTCTGCGCTATTGATCATTCTGGATTGCTCACACTTCAAGAATGTCCAGACCTCAAAGATTTTAATGTGAATAAAAAATTGCTAAATGACGTTATCTCCGACATAGAATTTCTTTGGAAAGACCTTCAAATGAAAAATATCGTGAGTATCATTGAACCAGAACATATCTACTATCTCAAAGAAAAAAGAGACTTCTTCCTTAGTCATTGGGACAAAATAATAGGAAAAAAATGAAGCAGGACCTGCCAACCTCAAATCCAAGGCGATCAATCCTGAGGAAAAAACACTAAACTCACAGAATTTGGCTCCAGAAATTAATGCATTAGGTCTAACATTATTTAAGGCTCAAAAAGTAGACCTCAGTGAGCTAGAAGCTATACAAGCGCAGCCGAATATTGATATCGCAGAATATAATAAGGTGGTGCGAAAAATGGTGGCAAAGAGTTTCAGTGGTTCGCTGCAGTCACTGGAACTGATTGGGGGAATGCTAAGCCCAAATCCTCAAGAACAACCCAAACTAGAAGATTTCAAGATAAAAAAAGAGGAAATTCAAGCTCCAGTACCTGAGAAAGAAAAGAATGAAGCAATGATAGAAGAAGAAAGCGATGCAGAGATTCAAGATGCAACTGAAGAATTAAAAATCATCCTATCAAATGACATGAGAATGATGAACTTCTCACCAGACCCAAAGATGTACTCAGCTGAGATGAGATCTCCCGGTGATAGTAGTGCCACTCGCTCTCAGAACGTCCAAAGAGGTGGATACCAACAGAGCAATGGAGCAGCATACCAAGGTGGTAACACACCAGCTGATTCAAGAACGAACGAACCAACCAACTTCTGTCTACCAGAAACAACTACTACACAAACCACAGCAGCAAACTAGACGAGGCCAAAGAACCGACTATCACGCTCAGCTAACTCAACCTGAAACAAACCTAAAGAACGTTCAACCTTATCAGGCACAACTCACAGTCCAAAACCTTAAGGACAAGCTCGATGACTTCATGAGATTAGATCCTGAAAAGCAAAGAAACATTTTGGGAGAGCTCTTGTATCTAAAGATCCTCAGAAAATCAAGACCTGAGCACGCTCCAAAGATTACCGGCATGTTGGTCGATTTAGAAGTGCTCACAGTTCAAGATATTCTTGAAATGCTCGAAGATGACCAAATTTTGGACGAGAGAATTCATGAAGCTCTAGACCTGGTTTTTTCGGAAGGACAACAGAAACGAGAGGATACGATTTTATAGGATTTAAGTTTGCCCAGTATATCTATAAAACATAGCAGAATTCACATGACTAGAAGCTCAATAAAATATACAGAAATTCTTCAAAAAAAGAAAAAAGAAGCAATGCTCTAAAATACTCATTATATGAAGCATACCGAATTAGGTTTTCTAACAATTGAATGAGAAAATAACATAAGATATAGTCCTTTCTGATATTTTCTCAGTATAAAGAACCTCTTCAGGTTTGTAATTAAACAGCCTCGTTTTCTTGCTCCTTAAGGTGCTTGTTTGGGCTGTCTCTCAAATCGGTGAGGATCTCTAGATATTTTCACAAGGAATCATAAAAAAGAAATGAGAAATTGAGCAAATCAAAACGTTCTACTCGTATGAACTCATAGGTAGCCTTCACAATCTTCTATTGTAATTTGTCGTCTTAGCTTGAGTATCATTCCTACCTGAGGCTTTCCCCTATTCTGGCAAGCATATTACAACAACAAAAAACATATAACCTTGAATCAAATTGAACTGTGCATTTCAAAGCAAATGCATATTTCTCAGGATCTATAATGGTGAGCTTGTTATTTCTTAGCACACGAATAATAATGTTCGTCATTGTTCATGCTCCATTTGCAACGAGCAGGAGAAACGAATAAAAAACAGTAAGATAAGAGGTAGGGCAACAATTCCGTATTTTGTTTAATTAGCTAGAGCTCATATAAGTTTTAATTAATTAACAAGAAGAAGAAGTCTTAATTCAGCTAACAATCAATTATGGTTTGGATAAGTTCTGTCGTTCCTTTCTAAATCAAGCTGAAAAAAATACAAATAAAAAAGCCCGCGTGTTCCTGAATGAAGCATGACGTGGTAGAGCCAATAGATTATGAAACTTCTTGAATTTAGTAAACTTTAATTTATTCTTGAGTGTTTCACGCTCTTCGATTATATATCAGATGCATTCTAATAGTACAAACAAGATGGCCCTAAAACTACGGTTATTCCAGAAATAAATTCGTATCCCACTTTGTTAGTAGAAACGTTTTTAGCAACACAACTGATAATTCATTCATTCTTGATACAATGGACTCTCAGAATTTGACATTTAATTCGATGATAGGGTTAGCTATGGAGTATTGGGTGACAAATCATCTAACGAATTTCACAACAACAACAAAATTTCCAAATTTGATATTCTTTTCCCCAAATTTCTAATGTAAAAAAAAACTCGAGCATTTAGACAAGGTCTTCCCAAAAAATATTCATTCAGTTTAAAGTGTTGCCAATAGAGGTTCTCAGTTATCTACAAAAAGGATATGAAATCGATTCTATCGCAGGATTCTTCAAACGAGTATATTGGAATCTTTCTCTTATTTGAGATGACAACTATAATCATCTTAGCTGGCTGTTCGCTGCTATGGTTTAGGATACAGATAATGTTAGTTGCATATAGACCCACTTTCTATTCCAAAATAGCTTTTTGTCTTTTCTATTACAACCTAACTCCGAAAAGCAATAAATGAAGATCATATCACTAAATTAATTCCATTCTATGATTCAATGCTTTTAACATCAATACTAGCATCTAGAGAATTACAATCATGGAATGTATTTATTTGGCAATACTTTATTAGTTCCTTTTAACTTTTTCTCAATATAGATTACTACTCTTTGGTTAAAGCAATGAGGATATAGATAATATTAATTTTCCATTTTGGCTTTCGGCCTTTGCTTACAAATCAATCCAAACTCTTGCGTTTAATAATCCTTGTTCAAATAAAGCAAGCTGAAAACGCCATAGCTAATAACAAACACCAAATGAGAAGAACTAATACTAATTGGAAAAATTTACATCCTCCAGGTGTGATTCCGCCATAAACCACCTTCCCAGTTTTCACATCTACTACTTTTGCTGAGCAATCTCTCGAAGCGCTTCCGATCATGTCCCCATCGAGATTCCACCTCACGCAATGTATCCAATCTAGTATATTTCGAAATAAAATTAATAATTATCATAATTAAAGCTAAAACAAACCTAAATGAACATTCTGGAAGTTTTGACAGATCCTTCCCTCTCTTTTGTCAAAGATCGTGATAACATTATACTGTCCACCCGTCACCAGCAAATTTCCGTTGGTTGGACAAGTATCAATCCAGAGTGTACCGTCTATCACAGTATTATAATGGTTGCAGTGAAAATATAACGTACAACTGCCCAATAGAATTGGAGTCGTCATCGTGAAGATTTTCTTCTCAACGTCCAGAATATTGAGCTTATTGTAATCATGCTTGACATATACGAATGGTTCTCCAGCGGTCGTACTCCATCTGCAGCGACCCCACATTTCTTAATAAAAATGAATAAAGAAGACCTTTGGCTTATAGGCAAAATACCTCCTCCGAGTACTTTTTGATGTGAGACGTAATTATCGGTGTTTACATCCAATATCAAGCAGGCTCCAGTACCGTCAAGCATTGCCACCAGCTCTCCTGTAGGATTGAAATCGAGGCCAGTGATATAATTCCCTGATTATCTTGAAAAAAAGAGAAAGATGTCTAAATTACCCCTGGAACCGCCTAATTGCAAGGGCCATTTTGCTGGTCGTGCAAGTTTTACTATCTCTTCAGGATTGGAAGCGCTGGGATTTATATCAAACAGATGATAAGCGGTTTTCAGCTCTGATGATATTGCTCCAAGAATGCCTCTCTTAGAGTTATATGTGACATCTCCATGGCCAACCACTAACAAGAAAATCTTAGGAAAAGATTTAGACCGCCAGTTTACCTCCGAAAACGTCACCAAGAGAGTAAATCTTCTTCGCTTTACCTTTCTCTGATACATCAAAGACTTCCATATTGGCTACCATCGTCCTGCTGTGGTGAAGAGATACGAGCAAATTCGAGTTTGGAATCTCTTTTGCATGCGTCCAGCCATCATAGCCAACTTTCGCAATGGAGATAAATCAAAAACTAATTTAAAAATAAATTAATTTTACTTGTCTTGCTGCATTGCACTCCGTCAAACTCTGCATAATTTTGATACGTTTCGAGATCTGCAATGCAAATTTTATTAGTATAATACGAGCACCAAGCGAATAGCTTGGAAAGAGAGGCTGTTCCTATGAAAATCAGATTTATCTCTCTACGCTGAGACTCTTATCTACCTTTATCACTAATTTGAGAAGATAAAAGACTGACTTTTGATTCTTCAATTGCAACTTGAATCTCGGCGTCGCTTTTTTCTATTCTCACTTCATTACAGTCTTTCTCAAGTACTGGAACTTGAATCTTCTCTTCTTTTATCTTGAAATCTTCGAGTTTGGGTAGGTCTTGGGGATCTCGACTTAACATTCTTTCAATCAGCTCTTGTACCTTTTGCAAACCACTGAAACCCTCTGCAACTGTATTCTTCATCACTGTATTATATGTTGTGATTTTAATATTCGGCAGAGCTTGTATAGCCTCAAGTTCACTGAGGTCTACTTTTTGAGCCTTTAATAATGTCAGAGCTAATGCCTTAATTTCTGCAGCCAGATTTCGAGAGTTCAATGCTGTTTCTGCAGGATTGATTACCACTGATGTGAGGTTAGCAGGTCCTGCTTCATTTTTTTCGAAGATCTTGTCCCAATGACTAAGGAAGAAATCTCCTTTTTCTTTGAGATAATAGATATTTTCAGGTTCCAAGATACTTGCGATATTTTTTATTTGAAGGTCTCTCCAAAGAAATTCGATATCGGAGATAAGATCATTTAACAATTTTCCCACGATTTTAGGATCTTTGAGGTCTGGACCTTCTTTGAAGCTTGGCAAACCAGAATGACGAATAGCGCAGGCAATTTGTTTGCGATCTGTACTGATTTCTATGGTGTTGATTAGTACGGAACCTGGTGAGCGGGTGTGGAGATGGAATAGCTCCTGTATGAAGAGGGTAGCTGCAAGGTCGAAGTTATTGGCTACAAGGTCTTTGGTTGGGTCGAGGATTCGAATTGAATGTCTCTCATGAGTATTCTGAGTCTCTGCTTCGAATACTCTGTAGGAAGCTGTTTCAGCAGTCTGGTTGAAGTTCTCGTAGAGAAAGCCGGTTTTAGGAGGCACAGAAAATTTCTTCTCGGTATCTTTGAGCAGCATGTCTTTTTATTTTGTTTTATTTAGATATAGTGGGAATCTATTTAAATCTGCTGACTGATGAATTACTCAAAGATAAAGGAAGAAATCTAAGAATTCGTAGTTTGAAAAGTATTGTTTCCATTTTCGACCCTAACGGTTAGAACCTCTTTGGAGCTTAGATGACCTGCTTCGAGAGTTTTTACTTGATGGGACTTTCCAAAGAATTAGACAGAAAGCTAGTTAATTGTTTGCAGTTACTTAAGGTAAAGAACATAAACAACTAATTATAAACAATGCTCATTTCTTTTCTCTCTTTTTTTTTCTCTCTCAAATTGATTTTCCAATGCGTTTTGATGAAATCTCCAGTAATTTCATAGTTTTAAATTACTATTGGAATTTCGCATATAAAAGTAAAACGATATTTATAGATACAGACAGAGAGCCATTATATAACTTATCAAAACTCTTCTCTTGCCTAATCCCATCGCTTATTAACCAAATCGATCTAAATATTTTACTATTAAATCTGGCCATAAACTTCCATCCATCGACTTCTCAAATTTGAGCCCTACAACTCCACACATTGGACAGTGATCTTCAGTCATGACATCCTTTGACTTATTCGCACATTCACTGTGAAAGCTATGTCCGCAGTTTTGAAAAGTGGTGATGAATGATGTTTCTCCTTTATCCAAAGGTTTAGAGCACGAATTACAATTATTGTTGGCTTTTTCAAGGTCATTCTCGCTAGTTAAAGGCTCGCCTTGTTGAGATGACGCTTTTTGCGAAAAGTACGAGAATTTGCTGGATGCGCAGAGGAGAATAAGATGAATTAATACGTAGAACGTAATCAAGAAATTGCTCATCGGAATCAATGCTGCAAGCATCAATGGTATGAAAATATTTGCATTCTCCGCTTTGAAATAAGCAATTTCAGAAGCTAGACTCATGAAGCCAGGCGTGAAAAGTATCAAGTGCACAAAGCAAACATATCTGAAATTTCTCCTGTTCTTTGGTCGATCATTGAGACCTCTTGGAAAGTACTTTCCAAAGAGAAGACCGAGTATCACTGAGAAAACAGCGAATACAAAAAACACCACAATATAAGGAGAATATATGATATGTTCAACGCCAATCATGTAAATCAGCCCAGGAGTGAGAAATCCACAATACACCACAACCCTCCATGAGACCATGAAGACCGTCCTGAGGAAAGAATGCTGCTTCTTGCTCAGATACGAGCCAACCATCATTTTTTGTATCAGACAAAGGCATAGTATCCATAAAATGGATGATAGCAAAACATAAACGACAAAATGCAACGAAAAATCCATATCCAATGAAAGATAAAGCATCGAGTAAACCCAAGGATACCCGATTGTGGTAAACACGAAGAGCAGCATATAGATACAGATTTCTCCACGTTTTCCCAATAATAAGCTGATCAGCATGAGTGCGAGTATCACGTCAACGGATATAAACGGTATAAGTTTGAGGTAGTCTTCATGGCTTCCGGTACTGACGATAGTATCGATCAGAGGTAGAAATGGGATATTGAATAGCAAGAAAAGAACGAGAAGGGGGATCCAAAAATCGAGATTTCTATTCATTTCTTCCTTTCAAAATTTTAACCAAATAAAAATAAAATGAGGAGTTTTATGAATATGAGTTGCTTTTGATTGAGATTGTTAATCGACAAGAGCTTATTCAAAGAGAGGATATTCTTACAAAATATAGTTCCTTAGGATTTTTCATAGCGAATAAATGCACACAGATCTCACTTTCAGAGGGTTCCTTCATAAGTTTCATTGCTCAATTTTTTCTCATTCAACCAACTAGTTTATGTGAAGATCTCTTTAGGATGATCTAAGATCGCCTTTGCGAATTCGACTATATTATTGGAAAGGGTACGTTTTATTAATTTCAAGGTGTAATCAATTCTTTGGCGACTTCAATGAAAAAACATTTAATTTGTCTTGGAAATGAATGTAAATGAATGTGAAAGAGCAAAAAGTTTTAAGAATTATCTATTTTAATTTTCATTATTTAGAGTTACTCTTTGTAAGACAGTCAGCTCAGCTGTCTATTTCGGTATATATAGATAATTAATGGTTAATTGATAGGAGAATGATTACAAATTATGAATCAACCAAATAGGTTTAGAAAGTCTGCGAGTGGTTTTGGCCAGAAACTCTTCGTCGTCGTCTTCTCAACTCTAGCTCCCGTGGTCCCACACGTCGGACACGGGGTTTCGGTACTAACCTCTTCCAAGTTTTGAATGCATTCACCATGGAAAATATGCTCACAGTTTTGGGAAGTTACAATAGACGTCGACACTTCTGGGTCCAATGGTGCGGAGCAAGAGCTGCAAATTTTATTTCCTTCTTCACCCTGTGAAGAAAGCGGATTCTGGTAAACTCTGGATGAGTTTCTTGATAGCAGGCAATGTTTGAAAAGGTGGACGACGGCGTGGAATGTGACCAAGAGATTGCTCAATAGGAATAGGATCGGTATATATAGAATGGCGTCTCGAAAGGTCATATCTTTTTGTTTGCCGATGATTCCTAACACAAAAAACAGGAAACCAGGCATATAAAGGAACATGTGCACGAGGCATACGTATGTAAAGTATTCCCTATTTTCTGGCGTGTCATTGCGCCCCTTTGGAAAGCACCTTCCAAAGAAGTGGCTAATTGTCAGTGAAAAAACACCAAAGATTATTTCTACAGCCTCATAGCGACCAATTTTATAATAAACGTCAAAACCAGCAAACAGCACACCTTGTCCAACAATGCTGAAAAACAGAAATAAGGTGGCCCTCCAAATGATCATATAGAACGCATGATCCCAATCATACTGTTTCTTGCTCGAGTAGCTGCCGATCATCATTTGTTGAAGCACGCAAGCACAAAGCAGCCACAGAATTGCATATATAACCTTAAAGATACCAGAGCCCCACCAAGCCGTCCCGAATAGTTCACCAAAGAACAGCGCGAAAAGGGCAAAGTATCCATGGACTATAACTACGAAAAGCATAAAATGAAAAAAACCGAGTTCCAGATTTTTGTAGCACATCTTCAGGAGCGTAAACATTAGAAGCATAGTGAGAGGCATTCGAGTGAGTCAAGCTTGGCCCTATTTTTCTCACGCAAATCCGTTAAATACGCCATGTGCTTAGCCACGCCTTTAATCGGTTCAACCACCTTAAATCGATTTGCAAATCCTTTTTCCGAGGCCAGAGGATCATAAATAAAGCTATTGCCCTCCGACTCCAGCTCAGCCTGACTTGCCTTTGGTGTATAAAGTAATCCACTCCATAACTTGGTTCCGAAAAACCATTCACAACTTGTGGAAAGTTCACTGCGATAAGGGTAATTATCAAAGAGATCCAAAAATAATTGTTTTTCTCTTCGTTCATTTTATTTCCTTCAAAAATTTAATCGATTATAACACGAGTTGCTTTATTCTAATTAGAAGAGCTTTTTATTCAGGATTGGAATTTAAAATAGCATCTTAAATGAGAGAAGTTTTATTGTATAATGATTCCTTTGAGCTTGTGTCTTCTCTCGCGTAACTCACAAAAAAACGCGCATTTCACTTCTATTACATTATAACCTCCATGATTCTGATTCCTCTTTTTTTGTTTTTTTCTTCCGCTAGCATAGAACTTGAAAATTTCAATATGTAATGAGGTTGGAGTCTAAACTGCCAGGCAGGCAATTTTAGAGAGAATCGATTCTAAGAAAATGTCTCCGGGTTTGTAGACGGGTGAAGGGAGGGTTATTTGACAAAAAAATGGTTTCAAAGTTTCGTGAGTTTATTTAATTGTTTTACAAAGATTACAAATCCTGAGCCAACTTCATTAGGATTAGTTAATTTTAAGTTTGAATTAGACTTTCAAATAAATTGAGCAACCCGCCTAGGAGATAATCAATGATCGATAGTGTTAATAGAAATATTTCTCTGCTAACAGTAGTTATTTTGAAATAGAAACGAGCATTTTCATTGTTGGGCTTGTGTCCTTCTTGGACAATTAAAGGTCTCAAAAAATAAAATTAATCATTTTCTGTTGGCAGCATTGTAAGAGACGTCGTTGAAAGAAATGATTTCAGCACAGATTCTCTATCTCATGTTGCATTGTATGGGCTACCAAATAAAGCGCTGAGTTTGACTTTTGGTGGGATGAAATAAGCTGTTGAGTATTGTTTATTATATTTAGATAAGAGTTTTCCCATAATGCGGTTCGTTCTAATAACGCCGGTAAATTTCATACTTAGAGATGTCTGATGATAATGTTGAAGTGGCTTTATATAGAAATTCACTATCCATTCAGCAATAATTGAAGACAGAGAGAAATGAATATATTCTTCTTTGTTATTCGAACTCTTTTCCCATTCCTCAATTCATTCTCAACCAAGGATATATTCTTCTTCTCCTTCATGGTATTTTTTTCTCAAGACCCCTTCTCAACCTTATTTTTTCACTCTTTCATATTGTTTTCGATCATTTCAATTAAATGGGTAATGCGGCAACATTAATATCTAACTCAAAGAACCTAGTGTCCTTTTCAGTCAATTCTTTCTTAATTCTTTTATACTTTAAGAATTAAGAAATCTGTGTAATTCATTCGTTCGTGAGCATAATAAGACTCCAAATACAATAACCGAAGTGACGATTACTATCCTAATCCACTTGTCTTTCAGTAAGTGCTGATCTTGATTTCTCATATCATCGTTTGTGCTAATTAATGGTCTCTACTAAATCTAATCTTACATGTGGGTTGCTTTGACTTCTAATGACTGGTACCGGTCAGAATCTCTATTTTTTGATTCACACTTATCGGGAACGATTTTACTCCAAAAGCAAATAATTAGATCTCTCCTTCTCTCTCTCCAAAATCCCAACAATAAGAACATTCAACCATGAAATCAATAGTTCAAACAAATTTGGTTGGCAGGTTAATCAATATTGCCTTTATGGTCCAAATATAGAAAATAAGAAAGAAAAAAACAAGTGATATGCTTAGAAAAATAGAAGCATTACAACCTCTATGATATCTTTGAATGCAATAAGACACTAAAAATCAATTTACTCTACAATAATTCTTCTAAATTCCATGACTCCTCGAAGGCCAAGCCACGAATCATTATATTGAACTACTTATTTATGTACTTTCTATTATCTTGTTTTCTTCATTTATCTGACCTGTGATTTACTCAGCTTCAATGCAACTAACAAACAGTCCCTGACTGCCTTTTCACTTTTCTTAATTCAACAAGAAATTTTAATCATTCAGCTCAACGAAGAGGATTTATTACTTCAACGTCCGGAGATCAAGCTCAAGCATTGTGAGTTGAAACTGAAGATCTTGTGCTTTT
>ENA-UOUE01001119-UOUE01001119.1-compost-metagenome-genome-assembly--contig:-NODE-1119-length-18399-cov-8.873922_pt1 | contig 18399 bp, 9 predicted proteins | sample MGYA00238146_ERZ747223 | MGnify/ENA primary metagenome ERZ747223 (study PRJEB28781, sample SAMN06268865) | compost metagenome | isolation source: single cell | place: USA: California, Emeryville, Joint...
TGAATTTATTTAAAAGCAACCAACACGCCAAGTGTTATTAGATAGATAATCTAACTTGGGAAAAAGATTTTGTATAACGAGATAAAAATCGGTAATAATTTTGAGTTAATGCAATCCATCTTGCTCGATGTTCAAAGTCTGAAGCGTAACATATTTGAGAGTAGAAAATACCAAATTGATGTGTGGATAACTTAGCATATCTCTTAACAATGAATCTGTTAAAATAATGAATTCAAAATGTGATATTTCTAAGCTCAGAGGCATTGAGTCCTAAATTGCACGAGTGATGTAGGCCACTCGCAGATTTATCTTGATCTAAAACAGAATGAGACAGGATGATAACTGCTTAATATCTATGCTTATAATTCATGCATTCTACAATTTCAGATCAGGATCTACTAGCTGAAATTGAATAGATTATTTTTCAACTCAGTATTCCACTGGAATCAATAAAATGGCCTCCTCTTACCTACTAGCAGAAAAAATCCTGAGCTAACATTTTATTAAACCCTCAAGCTAAGAGGAAACTCGATTGATTTCAATTTTTGTCATTATTCTGTTTAATATTATGAATAGTTGAGTTATACATCAACGATATTATTAAGGTTTATTGATCTCTCAAAAACTTAGATACCTTAATTCTCAATTCATTATATTATATATTATAATTTTATGTTTAAGCTTACGCATTTCTTGGCTCAATAATAAGCGGAATATCATCTTCTGGCTCAAGAAGGAAACGCTGCATCATTCTCAATTCGAAATTAGGTGGAAGACTCATCTTGAACTTCTTTATCATGCTCCACATTATGATCTTGGCCTCAATCACAGCAAGATGTTGTCCAATGCAGTTTCTCGCACCAGCTGAGAACGGAGTGAAGATGAACGGATTGCCTAACTTCTTATCTGGCGCTTCAGCTCCGGCCCATCTCTCAGGCTTAAATTCATTTGCATCCTTGAAGTTTCTCTCATCAGCCCAGCTCAGGAAATAGAAATTGGTGTTGATATACGTGCCTTTTCTAATCTTGTAAGGTCCGAGCATGTGATCAACAGCAGCCACTCGAGGAATCATACCAACAGCAGGAGAATTGCATCTCAGCGCCTCTTTAATAAAGTTACCCATGAGCTCAAGCTTACTGAGGTTTTCAATCGTTAGGTCTTCTTCGCTCTTGATAAACTGGTCCATTTCCTTCTCAATCGCTTCTTTGTGTTGTGGATACTTGCAAAGATAATAAGTCGTGATTCCTGCAAGATGACCTGTCGTGTCCATCCCTGCCAAGAAAAACGTGGTGAATTGATGCAAAACTTCCTCTCCTGACAACTTGGAGCCGTTTTCGTCGGTTTCTTCTAGGAGTAGTCGAGCCAAGCTTTTTTCTCTGCTTTTCCCCATGCCATTAGCAATTGCTTCTTTTTCTCCCTCGATCATCTCTTTGAGTGTTGCTACAAACAATTTAACTTTTTTCATGAGTTCGCGATCTTTCTTTCTAAGTCCCATTTTTTGGAATTTCGGTCCAAATATTAGATTTGGAAGCGACATGCTATAGTTGATGATCCCAATATTTACATCCGCGAGCACTTGGGACAGAGGCTTGCCAAAGAGAAGTTTGTTGGAGACTTGCTGGCCGAAGAAAATTTTGCAGACGACATCTCCAGTAATCTTTTGGAATTCATCGATGGCTCTAATAGTGATTGGACCATTGCCTTTGAAAGGGAATTGGCTAATAATATCCTTTGTGGTGTCGGTCACAACAGACAGATTCTTTTGAATAAATTCGAAATGGAAGGCTTGAGATACAAGCTTTCGCTGTCTTTTCCATTTCTCGAACTCACTGAAGATGAGTCCTTGACCAATCATATCCATGAAAGGACCAGCGAAGCCAGGCTCTTTCGTGTAATATTTCGTTTGGTTCACCGTAAACTCTTGGTAGAGACTGGTATCTCCGAGGAAGATTTGAGCTCCATCCATGTAAGGGAAAACCATCAGTCTTGCTTCAGGGTTTTTCTTGCGGAGTTGCTTGAGGTAGTAGTAAGCGTCGCCTCTCGCGTTTCCAGGGCCCACAATGGTGTATAAAGCGTATCCGAGTATAGGAATGAACCTCCCTGTCAGCATTCCTTGTTTTTCGTAGTGGCGAGTCAACAAGTAAGGCCTGATGATGAACTTTACTGTGAAATAAATAATGAGTATCACAATAAATGTTAGGAAGAGTTTCCAAAAACTCACGTCCGAAAGCAGTTCCATATCCGAAAGGGTTTGAATATCTTTCTTCTAATTATTTTTCAGTTAATATCAATTCGCAAAATGAGTTCTTAAATAAGCAAATCTTTCGTGATTCGTTGACCACCCGGAAAAAAAAACTCGAGATGTTTTTAACTAAGATTTTAATTTCAGAAAGGTTTTAATTAGTTGATATTCGGTACTCGATTTCCTCCAGCGTTTTTCCGAATTGCTGTGTGATCTCTACATAAGGTTATGACAGATGGCACTCTATTTAACAATCCTAGATGGAGATTAAGGAGAATTGAGCAATGTGTAATTTTGATCATAGTCGATTAATCGATTAGAAGTTATAGATGTGGAAATGAGATCAATGATTAAGTGATGGAGCTGAGAGTTTGCCGTATATATATAGAGACAGCTATTTCGAAGATATCCAAACAATTATACGAAGGTTCAAAAACATAAAAATAGGCTTTAGTCAGGATTTGCGTGCTGTTATAAAATAGACAAGCTAATTCTGGAAGATTGTTCGATTAATTTTTTCGTTTTTGTTGACCTGTGAGACTCATCGCTTAATTCTTAATTAGGATATACGTTCAATAATTAATGGAATGTCATCTTCCGGTTCCAACGTGAATCGTTGCACCATCCTCAATTTGAAATCCGGCGGAAGACTAATCTTGAACCTCTTCAGCATTGTCCAAATGATTATTTTAGCTTCTAGTTGAGCAAGATGCTGTCCAATGCAGTTTCGTGCACCAGCCGAAAACGGAGTAAAGACAAATGGACTGTGCTTCTTATCTGGAGCGTCAGCTCCAGCCCACCTTTCAGGTCTAAATTCACTTGGATTTGGAAAATATCGCTCGTCAAAGCAATTTATATAAAAAAAGATGCTATTAACGATTGTCCCTTTTTTAATTTTGTATTTTCCAAGCGTATGATCTTCTGTCGCAATCCTAGGTAACACACCAGCAATCGGAGTATTCAGGCGCAATGTTTCTTTAATGAAGTTAGTAAACAAATCAAGCTTATTGAGATTCTCGATTATCAAATCTTGCTCATCTTTGATAAATTGATCCAATTCCTTGATAATCTCGTCTTTATACTTTGGATACGTACAAAGATAATAAGTCACTATCCCAGCCAAATGTGCCGTTGTGTCCATGCCTGCTAAAAAGAACGTCATGAACTGATGAAGGACTTCCTCTTCTGTCAACTTTAAGCCATTTTCATCAACCTCCTCAAGTAGTAGCCGAGCTAAGCTCCCTTCTTTGCCTTTAGCTGTGCCCTTAGCAAGAGCCTCTTTTTCATCGCGTATCATCTCTCCCAGTGTTGCTCTAAACATTTTGATTTTTTCGTTAAGCTCTCGATCTTTCTTTCTTATGCCAAGCTTTTGAAATTTAGGTCCAAACAAAAAATTGGGAAACGACGCGGCATAGGCAGCTAATCCAGTCATTATCTCAGCCAATGCTCCAGATAACGGCTTTCCAAAGAGTATTTTGTTTGAGACTTGCTGTCCAAAAAATATTTTACAAACAACATCTCCTGTTATTTTCTGATACTCTTCAATGGCTTTGATCGTGATCGTAGAGCGACCGTTAAAAGGAAACTGTCGGATGATGTCATCTGCGGTCCTGGCTACCAACGGAAGGTTTTCTTGAATAAACTCGAAATGGAAGGCTTGAGACACAAGTTTTCTCTGTGTTTTCCATTTGTCAAATTCAGTGCAGAGAAGTCCCTTTCCAATAGTCTCGATTAACGGTCCGACGAAATATGGGTCTTTAGCATAATATTTTGTCTGCAGGGCGATAAACTGTTGAAAGTCGCTGAGTTCTCCAATAAGAATCTGCGCGGTGTCCATATAAGGAAAAACCATAGTGGATTTCCCATCTGGCTGAGCCTTGCGGAGTTCTTTAAAGTAGAAGTAAGGATCACCTTTCTTGTTTCCAGGACTATTAACAGAATAAAAAACGTAACCCATGACTGGAAAGAACCGGCCTCTGGGCATTCCTTGCTGTTGATAAAAGCTGCATAGATATAAGGGTTTAATGACAAACTTCACAATGAACGAAACCAGGAGTATAGCAATGGCCGTCATGAAACCACGCCATAGAAACAGAGAAGAAAATAAAATTATCGTCATTCTTCCACTAACATCAAAATTCCAAAAGAATTTTCCTGAAATAAAGCAAAAATTAAACTTTTCCAAGGGTGCACTCATAAAAAAACCCTATTGGACTCGTCTTCTAAATAATAAATGGTATAGCAAGGAACTTAGAGTTCCTTTTCTTTCCAAAATAAACTATCGGTATTGTATAAGCAACTCATCGTTTTTTTTATTTCGAGCAGACTTGATCAAGATTACATTTATTTACATTTCTATTGAGCTTTTACAGCATTATCTTCAACTACTGCACTTGTAACACGAAACATAGCAACAAAAAACCCATCATTACTATCCCTGCCTGGAATTTCTCTAATACACTTCTTTGCTCCTGGGAACTGGGAAGTAAACCCTCTTATCTCCCACTTCGGTAACACACTAACGAGCTGCAACCTTTTCGGATATTTCTTCAGCAGCTTTTTCACGACCCTCTCGTTTTCTTCAATGTAAATCGAGCAAGTGGAATAAACCAAATAACAGAGCTTTGGGAACTTCAACGCGTGCTCTAGCAGTTCAAATTGCATGGCTCCGAGCTTTTTGATTCTATTTTGGTCTTCAGAGGCCATCGCTGCCCACCTTTCAGCCACTTTCTCTTCAAAATTACTCGCATCACAGTCAAGCTTCGTTCCTTCGAGCTGATTTTGCATCCCGGTTCCCGAACACGAGGGATCCAATGCAATGATCTTAACTTTGCTGAATTTTATATCCTCTGGGTCAAGAGTAAAAAAATCTGCGTTTACACAGTTTATATTGCTCAAACCGTAGAGCTTCACTCTCTCACACAGCGTCTGGAACCGTCTCGGGTTCTTTTCCACGCCGAATACCTTCGATTTCGGGAAGTACTCGGCTATTTGCAGAGTTTTATTCCCAGGTGCTGAGCAACCGTCGATTATATCAAACTCGTCTTCAATCTCGAATTTAGCTAAATAGTCTCTTAAACAAACTGGAGGTAGACAGCTTGATTTAGATTGTAGTACATACGTCTTCTGGACGTTGAAATCTTCGAGTTCTCTGAGCTTTTGATATGCACTGTATCCCATCGTGAGACTATTCGGAACAATGTTATCTATGATAATCTCGTTCTCAGTTTCAAATTTTTTGAAATAATCCAAGGGAACTCTCTCCTGGATGATCCTGATGAAAACTTGAGACTTTATCAGTTTGTTTTTCGGCTGGGACTCGCCGTTGTCGGTGTCTGTAATGTTGAGTTCTTTCTTTATCGCAGGCAAATTTTCAGTTAAGACCTTTTTGAGGTGTCCGCCTCCTTTGACGGTTTTGAATTTTCCAAAGAGTAGCTCGTTCAGCAAGACTTTAGCAAGGTTTTTGTTTTTGATAGGGACTTTCTTCGTTACGCTGAGGAAGGAGAGCGCATCATCGAGTTTCGCGGAGTTTTGGAGTGTTTGGATGCAGAGGGAGTAGATCTTTCTCACTTCGCTTTTATTGATGAACTTTTTGTTGAGGAGGTTGAAGATCGTCGTTTTTACATTGCCTCTGAACCGGGAGACCTCATCTAGCACGGTCCCACATTTTAAATAAAAGTTCATTTTTGGCTTGTATCTAATTAAGAGTCAAAAATCAAATTCCAAATAAATCGATCTATCATTCGCAATGATTCCGGATTAAATCATTAATGCAGTTTTCTATTTATGTACACAATCACACGCGAGTGTGAAATACGATTTAGATAATTCTATGTATATTTACATAAAATAGCCAAAATTTTGGCCGTTATTATTATTAGGCAATACTCCTTACCTACTTACACCTACTTACCTAACAAATTATTAAGACTCTATTCACTTGTTTAAGCTAAATAGAAACCTTTCCCTTCGGTCATTGCTTTGAGTAGTTTTTCTCTCAGAGCATCTTTCGATGCATATTCTGGCAAGTGAATCATATTGAAACTAGTCATATTTCAGAACGCTTGGCTGTGAGTAATGAAATTACCAAGTATGTGAGATCGGCAAACTGTTCTTGCCATGTATACTTGTGGATATTTTTAGGGGATTATCTTTAAATCCACCCACTGCTACGTTGGAATGGCCTATAGGATTCATTTAATAATCAATCGTCTCAATTTACTACCTGTTACGAAGAACATAAAATTTGAGAGCTGGTCCTGGTCGAACTCTTCAACGACTTCCCAGAACCAATTCACGGTCTTCACATTTGGGAAATTTTGCAAGGTTGCGTGTTTGCGCATCTCTCCTACATCGATGATAGCTTCTCCTGCTATCACCATCGATAGCTCCGATGGCAGCAATATTTCGAGAAGCTGCTTTGGAACTAACTCGAAAAGACCTCTTTTAAACTCCTTTAGAGGTTCTTCAATCTCCTTAATAAGTTTCGAGTATGTCAAGTCTCTCACAAACTCCTTCTTGTTTGAATCCGACACCTGGACTTTCTTCCCATCAGGGGCGATAGGTATGGTTAAATAGCTTCCAAAGAGTTCCATCTCGTAAGCATAGTCTTGAGCTAAAACATCTTGAATGCTGTTCTCTAGGATCCATTGGAGAGAGCGGTAAAGCGTCGGATCGACATCGGAGAGGTCCTCATCAGTTAAGGTCATTCCTGAAGGAAATATAAGTTAGGCTATTAGAAAAGCGTTCTTTAAATACCTAAGAGGAGCTTTATAAAAGGCTTTGTGAAGGTTACTCCAAGCGTTATGTCATTTGCGATAGCCTTGATATCATCATTAATCGATTGCTACATTTAAAAGGTTGGTTACATATCCTACTAGTCTGCCAGCGAGTCTAAAATATTTCAGGTGGCTGGGAATCACATAGCAGATTGGGCTTGGTTGTATCGAAATTTCATTTGGTGCGATCGCAAACAACCCAAAATTTGGATCGGTTAGCTGAGCGACAACTTCGTTGATCCATTCGTTGGTCAAACCGCCTAAAGGAACTCTAAGATTAGTAAAGCGATGATAAAAACCTAGGTCTTGGCCGGCTTCATTCTCATACTGAATCTGAATCTTCAACCGATAATTTATCTCATCATCGGGAATTTCATCAAAGCATTTGAGCGTATCCTCGAGGATACGATCTCTTTTGACTCTGAATTCTAAGTTGATTCATATATAATCATCGGTTGAAAGTAGAAAATTTACTTTTTATCTCTGGTTCAGAGGAATGGCGTTGGCTATTGGATAGTTCGTTAAAAAATCCTTTCTTTTTCTTCAATGTTGCCCTATTCAATATAAGAGGAGTGACCTAACGAAATTTGTTTACTTAATCATTTCTTTCTTTGTGCTGAAACTGAAGAGCCAAGGGACGATCATTATCGGCTCTATAGTCATGGCGTCTAACGCATTGATATCATTCGTAAACATCTCGCTAATTAGCACTTTTGTAGTCGAAGGGAAATTCGCAAAGGCCTCCTCAACATGCAATTCATCAAGAGTCCTTGCTTCGACGTTGGCGTGAGTGCCGTTAATGCTGACCTTAGATACCTCATGATCAAATGACTTTTGATTTGTTCTTGCTGCTGGCGAATTTATGCTATCTAGTATGGACATTGAGATGAATTTTCCAGTATCTAATGTGTCTCTGTTGACCTGAGGCAGGATCCTCAGCAACACATCGCTGAAGGCTCTTCGTTTCCGGCAAAAATCCAAAACTTGCACAATGAAATTAAATATTCCTCTCAGCGATGAATAGCGTTTAGCTTGTATCATTTTGTCGCCCAATGCCTGCAAAATCATGGAATCAAGGACCTTCAGATCCTTTTTCAGGTCCGCATAATATAGAAGCGTGTCTTTAGACCACTTATAGAGATCTACGACCAATGGTTCTGATGCTATCCGCTTTAGTTCATCTTCAATTTGAATTAGAACCTCAGCTCGTTCTTGCAGTCCAGCATCTAATTTATGTGTTAGAGTTGACACTCCTGCTGTTATTCCCTGCAGGTAGTGTGCCAATCGGTCGAAATAATAGAGCGAAACAGAGATTCCATCTACAAACCTCTGCTCGTTTCGACATAATTGCAAATTTTCTTTGAAATTAGAAAAACCATGTTCCATTGGTTTGTTTTTTTGAAGCATGAGGAGTTCAAGGCTCCCGTTCATATAGGCAAACAGCGAGATCACTTTCTTGATTTCCCCTTCAAAAACTTTCAGGAAATAGTTGTTCTTCAGCGCGAAGAGGTAAGTGTCTGGCTGATCACCAATTCTTTTCATGTTTTCTGACAGAAGAGTTGTCACATGCAAAGAAAACTTGAAATTGTCGCTATCGTAGAAAAGATGGTAGGATTCTAGCATTTGGAATTGATATTTCATCGCTTGTTGTTTCTTCAGCAATCCCAAGCAAGTCCTGACGAGCAGCTCGGATACCCTCTCTTCCCATGAATCAGATGTCCACGATAGTTTGACGAGCTTGATGACTTCATGCAGATAAAGTTTCATATTTGTCGCTGATTTCTTATAAAGCAAGCATTCCACAAAGTCTGCTTTACAAGGCAGCGGTTCACATCTTAATTGAACCTGCGAGATTATTTTGGAGAAGTCCGGGGCGATGAATAACTGCGATTTTAGTGCTTTAGAGACATGGACAAGAAAATCGATGAGGTACTGCTGGATGTTGATCGATTGTTGCGAGCAAATGTCCAGAACAGGGTATTTTTTAGCGACTTTCGATAATTGATTATCCTGTATCAAAAGCAGGAGAATGTAAACTAAATCCAAGATTCGGACTTGGTCAATGGGGCTCACGCAGATTTCTACAAGTAATTCTGTCAACTCATGGCATTCCGTGCTGTTAGGAAGAGCCGCTTGGATGTAGCAGGCGAAAATCAGAAAATTTTGGACGATTTTTGGATGAAGCTGTATTATATTCCTTTCCGCGACCGCAAGATAGTCTTTGGTTTTAAAAGCCTCCAGATTTTCGATGTTGTCTATAATTTCTGAATAGTTTTCGCATTTTTTCTCAATTTCACTGAAGATATTTCGGAAGTTCCCTTTCGTTCTTTTATTCAATCCGTTTAACTTGACTCGATGGAGCTCTTCTCGTATTCTTTCATGTGGTTTTGTCTGATTCACCAATATATTGTTAATCGGAGCGATTAAGTCTGCTCTGACTGCATTGTTTCGCGAGAGATTCTCTCGACTGGGCGAGTTAGGGAGCGCCGAGTTCTTATTTGGAGCGTTATCACTGTAAAACGCAGATAAGAGCTTCCGTTTTTTAACTTGGTCTCTAACAGTGGAGGCTAGTACTCGTAGTTGTGGTTTTAGCAGGAAGTACTGCTCTTCTTCGATTAAGCAGAGAGCGACGAGTAAATTCTGAATTGAAAGTCCTTCAATAAAATTGCTCAAAGAAGGAGAGGGTGTCTCCAATGATTTGAAATGTCCTGAAGCGAGCCCTTGTTGATAGTTCTCGGTCAGACAGTGCTCGAGGTGTTTTAATAGTGTTCCTCGGAGTTCTTTGGCACGTTCATGCAGCTCTCTCCAGAGATTTTCTCCAAAGTAAGCTTCAAGATTTATGTTGCTTTCATTTTGGAAATCTGATAGGCTTTGCTCGTGAGTAGTCTCGTCCTCTCGTAGGACTCTCAGCTTGCTTTGAATCGACGCTATCTCTTTCAATTAAAAGACTGTAATAATCATATTGTTACCTATTAAGCCTGAGCTATTAGTTTTTTCCATTCGATAATTCCTTCCTGTAAGGTTGAATACGATCTCTGGGATCCTATCCATTCAGTATCATCAATATAATGAAAGTCTTTGAGAAGTGTACCTCAGAGGTTTGTTATCTCCCTCTTTTGCCTTGAAGTTATCAAACAGTTGCTGAATTTCTTGCTTTAACACTTTGAGTTGGCCAGTTATTTTAGCATGATTTGAGTCACTGCCATAACTTTGGCAAAAGAACTCGGGTAGTCGGATCTTTCGGTCTCTTGACATCGGATGGACTAGAGTAGAAAGGCTCTTATTCATTGGTTCTCTGATGCTGACTCCTTCTTCTATATCATTTTCTTCTGAAGGGTTTTTATTTTGGAAAGCTCGTCGCTTTGACGCGATAAAATTTGCGAACTTAAAATTCGAGCTAAATGTTTGCTTGAATATCATTTCCACTTGCTCATCGTATTGCCCCAATAGCTGACTATAATCTTCGTCAAAGAAGCATCTTTGGAGGGCTAGCAGGGTACTATCTTGCACAATCGCATATAAAAGTTTCACTAATTTCGTGAATTTTTTGTTGATTTGAGGGCAGGTTTCCTGCGAAACTTTTCTGTTTTTTGACTGACTGCTCACGATGAAATTCTCCCAACATAAGAAAAGCGCCGCAAAGACTCTATTTAGTTCATCCGAGAGCCAATCAGTCTCTGCCTTTGTTCGATATTCTATATTTTTAAAGACTGACTGCAGTAGCATCGCATAGCCTTCCAATATTTTCATCGGCCTTTCGCTCGTTTCAGCTGTAAACTGGCCTATTAGCATGTTAAACGACCTGAACAAGATAGCTCCTATAGATATTCGATTATAGTAGTCGTTGCTGACCACGCCATCTTTGCTTTGAAGGAAAAATGTTGCTTGTTTCCAAGAGCAAAGGGTTTCTATGAAGTTAGCAGCAGTGATAGGGTTCATTATTGGTAATATCGAAGTGAAAAGCACATCAACAAGAGTCTGACTGGAATTGGTTGGGAATTCATAATTTGTCAGGAGGTGCCTGATCTTAATTTTTTCTGTGAGCAGAATCATTGGCAAGCGCGGCTCTGTCTTAAACAGCTCCCCTGTGAGCATTAGGAGCTGAGCGAGTTTTTCGTATAAAATGCTACGATTGTCATCCTTAGCAGATTGATTGCGTTTGAAATTGAACAGGGTATCGAATGAGCAGACATTCGGGTTGAATAATTCATCAATCAGCTGTTCGAATCTAGAAGCAATGAGCTTGGATATGATATTCATGTCTTCGTTTCTGCCTTTCTCATTAGAAGGATCAAAAGCATTTCCTATGAATAATAATCAGGTCTGTTTAAAGAATTTTGTTAATTGCTTACTTTTGATTTTCTTTTGTTTGAGAATGATTCGTCCTAAATCATGACTTGATAGTTCGTTTTTCATCTTTAAATCAGCGGGATAAACAAGTTCGTATTTCCGAGTTATCAACTGCTCAATTTGCTCTTCCTTCATGTAACCTTCACGAATGAGCAAGGTAATGTATTCATCTGACAGGATAGAGTTCAAATTTCCACACACGAAACTTTTCACGTCAATAATCTGATCAATTGTGAAGTACCTTGATCTTTCTTTCTCCAGTATCTTTTCAAAAATCATAATTAATTGATGGTCTTGATTCATTCCTTGAAATTCCATGACGCGATATTTCGGTAATACATTCTTATAATCGAAGCCATAGCCAAAATCCCTTGCTAGCGTGACATAAATCGTCATAACCGGAAGTATCTTTGCCATGGAAGCCATGCGCTGCTGGGGCTGAATATGGGATTCGACAAGAAGTAGCTTCCAGAACTCAAATGTAAGATTGATGAGAGAGTCTAGCAAAATGCCATGGCTTTTGAGGTATTCAGGCTCTTTCAAGATTATTTTTAATAGTTTGTTCACTCCGCCTATCGTGCAAGCTAGGAGTTCAGTCACTAATTCTGAAACAGCCATATGATTGGGGCTATGATTGAGTTCTTTATACAAGGCAAGGATATTGGTCAATGAACTCAGAGCTTTAGTCCAAAAGGCAACAACTAATTGCTGATATGAAATTCTTTCAATGAGCTCAAACCAACAGCAGAGCTTGAGTTCGAATTCTCCAAGAAATTGGAAGAAGTCGAAGGATCTCTGATATTGAGTTTTGCCTTTTGCTTTTAAACCAATTTCCTCAAGAAACTTTGAAGGATTTGCGTTGAAGCCGTCTAAATATTCGCAGGCTGAAACTATGTGGTCACGCCAGCCCTTCACCACTATCTCTTCATTGATCTGAATTCCTATTAATCCCACAATATCGTCAAAGTTCTTTCTCTGTTCCTTGGGCAAGTATTTCAGTCTATTAGTATTTGGAACCACAGCTTGTGTTAACAAGGATTGAAGTGCAGATACAAAAGAACTATTTGAAATTCTTCTTAAAAAAGTTATGTTTTGCCTATAGAATCCTCCATTCTCTGCGGCTGCCTGCTGTGAATCATCGATCTCGGAAACCAAAGGATAAATAGTTTTGCAGAGAAACCTCAACGATAGCTCACTCCACAGTTGCACTAGGCTACGCATTGAAGAAGACATTTCCTGCTTTTGGTCATCATCCGGTTCAAAGTCAAACTCAAAATAATCCCCAATTAATACGAAGGCGCTTTGAATAAAACCATTCCAATTCTCCTCAACTTGTGGCTCTTTTTGCAATTCAATGTCATTAAGAACAGCCAGATCTCCAATATTTCTACTGACAAGTTGTTCGGCTAGTTCTATACATTCCTGCGCAACATCACTCTAGATCCTCTGAGAACTCCCTATGCCTTTGCTTCGAGAGAGTTTTTGGAAGCTGGTAATAGCTGAGGTAAACGACTTAAACCAATTATGTTTTCCGATGAGCATGATCAGATCGTAATGATCCCTGAATTCGACAATTTGGACCTTGAACATCAAAATAGCGACCCTCATTTTTATAAGACTCTCTCTTATGTCTTGATCTCTGTCCTTTGATGTGTCTAGTATTCGTAATCTGTCATCCCACGCTTCGAAATACGGCTTTAGCGGTGTTAAATCGCGTTCTCTGACTGGTCTCAGAACAATAAACTTAAGAAGGTACTTCACAAATAGTTGGATATAGTTAATCAATTGAGTTTGTTGGTGCTTTGGAACAGCCAGCCCTTCTCCCAAATAGAATTCTGTGAATAGTTTCTCCAAGATTGAGAGATTGTCGAAAAATAATTGTGATTTTTGAGTCTTGGTAGCATAATACAGTATGAATTCTGGCATATAAGGGCATCTGAAAAGGCCCAACGAGTTCTCAGGGTTTGCCATTGCGGTTATACTCCGACAAAATTCAAAGAACGAGAGGAATTTCATATAATCAGAGTAATCCTGCGCTGTTTTTGAATCCTTCAGTGCTAGCCAGCTGGAAAACGACTTGATAAAATCCAAGGTATCATTTTCAGGGTCAATAACGAGTGCCGATAAGGTTTTGATAATAATATCAGGACGAATTTTTGAGACATTGCTGTTTTCGTAAAATTTTATCAAGAACTCGAAGCGCTCATCTTTTGAAAAGGCTTTAAAGATATAGCTGAGATGATCTATTGATCTCCTTCTGATAGCAAAAATCGGAGAATTTAACAAATATTTCCATGAATTATTGGTTAATTCAGCATATTTCTGCGTGTATTTTTCATTGCTCTTGAGTTGATCCTTCAGCTCTCTAGCCACACGCATGACAGATTTCAACGCATGGAAATAGGCGTCTTTAAAGAACGCATCGTAAAATATTTTGCTAAACAGTAACCTGGGATTATTCATCGACTGAATGCAATAATCGAAATCACCCTTGATAAATGAATCGACATTTGCTGCTATTTTCTGATACACCTCAAGAATATCAATCATCAGAAAGCTTCCCTTGCTCAGTAGTTCTGGACTTTCTGCAAATTTCTCACATAAGTTAGAAATGGCTTGATAATATTCAAGCAAGGAGCTTTTTGTCTTCGCCAGTGACCAGACCTCAGATGGTGGCGGTGAGAGCTGCTTCATTAATAATTCTGAGTTTAAGATGCTGTTAATTTGGTAAGATTCATGCCCATCGAATGACTCTTGCAGACATTTGATCTGCAATAGAAAGGACAAGATATCTGCTCTGAGAGGCCTCGCGTAGGTGTTCAGAAGTTCGACGTTCAAAAATTGATGATTTAAGGCCTCTGTTATGCCAAATTTGGAACAAAGCGTAAACAATCCGATGATAAAATCTTGGTAAAGTTTCCTGAAGCATTCTTCGATAAACTGAAATCCTTTGTTTTCTTGCGCAGCCAAATTCATCAAAATTTCGGGAATTATCTCTTGAAAAGGAAGCTTTGCCAGCTGAAGCAGAAATGAGGCAATATCATAGCAATGTGCTAATTCCCGCTCTTGCTCCATTTGAGAATGCGTATTTTGTAGTTTTCCAGTAAGCATCTTGCAGAAAAGCTTGGTATAGTGATTGGCGAGTTCCTTCGGAGAGCTTTTCGAACCTGCTTTTAAAAACGCACTGAAATTATTTAAGACAATGCCTAATTTCCTCAGCAGTCGAGGGAATTCAGATGCGTTTCCGAGCAAACTGCCAGAATATTTCACGAAATTCACGGTTAAAGTCTCGAGAATTCTTCCAAGGCGATTTTTTCCCTTCTTTATTTCAGATAAAAACGCATTTGGAATTGACAAGTATTCGAGCATATCCTCCAATAGCATTAGGTAAAACTTATTTCCTTGATATTCTGCCTTGAGGTTTTTCTGAATCTTAAATTGACCATACAACCCCACATCCGTGGGGCATTTCTTGATAAGTTTGAACAACGTTTCGAGAATCTCGTCGAATATTCCTATATCCTTAGCTTTCATTAAGCCTCCTTTGCAAACGAAGCGAGAGATAAGGTTTAGCTCTTTATTCTCTTTCACTGGGTGGAACAAGACGGAATCAATTAAAATAAGCGCTTCATGATGTAAGCTGACACAGTTGTATTGACCAGGATTTGTAAGAATTCGAAGCGCAACAATGAGTAAATCTCCTGCCAAAAAGTTGATTTTGGTTGCTTGGTCTTTATCTGAGAAATTTTTCTGATGTATTGAGCGCAATAAGTTGAGAAACTGCTTAATATTTTCTGTATTAGTCCACCGGACTTGCAAATCTCGGTTCATGTTCGGGCAGACCAGCTCTAGAAAGCTGTCGTTCGTACTGTCTTGATGAACCAAAAACCCTAATTAAATGATCTAACAACCCAGCTTAAATAAGCAAAATACCTTTGAAAACAACCGCTGCGCTCATCATTGCGTCTCGAGAGCATAAGTTTACCTCACTATGCAGCGTCTTCCAAAGGTTTATCAAGCCAAGGACATAATACTCTCTCCAAGTGACTTCTATAATCGTGCTTTTAAAAGAAAGACTCATGAATTCAGAATCTTCAAGCACAATTTCCACGATTTGTTCCGGCAAGGTTCCGCACTTTGCATGCGCTTCACGGAAAATTCGAAGGAGCTTTTGCACAAAGGTTGAGTTTGAAGGAAGGCCTGAATACTTCAAAGCAATCTGAAATAATTCTGTCTTATCTTCTACAGCCAGCGCTGTTGAAATCGCCTGGAGATTGTTCTTGTATGAGTCAAGGATCGAGATTAACGGCATGAGAAAAAAGAAGAACTCTGTCATATTCTCCAAAATGTTGATAAAGTGCTTTGACCCATGCTTCTTTTCAGTAAGGAGCCTCAAGGTCAGTTTAATTAAGCACAAGACATAATCAAGATCCATTGATAGAGTTAAAAACTCAACAAAAATAGGGTGAAGGTCATAAAGATCCCATAATTGAATCTCTTGTGCAAGGTTCCCAATTAGGTCCATCAGCTGGATTAATACCCCTTTAGTGTCGTCAATCGATGATAGGCTTAGACTGTCCTTTCTGAGGTTTTCAAACTTTTTCTGCATTATTTTTGACAATATCGTGAAACTCTCTTGAAACATGAGAATGCTATCTGATTTTGAGTGTGGACTGATAGGTTCATCCAATATAGCCGTTGAATTAAGGACCACACGCTCAAAATTTACTTCTTTGAGAAAAGTAGTTGAAATCCGCCAAAAAGTTTCAAGAAAAGTATCATCATTTATTGCTTTTTGGTTCCATTTTTCTGAGAGAATGATGAGGTCTTGGTTCTGGCAATAAGAAATTAGTTTAATTCATTAGGTTTTTAATAAATGGAATACCAAGGTATGTTCTTCAAAAAACTTGCTGGCGATCCTATCTTGAGTGGTCCGACGTATGTCCTCGTGTGTTTGCATTCGTAGGTTCGTTTGGTTATGAGAATATAATTGAAATTGAATCTTATTGGAACAATGATATCTTAGTCTGCAATTTTGAACTGTGGTCTTAAAATATCTTTACGGTGGAGTGTTTGTGAAAAAAAAAATTAAAATGAATCAAGGATCACCCCGTTTGGCTCTGCTCCTCAATCATCTCAATCAATTGAGCAATATTTAATGAAAATAAGATATACAAGAATGAAATTTAGCAGAAAACCAAGAGAATGGCAGTGCAAATCGTATCTCATTGGTTTTATAGTTTAATTTTGTAATTTATCTCTCAGTGACAATTTAATCAACACGAAGTTTATTAAGGACCATAAAGAACCCAGTAATGATCAGCCTTTGAAAAAGCATTTACCAGTAATAGGTTATGAGCACCATTTAAACTAAGGAAATTCAGATACTGCGCAAAAGAGAAGAGGAAGCTACATGATTTGCATATATTATGTTCAATCATTTATATACCTACGTATGCCGTATCATTCTTCACTGTGAATATTTTTCAATATAGAGAGAGCTGTAGCAAATTGCGATCTATGGTGGAATCACAACTCTTTATGAGATTCTTTTCTCATGATCTTTGAAAAATATCAAAATGGAAAAATCTCCATTAGAAAGTAATTCAAGGGAAATATGTATGATGAGTAGTGATGGGGCAGCGTCGATTTCGTATGATGATAACCCCAACTAATTTGAAAAAGATGTACGAAATGAAAATGGTGTGGCGATAGAAATCACTAAGGATATTCCGTCATCTCCCAGTTTAGAATTTTAGAGTGCAAAGTAAGCTTGACATTGTTGTCAAATTGACGCAAAATATTCGGATTTATTTTTGGCCCTACGGAGCTATCTTGCTCCATACTACAGAGAAAAAACATCAGAGTAATACGAAGTCATAAATTTAGATGAGACGTCCAGAATGTGCGGAAACCAAGTAAAAAATTATGAATCTATATGTTTTCGTTTTTCGTAATAATCGTTACTGATAGCGTGGCTGCTAGAGAACTACTATACCTGAAATAAAATTCTAAAGATCTTTCTCAAATTTGTAATTCAAGCTCTAAACGCATTCCGCATACTGCGACTTTTGTTAAGAGGGCTATATTATACACAACAATGATGACGATGGTCTTCCATGATTGAGAACTGAATATATCTAGATTAAATACACTAATGCTCTCTTATTTTCAGGAATCAGTTCACAAAGATGAGTAAAAGCTTGACAATCAATTTGAGGGAATTATAATCTTTCTTGCTTAAGAAATGAGCAGATTGAAATGCAACAATTCTTCTGTGGTCTGATAGAATCATTGATTTAAATTTGTTATCGAACAAAAACTAAATACTACGATTCCGTGAAATAATAGCCTGCTAAACAGTTATATGATAAATAATCAATGGCATGCATCATTGAATCCATGTTGTGTGAAAATAGAAAGAATAATTTCGGCATAAGAAATAAAATAAATTTCCTCAAATTTGCTGGAAATCTTAACACTTGAAGAACGATTTGACAAGTTACGGCTAGACACTAAAAATAAATAGCATAGCAAAGGAGCAATCCACATACTCCTGGTCTTGCCAACTAAGTTAGTTATATTGAACGAAAAAATCGAATCAATAGCCATATTTAAATGATACTCAAAGACTTTTACTTTGAAGATAAGGTTTTCGCAGAGTAGTGCCAAAATTGAAGTGTGTTTCAGTCGCTGAGGAAGGATTTTTTCAAAAACATAGAGATCTCTAGAGAACGAGGTGATTGTCTACAAATTGTGTATTAAAGTCTAGTTATCAAAAAGCCCTTCAACCCTAAAATTGAGATATTAAAGCATTAAAAAATAAATTGACTGCAGATTGAGCAACAAAAATCATGGTAGACCAAGCTGATAAAGCGAGAGAATTGCTTGTCAATCCTGAGATCAAGAAGGCCGAAGATCTCATCAAAGATGGAAATTTAGGGAAAAGCCGTTCATTCAAAGATCTCAAAGGACCAGAAATAAAAATCACTGAAATCGCTTTGGAAGGACCTATATTCAGAAAGCGAT